>CESI01015889.1_pt1 | contig 23491 bp, 24 predicted proteins | sample 356301 | NCBI WGS metagenome assembly CESI01 (sample SAMEA2621423, study PRJEB7988) | marine metagenome | biome: marine biome (ENVO:00000447); feature: deep chlorophyll maximum layer (ENVO:xxxxxxxx); material: "saline water (ENVO:00002010), including plankton (ENVO:xxxxxxxx)" | depth 40 m | reverse complement strand
AAGCGATGTCGCAAACAAACCTGACACAGCCAATCCGCAAACGCAATCTTGCGGAGTATAGAGAGGCCAGCCTTTATATATATTTAACGAGACCCGTAAAATTGACCCAACCAAAGGCGCCATAACCGGCGACAACACCCTCAATGATATGGATCAGGTTTAAATAGGCCCAACCAAACTGGGCTTCGATGAATCGGCCAAAGCTGAACTGAATCTGCCCAATATCCAATAAATGCGCGGATTTCGCCATCAAAGGCTGGTGCAGGGCATCAATGCCCGCGACTACGGTGTGCTAGTGGTGTTTTACCCACTCAACATCCGATACGCCACCGACAGCACCAATATGCAGATGCTGGCCCCCGGTGTATCGATGCGTAGTTTGTCGAAAAACGACCACCGCCTGAATGAGAATTATCAGGCGCAGAAATATGGTTGCATGGTGTGGGTCTGTGCGATGAATGGCCCCTGACCGCCTACCCTGACCAGTTGGTTGATGGCGCCTTTAAGTATGAGCTAGAGGCCGGCATGGTCATCTGCGTGGAGGCGCTGGTGTCCCCCGAGGCTGATAATTTTTCAATCAAGCTGGAAGACCAAATTTTGATCACTGAAGACGGCTTCAAAAACCTTGCCACCTATGAGTTCGATACTGTTTTGATGGGGTGGTAGCCCTAAACTTAGCAATACTTAAACCAATAAAAAAGGCGCAACCAATGTTACGCCTTTTCACTTAAAAACTATCCGACAAGTTATTTACGCGCAGCGCCTACAAATCGCCAAATAGCAGGCAAAAGCAAAGCGGCTAAGGCCAGTTTAACCAAATCACCCAGAAGGAATGGTGTCAGGCCCCAAGCAAAGATTGGGGCGTCGGTGCCATAAAGCACAGCCAACCAAATTAAACCCGGCACATATATCAATATATTTCCCAAAATCATTGCTAAAGCCATTTTACCAATGGAACGGTCCCAGCGTTGGCGCGCTGCATAGCCCAAAGCCAAAACGGCCAGAACGTAGCCGACCAAATAGCCACCTGTACCGCCCATCATATAAGTCATGCCAAAGGTCTCAGCGCTAGAGCCTGCAAAAACATCAAAGCCCAACGCACCAATCAGCATATAACCGATGATTGTGGCCAGCCCCAAGCGCATACCATAAGCAGCACCAATGCTCAGAACAGCAAAGGTGCCCATGGTCATCGGAACCGGGACCATTGGTATTTTTATCTTAGCAGCTAGAGCTAATGCGGCAATACCAGCAAGAACTAAAATAATTTGTTTGACCCGCATCGCCTGCCCAGTTCGAGGCAAAATCACTTCTGCAAGAACGCTATTATGTATGGTGGTGGTCATGTTTGAAGTCCCTCATTTGATTTGTCGCGCTACGTTTAGCCTTTGGTGATAGTTGGTTGCAAGCACTCAAAGCTCAACTTTACGGTAAATACTGAGCATCTTATATTGTTTTCGTGGTCCTTTGACCCTCCAGAGCGATGTCCAGACCGGCCATTGCAAAAAATCATAAGAGACTGTGTAATCGTCAGGGTCACAAAAGTGCCGTGCCTGTGATGCGGCGCTGGCCAAGTCAATCCGGTGAAAAAATTGTTCGTCATCAAAATGCACGTCCACCCCGCCCGTGCAAGCCTTCCAGAGGTAACGGCGGGTGCTTGAGATGACTTGCCCATCCGCCAACACCAACTGCCCCGACTCACGATACCACCCATCTGACACTTCACAACGACCTGTAAATGTGAGCTGAGATCCTTGGCTATGATCGATGATTTGGCGAGAAATATTCCAAAAGCATTCGGTGAAATCTTCGAATTTTAGAGGTATGAAACTCTGATGATTGTCCTGAGAATTCACGCGCCTGACACCCTATTTCTAATCACCACAAATCTAGCAGTTAAAGTTTTTTTCACGCTGTCATAACATAAATGTTGTAGGCCTCAATCAATCTTAGTTTTGGAACCAGATCGATCATCAGCAGCCACCCCGATGTGCTTGAAACTCGAAGCCCAGCAGTCTATGAAACGGCCAATCACTCCCCAATCCAAAAGGCTTTGATCCCATGATCGAACGTTATTCCCGCCCAGAAATGGTTGACATATGGTCCGCCAAAAGCAAATTTCGCATTTGGTATGAGATTGAAGCTCATGCCTGTGACGCACAGGCCAAACTTGGGGTGATCCCACAGGCCAGCGCAGATGCGGTTTGGAAAGCCAAGGATGCTGAGTTTGACGTGGCCAAGATTGACGCTATCGAAGCAATCACAAAACATGACGTCATCGCATTTTTGACCCATCTGGCCGATATAATAGGCAGTGACGAGGCGCGCTTTGTGCATCAAGGCATGACCAGCTCTGATGTTTTAGACACAACTCTCAATGTGCAGTTGACCCGTGCTGCTGATATTCTGATCGCCGATCTCGAAGCCTTGCTTGCCGCCTTGAAGCGTCGCGCGTTAGAGCATAAGGACACTATCCGCATTGGTCGGAGCCATGGAATTCACGCCGAACCTATCACTATGGGCCTGACCTTTGCGCGTTTCTATGCCGAAATGAATCGCAATTTGATACGCCTACGCACCGCGCGAGCTGAGATTGCAACTGGCGCTATCTCTGGCGCAGTGGGCACCTTCGCAAACATTGATCCCTTTGTAGAAGAGCATGTCTGCGCGCAGTTGGGCCTCACTGCCGAACCCATCAGCACCCAAGTGATCCCACGAGATCGCCATGCAGCATTCTTCGCAACGCTTGGCGTTGTGGCAAGCTCAATCGAGAATGTCGCTATCGAAATTCGTCACATGCAGAGGACAGAGGTTTTGGAGGCGGAAGAATTCTTCTCCAAGGGCCAAAAAGGCAGCTCCGCCATGCCACACAAGCGCAATCCAATATTGACAGAAAATCTCACTGGCTTGGCCCGTATCGTGCGCATGTGCGTGGTACCTGCAATGGAAAATGTCGCACTTTGGCATGAACGGGATATTTCGCATAGCTCCGTTGAACGTGCAATCGGACCAGATGCCACCATCACGCTCGATTTTGCCTTGGCCCGCCTCACCAGTGTGATCGAAAAGCTGGTGATTTATCCAGACAATATGATCATAAATATGGACAAATTTCGCGGTTTGGTGCATTCGCAGCGGGTTTTGTTGGCCCTCACTCAAAAAGGTGTCAGCCGCGAGGACAGCTATGGCTTGGTTCAGCGCAATGCGATGCGGGTTTGGGAACAAGGCGCTGATTTCTTGGCTGAACTTAAGGCGGATTCTGACGTTATGGCCGTTATGTCTGTGGAAGAGATCGAAGACAAATTTGATTTGGCCTATCACACCAAACATGTTGGTACGATTTTCAAGCGCGTTTTCGGCGAGTGATCAACAACACCCTTCCCGGCTTCATGTCGGAGAAGGGTTTGACATAATATATTAGTATTATTTCATAAGCTGAGTACCTGATACGGACGCTGGACAAACGCGGGGCCGAGGCCTAGTTTTAACCTATGGCGGAATTTTTTGGAAAACGATGGCATGATATGGGCGGTGACCCAGCCGGTGATATCAACCATGATCAACATGACTTTGCCCTATGGGAAAAGCGCGTGGACGCGCTGATGGTGCTAGCCTCCTCGGCCGGATTGATGAACACCGACAGCCTGCGCCGCGTACTTGAAGACATGGGAGAAGAGGCCTATGAAACCATGACTTATTACGAACGTTGGATCGCCTCTGTGAGCCAAAATATGGTAGAAGCAGGCGCATTTTCCACGGCCGAGCTAGCCGAAAAAATGGCACAGGTGAAAACGCGTGGCGCAACTTATGGCGATGCGACGTGAAAGTGCGGGTGCACAATCATTGGCCACCAGGCCATATCCGAACGCCCAGCTATCTGCGCGGTAAAATAGGTGAGATTGAGCGCGAAATTGGTCTGTTCAATAACCCCGAGCAAAACGCCTACCGCTTGCTCCCACAAAAGCGCCACTTGGTCAGGGTGCGCTTTACAATGGAAGAGATCTGGGGCGATGCCGCCGAGACACCAGATGATGTGATAGAAGCTGAAATCTACGCCCATTGGTTGGAGCCTGCATAATGCCACATGACAATCATGACCACGGCGCCTTGTCGCCTTCGGGCCATCCCTACCGCAAGGATGACGACAACGAATTGAACTATTGGCAGATAATGGAAATAGCTGTGCGGGAGCTCTTGATCGAGAAAGGCCATATCACTGCGGCGCAAGTTCATAATCAGATCAACGCAATGGACGCGCGTAGTCCCGCCAATGGTGCGAAAGTCGTCGCTCACGCGTGGAGCGACCCTGAGTTCAAATCAGCACTCTTGGCCGATGCAGGTCAAGCCTCGCGGGATATGGGGTTTGATATTGGGCCGATGCATTTGATTGCCATCGAAAATACCGAGTCAGTGCATAATATTGTTGTCTGCACGCTATGCTCTTGCTACCCGCGCAATCTTTTGGGACTGCCGCCCGATTGGTATAAATCCCGCGCCTACAGATCACGAATAGTGATTGAACCACGCAAGGTCTTGTCGGAATTCGGGGTTGAAATTGCACAGGATGTGCAAATTCGTGTGCATGACAGCACCGCAGATATGCGCTATATTATTTTGCCAGCGCAGCCCGCCCAAACCATGAGCCTGTCAGAAGATGAATTAGCCTATTGGGTGACGCGCGACAGCATGATCGGTGTGGGCCTACCCCAAGCACCAAAATGAGATTAACACAGGCTCAAAAAGGTGCCGCTCTTATGGTTGCGGGGGTGCTTTGCATGGCCTCAATGGATGTCATGGCAAAAACCCTTGGCCTCAGCATACCTGTGGCGCAAATTGTGTGGCTAAGGTTCGTTTCTCAGACTATTTTGGTTGGCGCAGGACTCATCTTAACAGGCCAAACATTGTTTTTGACCAATCACATGAAGCTGCACATGTTGCGCGGTGTCGCAAGCACATCAAGTAGCTATCTTTTTTTTCTAGGCATTATCTATATGCCTCTGGCCGACGCCACCGCACTGATACAATTGGTGCCAGTAATGGTGACATTAGGTGCAGTTTGGATCTTGGGTGAAAAAATCGGCCGCCGCCGTGTCACGGGGATTGCGGCAGCTTTTATTGGTGCCATGTTGATTATCAGGCCAGGAACCTCAGTGATGACCACCATGTCCCTATTTCCGTTGATGGGAGCGCTGGGCTTTACGATATACGCCCTTGCCACACGTTTTGTCCGCAGTGATGGCCCCTGGACAACCCTATTTTTGCAAGGTTTTTTTGGTATGTGTTTTTCATCGGTGGTGGTGCCATTTTTCTGGCAAACCATTGCCTTGGAAGATCTCCCCGTGCTAGCAGCGTTGGTAGCCTTTGGAATATTAGGCCACCTGTTGATGATACGTGCCTTTGCTGCCGCTCCCGCCAGCGAGATCGCCCCGTATGGCTACGCCGGACTACTATTTGCCATTTTCTTTGGACTAATATTATTTGATGAAACCCCAAGCCCTCTTACCCTATTAGGAGCAATTATTATTGTAGGAGCTGGCTTATATGTTTGGTATCGCGAAAAACTAACTCAGGCACAGGAAAACTATGACTAATTCCATACAGCGCAGTGGCTCAAATAGGCAGTGGCTCGAGAACAAAGCAATAATGGGGATGTTCGCTTTTTTGAAGCTCCTGCCCTACAAACATCGCAATTGGTTAATGGGAGCCACCCTCTGCAGGTTTTTAGGTAATATTATTGGCTACCGCAAGCGAATCATGACTAACCTCGACCTAGTTTATCCTGATATGATGCAAGAGCGTAAAATCAAGATTGCAGATAAAGTGCTACATAATGCAGGCCGCACGTTTATTGAGAATATGTACCCAGCAGAATTTCAGGCTCAAAACTCTAATATTGAATTGTGGGGATCGGGCGTGGACGAGTTGTTCAAGGCAAATGAAGACGGACGTCCCATCATGTTTTATTCAGGTCATTTTGGCAATCACGAGGCCTTCCGAGCAGCCTTATTTCAGCGTGGTATTAAAATTGGAGGTATGGTTCGGCGGATGGCAAACCCGTATTTTGATCTGAATTATAAAAATATGTTGGACATCGATGGACGCTCTGGGCCAGTATTTGAGGCAACAACTAAGGGGGCTTTGGGATTTTTTAGAGCTTTGAATAAAGGCGCTGCGTTGGTTTTATTGATCGACCTCGCGGTTAGAGAAGGAGAGCTAATCAATTTTATGGGCAAACCCGTACGCACGTCGCTCACAGCTGCGAAATTTGCCATCAAAGCGGATGCTCTATTTTTGCCATATTTTTCGATGCGTAATCCAGACGGTGAAGGCTTTCGAGTGGAAATTGGCGCGCCTATCGAGCACAGTGATCCGTTAACTATGATCCGAGCAGCTACCGTGTCATTAGAAGAGCGTATAAACGCAGACCCAGGGAACTGGTTTTGGATTCACCGTCGTTGGAAACATATATCAACCGAATGATTGCTACTATTTTAGCCAAGCAGCAGCGACAATCTTGCCATGCCCTTGATGCTGTACCAAAATAGTATACTTTCCACGAACCAAATCACCAGTTTTGAACGTTACTTTACCTTGCCCATCCCACGAGCCCAAACTGCGCAAATCCGTGACAACGTTTACATAGGTAACCGTTTTTCCAGCATTTTCTCCACCTAAAATTTTTACAATGTTAATTGGTGATACTCGTACCAACTGGACATCATAAGTACCGTGCCGGTGGGAAGCGCTAAGCGTCACCGTATAAGCATCTCGTGCCCTGCTGCTTGACAGCTTCATCACCGCTTTCTGTACAGTAACTTTACGGATTGAGGCTGAAACCTCATCATAAATTTTGCCCATCATATTTTCCACACCATTTATGATGAGCTGGGGAGTATAAATCATTCGCTGCTTTTGAGCATGCGCATAAGCGCGCTGCCGTTCAGTAAAAGCAGGATTAGCAAAACTATCTTTCCAGCCAATGTAATCCCAATAATCCACATGCCACGCCAGTGCTATCACGTTGGGCTGCTTCGCAAGTTCATTCAAATAAGCATCCGCCGGCGGGCAGTAGGGACAGCCTTGCGACGTAAACAGCTCCACTACCACAGGTTGGTCTTGAGAGGCCCCTACGACCGGAAATAACGCCCCCAGAAGGCAAATAAAGCTGGCAAACACTAAACGCATTAAGAAGGATCCCAATATTTCTATTAACAATAAGCCACCATATCTAGGCTGGCCAATCAATCAATTGTGCCTAGATGTTACAAAAGTCTATACACCGGTATACAAATGTATGCATTACACCTTTGAAGGCCTTGCTAGCCCACCGTTGTCGGTATACGGAACTAATCAACAAGTTAAAAAATGCTAAATATCGATCCTATCAACATTGCAGCTCCACAAAATATTTATTAGCAGAGATAGCCATGAATTTTTATACCATCTACTTAAATGAAATTTCCAAGCGCAAAAAAACAGGTTTGAAACCAGAACCAATTGCGGATGGCGACCTCACAGTAGAGATAATCTCACAAATTAAAGATAATAAACACGAAGAACGAGAGAACTCTCTTAGGTTTTTTATTTATAATATCTTGCCTGGCACCACAAGTGCCGCTGCTGTCAAAGCAAAATTTTTAAAAGAGATAATTCTTGGGAAATCTATTGTTAAAGAAATTTCTCCAGGCTTTGCATTTGAGATGTTGTCTCACATGAAAGGTGGGCCCTCTGTCGAGGTGCTTCTTGATCTTGCCCTGGGTGACGACCATTCAGTTTCTTTGCAATCAGCCGAAGTCCTTAAGACACAAGTTTTTCTTTATGAAGCAGATACAGACCGTCTCAGCGCGGCATACACTGAAGGCCATGAAGTTGCAAAAAACATTTTAGAAAGTTACGCAAACGCTGAATTTTTTACGAAACTCCCGGATATAGAGGCAGAGATCAAAGTAGTTACCTATATCGCTGCTGAGGGAGATATTTCTACAGATTTACTCTCCCCAGGCAACCAAGCACATTCTCGCTCAGACAGAGAATTACACGGCAGGTGTATGATCTCAGCGGTAGCACAAGTTGAGATCCAAGACCTGCAGAAACAACACCCTAATAGGCGAGTTATGTTAATAGCCGAGAAGGGAACAATGGGAGTGGGATCCTCTCGAATGTCGGGCGTAAATAACGTTGCTTTATGGACTGGCAAGCAAGCAAGCCCCTATATTCCTTTTGTTAATAACGCCCCTATTGTTGCGGGAACAAATGGAATTTCTCCCATATTCCTGACCACTGTTGGAGTTACTGGTGGCATTGGTATTGACTTGAAAAACTGGGTCAAGAAACTGGATTCTAGTGGAAAGCCAATTCTAAATACTGACGATAACCCTATCCTTGAGCAGATATACTCTGTTGAGACAGGGACGAAGCTAACCATAAATACAAATAATAAAAAATTATATAGTGACGACGGTGCCAAAGAGTTAGTTGATTTACGATCATCTTTCACCCCTCAAAAAGTTGAATTCATCAAAGCCGGCGGCTCTTATGCAATTGTTTTTGGTAAAAAGCTTCAGAGCTTTGCAGCTGAAGCGCTTGGGGTTGCACTAAAATCTGTTTATGCTCCCTCCAAAGAGATTTCTCATGAGGGGCAAGGGCTCACAGCTGTAGAGAAAATATTCAACACAAATGCTATGGGAGTGGCTTTCGACGGTCCATTGCATACAGGTTCAGATGTAAGGGTGAAAGTTAATATTGTTGGGTCGCAGGATACTACTGGCTTGATGACGGCCCAAGAGCTGGAGTCTATGGCCGCCAGAGTTATCTCACCAACTGTTGATGGAGCCTATCAATCAGGCTGCCATACTGCATCAGTGTGGGACTTTAACGCGCAAGCTAATACTCCCAAACTTATGAAGTTTATGCAAAATTTTGGCCTAATCACAGCGCGGGATCCAAAAGGTGTCTATCATTCTATGACAGATGTTATCCATAAGGTTTTGAATGATCTTACAGTTGATGATTGGTCAATCATTATTGGTGGAGACTCTCATACTAGGATGTCCAAAGGTATTGCCTTTGGTGCAGACTCAGGAACAGTCGCGCTTGCTTTAGCTACAGGCGAAGCAACAATGACAATTCCAGATTCGGTAAAAGTGACCTTCAAGGGATTAATGCAGGATCACATGGATTTCCGTGATGTTGTCCATGCGACACAAGCCCAAATGTTAAAACAATTTGGTGATAACATTTTTCAGGGACGTATTATTGAAGTCCATATCGGAACTTTACTTGCTGACCAAGCCTTCACTTTCACTGACTGGACTGCAGAAATGAAGGCAAAGGGATCAATCTGTATTTCTCAAGACGATACACTCATGGAATCCCTCAAAATAGCAAAAAGTCGTATTCAGATTATGATCGACAAGGGGATGGAAAATAATAATAGCACGTTGAACGGCTTGATAAAGATAGCTGAAACGAGGATTTCAGAAATCAAATCAGGCGTAAAACCCGCTCTTACTCCAGACTGTAATGCAAAATATTTTGCAGAAGTGGTAATAGACTTGGATCAGATAGATGAGCCCATGATTGCAGATCCTGATGTTAATAATGTGGATGTATCTAAAAGATATACCCACGACACGATCAGACCTATTTCATTCTACGGAGCAGAAAAGAAAGTTGACTTGGGGTTTGTTGGTTCATGTATGGTACACAAAGGTGACATGAAAATCGTTGCTCAGATGTTGAAAAATATAGAAGAGACCGTTGGAAAAGTTAAATTTAAAGCACCTTTGGTCGTAGCAGCGCCGACCTATAACATTATTGATGAATTGAAGGCAGAAGGTGACTGGGCCGTCTTGCAGAAATACTCAGGGTTTGAGTTCGATGATAAAGCACCAAAAAAGACTGCCCGCGTGGAATATGAGAATATGTTATACCTTGAACGGCCAGGCTGTAACCTCTGCATGGGCAATCAGGAAAAAGCAGCAAAAGGAGATACCGTTTTAGCCACTTCTACCCGTCTTTTTCAAGGTAGGGTTGTAGAAGACACTAAAGCGAAAAAGGGAGAATCTCTGCTTGCGTCTACTCCAGTAGTCGTTCTCTCTGCTATTCTTGGCAGGACACCAAATATTGACGAGTACAAATCTGCCGTAAAGGGAATTGATCTTACAAAATTTACCCCACCATTAGAAAAACCTGGGCTTGCATCTTCGGCTCATTTTTAGGGGTAATCACTAATAATACTCTTGGTACTGTAAACAGCACAATTAACCCCCAACACCTTTACCAACTATTTAGGCCAAGGTCGCTCACAGGGCCAACAGATGTCTAAATATACTTCTTCCAACTGGAAACCCAGCGTCACGAAAGTCTTGGTATGGAAAATGATTTTTCTTGAGATTTTAAGGCTAGGGGAAACTAAATCCAGCGGCTCTGATAGCGGGTATAACGCGGGTTTCAATATTTCTCTGTGTCAGAGGCCCAGCAACCCGCAACAAAACAGTACCATCAGGTCCCAATACAAAAGTCTCAGGGAGGCCATAAACGCCCCAATCTACTGCCATTTCAGCATCAGGATCCGCGCCACCTAATATATACGGATCACCTAATTCATCCAAAAAGGCCATCGCTTTTAACGGATTATCTTTGTAGTTAACCCCATAAACAGGAATGTTTTGTTGAGTAAGCTCCATCAATGTCGGGTGCTCTGCCCGACAGGGAGCGCACCAGCTTGCCCAAAAATTTACAAGCTTCACCCCACCAGTCAACAAATCACTTTGCGCGAAGGGCATATGGCCATGAAGCGGTTGCAATTGCACCTTCGGGGCAGCTAGCCCAGTGGCAGTGCTGGGCAAAGAGTTGGGATCTTCACGTAGCATACTACCGAAAGCGAGGGCCGCAAAAATAGCAAAAACTAATACTGGCAAACCGAGAAGTAATTTACGCATCTTTCCTCGCCTCTGCATCTGTCAAGGCACGCTTAACAGAACGACTTCGCCTTATGTAAAGGAAGCAGACCAGTGCCAAGGCCAGTAAACTAACTCCATAAGCAACCGTAACTTCTACGGCATATTCCCCTAAATCTGGCATCATTGCATCCGCTCCCGTACTTCTAAAACCTTAAGCCGACGCATTCGCAGCTCCGTGCGCGTACCAATTAGCAGAAGAGTTAGAAAAAGCAGTCCAAAACCAACCATCGCTAGCAACAGTGGCAGAAAAAAAACATTCGAAATATTCTCTTGCTTGGTCCCGTCAGTCAGAGAAACCGTTGTACCTTGATGCAGGCCTTGGTTCCAAAACAACACTGCATAGCGGCTGAGCAAAGCAAAGACCGAGCCCACAAGTGCCAGAACCGAGGTCAAATCAGCCGCTGTATCATCATCATCAATCGCAGCCCAAAGCGCGATATAGCCCGCATAGAACAAGAACATAATTAAAAAGCTAGTCAAGCGCGGGTCCCAAACCCAATAGGTGCCCCACATTGGCTGCCCCCAAATTGCACCCGTGGCCAAGGCGATTAAAGTCATAGTCATACCCACTGGTGCGGCGGCCTTCGCCGCCAAAACCGATACATGTTGACGACGGATCAACCACATAAGTGAGCCTATAAACATTAACAAATACCCATTAATCGCCATTAATGCAGCCGGCACGTGGAGATAGATAATTTTGACAGTTGAGCCTTGGCGTATATCATCGGGAGTGAAAAAAAATCCCCAGATTAGGCCAGACCCCAACAATAAGACTGTCAGCCAAGAAAGCCAAGGCAACCAACGGCCAGACCAGCCCATAAACACCTTAGGATTAGCCAATTTCCAAAATAAATTCCAAAGATGCTTTGATTTTGAAGTCGAGTTCATAAACTTTATCCTACACCTGTTTTACGCATCGCTGTTGCCAATTCACCGAAGATTGATCCGCAATGCAGCTCCAGAGGCAAAAGGTAATATAGCTACCGCTCCCAAGGAAATCGCCAAAACCATGATCAATGGCACATCAAAAGGCTGCCCCAATGACGCAGAGTGAACCGCCCTCGCACCAAAAATTAATGTCGGCACATAGAGCGGCAATACCAAAAGCGACAGCAAAAGCCCACCGCGTTTAACCCCCAATGTCAGCGTAGCACCAAAAGCACCAATCAAGCTCAATGCGGGTGTGCCCAAAAGTAAAGAAAAACACATCACCTTTCCCGCATCAAAGCTAAGGTTCAACAACACCCCCAGCACAGGAGCTGCAAGCGCCAAGGGTAGCCCCGTGGTCAACCAATGCGCCGCAGCCTTAGCTATGTAAACAGCTTCCAGCGGCAATGGCGAGGTGGCCAGAAGATCTAGCGAGCCATCCTCGTAGTCGAGGCCAAATATACGATCCAGAGACAACAGACAGGCCAACAAGGCTCCCAACCACAGCACACCTGGTGCCACCAAAGCCAAAGCGGATTGATCTGAGCTCAGTCCCAAGGGAATCAACACAACAACAATCAAAAAGAATATCAATGCGAGCCCAAAACCACCGCCAGAGCGCACGGCAAGCCTAATATCACGCGCAAAGAGCTGAATCATTCCAAAGCCTCCTCAAATGCGGAGGATGACATATTCAAAGATGCTATATAACTAGTCAGATCCAAACTCTCAGCTGACAGTTGAAAATCAATGTGAGTGGCTAAAACCGCAGCGCCGCCACCTTGCAAATGCGCTTTTAACACTTTGTAAAATAACGCTACATTCTGCACATCCAATGACACAGTGGGTTCATCTAGCACCCAAAGCCTGCAGCCAGTGACCAACATTCGAGCCAAACCCAGCCTACGTTGTTGGCCCGCAGACAGGTTTGCTGCTGGCTGGTATGCAAAGTTTTCAAGAGAATAAGAGTTAAGCGCAACATCGGGTCTGGGTCCACCATAGATATCAGCCCAAAATTTAAGGTTTTCGAACACGCTCAATTGACCCTTCAGTCCATTCGCATGAGCGGCATAGGCAACAGTTTCCGGTACCGAAATTTTTCCAGACGTTGGAGTTTGTAAGCCAGCGATGCAGCGTAGAAGGCTAGTTTTACCAATTCCATTGGCTCCCCGCAACACAAGCGCTTGCCCCGGTTCCACAGAGAAGCTCACATCATACAAAAGTATTTTCCCACCTCGCGCCACGCTTAGGTTTGAAACTTGCAACATGGGCTAAACTGGCAGCAGGGCTAAGCCGATGCGGCGGCCCTCTGAGAGCAAAATATTGTAGGTCCGGCATGCGGTAGGTGAGTTCATGATTTCGACCCCGATACCAGCGGCCTCCAATGCGGTACGAAAATCTGCCGGTATATGTGCAATATTTGCACCCGTTCCCACGAAAACTACATCCAAATCTTTAGCCACATCCACAAAGGGTGCGGGATCCTCAAACCCAGACCATGGCCCACAAGACTGTGGCAACACGGCGAGCTTCCCCTCAAATAAGTCCCCCGCAACGCGAAAGAAATTTGGCCCATAGCCATCGACTGGCCGTCCACTGTCAAAGGTGATCTCGCTCAGCTGCATCTAGGCATCTATATTTGCAAATTGATTGCCGTCTGTGTTGCTAGGTTTAGTCCAATCGCGCTTAACGCCAAGACGCAGCAAGGTAGAGCTAGCCACAAACACAGAAGAATATGTTCCGACCAAAACGCCCCAGATCATCGCAAACACAAACCCTCGGATCACGTCACCACCCAGCACAAACAACGAGATTAGCGCGAGCAGTGTGGTGACAGACGTCATAACAGTGCGGCTCAGAGTTTCGTTGATCGATAAATTTAGCACTTCACTAAGTTTTTTTTGCTTATAGCGGCGCAGATTTTCACGTACTCGATCAAAAACCACAACCGTATCATTTAAGGAATATCCCACGATCGTAAGCAAGGCAGCGATAATAGCTAGGTCAAACTTGATTTGTAGAGCGGAGAATATCCCAATTGTAAGAATGATATCATGCACCAAAGCGCCAACGGCACCTACGGCAAATTGCCACTCGAACCGCAACCAAATATAGATTAAAACAACAGCGATAGCGATCACTACCGCCAAAGCTGCAGATTGGATCAACTCGCCTGACACCTTCGGGCCAACAGATTCGACCGAAGGAAATGTAATCCCCGGTGCAACATCCTGTAAAACTGCCTCAAGCCTCACCACTACGTCGGATGCTACAGATTCTTGGCCCTCTTGCGTTTGGATACGGATTTGCGCCACATGCTGATCCGGCCGGAACGAGGGATCAAACACTTCTGCAATCGATATATCGCCAAGGCCTAAAGGCTCAATCGCAGCACGATAGGTGGCTACTTCCACAGGCACAGAGCTTTCCGCGCGTATGGTGGTTCCACCCTTGAAATCAATCCCAAAGTTCAGCCCCATGATCACAGTCGATACAATCGACAGCACCATAAAAACAGCCGAGACCCCAATCCACATTTTCCACATTCTAAAAAAATTGAATGTGGTATGTTCTTTTACAAGCCTTAAGCGCATCGTCTACACCTCCAGGATTTTTGGCTTACGCCATTCAAACCAAATCACAACCATGATCCGGGTCACAAAAATTGCAGTAAAGACTGAGGTGATAATACCGAGGCCAAGCGTAATAGCAAAACCCTTGACAGGCCCAGCCCCCATAACAAACAGAATAGTCGCCGTCAAAAATGTCGTAATATTGGCGTCGGTTATAGCCGATAAAGCTTTTTCATAGCCAAGTTCGATAGCCCGAGCCGGGCCCTTGGCAGTTTTCAGCTCCTCCCGGATGCGTTCAAAAATTAATACGTTGGCATCTACTGCCATACCAATCGTGAGAACAATTCCTGCAATTCCAGGCAATGTTAACGTCGCACCAACCATCGACAGTAGTCCAAAAATCATTCCCACGTTAATAATCAAAGCGATATTGGCAAAAATTCCAAAGGTACCGTAAGACATTGCCATGAAAATCAAAACTGCAACAAAGCCAAAAATACAAGCAATCTTGCCTGCATCAATGCTGTCCTGACCCAATTCAGGACCGACAGTACGCTCTTCTAAAAAGACCAAGCTAGCCGGCAACGAGCCAGCACGAAGTAAAGTGGACAGTCGGGTGCTTTCGGTCACATCGAAATTACCAGTAATGATCCCTGAGCCACCCGTGATCGCAGATTGGATTATCGGAGCAGAAATAACTTGTTTGTCCAGCACGATAGCGAATGGCTCACCAATGTGATCAGTAGTATATTGACCGAATTTTCTCGCTCCAGAAGTGTTAAAGCGAAAATTTACTGCTGGACGTCCGTTTTGGTCGAACGATGGCTGCGCATCGGTTAGATCTTCCCCAGTCACGACGGGGGCACGCTCAAGAATATAATATTTTTTACTATAAGCATCCTGAACTAACTCATTACCAATCCCAGCATTACCATTAGGATTGCTGGTTTCACCAATAACAGTTTGAAAAGTCAAAAGCGCCGGTGTGCCAATCAAGTCTTTTAACTCTTGGGCAGAGCCAAGGCCTGGCACTTGGATCAAGATCCGATCCGTGCCCTGGCGTTGGATGGTGGGCTCGCGGGTACCCGCTTCATCAACCCTTCTACGAATAATTTCGAGAGATTGAGCCATAGTACGGTCATCAGTCGCAAGCTTTTCCGCGTCGGATAGTGTCACAATCAAGTTATCACCTACCGCTGTTACCATAATATCGTCAGTCATGCCTCCACTAAACGACGCCACGGGCCGGGCCAATGTCTGTACAACTTTGATAGCGCTATCCATGGCCTCTGGCTTACCGATACGCACCCGCAACTCACCCTCGCCACCATCTTGTTGACGAATAGCACCAATTGTAGCACGTTCTTCACGCAAGGCATTGCGAACTTCTGGCCAAAAACTCTCGAGACGGCTAGTGTAGACCTCCGCCAATTTAACTTCACCCAACAAATGCGCCCCGCCTCGCAGGTCGAGCCCAAGATTGACAAGGCCCGATGGCAGAAAGGTAGGCCAACCGTTGGCCTCCTTCCCTTCATCTCTGGCATCGTTATAAGTCTCAACCTTGGAATAAAACACATTCGGGAGAGCAAATAGAAGCCCTAACGCGCAGGTAGTCCAAATCAGGAACCGCTTCCAACCTTCTATTTGCAACATCGTGTGGCTCCTGGCCTATGGTTTTAACAGGTGGTTAGCTTGCAGGCTTAGTTTTACTGCGCACATCCGCAATCGTAGCTTGTACAACAGTCACGCGCACGTCTTTAGCAAGTTCAACTTCAACTTCATTACTTTCCGCTTTGACCTTGGTCACTTTGCCGATAAGGCCACCAGCCGTTACAACTTCGTCACCTTTAGCCAAGTTGCTGACCATATTCCGATGTTCTTTCATCTTCATTTTCTGTGGCCGGAAAACTAAAATGTAAAAAATGCCAATAATCAGAGCCGGAAACATAAATGTGCCTAAAGTATCCATAAAGACCTCTTAAATCTGTCATACGGCACCGCGCCGCAGGTTCTGACAGAATGTATGGTTTGGGGGGGCGCTTTGCAAGGGATTGCAGACCTACCCACAACAGTTAGCCACATAATTTTAAGATTATTTTTATGACTGTTTAATTAAAGTTGTTTTTTGGATTTTTTGGTATGTCTTAGACCGCATCATCAGATTCTTTAATTGCATCCACCACCTGTGAACGGACCAAAGCAAAATCTGTCCAAAATGATGGCTCCACTATTAATCCATAACTGCATTCATGGCCTGCGCGGCAAAATTGCCCGTGACCCTCAGGCTAGCTTTGGGCATAACCGAAGCATTGATTCTTTTATGGAGACGAGACATGCATGATATACGTGCCATCCGCGAAAACCCTGCCGCTTTTGACGCTGCCTTAGCGCGGCGAGGGATATCACCAGTCTCGTCAGAAATTTTATCTCTCGATACCGCCCGCCGCGCGTGCATTCAGGCCACAGAGGCCGCTCAAGCCGAACAAAACAAAGCAAGTAAGCTGGTAGGCGCTGCCAAAGCCAAAGGTGATGAAACTGAGTTTAACCAACTGCGCAACTTGGTGTCTGAAAAGAAAGCCGAAATAGCCAGCTTAAACGAAGAAGCCAAGGTAAAAGATGAAGCTTTGGCAGAGATGTTGATGGCGATCGACAACCTACCCTATAGCGATACGCCTGATGGTACCGACGAAAATGATAATGTGGAAGTGCATCATTGGGGAACACCCCGCAACTTTAGCTTCACACCCAAGGAGCATTTTGAACTTGCTGCCACCAAAGATGGGCTCGACTTTGAAACAGCAGGTAAAATTTCTGGTAGCAGGTTTGTAATTATGTCTGGCGCGATTGCGCGCATGCACCGCGCCTTAGCGCAGTTCATGTTAGACACTCATATCAATGAAAACGGCCTGACTGAGACAAATACGCCAGTTTTAGTACGAGATGAAACAATGCGCGGCACCGGACAATTACCCAAGTTTTCCGAGGGTAGCTATCAAACCACGAATGGATGGTGGTTAATACCTACCTCTGAGGTAACACTGACTAATATTGTGTCAGGGCTCACAGTTGACGAAAACAGCCTACCACGCCGCTTTGTGGCACATTCTTTATGTTTTCGATCTGAAGCAGGTAGCGCAGGTCGGGACACTGCAGGCATGTTGCGCCAGCATCAGTTTGAGAAAGTCGAGATGGTCTCAGTCACACACCCAGATCATTCTCGAACCGAGCTGGACCGTATGACTAAATGTGCAGAAGGCATCTTAGAGCGTTTGGAGTTGCCGTATCGTACCTTGGCACTTTGTGTCGGAGACATGGGGTTTGGAGCGCGACGCACGCATGATATCGAAGTCTGGCTGCCAGGCCAAAATTCTTACCGCGAAATTAGTTCATGTTCAGTTTGCGGTGATTTCCAAGCCCGTAGGATGAATGCAAGGTTTAGGCCAGCCATCGGTGGAAAACCAGAGTATTTACACACACTGAATGGCTCTGGCCTAGCGGTTGGTCGTTGCTTAATAGCAGTATTAGAAAATGGCCAACAGTTAGATGGCTCTGTATTAATTCCGCAGGTTTTACAGCACTATATGGGCGGAGCAATTCGGATAAATGACAACGGCACCCTTCAATAGGGGATGATAAAGGAAGACTTAAAAAACCGCGTTTATCTTCTAAACCATCCCTAACTAACAAACTGACTATAGAGAGAGTACCCCTCGAGCATGAGCTAAAGTGTTTCCATCTTTTAATTCTGTTGGTACTGAACAGATTGATTAAAAGTCAATAACCCTTATTTGAAAGGCTTCTTTCCAAGATGCTTGCGCAGCCGTGATGGGGTGGATTTCTTTTTATTTTTATAAGGGTTTTGATCACCCTGGCCGCGCATCCACATCCGGATAGGAGTGCCAGGCATGTCAAAATCTTCACGAAGGCCATTGACTAAATAGCGCGAATAACTCTCTGCAATTTTATCAGGATAAGAACACATCACCACAAATCCTGGGGGCCGCGTCTTAGCTTGCGTCATATAGCGCAACTTAATGCGGCGCCCTCCCGGTGCAGGCGGCGGATGTGCTTCCACCATGCCCGCCAACCATCTGTTCAAGTGGCTGGTTGGAATGCGGCGGTTCCAGATTTCATGCGCCTTCATCACGGCTTCCTGCAACCGATCTAAACCTTTACCTGTTTTAGCCGATATAGTAACCAAAGGTGCACCGCGCAATTGAGGCAATAATCTTTCAAATGACTCTCGCAAAGTACGGATTTTAGATTGTTTTTCTGGTTCTAAATCCCATTTATTGACCGCTAAGACTACAGCCCGACCTTCACGTTCAGCTAAATCTGAGATCCGCAGGTCCTGCTGCTCAAAAGGAATATCTGCATCCAGCAAAACAACCACAACTTCAGCAAATTTAACGGCACGCAAGCCATCACTGACTGATAGTTTCTCCAGTTTGGCTTGGACCTTGGCTTTTTTGCGCATACCGGCTGTATCAAAAATACGGGTAGGAATGCCCCCCCAGTCCAAAGTTAACGAAATTGCGTCACGAGTGATCCCGGCTTCAGGTCCCGTCAACAGGCGATCTTCACCTAAAATTTTATTAATCAGCGTGGATTTACCCGCATTGGGCCTGCCAATAACAGCAACTTGCAGAGGCTTTAGCACAGTTGGTAAACGGTATTCTTCTTCTGCGTCACCCTCTTCGAGATCTAAATCAACAGCTGGTTCGTCTTCTTGCGCTTTTTCGTCAACTGCATCAATCAAAGGCGCTAGCATCATGGCTAATTCGCCCATACCTTCCCCATGTTCCGCAGACATCCGCAATGGCTCACCCAGCCCCAACGAGTAAGCCTCCAATACACCACCATCCGCAACACGACCCTCACCCTTGTTAGCGACGAGAAAAACATGCGCGTTACGCTTGCGTAAAATATCGGCAAACACTTCGTCAGTTGGGGTAATTCCAGTCCGTGCATCAATCATAAATAAACATGCATCGGCCATATCGACAGCACGTTCCGTGAGGCGGCGCATCCGACCCTGCAAGCTATCATCTGTGACTTCTTCAAGACCAGCAGTATCAATAACTGTGAATTTCAGATGGCCGAGTCTGGCACCCCCTTCACGCAAGTCGCGAGTCACTCCAGGTTGATCATCTACCAGAGCGAGCTTGCGACCCACTAACCGATTGAACAGAGTAGATTTTCCAACGTTGGGACGGCCAACAATGGCCAGAGTAAAGGACATTTGAGCCCACTTTCACTAAATTAGAACCGAGCGTTACACCAAGTTTTGCTTAACGGAAAGCCAGTAGATTGCCCTTGGTGCTTAAAACATACAAAGTTCCACCTACTACGATCGGTGCACTGGCAGCTCCCGAAGGCATTTCAATAATTTTTATAAGATCACCATTGGCTGGATCGAACTGCCGAATCAACGCATCTGAAGAAGCAAGGAGTAACCGCCCACCAGACAAAATTGGTCCATGGTGGACAAAAGTTTTGCCACGGCGAAGCATGCTAGCTTGCGTGGATTGCGGCAAAGGCGTAGACCAGACTAACTTACCATCTGCCTTTGATACCCGAATGAGGTTATTCTCATCACTTACCGCAAATAACGAGCTACCCACCACAAAAATATCGTCTTGGCTACCTTGGTTGGCGGTCCATAAACGAAGTCCTGTGTCCAAATCTATCGCAGCCATGCGGCCTGACGAATTGGCAAGGTAAACCACAGAGCCTTCGATTACTGGCTGACCAGTAAGATCTTGGACCTGCCCTCGAGCACGGCCAAGACGCGCGCCAGATAGGATAGAACTCCAGCTACGCTGGCCACCCAGACGAAACGCTGCGACCAAATCACCTGAGCCGAAGGGGAAGAGTGCATATTTGTCAGATACAGCCGCCCCTGGGCCTCCAGTATAGCTAGATTGCACAGATTGGCCAACAACCTGCCACTTGATCCGCCCGGTTGATGTCTCAATGGCCCATGCGGCACCATCACGAGCAGAAACATACAGCAAATCATCAAAAACAGTGGGAGAGGCCCCACCAAAACTAGCAAGATCTTGCTCCCAATACCCTTCGCCCGACGACACACTCAATGCCAAAACTGTACCGAACCCTGTTGTAACAAACAGCTTGTTTCCCTGCACGGCCAAGCCGCCACCGAAAGCCTCATTTACATCAGAATAAGCCTCACTCACATTCCTTTGCCAAATAACGCTCCCATCTAATCGGAGGGCCGTGACCAAAGACTGACTGTCTAATGTAAAAATTCGGTCACCTTGGATTATCGGACTGGCAGAGATTTCAGAGCGACGATTGTCCCCTTGGCCAATTGCGGTCGCCCACTGCAAGGTCAAATCAGATGATAGGGCTACATGACCTGAGTAATGCTGAGCGTTGCCACCTTGATGGGTCCACTCTGTGTTTGAATGCACATTTGGTAAATCTAGTGCAGGTGGACTTTTAACTAAAAATTGGGCTTTACTGTCTACGAAAACTGATCCATCAGGCATTTTACGTTCACCGTCTAAACCCGTGTCCTTACCCGAGCAGCCAACAGCCAAAATAGTAAGACCAATATAGAGCACTGCTCTAACTTTCATGCTGCCTCCTGCGCCACCTTAACTATATTCTATTTATTATTAAGGTAATATACCTAATTTCCCAAGTCTGGAATTGCACCCAAAGCCACAATCAACTCACCCATACGCTGAACTTGAGCTTGAGTTGTACCAGCATCCTGCACATGAGACTGTAAGAGTAACAACGCAACATCACGGTTGCCACGTTGCAGCTCGAGCGCCACTAGAATCTCCATAGCAGCATTGCGATACACTCCACCTGGCGCTGACAGATCTGTCAAAATCGAAACCGCCTCATCTTTGGAAGCGGCGTCAAGCGTAGCAGCCAACTTCAGAAGTGCTAGATCTCGGATATACGTCGGTTGTTCCATATTTTCAGCAATGGCTGTCAGAAGTTCAGACGCAAGGCTTTGGTCCAATCCGGCTAATAAAAAACTGGCGACCACATCGCCATCCTCTTGCGCCACAATCGAGCTCAAAGCAGAGATACTTTCGGGTTTGCCTTGCACATCCAAGGCATCTAACAAAGCATCACCTCTAACTTGCGCGGCTTGGGCAACAACTGATTTTGACCATTCACTGTAAGCCGTGCCACCGACTAATGCCAATATTATCACAGCAGGGATCCAACCGTAGCGCCGAAAGTATCCAAAAAGCCGGTCGCGTCGAACTTCTTCTGTGACTTCGTCAATGAAACTGTCTGTATCGGACATTTGGGACCCACCATAATTTTCTTTCGTTTATATAGTCAAAACCAACCACACCACACAAGCCCTTAGAGCAACAAGAAGTCGGAAACCTAAGTTCAATAATAAAAACCACTTAATTTATGCTTATTTGAGCGCAGAAATTACCTAAATATTGCTTGTAACTAGGGGGATTTGGAATAGTTAGTAGCACAGAATGTTCTGCTTTCGGATCAACGGCTCGCGAGGCTAAGTATGCGTATTTTTCCAATATTAACTGCCGCAATGGTAGCAGCTGTAATTTATATTTTTGTATTTCAAAGAAGTTTAATACTTAACTATAACAAAACTGATGCTGAAATAGCAGAAACTTCTGTATCCCAGATTCCGACGACAAATCAAATGCCAACAGCCGGAGGCGCACCCATCGTTTCGGTCATGGTGCTTAAGTCCTACGCTCAAAATGTTGACACCGCGGTGAATGTCCGTGGGGAGACGCGCGCAGCCAGGCAGGTGAGCCTACGGGCTGAAACTAGTGGCAGCGTAGTTTCACAGCCCTTGCGAAAAGGGACTTTTGTTACCGACGGCCAACCTATGTGTAAAATTGATCCAGGCACTCGCGGAGTCTTCCTAGCAGAAACCAAAGCCCGATTGGCAGAATCTCGCGCCCGAGTCCCCGAAGCAGGCGCCCGAGTAATTGAAGCGCAAGCATATTTGGCCGAAGCACTGATCAATGACCGAGCTGCTGAGAAATTGTCACAAGGGGGTTTTGCCTCCGATTCGCGGGTGGCCAGTGCGACTGCCGCCACGCAAACGGCACGTGCAGGAGTGGCCGCGGCCGAATCTGGCCTGCAATCTTCTGTCGCCGGCATCCAATCAGCGGAGGCTGCGGTGGCATCTGCTGAAAAAGAAATTTCGCGGCTTACTATCCACGCCTCCTTTGACGGTATTTTAGAGTCAGACACCGCCGAGTTGGGCAGCTTACTACAGCCTGGAGGATTGTGCGCCACTGTAATACAGCTAGACCCAATTAAGCTCGTAGGCTTTGTACCCGAAAGAGCGATCAATCACTTACAATTGGGAGCCACAGCCAGCGCTAAGTTGGTTGATGGCCAAGACCTTCACGGTAAAGTCACCTTTATCTCTCGGTCTGCCGATAAATTGACACGTACCTTTCAAGTCGAAGTAACCGTCCCAAATATTGATTTTAAAGTCAGTGATGGGCAAACTGCCGATATCGCAATCTCAGCGCAGGGAGCCCCAGCGCATCTTCTTCCAGGCTCAGCCCTAACCTTGGATGATGCAGGAACTTTGGGTGTACGCGCCTTAGCCGAGAACAACATCGTTAAGTTTGTGCCCGTCACTTTGATCCGCGACACGATGCAGGGTGTTTGGGTATCCGGCCTGCCCGAGCAGGCTAATGTCATTGTGGTCGGGCAAGAGTTTGTCATTGCCGGAGTGGTTGTGAACCCAACCTTCGCAGAGGCAGCACAATGATTGGATTAGTCGATTGGGCCATAGCCCGAGCGCGGATGGTTTTGGCTTTTATTTTATTGTCTTTGGCTATAGGCACCTTTGCCTATGCTGTCCTTCCTAAAGAGGGTGAGCCTGACATAGAAATCCCTGCAATCATAATTTCCATGCCCTTCCAAGGAATTTCCGCAGAAGACAGCGAAAAGCTGTTGATCAAGCCTATGGAAACCGAACTTTCAGATCTGGATGGTTTAAAAAAGCTGACAGCAACAGCTGTAGAC
>CESI01086575.1_pt1 | contig 23521 bp, 12 predicted proteins | sample 356301 | NCBI WGS metagenome assembly CESI01 (sample SAMEA2621423, study PRJEB7988) | marine metagenome | biome: marine biome (ENVO:00000447); feature: deep chlorophyll maximum layer (ENVO:xxxxxxxx); material: "saline water (ENVO:00002010), including plankton (ENVO:xxxxxxxx)" | depth 40 m | reverse complement strand
CTGGCTCGAGGCTGCAACATGGCATAAGGGTAGAGACGCTGTGCCAAAAAAGATCAATGATGATCGAAAAATGGAAGTTGATGGTGAGGCTTCTACTTGGATTTGAGTATCCTAATAACCTCTTTTGCCGCATCCTTATCAGCGCCCAATAAGTCAATGTCACCGATACTGTCAAACCATGAAATATGGTCATGGCTAGTCCACTCATCTACATTATCATAACGTTGATTTGTAATCAAGGACAGTCTCATTAATTGTAGTATAATGCATAACTCATCATATTCAAAAAACCACTTACCAAAGTTACTACATTCAACTACATGCCAATTAAACTCTTCTTTGATTTCCCTAACTATCGCTTCCCCCAAAGACTCATTGGCTTCGACTTTACCACCTGGAAATTCCCATTTACCTGGCATATTAGATGACAAATTTCGACGGGCTAACAACATCTTGCCATCATCAATAATTAAGCCCCCAACTACCTCAATTACTGGTTTAAAAAAAAGTCTGCTAAATATTTGATATAATGATGCTAGCGATTCGGCAGCAGGTATTTGATCCTCACTGGGCAAATGAATAAAGCAACACTGAATTCTATTTCCCAGGCGTTTAGTTGATAATTTTGACAATGTCTGGTAATATGTCTCATTACAAATAAAACTACCAGCGTCATTTGATTTGGTAATGTGTTTGATTGGTGGGTAAGATAACCTTTGAATCAAAGAATCATTAGCCATAATATTACTCTCGCCCATTTTACTATCCTTCACCATACGCCCAGAATTATCACTAATCCTCATATCAAGAACGTTTTTAGCAGTGGTTTCAAGTCTTATTTCATCACATGAGTCACCCAAACCAAGATGTATTATTGCATCCCATACCTCCCCTTGGTCCAATCTTTTAGCGATAGCATTGCTGCCATTCTTATCTACCGTTAAGACCATCTTTTCAACAAAAATTTGTTGGTTGAGGAGTAATTTATCCCGAGAGACGTGCCATGGGTCAGAAATGGTAATCATTTCTGGGATTTTTTCAAGTATGTCCATGGAAATATTGGTTTTATGGTCGCCAAATGGTTCATATCCTGTAACCAATATTCGCACCATGAAAACCCGAGTCAACCATTACTTTTGACCTGTTCGTGTTTTTTTATGGGTTATATTGACATGCAATTAGGGTTTGGTGTTAATCGAGCCAGTATGAATAATTCTCAATTTATCCAAGTTGAAAAAGAGCCAAAAACGGGTGTCACTGGCTTCAAAATTTTCCGCCAGATTTGGAAAGAGATGACATTGGGAGTTGGATTTTGGGGGGCACTGCGACCATTGTTTGCCGCCATCATTGCCGCAGTCCCATTCTTCTTTTTAGGTCAACACTTCAATAGAAAACATCAGAAGGGGTTTGACTGGGCATTCTTGCAAATACCACTCGCTTTAACGGTAGTTTTGTGGTTTGTTCTTTGGTTCTACTCGATATTTGATGCTTGGAGAGAGGCAACCAAATTTGTCGCTGAAAAAAATAATCAAATAGTCCACAATTGATTGTTAGTTTTAATCTCGCCACTCAACATGCCCGCAAGGTCATTTAGGTCATCGGAATCAAAATCATCGGGTAATTGACCTGTTATTATGTTTCCAATATTAGCTGACTCAATAGCCCAATACATGACAGAATCTTCATTATTTGAATGGCCTTCATGTTCCTCATCTTCGTGCTCTACCGGCGATTCATAGACCAAATTAACCAGTCCTAACAAATGACCAAATTCATGAACTAAAACACTGTTTTCAATTTCTTCAGCAGATGGTCGGTTGAAGATAGGACCTTCAGCATCATCCACAGCTTCACCAAAAATTGCCACGGTAGATGCATCTACAGCCACACCAAGAACACCGTCGTTAGCGTATTGACCAGATGGGAAAATCGCTTGCCAATAAAGGGTAGAACCGCTTTCAGGATTATTTGACTTTTCATTCCAACCCTTTTCTCTTACATCATTTGAAGACCATTGACCTTCGTGCCCAAAATCTGTCTCTGTAAGCAGTATTTCGATACCTTGTGGTTTGTTACATACCTGTTCAAGACGGGTTTTTAACAAATCAATGGAGCTTTGTTCCGGTATATAGTCAGACTCATAATCAATTTCTATGACCATTGAAGTATATTTATCATCGCTTAAACAAGCCAGAGTTAATCCTCCGGATATGCCTCTTTCTAATTCCTTTGAATCATCACCAAAGCATCCCGAAAGTCCAGCACTGAACATGAGGAAAACTAGCAGTACCGGGATTGAATTGCTGCTTGCCATGGTCTCACCGAAAATGTCATTGATATAAAAAAAAATTGTTACCAATCTTCTGGAATCTCAAATGGAGAGAATAATTGACCAGGTGAAGTAATGCTAGATAATTGGCTTCTTGCCAAATGCTCCCACATTCTTAGTGTAGAAATGCCGTCAATAAGAATCATTTCTGTTTCGACCATTGTTACTCGTATTAAGGTCATCAAAATATCCATTCGGTCTTCATCGACAACTGATAAAATTTTATCAACACTCAATGAGGATGCCACTTCTTCACTGATTGGTGTGATAATAGGCCACTGATTTTTCAACTTTTCAGGTATCTCACTATTATTTGTTGATGCATGTTCTTCTAAGGATGTAAGCATTGGAGAAAGCATATTTTGTATTACAATACTTACCTCAACCAAGGGCATATTTAGTTGTTTTATTAGGTTTACAACACGTTCTTGGAGAGTTACCAAACCCTCTACCGCATTGTCTGACATAATTTCACCAAATTTAGTTGTGAGTCTCAACCAGTTTGTCTCGAGTCATACCTTAGTGGCGATGAATCGCCTCGCAAGCCGTCTTCCTCGTCATCATTTACTTCAAACCAATCAACAATCCAATCGCCGTCAGTATCCCAGTTAATTGGACTGGTTCCTTCGGCAATATGGTCGTTATCTAAGTCTACATTGTACCAACCAAATTCGTGCTCACCAACAACCCTAACAGGTGCTGTCTGTGGTGAACTCGTGTAGTATATTTCCCACTGGTCGGTAAGTGCACCAGATACTACGGTCTGGTCATTGCTTGGATTTAGGGTAAGGAAATCGTCATCATTGTCGTCAACGATCAAGACATATCTTACATCAGTAGAGGATTGTTTGTCCATCTTCAAGTAATTTGTAGTTCCTTCAGATGGAGTTCCAAGGCCTAACAGATATCCACGAAATTGCCACCATTCTTCAACTGGATTGCCTTCATAGACTAGTGGTGCTAATCGTACAGCATTTGGAGATGTCAAATCTACATCAGTCAAGGTGAAGAATTCTTGGAAGTTAGTGTACGCTTCATAGCTGCACCCGGCTCCTGAGCAGTCATAGTTTCCATCATTATCTGGATCGTAATTAGCGTCAACTGGATCTGCAGGGTCCAAGGTAAACCAAGCGAATTCTAAATCAGGTCTTGATAACTTATCGCCATTTAGTGAAAGTGGCAAACAGGATATGGTATTAGTGTCACATTCATCACCTGACAATGAATCTATCCAAATTACTTTTATTTGTAGTAATGAGGAAAAATTATCATTCGATTCATTCCATGCCATTTTATATTCATACCAATCTGGCAACATATCGCCATCAGTGTCGTTATCATTGGGATTTATACCATACTTGAATACTTCACGTCCATCACTCAAGTTAAAATCAATTTCGTGAGAGATTACCGCTCCATTGGAAGTTTGGGTATTATAGATGATTGAATCACCATCAGTATCGTTCAAATCTGGTCGAGTGTTATTATTCCATTCCATTAGGTTAGTGAATGGCAAGGAACCAGGTCCGGGTTGAATTATCACACTACTAGAGGTAAATACTCTTTCATCCCATTCACCTTGCTGGGCTGGAATGTCAAACGCACTTCTATCATACCAACCATCGCTATCACCGTCATAATTTACATCATGAGGGTTGACTGGATTTGCTGCCCAGTGATCTTGGGTAGAAACATCCGGCATGCCATAAATCGCATAACAATATTCCCAACCGTCTGGAATCGAATCACCATCAGAATCACTACTAGTCGGGTCAGCAACTCCTACAAGAGTACGATTGAAATTATTTGAGTCATAGGAATTGATTTTCACCATCCTATCTGCACTGTCTTGACTCTTTGAAATGAAGTCATCATACAGGGCTGATCTCGCTTCGAAATAGGTATAACCCATCTCTTCGATGTAGGCATTTATCGCATCATCGCCGAAACTTAAGATTCCAACTTCTTGAGGAATTGTATTTCTTTCTGAGTACTTACCCCAAGTTCTAGATTCCCATTCTCTAAGGTTGGAAAAACGTTCATCTAATGAGATATTACCATCACCATTACAGTCAAAACTATCCCCGTCTGTATCTAACAAAACATCTCCGTCTATGAGTGGGTTAATACTCCACAAATTGGCTTCTAGGTCCCATTCTGCGAACCAATACTCAAATCCATCATACATACCATCTCCATCGGTGTCTGGATTGGTTGGATCTGTTATCCCCATTAAAATGGAGATAAAATTGTTTGCAGGTTCACCATTTTGCCAATCATTAAAATCATCTAGCAGACGTTTACCTCTAGTTTCTTTTGAAATTAGAATATTGAACATTCTCTGAGCTTTTTCAGTAGGCTGTAATAGGTCCCCATCAATGTGTAGCAGAGGTGCATCTGACGGGTGGTCGATTCCATTGTCAGGATTAGAAGTCACTAAAGCGAATTCCTGTAAATCTATTAGTCCATCCTCATCAGAATCAAATAGTCCATCTCCCGGAACAAGCGGATTTAATGTCCAAGTTTCAGCAGATTGATTCCATGTGGTAAACAATAATTCCACACCATCGATAATGCCATCTCCATCAGTATCGACATTATTGGGATCGCCTGTGAGTCCAGTAAGATTTCTCTGGGTTGAATTTACAAAGGAACCAAATGAGAGGTCAGTTTGAATTCCAGCCCATGCTTGGAAAGTGTAAGCACTACCAATTGTTGTCACAAACCATTTTGGAGATGAACGGTTGATGTCTGTTTCAGTCATTGCAGGGTCAATCGCATTGTATTCTTCCCAGTTTGTCATTCCATCTTGGTCCGCATCTTCCCATCGATCAGATGGTTGTAGAGGATTAAGAGTCCATTCATCTTCTAGTATATCCCATCTAGAAAACCAAATTTCCCAACCATCAGGCATACCATCATCATCGGTATCCGAATCAAGTGGGTCTGATGAGCCCGCATCGATAGAATTCTGTGTAGCAAGTAAGGAACCTGCTGCACGATCTGCATACGATGCTTCTGGTGCACCATTATTGCTTACATTAGTGAATAAATCCGTACTTAGGCCAAATGGTAAAGCATTGAAATCTGTTGGATTATCTTCATCAAACAAATCATATCGCAAATGATATTCAAGATAATTGACAAATGCTTCATTTTGTTGGATTATGCCATCGCGGTCAATATCAAATCCATCACCGTCAGGATTCTTTAGTGAGTCAGAACCATTCAATGGATTTATTCCTACTCTAGAACTATCCCAGGAACAAGAATATGATGATTCCCATCCATCTGGTAAAGAATCACCATCTGAATCGATATTATTGGGGTCTGAATCTGACCACAATTCCGCAAAGGTTGAATTTTCACCATGTGATTCTAACAATAATCCATCGATTGCCTGTTGCTTTACTTGAGTCCATTTATATTCACATAGATTTTGTAGTCCGTCGCCATCAGCATCCCAATTTGCATCCTCAGCCCTGTTAGGGTCTAGGGACCAATTATTGCCACCAGTGAATGATGAACCAACCCACCTTCTATTCTCGATTTCCCAGCCATCTGGCATTCCGTCACCATCTGAGTCTGGATTAGTTGGGTCAGTTCCTAAATCACTGGTAGACAAACTGAGATATGTTGCATTCGCGTTATCTCCTATTTGGCTATCACAAATATACTCGAGTTGTACAGAATAATAACACCATAGATTGGTACTCTCATAGAAGAAACCGAAATATTCTTCACCATCTCTTAGTCCATCACCATCAGTATCACCTACATTTGGATTGGTAGAATTATAGCCGTCGTCTGTCCTCTCGACATACCTAAACTCATCGAGATTGGTCCATAGCCTCTCTAAGATACCATCGCCAGACTGATCTAAGTCTAGGCCATCATAATCGAAATCTAAAAGCGCATCCCAAGGGTCTGTTGGATCTAAATTATTACCAATCTCCCATCCATCAGGCATTCCATCGCCATCTGAATCATTGGATTTAGGATTCATTAGTTCAAGATTAGCAAATTGGCCCGGTTCTGAAGATGCAAAAATAGTCATATTTTCTGAAACACCAATAGTAGCAATTTCTGAAATATATCCTGGTATTGTCTCTTGTTCATCAATCTCGTATACATTGGAGTAGTCGCCAGAAAGAACCCATGTACCTGCATTGGAACCAAGAATAATTTGTTCCCCGGTGGAGTGTATTGCTCTAATACTGTTGATATCCCTTGTACTAACTTCACTTGAACCAGGGTTTTCCAGCAACCCACTGTGACTAATTACATTATCGATTAGCCGCATTTGATGCAAACCTGAAGGAGTACCAAACCAAAGAACTTGGGGGTTATCAGGTGATGGCCCATCTAGCAATATGTCTCTTACTTCCGCAGGATTTTCTGAACTTCCTGCTGGTAATGTCCTCAATTCATTTATGGATGCAAAAACACCAGTATCTTCTCTAGAGAAAAAGAATCTCCAGTCTGCATTATCACCATCCCTACCAGAATTAGTTTCACAAGTAAGCAGACCCCTATCGGTAGCAACAAACAGTGTCAAGTTACCATTAGCAAGGCCATGCTCTATATCGGTAACAGTAACATTACCATTGGATAATTGAGTTGTGATAGCTTGACTAACGTCGTTTACTTGTTCGATAAGTCCAAAGCTACTAATTTCAAACACATTACCGGCTCCGGCAAAGCCTAATCCAATCACTTGGTTATTTGGGCTATTAATCAAAAGTTCTTCCACTTCGTGTATAGTTTCTGTTTGTGACCAATCCCAATTATCTACTGATTGAAGAAATCCATCAAGTTGAATTCGTGCCACGCCAAGGCCTACACTGGAAGCAAAAGCGATGGCATATACCTGATCATTTTGATCACGCAATATCGTTGAATCATAGAGTTCTACTCCTTGTGGAATCCAGTAATCAGTAGAAGAAGAAAGTGAATTATCAATCACAGTGACTCCGTATTTGGTGGTGACATACAACAATGATTCAACAACCTCAAGCGACCTTACATCGTGATTTATCACGCTAATTTGCTCGCTCTGTACCGCAAATGAAATCGGGAATTGGTATAGGGTTGACATTTCGCTATCATATGTAGTCGATTTAAGGCCTGCCATTACTGTGTTGCCTTGGTCATAATAAATATTATATTCTTCGATATTGGATAACTGCTCACCTAGTTCAAGAGCTGTTGCAGTTCGACTAACATCAGGAGAAATTACGCCGTCCAAATTTTTGTCCCAACCATCGAAGTCTTCATCGGATAATGCACTACTTCGATTTAAGGGATCTAAACCAAAATGCACTTCCCAACCATCGGGAATGCCATCGCCAAAAGATGGGAATAAACTTCTTACCGAAAATCCGTCCCAATTGTATCTATCTGAATCCTTTAGTAAGGGGTCTGTACCCAACCATAAATCTTCACCAACTGGTGATTCAATGTTTGTACATGCAGATAAAATATTTTGGAACGTTGCGTTTATTCCCGTGGGGATGTACGGCCAGTTAGTTAACAGAGAACCATCTGGAAGTGTCGCAGTGCACCAAAGACCATCTAGTTCAGTAGTATGGTTTGATGGGGCACCATAGATATATTCTTCACTAGAAGTGTACCATTCATTAAAGCTCATAATGCCATCTCGATTTACGTCAAAACCATCTTGATCAGGATCTTCGGTCGCATCACTGGCGTTTAGTGGATCAAAATCATTACACTCGTATCGTTGAGAAAATACATCAAAACCACCAATTCTTAGGCACATGTAGGCTTCATAGCCATCAGGCATACCATCTCCATCGGTATCTGATTTTCGAGGGTCTAGATATGAACGGAATCCTTCACCATCAACAACACCAGTTAGGCCCCGTAAGAAACCTGGATCGGTACATTCAGCAGGATAAGGCCAACAATACTCCTCAGTCGAATTTAAACCATCCTTATCAACATCAAGTATTGCATCAGAGGCATCATCTTTATCCATGCCTTCCATTGAATAACCTCTGCCATCAATAGCAGTAGAATTGATCCATTCAGAAAAGATATCTTCGTGAACATCAGGAATTGCATCACCATCTGAGTCAGTAGTTGGAGGTCGTTCTTGATTAGTATCATCTGGATGAACATTTGATACCGGAGATATAGCTGGGAATTGTGACATAAATAGCAGACTGATAACCACTGCCAAAGTAGTAAGCAGTGTAGATTGACTTCGACGCATGCCTTCACCTGTCACGAAGTATAGTCTTCGCAGTTGCTGTCTCTCCAACTACACTTAAGAGTATGATGGAGTGATGTTCCGACATTGACTCAGTTGGTGAGGTGAAGAATTACTCAAATTCCAACTATTTTAGTAATTGCAAGCGGTTTGTTCAATACCTTTCCGCGACCGCAGTAGAATATCACCATGACATTGCGAATTACTCACTTAGGAACAGGTAGCAGAGGCAACTCAACGCTGCTTGAAACTAGCGAGGTCAAGGTATTAATTGATCAGGGATTTAGTGGAGCCCAGTTGCAAAAGCGATTAGCCATGCTCAACATCACGCCAGAGGAAATTGATTGTGCTTTAATAAGCCACCACCATGGAGATCATGGCGGTGGAGCAAATATCGCACAACGTAAATGGGGGATGAAAATTTTGGCTAACGAAAGAACTGCGCAAGAATTGGATTTAGACCCAAAGTTAACATCATACTTTGGACCTTTGGACGTCATTAGAATTGGTGACCAGTTGTCAATTCTAACTGTCCCAGTCCCTCATTCTGGTTCAGAGAATGTTGCCTTTGTAGCGAGTTACTGTGGAGAAAGGGCTGCGATTATTACTGATTTGGGATCTTGGACAGATGAACTGATCAAGCATGTTTATGGTTGTGAGCACATTTCGATTGAAGCCAACTATGACGATCAAAAATTGAACTCCGGACCATACCCCTATTCTTTGAAGGAGAGAATCAGAGGCAGAGGTGGCCACTTATCAAATAATCAAACCGGGCAATTTTTAGCCGAAGTTAGTACCAAAAATACCCGCAACATAGTACTAACACACTTGAGCGAAAAAAATAATTCACCACACCTTGCGGAATCTACTGTATTATACTACATCTCAGAACTTTTTGAAGGAGACATATACATTTCGTCACAAGATGGACCAGAAATAACTCACTATATTGGGGAAACTGATATCCAAAATCTTACACCCACTAAACTAAATCAAGTCGAGATTGACTAAAATTTAGTCGGATTTAGGTCAATACCTAAATGATACCGAAGTATGAGAGGTTTGTGCCAACTAGCAGACGCTACATCTCAGGACCTCGGAGACGGGAAAATGAAGATGGCGTGAGCGAAGTTCTGGGTGTGATAATGATGCTCGCTATGGTTGTTACAATCATGGGCGGTGTCTGGGTATTTTTGAATCCGTACATCTCTGATTTTGAAGACAATACCAACTGGAACGCAGCAAATGGCATTGCAGACCGCTTAGAAGATCGGATAGATGTCGCTTCAGAGGCACCCGAAGGGACTGGTATCCGCCATAGTTTACAGATGAGAACCTCGCTTTTACAAGGAGTCAGTAATCTTGAACATTGGGTAATAAGTGCTGATTTGACGCCTTTTGAGGTAGTTGAGATTGGACAATATAGCAATAATTCGTTTGTGATAACCAGTATTAACCAAACTGCAGCAAAAGTCACAATAACAACAGAGAATAGCGAATACACTCAATTAATAAGCGCCAATGATGGATTAGTCGAACATAATATGCAACTAGGCGAGTGGTATATTATCACTGTTTTTAATGATAATGATGACCCAATTCACCGCAGCGTCAAATATTCATTATCAGGACTGCGTTTAATCACTAGCCTAGGCAATGGTGAGCATGAAATATATCTTATCAACAACGCTAGAGTTGAACACTTTGCTGATTCAGCTTGGGAAATTAGTCAGTTTCCAAGAATAGAATTTGACGAACTTGCTACAGGAGGAACACGATTATCCATGGTACTAACTAACGTGGTAGTTAACGGAAGCCTAGGTAATGCTAATCAACTTGGCATTGACATTATTTCAGCAGGATCAATGAGCCCATTTTCGGGAGAGTGTTTCAACATCAGGTATGCGACTACTAACTCTGTATCTCCGGTCATAAGTCCACAATATGATGATTTATGGTTGAACTCGTATGCATTGAACAGGGCATCTGGAACACTTGATTCCTATGTGGGATTGTCACCATTTGAAAGAGCAAGTGGGATTGATGGAATCAGTGTAAATTCTTTAGGTCAATCGGTATTTTTTGATGTAACTATTAACCAGGTGGTTTTGGAAAGATGAAACAGAACCTAACCCGAAATGAGGAGTCTGTATCAGCAGCAATTGCTACGGTGTTATTATTTGGTGGAGTGGTCTCAATTATCGGCTTGATGTTAGTATCAATGCTGCCAATCATCGAAGAATTAGAGGGGTCCATAGAGCGTGATGACATGTCTTCACAAATGATGATATTATCAAAACAAACTGAAATTTTAAGCGAACATGGTATGCCAGGAGATTCTACTGAAATCGACCTAATACCAATTGATGGAACCCTTTCTTGGGACACAACAAGGGGAGGAATGTGGTACTCATCAACATGGAATAGTGATACCACATTTAGGATGAAAGGCGTATTGGATTTTGATGATACAATACAAATAAAACATCCTGAAAGTCAATCAACGTCAGTTTGTTTCGATGACCTTCGCCTAGGCCCTACAAAACCATTCATATATTCCATACCAGACTACATAGAAGAAATAATGATAAGTCCAAACCAAGGGATTGCATCTCCACTTGGCCCCATAGAACTCAAAGTATATTCGGAAAATCAATTTGTCGAAAAAATTGACCTAAGTCTAGGCACTGCTATCAAAGTAAGCACTACTGAATTGCAAGTATACAAAATTGAATCGAGTCATCAACTGAACATTTTGGCTAGTTTTGGTAACGGTGGGAGTACGATGTTTATGCCAGACAATCCTAGCCAAAGTGATTTTACCGGCAGGTCTTGGAGCATACCAATGGATCAAGGTGCTAACACACTACACATTATGAGTGAAACATCTAATCTGATTGAATTAATGATTGACCAACAACCAACCTCCCACATTATCACAAGTGGTAGTGACATGAGAATTGGGGTATCATGGACTCACACAATCAATTTAGATTCCCCTCAATTGGTATCGGTTTCAACAAGTGCCTCATCTAGACTTATTATGCTATCAACAGATGATAATCTGACTGGTAGTTTAACCCTACAATCAACATCAGGTGCATTTATTGGTTCTGAGTTCAACACGCCTGAACTTTCCGGAAGCTTAGAACTGTTCAACCCAAATGATGAACTTGCTACTGTCACTTGGAAGGGAGGTGGGATTTCAATACTATCAGATTCAACTGTAGTCATACCGTGGCCACCTCAAGGAATAAGTGGGACTCCTATCATTGATTCGGACAAAGAAATCGCCGCATACTGGCACAATAATGATTCCAGTAACCCAAGTAACGGACTAAACATAATACCGGCAAAAGATACTGGCTTTTCTTCGGGTAAATCTCACCGTTATGCCACCTTTTCCAGTAGCGGCCTAGAATCAATACACACACAATTAGCAGGTTATGACACGATGTTAAATTATTCAACCAGCAACTCTATCACTCATAATCTTACATTTGACAACCCTTTCCATAACCTACAGGTAAACCAAGGAAACCATAATATTTCTGTTGAAGAAGGACATCCAATTAGGGTACATAGAAGCACTGGAGACTCTGGACTAGTTCAATTAATGCATGATGGGCAACAAAGATGTGTCGGAATCAATACTACTGCAAGTGGATGGATAACTACAGAGTTGCCATGGAATTCCGTCTCTGGTCGAAGTGAAGGTCAAATTATGGAGGCATGGAGTGATGGGTCGCATCCTTCAAGTTACTCGGTTAACCTAATTGGCAATGATGGGAAAACAGACCACAAAATAATTGCATCATCGTGGATTTTTCATATATCTAGACTTACATACTCTTTCTCTTCTTCCATAACTGGACTTGAAGTAGCTTACTCAAACGGTGCAGTTGTAACAAACCATCCTGAATTTTTACCTACAGTCCTAAAACAACCAAATGATAGATCTGGTCCTGGTCCAAGATTTGCCGCAACAATTCCTGCGTTAAACCCTACCGCAGGAAGTGCATCCGGAGCAGGAGTAATGAATTTGGACATTGAATTAGCATACAGAGAATCTCTAGCATCAGATACAGCATACGAAGTGAGACGTGGATGGTACAGCCCATATGGCGAAGAAATTGCCAATTCTGCAGCTAGTGGCCTAGATTCCAGCATTGATTGGACTATTTATCCAGGTCGATTAGATCTCCTTACTGATTATGTTGGGTGGGTCCCAGACCCGAGCATTGGCACTTCAGAAGCAGTATGGCATACTAATGGTGACCCTATTCAGTTTAGTTTACAACTATCGTCACTGGATGTGACTATGACGGAGGCAGTCGGATGAGAACTAAACCTTCGAAAATAAATGACATCAGTGGCGCCGCTACTGAACTTGGATATATCTTTACGTTCCTGCTTGGAGTTATGTTGCTATCTGTGTTCAGTGTTTGGACATGGGATATTGAAACTGCAACAAGAGATCGATGGAATGAAAAGGCTGTTGAAATGAACTTGGACGACATTGCTGATGCCATCGAGCGTGCTGATGAGGCAAGTCGATTAGGTGACATAGAATATTCTGAGTCTGTGTGGTGGAGAGCAACTGAGGCTGACGAAAACTTGTTCACGTTACAACTATCTGACAATTACTTGATTCTAGTAGATGAGGGCGGCTCACTCGATACCCAAGTATACCTTTCAGGAACTGGCACTGGCGGTCATACTGGAACTGTTAGTTTATCGGGATCTCAAATGGTTTGGATAAGTCATAAAGATGGAATTACCACCATTGATGTCGATAGACCGCAATAATCATCTTCCCATAACAGCGTTGTGTACTTTGGTTTGTACCTCACGCATTCTAGATTTAGCTCCAAGTTCCCTGAATACTGCTAGAGCTCTTTGCAAATATTCCATTCTTCGAGATTTTTCTGGAGCTACGCTTCCCAAACGAATCAATAATTCTCCGATTTGCATCCTAAGGTCATTAGCCTCAGCAATTACCAAGGCCTCTCTGAAATGTTCCATTGCCTCATCATTTTTACCTGAGTCTTGTAGAACCTCACCCAGCAGAATAGTTATGTCTACCATTGCTAATATGTCCCCTTCTTCGTTCATTGCATCTAATGCTTGTGAATAATGGTGAGAAGCAACATCTAGGTCTCCAACCTTAGCATAATAACGTCCCAATACAGCTTGAGCTCTCGCATGTAATTGTTTATCATTAGATTTTTCAGTTTTGTCAAACGCAGTTAGAGCATGATCTCTTGCTCGGTCAATTTCCCCTAAATCCATTAGTGAACGGGCAAGAATTAATTGTGAACTTATCAACTCAGGCTCATTATTTTCCTCAAGTATTCGTTCTACCTCACTGTATGACTCTATGGCTTTGGAGTTGTCATTTTTCCTTCTGAGTAAATATCCCATATTATTGTAACTTCTTGCAGCTCCAACAGCATCTTTTTGCTTGATAAATATCTCAAGAGCCTCTTTATGCATACTAAGAGATTCATCTAAACTTCCTTGTTTTAACGATATATCAGCAAGTGCGGACAATGCTTCTGCTTGTATTGAATTATTTTTACCCTTGACCGCCTGTTCTTGAGCAGAACCAAATGCCACCTTTGCCTCCTCAAAACGACCCAGAAGAGATAATATCTCTCCCTTGAATTGTAGAATGTTTGCTAGTATCTCCTGAGCAATGTCCTCCAGTGTTATAGAATCTATCAATCCAAGTAGTTCCATATGTCCTTGAGAGATTAGTGTTCGGCCATCTTCTACAATCATACTTGCTGCTTCGGCCATATTATCTGAACTTAGTAAATGGAAAATTAGTTCAATTGTATACCCTGGTGTTTGGCTAGATTTCTTGTACCAGTTGCTGCATTTTGCATGTAATTCCGATTTTGTCTGATCATCTATGTTCCTTAGCAAAAACTCTCTTATCAAATCGTGAACGTCATAGATTTCAGTTTCGACCTGTCTTGCTAGTCCTTGCTCAACAAGTGAATCTAAAGTGTCAATGTTTAGATTTTGCTCAGCCAAGGCTTCAATAGAAACTGGTTCTCTAAAGATAGATAATACAGATAGAACTCTTTTCTGTTCTGCGGTAAGTTTGGAAAATATCTCGACTGTGACATAATTCTCTAATGTTTCATGGAACGCAGTTGCCGAAGCCCCCCGATTGATTAATTCTAACACTAATGGGTGCCCTCGCGAAATCCCATGAATGTATAGCCATTGTTCATCTTGCAAATCTGTAAAACTGCTTAACAACTTTCTACCCGAGAGTGAATCTAATCCATCTAAAGGCAATACTAGGCTGGCAATTCTACCCTCAGCATCCTTAGAGGGAACCACTGGCTTGAACGAACGAGAGAACAATACTAAACCAATTTTTTCATCACTGCCAAGTAATCCCAGAGCCATTGCTTGGAATGTTTGATGTAGAGTAGAATCAGATACTTTATGAAAATCATCAACAACAATTAGAGTTGGAGTACCCTCTAGTGCGCTAATTAACAGATTTGCAGCCTCAGCAGGCTTAGGTACTGGAGTTGTCGCGATATAATCTGCGAAAGTTGAATCCCCAATGTTAGCCAACCATTCGCCTACTGATTCAAAGAAAGAACGAGAACCTTCCCAATCTTGACATCGATGATAAAGTAGGTTCCTTCTGTGCATAAATCGCTCGATAAGTTTACTCGCCATTGTAGTCTTTCCAATACCTGCAATCCCAGGAACTAGTAATGTAGTCGCTCTTGCTTCAAGCAGATTATACATATTGTCGAGTTCGTTCTCACGGCCATAAAAATGCCTGAGACGTGGTAAATCACCCAGTGATGTTACTAATTGCTTCTCGACATGTTTCGACAAATCACGTTCAATTAAGTCGGCGGATAAGGTCCGAGAATCTATTATGCAATTGTCATCCATGTACCGAATAATATCTACTGACCTCATACTAAACGGCAAAATAGTATTTACTTCTCCTAAAGTGGTAGACTCAATTTTACCATCTTCTAAGATACAGCGTAAATCGAATGAACGCAATTCATTCCAGGTATCCTCGGCCAAAGTTTTCCCTGATTCAGTCAAAAAATAGGCCTTTCTTTTTCTCGAAACACCTTTTACATGGGCTTGTCTTTCTATTAACAAACCTTGGTCTTTCAAACCTGCAATTGCTCTAGGAACATTTGAACGCGCAATCGCCACTGCATTAGCAATACCCATTTGTGATAACGAAAAAGGTACTTCAACACTGTTTTTGTAGTCCGAGTAATCTAGTAAATGGAGTAATATCCGCTCTTGGACACCAGGTTTTGTGCTTGCCATAACTCAATCACCCAACTACTGGTTGTTGTTTACATAATCTGGATCTGGGACCCATTGATTTTGTTCAGCATTCCACAACCATCCAGGATGTTGAGATGTTTGCTGAGCAACTACCGCTTGTTGTTGTACTGGCTGCGCTGTTGCTTGTTGTGGAATCTGATTTTGTTGTGAGTCTATGGTTGGAACTGTTTTGGCTTTAGCCCATGCATATGGATCTTCAGGAGCCTGCGCTAAGCCAGTTAATTCTTCTTCATCATCATATTCTTCAAAAGTAAAGAAGAACATACCGACTGCTATAAGAGCAATTATTATCACAATTCCTATTATTATGTATAGTAATAAATTACTACTATCTTCTTCCGATTTAGTAGACACACCGAATTGTGCATCAGTGCCAGATTCATCAGCGAATATTTGCCCATCCATCTCGAATACTATCTCTCGATTTTCCTTTGAACCGAGTTGACTGGCACTAATTTGCATACTCCAAGTACCATCACCTAATACTCTAGTAGAATTAATCATTTGACCTGACTTTGAATCAAACCTTGCTTTTACTAGGCTATCAGGCAATCCTTGCCCACTAAAAATAGCCGGGCTGGAATCTGAGACTACACCGGTGTTTTCTCGTATTACTTCGAAGGAAACCTGTTTAACCAGAACATTCACTGATCGAGATACTTCCCAAAGATCACTGCCATCTGTGGCAATGAATTTTAATCCAACCAAAGACCATGAATCTATACCATCTGACCTTGTTGTAGGTGGATTATAGGTTGCTATTCCTTCGGATGATATGGACATATAATCATAATACAAGTCATCTGTTGTAACACTTGGATCATTGTACACATTGAATCTTAGTAACCCTCCTTCAGGGTCGGTGAAATAGGCACCCAAATCAAATACAGCACCGCTGCCGCAACTATCGAGACTTTTTGAATTGGCATCACAGTAGATTACCACAGTATTCGCCCAGCCGTCAGGAGTGAAACTTGGCGGTGAATTATCTACTGAATTATCAATGGTGATAAACTTAGATTCTTCATCAGAATATGACTCACCGTCGAAGGACCTTACTACAATCTCATACATTGAGTTATGTGGAACATTGTTTGTCTTCCATAACGAATTAGTACTCCATGACGTGTTAAACTCTCCATTTTGGATTTGATCTTGAGTGATAGTAATGGTATTTGCTGCCGAGCCACTATCTCTACCATTCTTGTAAATGTCAATGTCAACTCGAGTTATTAGTCCGTCGTTATCCCAAACATAACCAGAGATTGATGTAGATTCGCTGCCCCTGACTACTGAGTTATCTAGTGGGTAATCAAGCGCAATATTTGGTTGGGCATTTTCGTTCACTATTTTCAAATTTATGGTAACTACATCACATGTATCATCATTAGTGTCATCTTTACAAAAGTCACTATCTGCGGCCCAGATTCTGAAAGTATAATCTCCAGAAGCATAAGTAAGGTAATTCCAATCATATTGCCATGCTGAAAGAGTTTCCCCTACAGATGGCGTCAAAGCAAATTTAGAAGTTAATTGTGGGCTTGAATCTTCGATTAATTCGAACCAGATTTCTTTTATGTCGTTACCATTAACACCAAAGTATGGATCACTTGAAGTGCCGCTAAATGATACCACTGGGCCTTTTGGAGAATTAGAATTATGTTCTGAGTTTTGAGCTGGTGTGTTGACCACCATAGAAGGTGCTTCAAGATTAAGTTTGTACCTTTTAACAGTAACTGGGGAGTAATCAAGGCCATCATAGGACCGTACTCTAAAAGTTACATCGCCTTCTCCTTCAGGATAATTAGACATGTTATATTCAAACGCCCAGGTACTAAATGGATAGGATCCTTGAGTTATTTCGCCACCTGAGTTAGAGGTATCTACCGCTGACAGCCATACTTCAGAGCCTGGAGTTTGAATTTGGACATCTTCAACCATTCCAAACTGATCTCGTTGGGCAATTATATCACTGGCATAAGGTGGTGCTTCACCATCCCAAGCAGTACCAGATAATCTAACGATTCGAGCAAAAGATGTCAACTCTGGTTGTTCAACTGTAACGCTTGGAGCCATGTTTACTAGATTGATAATATCGTCAACAGGTCCGTTTAGAACAAAATCATATTCCATAATCCCTTTGCCAAATTTGTATGCCTCTACGCTATATTCTGGGATTTCACGACCATTTGCGCAATCCGGGTCATTTTCATCGGTAAGTGTGTCACCATCATTGTCATAGCCATCCGAACAGGTGTTTTCATCGAGGGTTTCTGTAATAGCAGGTGGACCAGGAGTAATTATCACCTGAACATCTTGTTCTCCAACTACGTTATTCCAATTTCTATCTAAGTAAAAATCACTTGGAAGAGTTACCTCTGGAGTGTAGCCAAACTGATCGGTAGTAAGAGTATAGAGTGGAAGTCCTGTTGATTCTTTGATGATTACAGTTGCCCCATCTACGTTAATGTTAGATGCCTTTACTTGGAAACGAACCAACTCTCCTTCCCTTACTTGAGAGCCCCATGGTGAGTTTTGATTTTGGACATGAATTTTAGTATTGTCAAAGTTTTGTAATCCAGCATATGATAAAACTGTGGAGTTATTGACTAAATCTAGTGACATAGGCATTTCTGCCGGTGGCATATTCGCAGTATCTGGTACTTTCAAACATTCATTCTGAACAGATGGACATTCTGAACCAAGCCACTGCAATTGAATTGGATGGATTTCATTGCCACCTGCATCGGGAATGTATTCCGATTGAATAGTAACCCTTGATTCTGTAATGTTGTATACTTGGGTTGCATTGGTAAATGTGTTGCCCGAAAAGTATCCTATTGAACCATACTTATTGCCATAGTTATCATCATGATGTGAGATGTTCACTGCAAAACTGTCTGTTTGCATATTATTATTCTGTACATTTACAATACTACCTTTAATTCGTAGAGCATCACCAACATTATTTTTCACGGTGTTGTTGTATATGGTTGCTGAAGCCCTAAAGATATGAATTGCAGGACACTGGAAATCTCCACCATACATCTTAACTGAATTGCATGTTGCAGCATTATTTTCGATTATGTTATCGGCCATGTAGAGCCTGGATTCCGTTGGTGCTACCGAAGGCCATCCTGAATCTTGGTAATGGTACTCTCCGTGCACTATTGGTTCTTTACCAACATCTGTGATGGTATTGCCAATCGCAGTAACATCTGAAGTACCATAAATCCAGATTCCATTGAACCCACCAATTGGCCCAATGATATTATCTTGAAGATCTACAATAGAGGAGCGGATGGCGATTCCCGAACCCTGTTCTGCCCCGGAAATGGTATTTCCATGAGCAGAAACCCTTGCTTGATCATATGCGGTAATCCCTGCACCATCTGTGGTTGTTAGAATATTGTCATTAATATCTAGTGTATGTTTTATTGAACCGGTTTGCTTGAATCCTTTGGTATCAATGGCGGCACAGTTTACCGTTATATCTGAGTTTAACACCTCACCGGATGACTGGGACAAGAAAATACCATAGCCATTGTCGGAGATTGTCACGTCATTAACTGATAGATATGAATTGTCAGCATAAATCATTGATATACCCGAACCACTATTGCCACAACTTCCTTCGGCATCACCAGTGAAAGTCGATGTAGTGATGCGTAGTGGGTCATTGATTCCAGCACCTGCACCATAGGCAGATATTGCAGCTCTCTTACCAATTGAGTATGCATCATTACCAAGGGTAAAGGTAGAAGAAGTAATTGTGGGATCTGCGAGATTAGTCAAGAAAATGTTGGATGAATTAGTATTGGTGAAGACCAAACCATTGGCATTGGTTCTAGGACCGTCAAATACCAATGCAGCATGTCTAGCTGCAAGATTACCGCCAATATTTAGAATTAGTTCATATCCGTAAGCATTCTCAAATTCAACAAAATTGAGACCTGTCTTAGCCTCATCTATGGTATTTCGAATCACCATTCCTGAGCCACAAGCAGCATCGATACTGTCGGCACACGGCCCCCTAACTGTGTAATCAGTTGGCAAACTCCATGTGAACTTCACTGCATTGGATGCAGTTCCGTCAGAAGGTGCACCACAAGCAGCAGCGGCGACACATATTGCGCCCATGACATCGATGTGTTTGCCAAAGGGTATGTTGATGGTAGTGCCAGCATTAACCACTAAACTTGCACCTGGAGCAACTGTGACGTTGTCTGTTAATGTGTGTGTACCTGTCCAAGTTTCTTGACCGTTTAGTAGCCCGGCAGTGGTTTGATTAATTCCTGCAGCGGAAACGGCAGGTATGGAAATCATCGAAAGGGCGACTGATAAGAATAACAAACCAATCATTGTGACACTTTTTTTCTTTAAATTTGAAGACATGAAAACTCCTCTAAATTACCCTATGCTGGCAAGCGATATAATACTGCTCTAATGTTGACAAAAATTAGAATATCAAAATAGCCCAATAGTATCACTGGTAGTAGCAATTAATCAAGGCCAATCACTGGCATATAGGCAACTTTCTTGCTTCTTCAAGCCAATTCCCAGCGTGTAATTCGCCATATCCTGAATGACTATCATGAATATTACCGCCACTGGGAGTACTCATTCGTAATGCCTCTTTTACCGAATCAACACAAGAACCATCTGAATCTGCTTGTGGTCTTAGCATTGGTAAATCTTCTAGAATAAGGGCCAATGCTGCGGCGACAAATACTGTTGAATCCGAGGTTCCGCTGCTGGAATACCAAGTATCCCCTACTCCTGTACTAATAATTGATTGACCAGGAGCAATTATTTCTGGTTTAAAGTTAGGATTGGTACGTAAATCACCTTCTGGAGTTGTTTGCTGACCCATTGAACTGTTATCCCAAACACCTCCTCCCTTTACTGAAGCACCCACAGATATTGCCCTCGGGACATTGCTTGGCACCGATACTCTTCCATCGTCATCTGGTCCTCCATCGTTACCTGCAGCTGCAATAACATAAATCCCCATATCTGTCGCTTTTCTAGTAACTGAAACAGATGGTCCTTCACGACTCATACCATCTGTTTGAGTACCTCCTAGTGATAGAGAAATAATATCAGCTTGAAAATCATCAATGCACCAATTTATCGCCATTGCTACTGATTCTTCGTTAGCAGTGTTTTGTCCGCTGCCATCATCACCCAGTGCTGCCACAACCCCTAAGTTAACATTTGGAGACATACCAATTTGATGACTTTGAGCAATGAGTAAACCTGCCATTAGTGTACCATGTGCCAAAAACCCATAATCAACTGGTGTGGTTGAAGCCCCAATCATATCTTTGAATTCAACACTAACCCCTGCGAAGGCAGGATTAGTTAGATCTATACCTGTGTCTACAATGCAAACCTTCACTCCTTCACCAGACAATCCATTGAGGATATCATCATCAAATCCTGCTTGTTCAGCAGCCCATTCAGACTTGGCTGGAGGCACCTCAATTAGGAAATACCCTGATTGCCAAATCCACAGCATTAGAACTGCAAAAATAGCAAAAAGTATACTATTAGTAACTAAAAACCTCTTCCTGCGGACTCGATTGATTGGAGTGGGTTTATTAGGTGCCCAACCAGTGATTTCAGCTCGCCATTCATCTTGGAAACCGACTGCAGATGGGTCTATTGCTGAGAGAATATTCCTGTCATCAGGTTCAGGGAGGAGTTCCACTGTATCTAACGAACTCATTCTCTCACCTATTGCTGACTTGATAGTCAGGCATTTAACTGATTGTCTGAAATCAGAATCTATTGCTACCCTTGTTACGTGCTACCTTGGTTCCACCGTATCCAACAAGTAATGTAAGAACAATAATTACCACCATAAACCATGAAGAAGTTCCTTCTGCTTTGTCAAGAATTGTCTCTTCTTGGTAATCGAATGAATCTACAGAATCTTCAACATAATCGACAGGTGTCAAATCCTGTGTTGAGGTAACCTCTACGCTGATTGCAAATCTATTGAATTTTGAAGAAGACGGGTCGACTACAAATGTTGCATTAATCGTTTGTCCGGCTGGAACTGAGATATTTAGGGGTTCTAAAGTTCCAATAACTTCTGTACCAGCATCGTTGGTTAAGTCGACTGAAACTAATACGTTACTTGCGGTGCGGTAACCACTGTTGGTAATTGGCACGACTAACTGTCCGTTCTTACTCTCATAGACCTTGGTTAATTCTTGTGATAGAGTTTCGTCCACTGAAAGTGAGATTCTTGCAGATACGATGTCAACAACTACTGTCTCAGAAGTCAGACCATCTTCGCTAGTGATTGTTACAGTCGCTTCAATTTCTCCAGAAGTGAAATCCACTGGCGCAAATATTGAGAATTGTTGTGTACTTAAACCACCCTTTGGAATGGGTAATGAAGTTGTAGAAGGGGTGATTTGCCATCCTTCAAGCAAGTTATCTGCCAGTTCTATGGTATAGGTATCATCCCCATTTCCTGTGTTTGACAATGTTACGGCAAAATTACCAGTACCACCTGGTGAAACACCGGTTTCTTCCACAATATTAGTTAACTCCATACCGTAGTATTGCGGCACGTTTACTCTTACATTCGTGGAACTAGAAACCCCTGCCTCACCGGTCAATTCAATATTTACCAGATGACCAGAATCCAAACTGAATGAAGAACTTAGATTTGGCAAGTTTACTCGCATCTTGACAATTGTAGAATTATCCACAGTGCTGTCAGAAATTGATTCACCTATACCAAGTATGATGTCTAGGCTAGAAACCCAATTTGTGCCGTTATAGACCTCGACAGACCAATCAGCTGAGTCTTGAGCATTGGCAACAAAACCACTTACTGTTAGCTTATCACTAGTTTCAGTACCCTGATATTCAACATCTAAATCAAATTCAATGGTTTGGTATTCTTCGCCTGAAACTACTGGAGTCAAGACGTTGTTACCAATCAATGATGCATTCACTACGGAATTGTTGTCCACTGCGACTACTGAGTCTGAATTGAGCGAACGAGAGTATGCTAATTCTAGATCAATGATACCCTGTTCAATTATTCCGTTTGAGATTCCAAAGTAATCCATTTCCAAGTTCCTTTCGTGCTGAATTGATGTGAAAGTGGATGTGACTTGGAAATCTCCAACTGGTAATAATAAGTTGAGCATACCATCATCATTCAAACTATAATTCCATATCGCACCTAGTCCAATATCAATAGAAACCTCAACTGGGTCTTGAATCATTTCAATACCTGTACTATTGCTTCCCACATGATGGCTTTGCAATTGGATATCCTCCCATGTTGTACTGAGATCGACAAACCCTCCAGAGGACATTGTCATGTTCAATGTCCCTCCATCAACGATATTTGCATCAAGGAAACCGATAGAAACACCACCGGTATTCTCATCAAACACAGAACTTTCCACAACAACAATCCATACACCAGGTTCAACATTTGTTGACCAGTCTAATGAACCATCAGAGTACTGTCCAGTAACAGTAATAGGGTCCGAATCTCTAGTTGACTCAGGATAAAGTATAATTGAAGCATCTACTAAACTAGCTTCTTCATTTTGCATGTTTGAAGT
>CESI01042230.1_pt1 | contig 23719 bp, 14 predicted proteins | sample 356301 | NCBI WGS metagenome assembly CESI01 (sample SAMEA2621423, study PRJEB7988) | marine metagenome | biome: marine biome (ENVO:00000447); feature: deep chlorophyll maximum layer (ENVO:xxxxxxxx); material: "saline water (ENVO:00002010), including plankton (ENVO:xxxxxxxx)" | depth 40 m | reverse complement strand
TCTGCCAGCTGCTTACTCAGCTTTTCTTGTTCAAACTGAGCTATGGCTCTAGCCGTATCATGCTTGTCTCCAGCAGTAGATTTTTGTTCAGAATTAGCACTCTCTCTAGCCGAGTCTATGGCCTCCTGGGTATGCATAATTCTACTCTCTATCACTTTTTTACATGCTACTAAAATATCTGCTTTCTTCATGTTCTTAGCCCTTAAGCGTTACAAACGCTACATTAACATCCTTATACATACACAACTCCTCTTTCTACTGCACACTTTCGTTAGATTTTTAACGATAAGTAGGGTTTTTTAGAGTTTCCCGCTAGCCATCTCCCAAACTAAAACAGTGCCCTTACCTGAACACTTCCGCTATGGATAAATGGGTTCTCCTCTGATTTTCTGCCCGAATAAATTACTGAGAGTTGGATGTTTTTATTCAGGTTTTGTTGGATAAAAGCGGTCCATGTATAATTGGTGCCCGGATTTAACCCTTCCAGCATTTCGAATGCCAAAGCAGAATTAACCACTCCCTCATAAGAAACATCGATAATATTCGCCTGGATTTCTAATGACCCTTTTCCTGGTTCACTATATCTTCCTTTCATCCCGAAGTCTAAAAGCTCGGCCGTATCCTCTGCTCCTTCGGCCTGGTTTACCTTATTCGAATAATCCCCAGTAGCACTTAATTTCCATTTATTACTTGGCTGCCATGACAATTCTGGGCTTACCTCTTTGGCGTTTATGCTGAAATTTCTTCCAGTCACATTGGTGGCAGATGAACTTCTGGTTTGGTCGGTTACGGCTACTTTTAACACTATAGATTTGGAGTAATTCCAGCGCACATTTAGGCGTTGCAACGCTACATCTTTACTCTCTAAGCCATTAGAAAGTAGAATCTTATTCGCGTTGGATTGAATGGTATAATCAGCCCCGAAAGAAGTATTCAATTTATTAAAGAACAGGGTGTTTCTTACAGAACTATTTAACGCCTGAAGGCTGGCCTGGTCTACGTTATTCAAAAAAGGATTATACCGCTCAGCTTCATCAGATGCCGTAGTTTTTCTATCAGCACTAAAACTGAACTGATGGCTAAATTTACTTAAGAGTTTTTTCACTCTTGTCTTCTTGTTCCAAACCCTAGATGGGGTCAATCCGATGTTCATGTTAAAGGCATTGGAGAATACCCGCTGGTATTCATTGGAGGGTAAAAATGTTCTAATAAAATTAGCCTCATAACCAAATGCCGCTATCTCGAATTCATTCAAATTCCTGACCTCATCTTCATTGTAATCATTCCAGACATAAGACCCTTGGCCAGCCGGAACCTCAAGGTAAATGTATTCTCTACGCTGTTCTAACCCAGAGCCAACCTGATAAAAGAAGTCTGTTCTAAAAGCGTTTTTAAATGCTTTTAACCGATACTCAACCCTTCCCAGAACCGTGTTTTCAGGCTCCTGATTAATGAGTGAATCATTTTCTATTTCTAAAATCCGCTGACTCACATTAATTTTGGCTGATTGGTTTTTCTCAGATAACCATTCGTATGTTCCTCCGTATTGGGTGGCTAATGCCGCCCTACTAAAATCTTCGCTTGCCCATACATCATCTGTCCTCTGGCGAATAAATAGCTTACTCTTGTTTTTACTGGAATCTGGATTACTCACATAAAACTGATAATCGAAAAACTGATACCCCGCTTTTATTGAATCTTCTCTTACATTCCTTTCTAGCTCATCTTCATAACCCACTTTAAACGGTTTAAAAGCGTAGCTCAGATTGTTTTTATGTCTATAGAAATCTGAACTGATTACCCCAGAAGTTTGGAGAATAGAAGACGTGCTTGTCCATTTTACTCTTCCTAGTTTGAGGTCTGAGTTTAATCCGAACTTATTCCCTGAATATTCATCTCCTATGAAGATATTCTCATTCATAAGACTGAGCATTCCCCTCTTCTTATGCTTCATCCCCGCTGAGACAGTAGACAGAAATTGCTCTCCGATTAAGTTATTATCCAATAAATTCCAATCTCTAATAAACTCTACAGTCCTAAACCGCTCTATGGTTCTAAAATTTTCAGAGAGCCATTCACCGCCTATGTTAGAGGTAATGCCCCAAGACTTAAATAATACCGAGTCTTTATTTATCCCAAGGCCTACCCGCCCCGAATACCCTAAATTATCTGCGGCATCTCTAGAGGAAAACGTGTTTAAGTCATTATTGGTCACGGAACCTTCTGCAGAAACCACCATGCTTTTGGTCAGTTTAGATTCAATTCCAGCGGCTACCACTTGCTGCTTTTTAGGAGAGACCAACAGTACAAAAGGAGCGAAATCTCCATTCCTCACCAAAAATCCATTTATCGTATCTGGTGCTACCCATTTAAACACTCGCCCATTGGCAGAAAACCCATCCTGAACATAATCTCCATTTCCTTCTCCTACTAAACTAAATCCGAGAGAGTAATTAGCCAAATTTTCATCTGAACTAAACACAAATACACTGTCATACCCTAAACTATCTGTAAGAAGATAATGCACCCCTTCTGGAGAATAGCCCGTAGAATCTATGGCGGAGATAACAGCAGAGAACAAATCATCTCCCGCTGCCGCTAAAAGTCCACGATCTTCTTCATCTAAGACCTGCTGTAAGCTTTGGTTCTTCGCATCCTGCTCTGAATAAGCAGATATATAAGCGTTGAATTTTTCTCCTTCTATATGGTCTGAAAACTGAAAAATAGACCGTGCGTAATTCTTATCCGAATATTGAAACTCCACTTGAATCCGTTTGTCCTTAGTAATCGGCTGATTAGGGGTGAATGTGAGTTCTGCTGAATTATAGTCTATCACATAGTCAAACTCCTCTCCTCTTTTCATCAATTTTCCATCAATAAATACTCTTTCTGTCCCAGCCAAGACTATCACGAACGCTTCTCCTTCTGCTCCGGTGAGTCTATAAGGCCCTTGATTTCCTTCGATAGCCGTAAATATATTTCGAGCATATTTCCCCTTACTTACAGCGGCACTGGTCATAACCTTGTGCTTGACTCCTTTCTTTTGGGCGAAATCGACTGTTACATTGGCTCCTTGCGCTCTTTTAAAGTAAGTGAGGTAGCTAGACGGTCTGCCTCGCAATACGTAGTCTCCTCCAGTCAAAGAAAACCTATCGTTAAACACATTTATATATACTTGGTCAAAGTCCTGTAAAGTCTGAGAGTTTCCTCCAGGTTGAATTGGAATATTAGAGTCACTTATAGAGGCTAATAATTGTAGATCGTCTGTTAAATATCCTGTCAACTGAAGATTTAAGTCTGAGTTCACGCTCAAATCCTGCGCATTTCCCACGTTAATCCCTCTGCTTATATATCCGTTCTTCGTAATCCCTCCGCCTGAGTTATATCCTTCTGGAAGGACAGAGGGCGTATAGGCGTAACCTGGATTAAACCCAGAATCATCTGTTCCATAGCGCAATAGTTCTCTGTCTTTTCTCTGGTACATCTGGCTAAATAAAAATGGAAACACCCGGTACTTCACGTATATGGAATCCACTTTTTCTGGGTTAGACCAAGTAAATAACGATGCCATTTCATCTACTTGAAAACCAGAAATAGAAGCAGAGGAGTCTTTTACTACTTGAAATGTTCGGGGAACTAAGCTTAGCGTATCTATCCGAATGGTGTCTCCAGTCAAATTCAGCCATTTTTCTCTTTCATTAGAAGACGCTGAGTTACTCTCTTGGGCCAGCATACCCGAGCTAATCAGCACTAAAAAAGCAGTTACTAAAAGACTATATAGTTGTATGGTTTTGATGAACTAGAATTTTAATCGATTAGAGATCTCGAAATCCAATCCCAAATATCGATTCTATAACTTTAAGAACGGAAGGAAATTATAAAACTTGTGCTAAAAGAGAATAGTACAGATTTTACTTAATCATAAGCTTATAGCTTACTGCTAGATTATAATTTGTAAATGGATTATTCGAGCTGTACTCTCTCTGAACCAAATATCCCAAATTGAAATAATTTCGCTTTTTAATCTTATACTGCACTCCTATCTTAAGCCTTATATCGGTATGCGTTAATCCTGCGCCTATTTCTGATGAATAAAAGCCCTCTCCTGCCAAAGAGACTTCCCACTTTTTATTTAAGTCGTAGTCCAGTTTGATTTTATGACGTGTGCCTAAAGAGGAAGATAAAGCTGACTCTTTCCCTAGAATTCCGAGTAGTTTCTGAGCTCTAAATCGGTACTGAACACCAACTTCTCCTAACTTTATTTTATACTTTAAATCAAGGGCTAAACGGTCTCTCCGTTCATAATCATTTTCTAGTCTTCTTCTTGCTTTAGCTCTGTAGGTGATCGTTGTAGAAAATACGTCACTCCATTCTCTAGATAGAAAAACCTCCGAAAATATGCTTCTAGCTTCAGATAAGTTCTCGTTCAACCTAGTTTCTAGCTCTATTCCTGTGATGAACTTTTTTCGCAAATCCTTCTCTAATGTAAAGTTCATCCAAGCTCCGGCATCATTAGTTTGTGCAGATAACACAAAGCTATTTGTTAGGAATATCAATAATATGAATACTCTAGTCAAACTTCTTAGTTGTTAAGCACTGTGAAGTCCTCTATTTCCAAATCATCATTCTTGCCCAGTGAGACTAGTTGGGTTACAGCCTCTTCATCTGGCGCCTGACCATTAATAGCCGAAGCAGAGACTACTTTAGAATAGACGTAAACTGTATAATCTCCTTCTCTTAAAAAAGAGAATTTAAAGTCTCCATTATAATCTGTCTCGGTCTTGTCACTATACCCTATCTCGTCTCCATAGACTATAAACACATCATAATCTGCAGCTTCAGCTTCATAGCTCATCACCGTAAATGTGTTATTCCATTGTTGGATTGTAACATTTCCAGAAATGGATGAGTTCCCTCCTTCTCCTTCACTTTTATCACACCCCATTAAAGACAGGATGAGTAACATAGCCACTAGCTTTTTCATATTAATCTACTTTTCAAAATGCAGAATACAAGTATAACGAATAAAACTCCGGAAGTCTTAGTTATCTTTGTACTAGAATATATGTTTTTAGAAAATAAAAATAGCAAACAGCAAAGAAGTGGATGGATTGAAGTCATCTGTGGATCTATGTTTTCCGGAAAAACCGAGGAATTAATTAGACGTTTAAAACGTGCACAGATAGCGCGTCAAAAAGTCGAGATTTTTAAGCCGCAGATAGATACTCGTTACAGTGAGGATGAGGTTGTAAGCCATAATTATAATTCCATTCATAGTACTTCTGTCCCTTCAAGCTCTAACCTTTTGCTCCTTGCCAATGACGTAGAGGTTATCGGGATAGATGAAGCTCAATTTTTCGATGAAGAATTACCTTCCGTATGTAATCAGTTAGCTAACGCTGGGATTAGAGTTGTAATAGCAGGGTTAGATATGGATTTCAAAGGCCGGCCTTTTGGCCCTATGCCTCAGCTTATGGCACAAGCAGAATATGTAACGAAAGTTCACGCCATCTGCGTGAAAACAGGCAACCTTGCTCAATATTCTTACAGGTTTACAGGAGGAGAAAAACTGGTAGAACTAGGAGAAAAAGACTGTTATGTGCCGCTTTCTAGAGAAGCTTTTGTAGAAGCTCTAGAATTCGAAAAAGAAGGGATTATCCCTGAATGGCAGCAGAAAATCATGAATGAGCGTTATGCTGAAAAAAAAGCGGAAGAGGCGCTAAAAGAACTCACTCAGTCTACGGATGACTAACTATTCTTTAGGACAAATAACAACTGTCGTTTCAGGAGTTCTTCAAGGAGACTCAGAAAGAGTAATTACCAATATAACATTTGATTCCAGAAAATTAACCAACCCTGAACATTCCATATTCTTCGCATTAAAGACAGCGAGAAATGATGGCCACAGTTTTATAAAAAGCGCCTTTGAAAAAGGAGTCAGAGCCTTTGTGGTTCACCAAGGCTTTTCTTCTGATTTATCAGCATCCTTTATAGAAGTAGAGCGTCCTTTATATGCGCTGCAACGCTTAGCCGAATCCCATCGAAAAAGGTTTAACATCCCAGTTATAGCGATAACGGGAAGTAACGGTAAAACTATAGTGAAGGACTGGCTTTCTCAGATCATTAGTCAAAAAATAAATGCAGCCGTAAGCCCAAGAAGCTATAACAGTCAAATAGGCGTATCCTTATCTTTATGGCAAATAGACCCTCAAAATGAATTAGCCATTATAGAGGCAGGAATATCCAAGCCTAATGAAATGGATTGTTTAGCACAAATGATTCAGCCGACCATGGGCGTTTTTACAAATATAGGAGACGCTCATCTCGTTAATTTTAAGGACAGGAAACAACTCATAAAAGAAAAAGCACTGCTCTTTAAGGGTGCAGAAAGAGTGATAGCCAACTCCAATAGCCTTATGCTTATCAACGAGCTCAAATCTTTAAACGTCCCTCTATATACCTGGGGGATTAGTGAAGGTGATGACGTCAAAATCAGTATCTCTAAATTCTCAAATAAAACCGAACTTCTAGTAAATAACAGCACATTATTCACCATCTCCTTTACTGATGACGCCTCTATAGAAAATGCATGTCATGCTCTAGTAACTGCCATGGTGTTAAAAATAGATGACACGACTATTCAAGAAGGGTTAACTTCTTTAGAGTCTTTAGATATGAGGCTGCAAGTGCTAAAAGGAAAGAACAACTGTACCATCATTAATGATGCTTATAGCGCTGATTTAAAAGCACTGGAACAATCGCTGAACTTGGCTAATAATTACGCTCATGAACGGCCTAAAGTATTGATTATATCTAAATTCTACAAAGCTAACTCCGCTGACTATACGCATATTAAAGAACTGGTAACCAGCAATCAAATTAATAGGCTAATTACCATTGGCATAGACCCTCTTATAGCTCAAAACAGCTTGAATGCTTCTGAACATTTTACTACTGTAGATGCCTTTTTACGCTCTAAAATATATAAACGCTTTAATTCAGAGGTTGTAATTATTAAAGGTGCACGAAAATTTAAATTAGAAAAAATAGCCCAACGGCTACAGCTAAAAAATCATCGAACTGTTTTAGAAGTAAATCTATCTGCATTTACTGCCAACCTCAACTACTATAGAACTCTAATAAAGCCTAAGACCAAAATCATGGCCATGGTTAAAGCGTTTAGTTACGGAAGTGGCACTTATGAAATAGCTCGGCACTTAGAAAGTTTAGGGGTTCATTATTTAGCAGTAGCCTATGTTGATGAAGGTGTAGAGTTAAGAAAAAAAGGGGTTAAACTTCCCATCTTAGTACTTAACCCAGAGCCATCTGCCTTTTCTAGCATAGTAGAGAATAATTTAGAGCCAGAGATGTATTCGCTTAGCCTCTTGAGGAAATTCAAGTCATATCTAGATCGAGTAGAAATAGAAAATTATCCTATTCATCTAAAGCTGGATACTGGTATGCATAGGCTAGGAATGGAGGCGAGCGAAATTCAAGCTTTAACCATTGAACTAACTTCCTCAAATCATTTTCAGGTTAAAACTATCTTTTCTCATCTTGCTGCTAGTGACTCGGAAACACAAGACAGTTTTACAAAGCTTCAAATTAAAAAACTTAAAGAATCCGCAGACATTATCTGCTTTTCAATTGGTTATCAGCCTATTCGTCACATTTGTAACACGGCAGCCATCGGGAGGTTTCCCGAAGCACATTTAGATATGGTTAGACTAGGGCTTGGTCTCTACGGTATTAGCTCAGAGGAAAAAATACAAAATAAATTAATGATGGCCGGACGGCTTAAAACCACCATCATCCAAATGAGAACAATAGCTCCAGGTGAATCTCTAGGGTATGGGAGAAGCTTTGTTTCTAATACCATCACTAAAGTGGCTGTCATCCCTATAGGCTACGCTGATGGTCTATTTAGAAGCCTTGGAAACGGTAATTTTCACGTTAAACTTGGAAACCAAACTGCTCCTATCATAGGAAATATATGTATGGACATGGCGTTCATTGATGTTACCCGAATAAATGCTCAAGTCGGGCAAGAAGTCGAAATATTCAACACTCCAGAGGATGTCTCCGGTATAGCAAAAGTGATAAATTCTATCCCTTACGAGGTGCTTTCTGCAATTTCTTACCGTGTAAAGAGGGAATACTATTCAGAATAAAAATCACAGCACTCCTAAATATTTGCGAGGGTTATCTACTTTAAATTTGTACTAAACCTACAAAGAACTTATATCACATGAAACAAATTCTATTTCTAGCTATAATAGCTATTACTGCAGTTAAAGCCAATTCTCAAGAAATTGTAGAAAACCAAGTTCTAGTAGAGTTAACAGATGATGTTAAAATTGAAGATGTCATTAATAAGGCCAATCAGGCCTATAACAATACCGCTCAAATAAGAGTGAAAAAAGTACTTAACGCCAACTTAAACATCTACTTAATATCTCACATTAACTTAATCTCTGAGCAAGAGTTGGTAGATAAACTCCACCAATACTCTGGTGTTCTTAATGCCCAGCTAAATCATAAAGTGGATTTAAGGGAAACTACTCCATTAGACCCTGAATACGGAAACCAGTGGCACCATGAGAATATAGCCTCTGAACTAGCATGGGATATAACTACAGGAGGATTGACAGCTGTAGGAGATGAAATAGTGGTTTGTGTTATAGAAGGAGGAAATGCTCAACATGAGGATTTACAGTACAATGCATGGAGCAATACTCAGGAGATAGCTGATAACGGAATAGATGATGATCAAAATGGATATATTGATGATGTAAACGGATGGAACGTAGGCTCTGATGATGATGAAGGAGTATTCCAAGGGGGACATGGAACTCAGGTAATGGGAATGATAGGCGCTAAAGGAGATAATGATTTAGGGCTAGTAGGAGCTAACTGGACAGTGAAAATTATGTCTGTAGCGGGGGAGAACATCTCTAATGAAGCATCTTTAGTAGAAGCTTACGGGTATCCTTTAGATATGAGAAATTTATATGAAGAAACTGCTGGAGCTCAAGGTGCCTTCGTGGTAGCTACAAATGCTTCATGGGGTATAGATGGCGGAAACCCTGAAGACTCTCCTATCTGGTGTGGGCTATATCAAACTTTAGGTGAGGCCGGAATTCTAAGTTGTGGAGCCACTGCTAATAACAATGTCGATATAGATGCTGTTGGTGATTTACCAACTGCTTGTGCATCTGATTATATGATTAGCGTCACTGCCACTAATAATAATGACGTAAGAACTTTCTCTGCCTATGGACAGACTACTATTGATCTAGGCGCTCCAGGTGAAAATGTTTGGACTACTTCTGGAACTGATGGCTACGGAGCTACTTCTGGAACTTCATTTGCCAGCCCTCTTACTGCGGGCGTTATCGGGCTTTTATATTCTGTTCCGTGCCCAGGTCTTATGGACTTAGTTCACGCTGACCCACAAGCAGGGGCTGATCTTATCAGACAAGCCCTTCTAGATGGGGTAGATCCATTGGATAACCTCACTACAGAGTGCGTTACAGGAGGCCGAGTTAATTCATTTAATAGTTTAAATATCTTGTTAGCTACATGTCCAGAAGGAGCTTGCTACGCCCCTTTTAGTTCAACTCTAGTTTCTGCTGATAATATTTCATTCGCAGTAGAATGGGCCGCTTTTAATGAAGAAAGCACTTTCGGATTTAGGTATAAACGAATAACAGACTCAGAATGGACTGAGGCATTAGATTTAAACGAGCCCTCTTTTAACTTAGGTGAGCTTGAGTGGTGCTCTGAATATGAATACCAAATTAAAACAGTCTGTTCTGAAGAAGAAGAAACAGAGTGGACTACTTCTTCTTTCATTGAAACTGATGGATGCTGTGTTTCACCAGAATTGGAAACTCTTTCCCTAGAAGTGCTAAGTGATACTGAAGCTGCGATAACATGGGTTAATGTATTAGCTGCTGAAGGTTACAACCTAGTATATGGCCAGTTTGGCAGTTTTTCTACTACAATTGAAAACATCGAAGGAGGTATTTATACGCTATCAGATTTAGAACCATGTACAGATTATGAAATAAGTATATACTCTGTCTGTGACGGAGTCTTTTCGCTGGAAGACAACCTACTAGAATTTAGAACCACCGGTTGCGGGCACTGCACAGATGCTGCTTTTTGTGAGTTAATCCCTGAGTCTTCAGAAGATGAGTTTATCCAGGAGTTTTCTATTAATAGTTATGCTAATAACTCAGGGAATGATGGAGGATACGGTGATTACACTGGTTCAGAAATTTTTCTGAATAGAGGAAACTCTTCAGACCTTGAAGTAGAGGTTGGGTATGGTGGACAAACTTATAATGAAAGTATTATTGTATGGATTGACTATAACCAAGACGGTGACTTCTCTGCGAATGAAATAGTAGCTTCAGAAAACAATACAAACACAGGACTTCAGGATACGTTTACAGTTCTAGAAGATGCCTTACTAGGACTTACTAGAATTAGAGTTTCTGTGGTCTGGGCTGGAAATGTTCAAAGTGGTCAAGACCCATGTGGAGAATATGAATATGGCGAAACTGAGGATTACTGTGTAACCATAGAAGAGTTCGATTCAGTAAAAGAACTAGGCGCTAACGATATCTCTATCTATCCAAATCCTGCGTCTTCTGAATTAATCGTTAACTCCTCATTAATTAACTCCTCATTTAACATCCTGGATTTAACAGGAAGAATCGTTCTAAATGGAGTTATTAATTCTACGAATCAAGCGGTGAACATCGAATCATTGACTCCTGGAACATATGTTTTAAGTATCAGTGATCATGTGGGACCTGTTTCACAATCACAATTTGTGAAGATGTAGATACATCTTTTGAATAAATTTTTAAAAGGCTCTGATTAGTTCAGGGCCTTTTTTATGACCTTTAGCCCCATGAAGAGAAACATCTCCCGCTACTCCTTAATGAACATGATTGCTGGCGCAGCAATATTTATGTCTGTTTCTGGATGTGAAAATTCTAATTCCTCTGAATTAAACCAGAACCCCAATTCTATTATTATTCCTCAACCGACTTCTTTTTTATCATCATCGGAAGTAGGAATTTCATTTGAAAATGGAGTGAAAATTACTGGAGGAGACTCTCTCTTTTCCGAAATAAACTACCTCCAACAACTACTAAAAGAGGAACACCAAATTTCATTAGAAATTTCAAAAGTCAGCTCCCTAATCACTCTGGAGGTCTTGGGGAACATGCCGCAAAACTCACATCAAATCTCATGTAAAAATCAGGAACTGAAAATTTACGGAGGCAGCCCCGAAGCAGTTTTTAATGGGATTCAAAGTTTTCATCAGCTCCTTGTATTAAAAAATAAAGCTTCAGAGATTTCGTCTCTTTCTGAATTTGAACTTACAGATACCCCTAAATTTAAGTGGCGTGGAATGCTCTTAGATGTCTGCAGACATTATTTTCCGAAGGAAATCGTACTGAAATATATAGACTTACTCGCCTTTTACAAAATGAACGTGTTACACTGGCATATTACAGAAGACCAAGCTTGGAGAATAGCCATAGATGCTTACCCCAAGCTAACAGAAATAGGCGCATGGAGAGAGGATGCTTCAGCTGAAAATGGAGCGCTATACGGTGGCTTCTACTCTAAAGAAGATATTCGAGAAATCGTAGAATATGCCGCTGACCGTCACATACAAATAGTACCCGAAATAGAGATGCCCGGGCACTCATCAGCAGCAGTGTCTGCCTATCCAGAATTGGGGTGTAATGGTGAACAAATTTCTGTGCCAAATGACTGGGGAGTATTCAAAGATATTTACTGCCCTACCGAATATACCTTCAAGTTTTTAGAAACCGTTCTAGGTGAAGTTATGGAGTTGTTCCCATCTGATTATGTACACATAGGAGGAGATGAAGCACCAAAAACCCGCTGGGAAGAGAGTGTATTCTGTCAAAATCTAATGAAAACAGAAGGTTTAAATGATTGCGAGGAACTTCAATCCTATTTTATAAATAAAATGGCCGAATACCTCGAAAAAAACGGCAAAACTATTATAGGTTGGGATGAGATTCTAAACGATGAGCTTACAGAAACAGCCATTATCCAAAGTTGGCGGGGAATGGACGGAGGGAAAAAGGCCGTTTCAGAAGGCCGTAATGCTATTATGAGTCCTACTTCTCACTGTTACCTCGACTACTCACTTAAAGCTATAGACACAGAGAAAATTTATGGGTTTGACCCTATCCCTCCCAATTGCACCGCTGAAGAAGAAGCTCGAATACTAGGTGCTGAATGCAATATGTGGACAGAACATGTGCCAGATGAAAAAACGTTAGATTCAAAGGTGTTCCCACGGCTCATAGCCGCTTCAGAAGCTTTTTGGGGAACAAACACTGACTACAATTCTTTTTTAAGTCGGCTAGACGCTCATTACCGTTACTTGGATAAAAGAGGTGTTTTATACGGAAATGAAACTGTGGCAATTTCTATAGAGACCAAAACTGATAAAAACGGAATCACCGTTCAGCTCACAGAAAACCTCAGAGATCCAGAGACTATTTATTCAATGAGCTCTGCAAACACAATACAAAAAGAAAACACCTTTACAGGAAATCTAATTGAGATTCCTAAAAACGCCACTAGTCAATTAAATATCAGTTCTGGGGAAAAATCTGCCGAGAACAAGGAAGATCTGCTCCTCTCCTTTAACCATCACGCTTGGCTTACAGCCTCCACTGACTATTCTGTGCCTTACAGCGATTACTACACTGCAGGAGGAGAAGACGGATTGACAGATGGAGTCCTAGGGTCGCTTGACTTTAGAGATGGATACTGGCAGGGGTTTTTCGGAGATGATCTAGACTTGATTATAGAAAACCCAAACACAGATAAAGCTATCTCATCAGTTTCCATGAATTTCTACCGCTATATCAATTCTTGGATTTTCCCACCAGAATCAGTGGTAATATCGGTTTCTACAGACGGAAAAATGTTTACCGAATTAGACGCTTATTCCTCCGCAGAAGAAGAGATGCATATCCGTGGACAAGACATTCTTTCACCATCGTTTTCTTTCAGTCCTGTGAGCGCGAATTATCTAAAAGTTAATATCAAAAACATCGGAAAAGTCCCTCACTGGCATGAAGCCTCTAGCGAACCTGCCTGGGTGTTTTTGGATGAAATAATTATAAACTGATGAACCTACTAGAAATCTGCATAGACTCCGTAGAATCTGCCATAAAAGCTGAAAAATCAGGAGCAGACCGTCTCGAACTCTGTGAAAATCTTCTCCAAGGGGGAGTAACACCCAGCCCTGGGAAAATTCTGCGGGTTATTCAAGCCGTAACTATTCCTGTAAGAGTACTTATCCGACCGAGAGCTGGTGATTTTCTGTACTCTCAAGATGAACTGGCTGTTATAGCAGATGATATTAAATTCTGCGCTACTACTGATTGTGAAGGAATAGTCGTAGGTGCGTTAACAGCTGAATCTGAGATTGAAGAGGAATTGTTGAATCACTGGAAATCCCTGGCTGACCATAAAAAACTGGTGTTTCACAGAGCGTTTGATTTGACCAAAAACCCGCATGATTCCTGTCAGAGACTCATAAATGCAGAATTCGACACCATTCTCACTTCTGGTCAGCAGAACACTGCCGAGGAAGGTCTAGCGGTTTTAGAAGCGTTGCAACGCGAATATGGCTCGGAAATAAATCTACTCGCTGGTGGTGGAGTGCGAGCTTCCAACATCTCGAAAATACAGGAGACTACAGGAATCACTCATTTCCATTCTTCGGCAAAGGTTTTGATAGAAGGAAACATGTCCGTTTCCATGAGCAATAGCTCAGTAGCAGAACAAGTTTTTACCGTAGATTCGGAAGAAGTTAATCAAATGAAAGCTATCCTTAATGAAATTTAAACTTCTATTTATTCTTCTTTTTCCTCTGTTAGTGGAGGCCCAAAACCAACCAACAGAAAGAACCCTTCATGAAAATTGGCAGTTCTCATCAACATCAAATACGCTGAATGGTAATGCCTCTGTCCCTGGGAACATCCACACAGATTTATGGAAATCAGAAATCATAGAAGACCCGTACAAAGGGACTAACGAACTGGATTATCAATGGATTCAGGATTCTACTTGGAGCTACACCACTACATTCCAAGTGAGCGAACAAGAGTTAGCATCCCACCAAGTATTCCTAGAATTCGAAGGATTGGATACTTACGCTACCATTTACCTAAATGAACTGGAAATAGGCAAGTCACATAATATGTTTTTAGCGTGGCAAAACGAAGTGAAAACATGGCTGAAAGAAGGAACCAATAGACTTAAAGTAGTTTTCAAATCACCTTACGAAGTACACGCTGAAACGGCCAAAAATCTGGGGTATCAACTCCCCGCTTCGAATGACGCTGGAGATAATAAAGTCAGTCCCTGGGTGAGAAAAGCACCTTATCATTTTGGTTGGGATTGGGCACCTAAGTTCACTACGTGTGGTATATATATGCCAGTGAATCTGCTTTTCAAGAAGGAGACTTTTATAGAAGATGTTTATATCTATACTTCTTCTATATCAGAGGAAAAAGCGGTATTGGAATATGAAATTATTCTAAATCAACCTCCTAAAAAACTGAACTATACCTTAGAACTCTCTGATACGGAAGGTTCATATTTCTCTGCTACAAAATCTACTGATTTTAAAACCATAAAAGGAAAAATAACCATAGACAACCCTAAAATTTGGTGGCCTAACGGATGGGGAAAACAACCGCTTTATGACTTTCAAGTAGTGCTAGGTGAAATGGATACTTTTACACAGAAAGTAGGGTTAAGAATGGCCCGAGTGCAGCAGCAGAAAGATGAAAAAGGAGAGTCTTTTTACTTTGAAGTAAATGGAAAAAAGCTCTTTGCCAAAGGGGCTAACTATATCCCTCAAGATGTGTTCATCAACCAGAAATCAGATGAAGATTACGAGCGACTAATACTCCAAGCGAAGAATGCCAATTTTAACATGCTTCGTGTTTGGGGTGGAGGAATTTATGAAAGAGATGTTTTCTACGAGCTCTGCGACAAGCATGGAATATTAATCTGGCAGGATTTTATGTTTGCCTGCAGTATGTATCCGTATGACAAGCCGTTTATAGAATCAGTAAAGGCCGAGGTGCGATTTCAAGTAAAGAGACTCAGAAACCATGCGTGCCTTGCTCACTGGAACGGGAACAATGAAATAAATGTAGCTTGGAATAACTGGGGTTGGCAAAGTAAATATAGCCTAGATGAAAGGACTCAACGGAAGCTTTTAAAGGGATACCAAAACCTCTTTGAATACGACATTCCAAATACTGTTTATGCCTTAGATAAACGTACTTATACACATACATCTCCTCTAAGTAATTGGGGTCCAAAAGGAGATTTTGCCTCAGGATCTATGCATTACTGGGGTGTCTGGCATAACAGAGAGCCTTTTGAAAATTATGCAGATAATGTAGGGCGGTTCATGGCTGAATATGGTTTCCAAAGCTTCCCAAGCATAGAATTATTGAAACGCTACATCCCGGAAGACTCTCTTTTCTTGGCTAGTGAGTCCATGAAACACCGGCAAAAAAGCTACATTGGAAACGCTCAAATCACTGAAAGAATGTTGGATTATTTTCCTGAACCAACATCCTTTGAAGAATTTTTGGAAATGAGCCAATTGACTCAGGCTATAGCCTATGAACAAGCCATAGAGGCACACAGAAAAAAACGCCCGCATTGTATGGGAACTCTCTACTGGCAGCTGAACGATTGCTGGCCAGGCCCTAGCTGGAGTACCATAGATTATGGTGGAGAACTAAAATCTGCACATTATAAAGTAAGAGAGATGTACCAAAATGTGCTGCCTATTATAGAGATAGAAAAAGAGAGGATTACCACATACATTAGTAATGACACAAATGAGGGGCTAATCTGTGATATAAAAACTCAACTCATCGAGGCAAGTACCGGAGAGATTCTAAAAATATACTTCAATACCACACCAATAGATGCGATGTCCACTTCTTTTTCACATATTATAGAGAAATTTCTAAAAGTAGCGTCTACAAATTATTACATACACACTGAAGTATACATAGACGGGGAAATAGTAAGTAAAAGAAATGTCATTCCTGACTGGTATACATTTTCTAGAAACAATGACATGACTAGAATAAAAAAAATATTCCTCTCTAATTAGACATATCCCCACAAAGAGTGTGATAACTCAGAACATCGAATTAAACCCCTCATTCTTCTATAATTACTTTTAACCTCGAACTAATTACCGGCTATAAATAGCGAAGGAAAAACGCACAGGAATCGTCTAATATAAAAATACTTGCTCATGACAAAAAATCATTTAATATTACTAAGCACTGCCGTGCTGTTGCTATTACCCCTTTTTTCTTCTACACAATCCATAGATGGATATGCACTGTATAATCCTCAAAACAGCAGTACCTCCTATCTAATAGATGCTGAAGGAAACATCGCCCATTCATGGTCTTGCCCCTCTAATGCTAATTACGCAATGGCATTGAAACCTAACGGGAATATAGTAAGGGGCGCAGTCAACAATAACAATGATATTAATGGGGCCGCGGTAGGCGGGAAAATCCAGGAGCTTGATTATGATGGTGATATTGTCTGGGAATTTACTTATTCAAATGCTAACGTAGTAAGCCATCACGACATCGCATTAATGCCGAATGGAAACGTTCTTTTAATCGCTTGGGAAATAATCGAAGAAGAAGATTTAGCCACTATAGGTCTGGATGACGCTGAAAACAAAAAAGTCTCGCACATCATAGAAGTTCAACAAAATGGAACGGGAGGAGAGGTAGTTTGGGAATGGCACATTGCAGACCACTTTGTCCAAGACGAAGATAACTCTCTTCCAAACTATGGTGCTATATCGGAAAATCCTCAGTTATTAAACATAAATGTAGTCACAGCTGGCCAAGGCAGTGGGCCTGGCGGGCCTGGTGGTGGTGGAGCTACAGATTGGTTTCATTTAAATGGAATAGATTACAATCCAACTCTCGACCAAATCGTGTTTAGTTCAAGATTCCTAAATGAGATTTTTATTATAGACCACAGCACAACTACAGAAGAAGCTGCTACTCACGAAGGAGGAAATTCAGGAATGGGTGGAGACCTCTTATACAGATGGGGAAAACCCGCCAATTATGACACTGCCGGAGACCAAATAATCACTGGGCCTGTCCATGATGCGAGATGGATTTTAGAAGGAAGACCTAACGCAGGGTTTATCCAAATATTTAATAATGAAGGTGGTTCTGGGAACAGCTCTGTAGTAGACGCTATAGATGCTCCAGTAAATGGATTCAATTATGACAAAACTCCAAACCAGCAGTATGAGCCAGCATCATATTCATGGAGACATGAGTGTATTGCAGATGCTGACGGGCAATCTGCCTCTGATAGAATGTCTAATGGAAATGTGTTTGTTAACCTCTCTCAGTCATTCATGTATGAGGCAGATGAGGAAGGAAATGTGGTGTGGCAATATAACTCTGGCGCTCCCAAAGGATTTAGATACGAATGTGACCATCCGGGAATTCTTCAAATGATAGCTGATGGCATCATTGATGGGATGCATTGCGCTGTAGGAGTATCTGAAATAGCCAAGTTAAACGCTACCATTTTTCCTAATCCTTCTTCTGGAGAATTCTCTGTAATGGGAGAATTCGGAGCTAACGGAGCTGATGAAATTCGTGTGACTACTGTTTTCGGGAAAGAAATCCTAGTGTTACAAAACGCACAAACCCTCAATCTTACAGCACAGCCCTCTGGAATTTACTTCGTCACTATCTCAGCTGGAGATAGCCATGTAACTCGAAAAGTAATCGTTGAATGAAAGTTTTAAACGGGTTTTTATGCGCTGTCATTCTTTTCTCTATCTCACTTCTCAGTGAGAACTTAAATGCACAAGAGGATTTTTACGACATCGACCACATTCCAGAGATTAGAGTCACTTTCTTCCAAGACAACTGGGATGCAGTACTAGACCAGTTCTATATAGATGGCCTAGAAGAAAGACTCCTCTGTAATGTAGAAATAGATGGTACTTTGATAGAAGGCGCTGGAATCCGTTATAAAGGGTTCAGTTCCGTAAGTGTATTCTATACTAAAAACCCGTTCAACATAAAGTTGGATTATACCTATCCAGACTCGGCATATCAAGGATATGATAAAATCAAACTTTCCAATGTGATTCAGGACCCTTCATTTGTGAGGGAAGCTCTGTCTTACGAAATAGCCAGAAACTATATGCCTGCGGGAAAGGCCAACTTTGCAAAGCTCTTTATTAACGGAGAATACTGGGGACTGTTCACCAATGTGGAGGCTGTAAATAAGCGTTTTATTTCTCAGCATTTCCAGTCCACTGACGGGTCATTTTTTAAGTGTAATCCTGAAGAGCTCGAGCTGTTTGGAGAAAACGCTAATCTGAGTAATTCTCCTGGAACATCCCCAGAAGATTACTATGAGCTTTATTCCATTAAATCAGATGATGGCTGGGAAGAATTGGTGAACTTTATAACCACTCTAAACGAAAATCCCACAGAAATAGAAGCGCTCCTAAATATAGACAGAGCACTATGGATGCACGCGTTAAACTATTCGTTTCTCAACTTTGATAGCTACGTAGGGTACGGACAGAATTACTATTTGTACCAAGATGAAAATAGACAATTCAATCCCATTCTTTGGGATATGAATATGTCTTTTGGTAGTTTCAGACTTACAGATGGTTCTGAATATTTTGATGGATTTAATATAGAGCAAGCCAAAATTATAGACCCGCTCACCCACTTAAATAATACTTCAGTTTTTCCACGTCCGTTAATGAGAAGCCTCTTTGAAAACAGTACTTATGAACTCATGTATCTGGCGCACATGAGAACCATTTTTGACGAGTATTTTTACAACAACTACTATGCAGAAAGGGCAGAAAGCATGCAGTCGCTGATAGATGAAGATGTGCTGGCAGACGCAAATAAATTCTACAGTTATGACGATTTTATTAATAACCTAACCTCTACCGTAACTGACTTTATAGACTATCCTGGAATTACAGATTTAATGGCTGCTCGAGCAGAATACTTAGCCTCATATCCTGGTTTCGCAAACTCTCCAGATATTACTAGCATCACTAATTCTCCAGAAGAACTAGAGCTCGGAGGAACTATGACTTTTACTTGTAACGCCTCTAATGCTGAAGAAGTGTTCCTTTATCATCGTTCGGATTCTGGCCTTTTTCAAAAGGTTGAAATGGTCAATACCGGAGGAAATGAGTATGAAATAATCCTAGAAAACACCAGTAACTACTTAGAGTACTATTTCTATGCTGAAAATGAAGAAGCCGGCAGGTTTTCACCAGAGAGAGCAGCCTACGAGTTTTACGCGTTGCAAAGCCAAATCAACCCCGAAGACCTAGTAATCAATGAATTTTCTCCTTTAAACACAGCAGACGCAGACGAATTTGGGGAGTTTGATGACTGGATAGAGCTTTATAACAGAAGTGATAATCCAATCTCTACAGCAGGGCTTTACCTATCAGACGAAGAAGACAATCCCACCAAATGGGCACTTCCAAACCTTACGTTAGGAGCAGGAGAATACGCCATCATTTGGGCAGATGAGCAGGGCGCTCAGGGAAGTTCGCATGCGAACTTTAAACTGAGCTCACTAGGCGAGTTTATTTCACTCGCTTTTGCAGACGGAACCTCCTTAGATTCATACACCTATGGAGCCATAGAAGAAGGAGCTACATTTGCCAGAGTCCCTAATGGAACTGGGCCTTTCGTGCTGAATTCCCCTTCATTGGGTTATACAAATGACCCTGTTTCTGTAACTGAGAATCTGTCATCATCGTTTTCAGTTTATCCAAATCCAGCCCATAACACGCTGAACATATCTGCAGAAAACAACGTCTCTTTTATTGCAGAGCTGCACTCCCCTCGGGGTCACTTAGTAAAACAAGAAAGCCTTAGTAATAATGAAGAGCACTTAGACATCTCTAATTTATCAGCAGGCATCTATCTATTAAAACTGAATACTACCTACGGTTCAATTCACCGTAAAATAATAGTTCAATAAACCCAATCTCATGAAATTACTTACTTCTCTCCTAGTCTTTTTGGTTTCTCTAACCATTCACTCACAATCATTTGAAAGCTATTATGAAGAAGATGGACTAGTCAGTAATTCTGTAAACTGTGTCTCTGTAGGAGAAGGCAGTAATGTGTATTTCGCTACGCAGTACGGAATCTCTCATTATGACGGAACTACATGGACTAATTATACAGTAGAAGAAGGCTTAGTAGATAACAACGTAACTGCCATTCTTATTTCTGATGGTGTGTTATGGGCAGGAACTGATTTTGGTTTCAGTACGTTTGACGGCACAGAATGGACTACTTATACCACAGATGATGGGCTAGAAGATAATAGAGTAAAACACTTCTTTCAAGACGCAGACGGGCTTGTCTGGATAGGAAACAATGACGGGGTCTCCACTTTTGATGGAGCCTCCTTTACCAACTTTACTACGGCAGACGGACTTCCTTCGTTTGGAGTTTCTCACGTGACCCAAGACCTAGATGGAACCATGTGGCTCTCAAATGGAATTTTCGGAGTGATTCAGTATGACGGCACCACTTTCACTACTTATAATGAAGATGATGGCCTATTGAGTAATAGCATAAGAGCTGTGGCAGTCTCTTCCAGTAATAAAAAGTGGATAGGCACCGCAGATGGAATTTCTGTGCTGGGCGCAGATAACGTGCATGAAGAAGACCATGAAATCATATTTGTGCTTCCCCCACCTTATCTATTATGCCCAGTGGAAGATATTGCCCTGGATTCTCAAGGACATGTTTGGGCAGCAGTTTACCCAGACTACATAGTTACCGTAGGGGGAGTTTCTCTTTATGACTCTGGAGTTTGGCTAGATTATGATGAAGATGATGGATTAGCGGGGCCTAATGTGCGCGCGCTGTCCATAGATGAAAATGATGGTGTTTGGGTAGCCACTAGCACAGGGGTTACTTACATTTCTGATGTTCCTTTTAGCATCTATGAGCTAGACCAACAGACTTTTAAAACGTATCCTAATCCTTCCAATGGGATAATGAACATCGTTTTAGATAACTCCTCTGAAACACTGGAAATCTATTCATTGACGTCAGAGTTAGTTTACACGAAAACCATAAAAGGAAAGTCGAACCACGCCTTAAACCTTTCTTTTCTATCTGAAGGGATTTATGTAATGAAATACGGAAGTCAAACAAGCAGAATTAGCATTCAATTCTAGACTGAAGTACTTTTTCAGATTACTTTTATAGCATGTCTGAAAACACGTTGCAACGAAAAATAATCCACGTAGATATGGATGCTTTCTACGCATCTGTAGAACAGCGAGACAACCCTAAACTCCAGGGAAAACCCATAGCTGTAGGTGGAAGTCGTGAGCGTGGTGTGGTCGCAGCCGCAAGCTATGAAGCACGTAAGTTCGGAGTGCGTTCAGCTATGCCATCCATTACCGCTGCTAGACTTTGTCCTGAACTCATATTCGTTCGACATCGTTTTGATGTTTACAAAGAAGTCTCGCAGCAAATCAGAGCAATATTTCACGAGTATACAGACTTAGTAGAGCCGCTTTCTTTAGATGAAGCTTTTCTGGATGTAACGACCAACAAGCTCAACTTCCCCTCGGCATTTATGATCGCTTCAGAGATTAGATGGAAAATTCACAAGGAGACAGGATTAAATGCTAGCGCAGGAATATCTGTAAATAAATTCCTAGCTAAAGTAGCTTCAGATATCAATAAACCCAACGGCCAGAAACTAGTAGCTCCAGATGAAATAGACCAATTCATAGCAGAGCTTCCTATAAAAAAGTTCTTTGGGGTAGGAAAAGTCACTGCGCAGAAAATGTACGACCTGGACATTCACACGGGAGTAGATTTGCAACGCTACACTAGGCCAGAATTAGTGAGCCTCTTCGGAACATCAGGAGGATATTACTTCCACATCTGCAGAGGCATAGACGAAAGGCCCGTGAAGGCAGATAGAATAAGCAAATCTGTAAGTGCTGAAAACACCTTCTCTGAAGATCTTACCGAGCTGGAGCAAATGCTCGCGGCTATAGCATCTATTTCCGAGTCAGTCAGTCAGCGACTTAAAAAATCAGGACTAAAAGGAAAAACCGTGACAGTGAAAGTAAAAGACCACGAGTTCAATTTAACCACTCGAAGTAAAACCGTAGAAGAATTTATCGAAAACTCGGAAGACATTTACGCCATAGCTTCAAAGCTTCTATCAGACAATCCTCCAGATGACCCTATTCGATTATTAGGAGTTGGAGTTAGTAATTTGAATGTAAGAGAAAGCAAATCCATCAAAGGGCAGTTTACTTTGGAGTTTTAGACCGATTGGAAATTATAGATTGGAAAATTCAAATTAACTTCGCGGCATAAATCTATTAATTATGTCAAATAAAATCATCCTGCTTGGTAGCGGAGAACTTGGTAAGGAATTGGTTATTTCATTGCAACGCCTAGGCGAGTACGTAGTGGCCTGCGATAGTTATGCTGGAGCTCCAGCTATGCAAGTAGCAGATGAATTTGAGGTGATTAATATGTTGGATGGTGACCAGCTAGATGCTGTTATGGCCAAGCATCAGCCTAAGTTGGTGATTCCGGAAGTAGAGTCCATCCGTACAGAACGATTTTATGAGTACGAAAAGCAAGGAATAACCATAGTCCCTTCTGCTAAGGCTGCTAACTTTACTATGAATAGAAAGTTAATCAGAGATTTAGCGGCTCAGGATTTAGGTTTAAAAACTGCCAAATATGAATATGCCACAGAATTAGTGCAATTCAAAGCTGCAGTGTCAAGGGTAGGAATGCCCTGCGTAATCAAACCACTCATGAGCTCTAGCGGAAAAGGCCAGTCAGTTATCAAGAAAGACGCTGATATAGAAAATAGCTGGAACTATGCCATGGAAGGATCCAGAGGCGACTTGGCAGAGGTAATTATAGAAGCTTTTGTAGATTTTCATACAGAAATCACACTATTAACCGTAACTCAAAAAAATGGTCAAACCCTCTTCTGTCCGCCAATAGGCCACAGACAAGAACGGGGAGATTACCAGGAAAGCTGGCAGCCCTGCCCTATATCTGCAGAAGACTTAGCGACCGCTCAGGATATGGCTGAACAAGTAACCAAAGAGCTGGAAGGATCAGGATTATGGGGTGTGGAATTTTTTATAGCCAACGATGGAGTTTACTTTTCAGAACTAAGCCCAAGGCCACACGACACTGGCATGTGCACTCTGTCAGGCTCACAGAACCTTAGCGAATTTGAACTTCACGCCAGAACTGTACTTGGGTATCCTATTCCAGAAATCACTCAAGAAAAAGCGGGTGTAAGCGCAGTAATCTTAGCTACTTCAGAAAATTCAGAAGCTCCTGTTTTCTCAGGCGTTGCAAAAGTTCTAGAAAACAAAAACACAGACATCCGCCTTTTCGGAAAACCTACCTCCAGACCTTACAGAAGAATGGGTGTCGTTCTGCTAAATGGAGAAATCGATGCCGACATTCGGCAGATGAGGGAAAATGCTGCGGAATTAGCTAGGCAAATCAAAGTAAACTAAGCCTGTTTT
>CESI01135957.1_pt1 | contig 23735 bp, 24 predicted proteins | sample 356301 | NCBI WGS metagenome assembly CESI01 (sample SAMEA2621423, study PRJEB7988) | marine metagenome | biome: marine biome (ENVO:00000447); feature: deep chlorophyll maximum layer (ENVO:xxxxxxxx); material: "saline water (ENVO:00002010), including plankton (ENVO:xxxxxxxx)" | depth 40 m | reverse complement strand
ACTGACACAAGCACTAGCACTAGTACAAGTTCTAGCACAAGCACCAGTTCAAGCAGCTCTACATCGACTGGTACAGGTACATAAAACTTAATTTAAGCTCTTCCGGGAGTTGATAATTTAAAAAAATACAGCGAATTTATTCGCTGTATTTTTTTATAAGTTTAAAATTTATAACATCACCATAAGGACTAATTTCTTGACTTGAAGACATTACGTGATTATCGCTATCAAGCCAATAATAGTTTTCCCCTTTCCATAAGATACTGGGAACATTGAAGCTTTCCTTTATTAGTCTATATCTATATAAGTCCCCAGTTAGTAGACTTGCTATCTCACCTTCTTCAATCTCTTCATAATTATAATATATGCTTAAAGGGCCAGAAGGTGGATCTAGAAACTCTATAGTGGATCTTTTGCTTTTTAGATCGTATTTATTAAAATAATATGATTTTATAATAAAGTCATATTTCAACCCGTCAGAATGGGTAATTGTTCCATTTGAAGTAGTAAGCTTAATATTCTTGCTGCCAAACCAATAAAGCTTGCCTCCTCTTTCTTTGCCAAGAACAGCTAAAAACTCATCCTCATTATTATATTGGAAGATACTGGTAGCGTATGGCAGGTCGGTAATAGCAGAATTAACAACAATTTTATTAGGAATAATAAAGCTTTGAATAAACAAATTTTTATTTACCTCCAAAACAGAGCACCCATTTAATAGTAAACATATTATTAATATTTTTTTAGTCAAGATATCCATCCCAGTCTCTAGCTATCTCAGAATATGAAGAGTTATATATAAGACCTTTCAAAGAATTCTCATCAATTAACTTTGCTCCACCATCTCTTGTCAACGGGCTAAGCTTAAAATTCGTATAATTTGCACTATAACCTTTTGAAAATAGGTCAAGGGGTACCTGAAAGTAGAAACCTTTATCAAAACTTCCCTCACCAAATAATTCTTCAGATACATCTGTTTGGCTGAAATAAAATCCAGCTTTAAAGCCAGAATTAGTTCTTCTAGATAAGTCAAGTGTATAACCTACATCCTTGGCAAGATATCTACCAAAACTTAAATTTGCTTCAATACCAGATTTATCAAATAAGTAACCAAAATTTAAATGGCCTGTTGTGGTTTTATAGTCTAAAAATTTAAGTCTTTGCTCGAAATCCCTTTTTTGAACATAGTATGAATCAACTGATACAGTAAAATTGCTGCTGAACGGTTTGTATAGCATCTCAAATCCAATACCGCCATACATACTCTCAAACAATCCAAACGAAGCTCTGGCATATAAATCTTGAACTGGTGACCAGATATAATCAAATTGAGCTCTGGTAATATATAAACCATTGGATTCTTTCAAGTATTGAACAATATCTGTTCTGACATGTTCCATTTTAGAGCCCGGCCCTGAAATAGTATCTCTAAAGTTATTAGTTACTGCATAATTTACTTCATTTGACATGGTAAATTTTCTACTAAATTGAATTTCGTTTATATTTTGAATTGCTATACCTCCAAAATAAAACTTTTCGGGGCTGCCGATATGGCTAACAATAGTTGGACTTGTTGAAGAAAATATTGCGGGGTAATTTACCTTCGGCGTAAATTCATAATCCATATATTTCTTATTTTGACCTGACTTCAGCATAGTATGATGCTTGACAACTTCAATAGGTACTTTTTTTGAAGGGTCTATATGGTTTTCATAAAAAATAATATTGTTCAACTCAATACCAACATTAATATGACTAATATTAATACGTGACAAATTTATATTGTGAAAAGTTGCAATATTTTGAGCAATGGATGCTGCATATGATGCAGATCTTATAGAATTTCTGTAGTCTGAAGTAGAAATAGCTATCTGAAGTTCGTTATTTTGTATGTTTGCAGTCTGAAGTAGTAATTTATTAGCATTTAGATTACTAATTAAATCCTCATAAAAGTTAATTTTTGAGTTTTTTATATTATTTATATATTTTATATTAGGTTTAAAAATTGGTTTTTTTAAGTTTTTACCGTTGAAGATATTACCTAAAGTAAAACTAAAATTTAATGCATTACCCTTAATAAAGGATACGTCAAAAGTAAAGTATTCATTTAACGGATAGCTTAGTCCTATATTTATATCTGAACTTTTATTTCTTATAGCAAAATCTATCATCGGCTCTAGGACACCTATTGAGAGGTTTGTATAACTCATTGGGTCATACTCGATCTTAAATTTTAGACCCTTAGAGCCTGGAATAAACCATTCTAGACCGCCAAATAAAGTAGCATCACCTCTAAACCATTTTTCGTAATTTACATTTCCACCGTACCCGTAATTACTGGAGTTGCCTTCTCTTTTGCGGAAATCATCATCTACACTAGCTAGAGGATTAGAAAATCTACTATCCCCAACAAACTTACCCCAGCCCATCCCTAAAGTTGCCTTAAACCTATCAAAAGATTGAGTAGCAACTATGTATTCTTTAGTGAAAAGTCCAGTTCCTGCAAAATCATCTAATCCTAAGGCTAAATTTGGAAGGTTTTTATTTTGAGGATTGTAAGAAAATTTTACATTAAAGCCCTTATCCAAGTAATGACCTTTTATACCATCACCACCCCAAACTAAGTCAGATGGTCTGTAATAAAAGTAACTAGCCTCTAACCAGTCAAAGGGTGCTACTGATAAAGTACCTAACTTCCAGATTTCATTTTTATTATATGTAAAATGTAAGCCACCTTCTTTGCTAGACTCAGCAGTAGGTAGTTGAATTAACCCCAGTTGACCTAGAGAATTAAATGAAGGATTTCTGTCTTGATATATATAGTCTAAATAATCTGATTTAGCATAGATACAAAAAAAAATTAAAAAAAAATTCTCATTACTTAATCATTACTAAGGACTGATAGGGAAGTTGCAGCTAGAGCAAAGCTACTAACTAAAGGTGCCCATATAGATGCAATTTGCACTGAATTCTTAATGTCTGTTTTTCTAGGAACATATATAACAGAGCCAGGAAATATAAGAGTATTATTTCGCTTAGATAATGAAGACAGTACATTCATCTTAAGTACTTCTGTTTGACCATTTGGATGAGTGACAAAGATATTTTTTGAATCTCCCCCATCATCAAAACCACCTACTCGATCTATATAATATTGAATTGACATACCGGGCTTATATCTTACAGTTCCCTCATTGTTAACTTTGCCATATATAAAAACCTGCTGAGTTATATATGGGATCATAAGCCTATCATTGTCTTCAAGAACTGTATCTAACTCAGAATTAAACTCTATTAAATCAAGATCAAATTCAGCAATAACTCTTCCTGAAATTGGAGCATCTTTTATCTGATCAAGAATAAGGCCAAGTGATGATTGTTCCTCTGAAGAAGATAGAAGAGCTGCACTTTCAAGAAATTTGTTATACAGCTTTTCTTTCGCATCCACATTTCTCTTCTTAGTTAATTCATTTTCTAAATAGCCTGCAAATGGATAGGCAGAGTTCTTGTATCCACCAGCTCTTTTAATTACTTCAGAGAGTGTTGTGCCATCTACAATCAAGTACTCTCCAGGAACCTCTACAGCACCCTCAATGAGGACTTTTTTGTAGGTAAACTCTGCTATATGAAGAGTATCTCCAAAACTAGGTTTAAATAGTTTTAAGTTATCTTTATTTATATCTGTGGATGAAAGAACGCCCTTGCTAAAGCTTTCTAAGAACATTTTATCTAAATCAGCATTGTGTTTAAAGCCATTTGCATAATTAATTAAATCTTCTAAGTCTTCATTTTTTGTAAGCTCATATAAAGCTGGTCTTTTTACTCCACCATTAATATTTACTATATTTGATGCAGATGGAATTAAGATACTATCTCCAGATTTTAATCTGTTTCCAGTTGTTGAGATACCTTTAATAAATACATCGTATAAGTCAAATATATGAATAACTTTTCCATCTCTAATATGCTGAATGTTTCTATAAGTACCATCATTATTAATGCCCCCCGCTAAATATAGAGCCTGTAGAATATTGCTATTACCATTTAGTGTATAGAGACCTGGATTGAAAGCATCTCCAGATACCAAAACTTGAATATCTCTAATGTTTGTTAATGTTACAAAAGCCTGTGTTCCAATAAAATATTCTTTGACCTTCAGTGCAATAACATCATTAGCAGTTTCTAAGGATAATCCAGCAACATAAACCTTACCTATATCTGGAATATTTATTGAGCCGTCTCTCTTGATTGGAAACTCATCTTCGTAACTCTCCTGGCCAATAAGTTGAAGTTCTAAGGTATCACCAAAATCTAGCACATAAGAGCCATCCATATTTGGCTCATTTATTGGCATAAAAGATGACTGCATCATAGAAAAAAACTTAGCTCCAAACCTTTCAACGCTGTAATTGATATTTAATTCTTGATCTTCAGGCTTTTCTATCATTGATGAGGGTCTTCTGTAAACTGGCTTTTCTGCCTGTTTTTTTTTGACAGACTCGCTAATAACTTGCTCCCTAATATCATCAGGCAAGCTTTCTAAGTATGCCTCATCAAAATCTTGAGAATAAATTGAAATCGATAGAATTATAAAAGCAGATAGTATGATTTTTTTCATTAGTTGAGTATTTTTTTTATTTTATTAGACGGCTTAAAGTTCAGTTTATTTAATACCGGTATTATATATGATTCTTCTGTATTTGGGTTTCTACCAATGCGCTGAGGTGTTTTTTTATACTCAAAGGAGCCAAAGCCACTTAATTTAACAATCTTTGTCTTAGAGTTACTTTTAACCAGTGACAAGAAAGAATCTACAATACTTGAACTCTTATCCAAGGTTAAAAATAACTTTTTAGAAATTTTTTTTGAGATATTTTTTTTCATAACTATTATTAATTTAAATTGAAGCCGGGTATTTCTATGCCATCAATACTAAGAGACTCATCTATTATACCTTTTAGGACATCTTCAATTTGATCAGACGTTAATGTCTCATTCTTTGATTGAAAAATAAACCTAAAGCCAATCTTTGTTTGGTTGTTCTTTTCATTCTTAAAATAGTCGAAAACAAATACTTGCTTTAAAATTTCATGCTTTAAGTTAAGTAATAAATCTTGAAGTTCTTTAGCCTTATCGTCATTCTTTATTAAATAAGAGATATCTTTAAAGGAAGATGGCAATTCTGATATTGGTATGTATTGAATAAAGTCTTTTGGGGGTTTAGAAACCTCGCTGTAATCAAGAATATTTTCTGAGAGTTTATCAATATCTATCTCTAATCCAAGTATTTCTGACTTAATCTTTGTATCGAGCCCATCCCTAGATACAGTGATAAAATCAAATACCTGATCTGGAAGAATCTCTTTAAATAAATTTAATAAGTATTTTTTATTAATTTTTGATGAGAAATTTTCGAAGTTTAAGCCCACTCTTCCGCTTGCTATAAGAGCTAACTTTCTTTCTTTTTGAATGCCATTATTAGATGAGTAGATATCTGAAATCTCAAATAATTTAACTGATTCTTTTTGCCTTCTCTCATTAAACAAAAGGTTATTGACGAGGGAGTTGATTATATTAGTTCGTAAAAATTCTCTATTTGAATCCAAAGGATTGTCAACTTTAATACAATTATCGTTGCTAATATTGACGAAAGGTGAATTTATTACCTCATAAAATCCTTGATCTAGAAGAAAGGATCTTATTTTATTTTCAGTACTTCTGCTGGCCTGAGATATCATTTTAGGAATTTTAATTTCTGAGATAGGAATATTGTCATAGCCAATAACTCTTGCGATCTCTTCAGCTAAATCATTTTGTGTTTTTACATCACTTCTATGAGAAGGGACGCTTACATAAGATCCATCTTTATCAAAACCTAGCTTTGAAAGGTAATTGATATACTCATCGTTACTTATATTAATGCCAATTATCTCATTAATTTTTTTAACATTGCTTAAAATTTGATGTTTAGGAAATTCTTCATAGCTATAAGTCGCAAGAGATACATTCTTAATAACCGAATGGTTGGAAACAACTTTTATAAATCTTCTTATTACCTCTTCGTGACACCGAGGGTCAACACCTCTTTCAAACTTATGAGCAGCTTCTGATTGAATATCATATTTCACAGATTTTCCAATTATTGCTTCCGGGTTAAAAAAAGCACATTCAACTAATACAGTTTTAGTGTTGTGGGAGCATGATGTATCTTTGTTCCCCATTACCCCAGCAAGATTAATAACTTTGTTATCTAGAAGAAAGACAGCGTTTTTTCCTTGCAAAGAAACTTTTTTACCAAGCAGTGTCTCAAACTCACTATTAAAATCGATCTCTTGGAAGCTTAGACTGCCACTCATGGAATCTGCATCATAGCAATGCGTCGGCTGTCCTGTCTCATAAGAAATATAATTTGAGACATCTGTAAAAAAATTATTTGGCTTAAGGTTTAGATCGGAAAAATAATCTTTAAGGCTACCTCTATATAATAATGGGAGTTCTTCAATTTCTAATTTAAAAAATGATATTTGCGGACATGCCTCTTTTGATAAGTTCTTAAAGTTAATCGATAGCTTATCTATTTCTTCTGAATAAATATCTTGATTAAGCTTAATGGTATAAAAAGCTCCAAGGTCTCTTAGTAAGCCATTAACAGATAAGCAGTCACCTCTGTTAGGTGTAAATTCCATATGAAAAATTTTATTATGTATTTCGTGTTCGTGACCAAGTTGAAAAAGCCTATTTGAAAGATCTTTAATGCTTGGAATTTCATTCATATGATGAATTAAATGACTATAAGCTATCTTCATTTAAATTGGCTCAAAAAATCTAAATTAGATTTATAGAATTCTCTTATATCCTTTACTCCGTGCTTTAGCATGGCAATTCTCTCTATGCCAAGTCCAAACGCAAGACCGCTATAGTTCCTTGAGTCAATATTACAATTTTCTAAAACAACTGGATTTACCAATCCACATCCAAGGATTTCAAGCCACTTCCCATCCTTTGATAAAATATCAACCTCAGCAGAGGGCTCTGTAAATGGAAAATAAGATGGCCTAAACCTTAATTCAACATTCTCTCCAAAGAGAGAATAGATAATTTTATAAATTAAATCTTTTAGCTGTGCAAAACTAACATTCTCATCAACATAAATACCCTCTACCTGATGAAACATTGGTAAATGGGTAGCGTCATCATCCTTACGATAGACTTTCCCTCCAGAAATAAATGCTAAAGGTGGTTTTTTTTCAAGCATTCCTCTAATTTGAACTGGAGAAGTATGAGTTCTGAGAAGGTTTGATTTATTCTCAACATAAAAAGTATCATGCATTTGTCGAGCAGGATGAGATTTCTTGATATTAAGCATATCAAAATTAAATTTTTCTGTTTCAATTTCGGGACCGTCAACAACTTCAAAACCAAAAGTTACAAGCAAATCCATGATTGAATCTTTCATGTGATTTATTGGATGATGAGACCCTAGTTCTTTTATTAACTCAGGTGAGGTAATGTCTTTAGATAATGACATTTGACTAGCTAAAAAGTAATTTTAGCTAGTAGCAGTTATTACAACCTTTTCAAAAGTTGCGCTGTCAGTTATTGCCAAATCAGATAAAATTTTTCTATCTAAAATAATACTTTTTTTGTCTAATGAATTAATTAGCACGGAGTAGGAAACACCAAGCTCTCTGGCTCCAGCATTTATTCTAGCAATCCATAGTGCTCTAAATGCTCTTTTCTTATTTTTTCTATCTCTAAAAGCATACTGTAGCGATTTGATATTCGATTGCTTGGCTGTTCTAAATAGCCTACTTCTAGCGCCATAATGGCCCTTAGTAGCATTTAATACTTTTTTATGTTTCGCTCTAGCTGTGACTGATTTGGTAGTTCTTGGCATGATTTATCTTCTTATAAGTTTTGAAGCCATTCTAAGTACAACACCTGTTAACTTAGTAAGACCTCTATTATGTCTTTTTCTTTTAGTAGACTGTTTTGTTAGGATGTGATTTCTATTAGCACTTTTACTTTTTACAGATGTCCCTGTCTTCTTAAATCGCTTTGCAGCACCAGAGTGTGTCTTTAATTTATATCCCATATTGCTCTTCTTTTAAAAATTATTTCTTTTTCAGCGGTGATAGTACCATTAATAACTGCCTACCTTCCAATGAAGGTTCTTGGTCAACCTGAGCTATATCGTCTAACTCATCTCTTAATCTATTTAATAAATTAAGACCCATATCACTATTTAATATTTCTCTTCCTCTGAAACGGACGCTTATTTTAGTCTTATCTCCGTCAAGAATAAAGCTTTTAACCTTTTTTAATTTAATATTATAGTCACCAACATCTGTTGAAGGTCTAAATTTTATTTCTTTCGTTGTATTTCTTTTAACTTTTACTTTTGAGGAAGATAAACTTTTTTTCTTGTCAAACACATGTTTGCCGTAATCTAGTAGCTTGCAGACTACAGGAGTAGCGTCTGACGGTGATACTTGGACTAAGTCAAGTGTTGCAACTCTAGCTGACTCCAAGGCCACTGAAAAGGCAACCAGACCTTGTTTTTCTCCATTTGAACCGATAAGCATCACTTCACTAGCCTTTATCTTTTCATTAATGGGAATAATATTTTTTTTCTGAGAAGCTATGAGATTACCTATAAAAATTAATTAGAGAGATTGATTAACATCAAGAATAAGACAAAAGGTTATTTATAACTTGAATCGAAATAGTTTTTTTTATCATAATTTGGAATGATTTTATACTAATTAGTAACTTTGGCAAATAATTTTTAATCTTAAGGCTCAAGAATAGATTTATGCCAAACTTCATTAACAAGATTAAAGGCTTCCCTCTTGTTTAACCTTTGATTATTCCCTTCCCAAAATTCAATATAACTAGCTTCAATCATGTAGCCTCCCCAATATGCAGGACGGGTTTCTAAAAAATTTTTATCTTTATTTAAAATATTATTATATTTTTTGATAACGTCCTCATAGGATTCAATTTTTTTTGATTGATTGGAACTAATTGCTAGTGCATTTTTCTTTTGATCTCTATTCTTAAAATAATCATCAGAGAAAGAAGGATCACACATAGTAATAATACCTTTTATTCTTATTTGAACTCTTACTGAATCCCAATAGAAAAGACATGAGACTGTATTATTAGAATTAATATCTTTTGCCTTAACACTTTCATAGTTTGAAAAAAAAATTATTTTATCCTCATCTATAAATTTAGCATTAACATATCTTGAATTAACTTCTAAGATAGTCTGGTCAAACGTTGATAAAGCCATTGCTTCGATTGATTTCTGCTCAAATGAAACTGCAACATCGTATATCTCTTTCAATTTAGCAAAGGGGTGTTTATTTTTTAAATTTTTAAACTGAATCATTCTGAGGTCTTAAAAAAAATTAAAAAATTATATCTGAATCAACAAAATCTGAAAAAGATCCCCAACCAAGATCTTGATCAGAAATGACAACATTTTTACTAATTCCCCAATCGATATCGAGATCGCAGTCATTCCAGATGACACCTTTATAATCTGCAGCATCATAATAATTATCTGCTTTGTATGAAACAATGCAATAATCTTCTAGTGTTCTATAGCCATGAGCAAGACCTCTAGGAATGAAAAGTTGTTCAAAATTTTTATCATCTAAAAGAAAGGTTAAAGATTTACCAAAAGTTGGAGACTCTCTTCTAAAGTCAACAACAACATCAAGGATTGAGCCCATTTGACATGTTACTAATTTTGCTTGAAGTTTAGTTTTTTGAAAATGTAGCCCTCTTATGACATTCTTCTTAACATTTGTAGCAAGATTATCTTGAACAAATTTAGTCATGATTAACTCATCGGCTTCTTTTGATAGATTATCAACAGTTTTTCTGTTAAACGACTCAAAAAATACACCTCTCATATCAGGAAATACTCTAGGCTTTAGTAATAATAATCCAGGTATGTCTTGCGTAACAATTTCCATTATAAAACCGCCATTATGCTTCTCAGATGAGGATTAGCTATATTTTCTAATTCTAGAATTTTTCTTAATTGAGAGATATTAATCCACTTAAAATTTGCTGGAATAGAGATTTCTTGATCTATTTCTACAATCATATTTTTTACTCTTTTTAGGTAGAAGCGACCCCCATCCTCAGGATACCATCTGTCTAAAACTACTTCAGTATTTAGTATTTCACCATTAAAATATTCTGAAAAAAGTGGCTTTTTCCCTCCGTGAATTTGATTAAAGTTATCGTAAGTTACTTGTAAAGTTGGAGATAATAAAACTCTATCATAATTACCAGGTTCAAATTTGGCTTCAACTGCATAATAAGGCACTCCATTTTTTCTACACCTCAAAAGACCAGCTACGCTAGATTCCGTTCCCTGATCAACAATTGGTTGATCCCAGCCCCTTCCAGATTCTCTTATATTTGTATCTACTCTAACACCAATCAGTTTAAAAAAACCTTTAGTAATATGCTCATAGTTACCTGTTTCTTTATTCACACCCCAATCTTTTGTAATCTCATTTAATGCCACTTCAGTTACTGTTGCATCCAGATTATCTTTGATCGCTTGCAGCCAATCTAAAATAGATCCTATTTGATTTGTATCTTCTTCAGATATTAACTCATCATAAAATCTTTGTGATATCTTAGATACATTATCATCTGATATGCTTCCAAAATTAGTTTTAAGAAATTCTGATAATATTTTTTGTTTATTCATGATATTTAGCTATGTAGTTTAGAATGTTATCTTCTGATGTTTTTATTAGATCGTATCCATTTCTTAATTTTAAGTCTTCTTCATTAATATCTATATCATAATGAATGTCTCCATATTCGATATTTTGGCTGAAGACCTCTGCAACTTCCATCATTGAAATGTTACTAGAAGCAGATAGAGTTATTACTCCATTGACATTAGAGTTTATTAAATTAAATATATCATCATACGTTACATAATTCATGAGGCTATTAGAGGTCAGAGCTATAGGCATGCCTAAATGAATTTTTTTAAATGTATTGGTTTTCATTTCATTACCTATCAGTCCGGTGGGCCTTATTACCAATGAATCTTTGGACAGTGAAAGGACTATTCTTTCAGAAATTCTCTTCGAAATTCCATATATTGAATCCCTTTTAACATCTATGCTAGATATATGTACAAATTTTTTGTGGGGAATGTTCATTACCTCTCGAGTAAGAAGTATATTATCATCAAAATATTGGTAGTTAACTGTATCCCAGCCTGCATGACTTATGCTTGCAGCGCAGTGAATAATTAAATCGAAATTGACACCACTTTTTAATATCGTGCTAACATTATTTTCTCTTGTAAGCTTTATTGAATTTGGGAACTTTTTAGCTAAAAAGCTTCCAAGACCTCCATTTGCTCCAGTAATTAATATCATTTTTTGATTTGTGTAAAAAAAAATTATATTAGCATACTATGATCTTTTAATCATATTAGAAGTATTTTTTATATAAGAATATATTCGGGCATAAAGCTGAAAAAATATATATATTATTAAAAATCTGAAAAGATTTAGAGAAAAATAAATATCTAATATAAAAAATGATTTCACAATTAAATATAAAGTTTTTTTGATAGTGTCTGCAACTCTATTAAAAGCATAAACTCTTGAAAGGCTAAATTTTTTTCCAAAAATTGGAATTAGATTAGCATCCTGGTCACTTTGATGATCAATGCCAGGCGTGTTGTTTATTTGTAATATTTTTAACTTTTCTCTTCTTACCTCAAGGCAATAATCATAATCAAGAATATCTAAGAAAAAATTTTTATTGTGCCATCCAATTTTTTTAAGATTTTTTAAATTAAATAGCATGCCTGAATGATGTATTAATGAAACGAAGTGTTTCACTTTTTTATTAGGCTTGCTTGTAAAGAAAATTGAAGCTAGATCTCTGAATTGATCTATGTGTCTAAAGAGGTAGTCATTAATAAAAAATAGTGAGTCTTGATCAAATAAAGTATCTTGATCAAAATATAGAAGTCCTTCCTTTTCATTCTTGTATGCATGCTTACCAAGAGAATTTAATCCTTTACCTAGACCTAAATTGCCACAATCACTTATTACATGAATATTACTGCTGATACCATCAAATTTTAAGATTGGGTTGGGTGAATTGTCAAAAATATAAATATCGATACCCAAATCAGATAAGGATAGTATTCTTTTGCGGAAAGATTCACTGGGATTGAACAAAACAAATCCAATTGCAACTCTATCGAAACCATTTAAGTTTGTCATGACTTTACTTCTATTTAATTAACCTGAGTAAGTACTCTCCATAAGAGGTTTTATTATAATATTCAGCACGATCTTCAACATCACTTGAGCTTATCCAATTTTTGTTGAATGCAATTTCTTCTAAACAAGCTATTTTTAGACCTTGTCTTTTCTCTATTGTTTGAATAAAGTGGCCAGCTTCCATAAGTGATTCGTGAGTTCCTGTATCAAGCCATGCAAAGCCTCTTCCAAGTAAAGAAACATAGAGATTGTTATTATTGAGATATATCTCATTTACTGATGTTATTTCTAGCTCTCCCCTTGCAGAAGGCTTCAAATCTTTTGCAATCTCTATAACTGAATTGTCATAAAAATATAAACCGGTCACAGCGATATTCGATTTTGGCTTTAGAGGTTTTTCCTCAATAGATAGGGCTTTATTTTCAGAGTTCATTTCTACAACACCAAATCTTTCTGGATCAAGAACTTGATAACCAAAAACTGTTGCTCCTTCATTTCTTGAGGTTGCATCTTCAAGATAGCTTGAAAAATTTTGACCATAAAAAATATTATCACCAAGAATTAAGGCAACATTGCTTTTGCCTATAAATTCTTTACCGATCGTAAATGCTTGCGCCAACCCTTCTGGCTTATCTTGAATTTTGTACTGTATATTAACTCCATATAATGATCCATCGCCCAAGAGATTTTTATAACTTAATAGGTCATGAGGAGTTGTAATCAATAAAATATCTCTAATTCCAGCTAACATCAGCACTGATAGCGGATAGTAAATCATGGGCTTATCAAATACAGGCAATAACTGTTTTGAGATGCTATTAGTCACTGGCCTCAATCTAGTTCCTGAACCCCCAGCAAGTATTATTCCTTTATATTTACTCATTTATATTTGACTCTCCTAGTCTTGAAAGCTTGTAGTCTCCTGAGAGGACTCTTTGCCACCAATCTTCATTATTTAAATACCATTCAACTGTTTTTCTTATTCCAGTATTAAAGGACTCTTCAGGGATCCAATTTAGCTCTTTTTCAATTTTAGATGCATCAATAGCATATCTTAAATCATGACCCGGTCTGTCTTTTACAAAAGTTATTAGCTCTTTAAAAGAGTTAATTCCATTTGGCTTCTCATCAACCAGATCATCTAAAAGATTGCATATAGTCTCTACAACTTCAATATTTTTTTTCTCATTATGTCCACCAATATTATAGGTTTCCCCTTCTTTGCCCTCAGTTGCAACTTTATATAAAGCCTTTACATGATCATCTACAAATAACCAGTCTCTTATCTGCATGCCGTTTCCATAAACTGGAAGATTTTTCCCTTCTATCGCATTAAGAATAATATGAGGTATTAACTTTTCTGGAAAGTGATATGGTCCGTAATTATTTGAACAGTTTGTTATTACATAAGGAAGTCCATAAGTTTTTCCCCAGGCTCTTACCAAATGATCTGAGCCTGCCTTAGATGCTGAATATGGAGAGCTTGGATCATATGGAGTTGATTCAGTAAATAAGTCATCTTCATTAACCAAATCACCATACACCTCATCTGTAGAAATGTGATGGAATCTAAAAAAGGAAGAATCTCTCTTAGATTCATAAATCTTTAAAGAAGCATTTAAAATATTACATGTGCCAAGAACATTGGTTTTTACAAACACTTCAGGGGATTCAATTGATCTATCAACATGACTTTCTGCAGCCAAATGAAAAACAATGTTAGGAGAATACTTTTCAAATACATCATTTAACTTATTTTTATCACAGATATCACAGTTGATAAATGTATAATTTTTAGAAATCATGTCAAGAGGTATGGACTCCAAATTACCTGCATATGTTAATTTATCTATATTAATAACATGAGCGTCTGTATTGGTAAGCAGGTATCTAACGAGAGCACTTCCAATGAAGCCGGCGCCTCCTGTAATTAATATATTCATATTTGTTGGTCTTTTTTAAGTCTTAAGAAATCAATTCCCATAGCAAGTGGTGTGATTATTATAAGCGGATATACGTACCTAATAAAAGAGGTAAATCCAGGCGCAAGTACTGCTATTATAGCCATGGGTATAAATATTCTTAAAAGTATTGGAGGTTTTTTATAAATTGTATACGTGTATATTATATTCATGAAGCACCCTAATGCAACAAATATATAAGCAAAAGCCGGGCTAATAAATACAAATAAGCCAGATAAAGCTAAGAGAGGCCAAACTATACCTCTGATTACAGAACCAAGATATCCATATTCCTGAAAAGATGGGATATTATCAAAGTCTCTTGTTTTTAAATCAATAGACCCTGAGCTATCAAGTTGGGCGATTACTAGATCAGAAAACCCTATAAAAAAGCAAATACCTATAAATATAATATATTTCATTGCTTTTGGTTTGAACAATGCTATGAAATAAAATAAGCTTGCTTGTCTAATCACTATTGTTGGAAACATCAACAAAATTGCGTATCTTAGTCTATAAAATATTAAAACTACTAAAAATATCATAGTTGTATCTTTTAACATTGTGGTTGCTAAATGGATTCTGTAAGGGTTAAGTAATAGCAATAAAAGACTGATAGAAATTATATAATTAGATCTTGCTTCCCAGTGCATCTTTGAGATAAGTACATTTGTTAATGCATACAGAATAATATTATAAGCAGTCACATTAAATACATCTTGGTTAAGTACGTACATAATGAAATAGTATCCGCCGTTAAGCCATGAGGCAAAACCTTTTTCAAAAAGACTATTTGCTATATATATAGAGTTTTTTGAATAATGAACAGAGTCAGGATGAAAGTCCCAGCCAATCCCTACAAATCTTTCAAGAGCCATGAGTGAAAGAGCAACCAAAATAGAAGAACAGAAAATTAGTAAGGTTTTTATATTCATATTATAAGTTCATCATATATTTAAACATATAAATTATTTTAAGCTATCAACTTGTTTGTAAGATTCTATTAGCTCTATGATTTAGAAGAACATAATCTAAGATAGGCCTTGTAGCCCATACAAAAGAAGCCCCAACCAGTCCATAGTTGTTAGTAAAATAAAATACAGCTGGTATCATAAGTATCAGTTCAAAGAAATGCGCGCCTGCAATATATTTTACTTCTCCCATGGAGGACAAAATAGTATGAGGGACAAGAGCTATTGAGTTAAAGAAAATACCAATACTCATAAATACCAAAGGTATGTATGCATTTGATGAAAAGTCATCATCAATCCATAAAGATAAAGCGCTCTTTCCGAAGATAATAATAAAGATTATTATTATAAACATTAGTAAAGAAAGTTTTTTCTTATATGCATTGGCCATATTTTTAATATCTACTTTTGAATTTTTGCTTGAAGAAAACTCATAAAATAGAGCACTTGCCATAGATCCAGGAATAACTAAAAGTTTTATAACAGCTTCTTGAACGGTTGCATAAGGGCCTAATAAACTAAGGCCAATAATGCCACCTAGAAATAGTCTATCTCCGTAAAGAAGCAATGGAGATATTACCCCTGAAAAAGAAACCCACATCCCATAACTAAATAACTTTTTTATTGCCAATTTTAGGTTGATGCTAGCTTTTATAAATATATAGCCCCTAAGTTGATAAAAGGCTATTAACATAACAAATAACCTTATTGCTAAAAGGTAAAGTGCAATTATCTTAAGTGAAGATCCGTGATTCATAATAGATAATACAGGTGCAATGAACATGCCAACGCCTAGAATAGATCTATTAATATTAGAATATAAATATTTATTAAGGCCTTCTAATGCTCCTCTTAGCCCGGCAGTAATTGTTGTAGGAAATACAGCTAAAGCAGATATAAACAGAGCCATTTTAGCCTCTTCAACAGAACTATCAGACATTTTATACCAACTGCCAACAACATATTCAGCGAAAGCTAGTACTAACAAGGAGCCAATAAAGGAGGTTAGGATGACTATAAGTAAGCCGCCCTTTATATATGAAGATATCTTATTAACTTGAGTGCTTTCTATTTCTGAAATAGAGAAAGTTAAAGCCCTTCCAATTCCAAAATCAAATAAACTAAAATAACCGATAATTGCCCATATTATTAAAACCAAAGAGAATGCCTCACCACTAAGAGAAGAGTTAAGGAAGGGTATGGAAAATGCTGCAGCTAGAAGTGGGAAAAAAACGCCAGACGCGTTATAAAAAATATTTTTATTGACATTAACCCCACTTAACTTCATGACATCAAATTATTTAAATTATGATATATTTTTACTTAATTGGCTCTTCTTTAAGAAAAGCGCCCATTAATACAAAAGTTAGCCCAATAATGAATCCAAGGATTCCTCCTATAATAGAGATAAAAAGTCTATTAGGAGAACCTCTTTTTTCTGCAATTATTGGTTGATCTATAATAGAAAAAAGATACTCTTCAGAAATACTTGCAAGCATTTTAGTTCGGAGCTCTGACTCTATAATTGAATAAAATACTTCTCTAAGCTCTTTCAAGGAGGTTTTAGAAACTTGTAAATTAAGATACTCCAAAGCCTTATTGGTCTTATCGAGATCTTTACTTTTTGATACTTTATTAATATCTTGGATAATGAAATTTACCCAATCTCTGGAGTTCACAGGAGAAGGGCTTGTGATTGATATTGTAATAAAGCCAGTTAATTTATTTTTTTCAATAGAAAGATATGAAAGAAATTCTTTATAGGCTTCATGCATAGAAGGACTATTTTCTTTACCCTTGTATGATTCCCAATTTTTATTTTTTGAATTATAAATTTCTTTATCAATGATAAGTGTATTCGAAGAAGCATCCCATTCTTTTGCAGCCATAATAGGAACCATTAAGTTTCTAGTGGCTATAAAGTTATATAGAAATTCTCTTGAAAGCATTATTTCAAGGCCTAAATTAACTTTAGTTTCAGAATCACTTTGGGGAATATTAATACCTGCCATGCTAGCAATTGAGGAATAATTTGAGGGTATCTGACTAGAGCCAGATGATTGATCAGAAACCATAAAAACAGCCTCCGAAGTATACTCATCTTTTAGAGTAAGAGAATATAAGAAAGAAAATGAAAATAAGACAAATGAAAAGGTAATAATTTTTATCTTTTCAGACCAAATCAAACTGAATAGTTCTCTAATATCTGTTTCTTGTTTTTGCATTTAATTTATCACTAATATGTGTTTCTAAAAAAAGTGGTACCCGAGGCCGGACTTGAACCGGCACGAAGTTTCCTTCGAGGGATTTTAAGTCCCTTGTGTCTACCAATTCCACCACTCGGGCATGTTATCAAATTCCAATTCCTATATATTCCATTCCTTCTTTACTAAGCAAATCTTTATCTAAAAAGTTGCGACCATCAAAAATAGTTTGGTCATTTAAACATCTTAGTTGATCATAGTCTAAATTCCAAAATTCTTTCCACTCTGTGCAGATAATTAACGCATCAGATCTTGCAAATGCATCGTATTTATCATCATAAAACTGAATATTTTTAATCCCCTTTAGTTCAATAGATGCAAGTTTATTGCATATAGGGTCATATAAGTTTAGTTTTTTAACCTGAGGTGCTAATTTCTTTATAAGCTTCAGAGCAACTGCTTCACGTAAGTCATCTGTATCAGGTTTAAATGAAAGACCCCAAATAGTTAATACTTTACTTGATAAATCTTTCTTGTATTTTTTTTGAATCTTTTTAATAAAAAAATCTAACTGTAGCTGATTGACCTTTATTGTTTCTTTTAATATTCCTTGTCTTAGGCCTAATTGCTTTTGTGCTGAAAGAAGTGCAGCCACGTCTTTTGGAAAGCAAGACCCTCCATAACCTAGGCCTGCATATAAGAACTGGCTGCCTATTCTAGGATCGCTGCCCATGCCATGACGTATTTCATGCATATTTGCTCCAGTTTTTTCTGCCACATGAGAAAGCTCATTAACAAAACTTATTTTTGTAGCTAAAAAAGCATTTGCTGCATATTTTGATAATTCAGCAGAAGGAATTGACATATAAATGAGTTTGTTAGTTTGTCGATTTAACCTCTCATATAAAGTATCCATACAAGATTTAACATGGTCAGAATCTGTTCCGACAATTATTCTATCCGGTCTCATGAAATCCTGAACAGCGCTGCCCTCTTTCAAGAACTCTGGGTTTGAACAGACATCAATTATAATTTTTTTATTTGTTACTTTTTTTGCAAACTCATCGGCTATATATTTATTCGTGCCAAGTGGAACTGTAGATTTAGTAACAACAACCGCATCTGATTTAATATTGTTTGATAACGACTCTATTACTCTATTTAAATTAGTAAGGTTAGGCTTTCCACTTCCATCATCTGGCGTATCAACACATATGAAAAATACATCAGCCTTGTTGCATCCAGTGGTATAAGAGGAAGTGAAATTAAGGTTTCCTGACAGGTGATTTTTTTGTACTAATTCTTTTAGCCCAGGTTCGTAAAAGGGTATTACAGATTTTTTTAGAGTATTTATTTTCTTTTTATTGATATCAACGCATATCACATTATGACCAAGATCAGCGAAACATGCCGCAGTAACAAGACCAACATAACCTGTACCAATAATAGAAACCTTCATAACTAACAATAAATAAAATTAGTGCGTATTCTACATCTTATAAGATTTAGTACATAGTTATTTTTGATAAATTTCTATTAGAGCTAGTGTGTTTGAGATTATAGTTATCGTGACTCACTAAAAGTTTTTTCAATGCATCTTTAAAGAGCTTAATATCTCTAAAATTACTATTGAAGGCCATGCTAGCTTCTTTTTCTTTTTTTACTCTTTTTTTAATATCCGCTTGGTACTCTTTTGGTGACTTTGAAAATATTACTTCAATTGGATTGTATATCGGCTTTAAATTATTGAATGCCCATGAAAATATCTCAGAAGTTCTTTTGAAGTGAAAGTCTGAAGTAATCACGGATATATTAATTGAATTTAGCTGCAATGAGTCTATTAACATTCTGCAAAAAATAGCACTTCCAATTGTGTCGTGAGACCAATTTTCAGTAATAAGGTTTTTAAACCCTCTTTCTTTTAATACCTTGGCCATTTGAACGGATTCAAAGATCGGATATCTGTCTTTATCTAATTTAGGAGGTACATTTAATGAGAAGGAACTTGAGGTAAGAATTAAATCTTCTGCTCCAGCCATACTTGAGACTAGATCTAGTCTAGAAATGACATGATCGGGAAGTTTTCCAGAATCCTGAATCCCTCCGCCGAGAATTATATATAATTTATTATTAATCAAATATTGTAGTTTTTAAAATAATCTATCCTTCCATGTTGCTGGAAGCTGATCTGTTTCTAGCTCAATAGGAAGGTGATATGTGAACTCTCTGGTTCCTCTTTTTTCAACATAATCAATTATGGTTTGGAGAGAGTCTCTTAAACTTGTTTTAGTTTCATATCCTAATTTAGCTCTTATTTTATCTGCACTACATGTTGCATGCTTTACCTCTTGAGGTCTTCCTGGCATATATATCGGATTAACATTGAATCTAAGTAAATTTGCTATTTCATAGCAAAGCTCGTTGATCGTAACCTCTTCCTCATCAGGGCCAATATTAAATATTTCTCCATTGATACCATCTGTAAAGGCTAGTTTTACAAGGCAATCTAGATCATCATTAATATCTGAGAAACACCTTGTTTGCATGCCATCTCCATAAATTATAGGCTGACGACCTTGCATCATTAAATTGATCATAATGCTTGCTACATTTCTGAATGGGTCATCATATTTTTGTCTAGGGCCAATAATATTATGAGGAACAGCTATTACAAGCTCTACACCATGAACCTCTGAAAGATTCTTAAGAAGCAATTCAGCTGCATACTTTGCAATTCCATATGGATCTTGCGGCTTAGGGATCATGTCCTCTCTAAAAGGTGTCTCTTCCTGAGTGCCATATCTTGCCATAGATGAGCAATGAACAAACCTCTTAACTCCGGCCTGAATAGATGCAGTCATAGCATTCACAGAGATTTGAACTGTATTTTCAACTATCAAAGAAGGAGAGAAAACTGACAAGCCCTCATATGCCGTACAAGCTGTATGGAATACTATGTCACAGCCTTTCATATATTCAGCAAGATTGTCTAAATTACGAAGATCATCTTCATAAAAAGTAATATTTTCTGGAAGATTATCTTTATAGCCTCCTAAAAAGTTATCAATTCCAACGACCTCATGGCCCATTTCAAGCATCTTATCCGCCACATTACTTCCGAGGAATCCTGCAATACCAGTAATAAAAATTTTCATATTTCAAAAAGGGTGATGTATTTTCGAGAGATAGTACACCAATCATAATCCGAACTCAACAGAGGAGGTGATATATTTAGCCATTCTCTGTTATTTACAATATCAGCAAGAGTAACTGCATCAGAAAAAAATAAACCTGAACCCTTAAGAACCTCTCGATTAAATTGATTATCATGAGCAACTATTGGTTTTCCTATATGACATGCCTCTACGAGAGTTGGGTTAGTACCTCCGACAGAATGGCCATGGATATATAAAGCAGCATTAGATCTTTGTATTATAAGTGCCTTACGGTCATATATGGGACCTAGGTAATCGATATTGTCTGAGTTGGATATTATTGGTAAGCATTGCTCATTGAAGAAGGTTGTAGTTGGTCCAATAATTTTTAGCTTCATTTTTACTTTCTCATCAGCAAATCCTTTAACGATATGAAGAATATTATTTTCTGGCTCCATTCGCATTACAACTACAGCATATTCATCAATATTTTTATTAACATTTGTATCTTTTATATTAAGTTCATCAGTATCTGAGCCATAGAAAATTAGTTTACCCTTTGAGTTATATTTTTTTAAATAATAGTCTTTGATGGCTGATGCATCATAAACTCTCAATATAGGACTATATGCTGATATAAATTCACATAACTTAAAATACGTTTTAGCCGCCATTCCCCATTTAGCTCTTTTCCACTCTATTCCATCTACGTTACATATAACTTTCAAACCAAGTAATCTTAAAAAAGGGAAAATAGGTGCCAAGCCATAACCAAAAAAAACTAATGTTCTTGCCCCATAAAAGATAGAGAGAATAGTTCCTTTTACTCCGTAGATAATAGTTCCTAAACCGCCATCTCGTTTATTTAAAAAGATTCTTTTGACGTTTTGCTTGTCGTATTTCGTATTAATCATGCTTCTGTCGCACGGGACTATAAACTCATAATCAATACACTGCTCATTAATAACAAGTTCATGAGATGTCTGGTCGTAAGCACCATACTGTGCAGGCAAGCCTCTTATGCAAAGTAATGCTATTTTCTTTTTTTTCATATTATTTGTGCTTTAAAAAAGGGTTGGGTAATTTATCTATTTATGTCGTAATTATATCTGATTTGCCTTGAGATGTTCTTACTCTAAGTCTAATAACTACTAATGGAGGCTGAAGCCGGAATCGAACCGGCGTTAACGGCTTTGCAGGCCGCTGCATAACCACTCTGCCATCCAGCCTAATTTTGCAAATTGTATTGTATATGCGATGAAGTAAAAAGTGAAAATTTAATTTATAAGCTCTACAAATTACCTTCATTACCCGGACAGTCTGATGGCACATGAATAAATAAGATAACTAATGGTTGAGTTAATTATCTATTCTCTTGTAATCAAACAAGTAGCCTTTGTGTAATTTTAAAAATTCTAAAATCTCGTCATGTGGAACACACAAAAAAGCAAATTGAATAGACTCAGGTTTTCTTCTATATACCTCAATACCATTTGACTCCAGATTTTCTAAATCATGCTCATTCAGATGTGGATCCCATAAGCTGACTTTAATACCAAGATCTTTTACAGAGTATATTAAATCCTTAACTTTAGTATTTCTTGTATCGCTGCAATTTTCTTTAAATGTATAGCCTAGAAAAGTGATATTAATTGCATTCAGATCAATATTTTTTTTCTTTGAAAATTTCAAAAATAACTCAATAACCCATTGCCCCATGCCATCATTTATATCTCTTGCAGTCCTCATTAAATTTGGTGTGTACCCAGTCATCATAGACTTATGCATAAGATAATAAGGATCAATGCTTATACAATGACCACCTACCAATCCAGGTTTTAACTTCATAAAATTCCATTTAGTTGACGCTGCCTCTATTACTTCATGCGTATCAACGCCCAATAAAGTGAACATTTGATGTAACTCATTAATTAGAGCTATATTTACATCTCTTTGAATGTTTTCAGTAACTTTCGATGCTTCTGCTATTTTTATAGATGGTGCAATATGAATGCCCGCATCAATTATTGCTGAATATAAAAAAGTAATTACCTCTAAAGCTTCTGCATTTGAAGCAGAAACAACTTTTTTTATTTTTTCTATAGTGTTTATTTTGTCTCCAGGAACAATTCTTTCAGGGCTATAGCCTGTGGAGAAATCTTGATTAAAAATTAGTTCTGATTTTTCTTCTAGAATTGGGGTGCAAATATCATCCGTAACTCCAGGGTAAACGGTGGATTCATATACCACTATAGAGCCCTTGCTAATATATTTACCGACAAGAGCACTTGAGCCTATTACTGGATTCAGATCAGGAGTCTTATCTTCATTAATCGGAGTTGGGACAGTCACTATAAATATATTCCTATCTTTCAAGCTCTCCTCATTAGAACTTAACTTAGCTACATCGAGAAGCTTTTTTATTTCAAAGGAACTCACATCATTGTTTCTATCTAGAGAATTTTTAAGTTCTTTAATTCTAGTTTTATCAATATCAAAACCAAGAACATCAAAGCCTTTTAATGAGAATCTAGTTGCAAGGGGAAGGCCGACATAACCTAGGCCAATGATACAAATTTTATAATTACTTTTATTGAGATTCATTGCTGGGGAATGAATTCAATGTATATATCAGGCCTGTATATAACGTAATAAAAAGAGAAATGAATAGAAATATATCAGCAAAGATTATAAGCAACATATTATTTATAGCTAAGGCTAGCAAATAGATACTTATAGTAAATAGTTGAATTGTGGTTTTAATTTTTGCCAAGAAGGTTACCTTGGTTGCATTACTTCTATTATTTCGTGCATTCAAATCCCTAAGAGCACCAACCCAAATCTCTCTTGTGATAATTAAAGCACCTATAAAAGCTATTAGATAGCTATCTAAATTAACAGCCAAGCCAAATAACACAAAAACAATTAGGATTTTATCTGCTATAGGGTCTAGTACCTCTCCTAACTCTGAAACAGCATCATACTTTCTAGCTAAATAACCGTCAAAATAGTCTGTAATACTCGCCATAAAAAATAAAATAAGTGCGAGTGAATAGCCATCGGTTGTCATTAATAACAAAAAAATAACTGCTCCAAGTACAATTCTAGAAAATGTTAATAAGTTAATAAAAGTTATCATTAATTTAATTCTTGT
>CESI01000325.1_pt1 | contig 23943 bp, 16 predicted proteins | sample 356301 | NCBI WGS metagenome assembly CESI01 (sample SAMEA2621423, study PRJEB7988) | marine metagenome | biome: marine biome (ENVO:00000447); feature: deep chlorophyll maximum layer (ENVO:xxxxxxxx); material: "saline water (ENVO:00002010), including plankton (ENVO:xxxxxxxx)" | depth 40 m | reverse complement strand
CTGATATCGTTATATTATTTGTGGGGATACCTCAGACTCTGACCCCATTATTCAAGTTGGCTACCGATGGGTTTATTACCCTATTAATGTACTCTGACCCCATTATTTGGGTACAAAAAAGCCCCAACCGAGGTTGGGGCGTTTGAAAGCGTTAAGTACTTATACGCGCTTAACGGCTACATTTGCTTCGAACTTAGGCTTAACTGCCAAGTCTTCAGAAGGTGGAGCAAACTTAGTTAGGTCAATACCTGCAACTGCTTGCTTGTACTCTTCTGTCGTTGGGAAACGACCAAGAACCGTTGAAAGTACTACTAGCGGCGTAGAGCCTAGTAGTGATTCACCTTTCTTCTCAGCAGAGTCAGCTACAACACGACCTTGGAAAAGACGTGTAGATGTCGCGATAACTGTATCGCCTGGCTCAGCCTTTTCTTGGTTACCCATACATAGGTTACATCCAGGACGCTCTAGGTAAAGAATGTTGTCGTACTTAGTACGCGCCGCTTCTTTAGGCTTAGCATCATCGAACTGGAAGCCTGCATATTTCGCTAGAACGTCCCAATCGCCTTCCGCTTTTAGCTCGTCAACGATGTTATATGTAGGTGGAGCTACAACTAGTGGCGCTTTGAATTCAACAGAACCGTTAAGCTTTTCTAGGTTACGCAGCATTTGTGCGATGATTTGCATGTCGCCTTTGTGCACCATACAAGAACCAACGAAACCTAGGTCTACTGGCTTACCATCGTAGTAAGAAACTGGACGGATAACGTCGTGGGTATAACGCTTAGATACGTCTTCGTTGTTTACGTCTGGGTCAGCAATCATTGGCTCGTCGATTTGATCTAGATCGATAACCACTTCTGCGTAGTACTTCGCGTTGTCATCTGGCGCAAGCGCTGGCTCTTCACCAGACTTGATTTCAGCAATACGCTTATCAGCTAGGTCAATTAGGCCTTGAAGCATGTTCGCTTCGTTGTCCATACCCTTGTCGATCATGATTTGGATACGGCTCTTAGCAAGTTCAAGCGACGCAATCATTGTCTCGTCATTTGAGATACAGATTGATGCTTTCGCCTTCATTTCTGCAGACCAGTCAGTGAATGTGAATGCTTGGTCAGCCAATAGAGTACCGATTTGAACTTCAATTACACGACCTTGGAACACGTTCTCGCCAGAGAATTGCTTAAGCATTTGCGCTTGAGTCGCGTGAACCACGTCACGGAAGTCCATGTGCTCTTTCATGCTACCTTTAAAAGTAACTTTCACAGACTCAGGGATTGGCATTGCCGCTTCACCCGTTGCAAGTGCTAGTGCTACCGTACCTGAGTCGGCACCGAATGCTACACCTTTAGACATACGCGTGTGCGAGTCACCACCGATGATAATGGCACGATCGTCTACTGTAATGTCGTTAAGCACTTTGTGAATAACGTCAGTCATTGCATGGTAAACGCCTTTAGGATCACGTGCAGTGATTACACCAAAGTTGTTCATGAACGACATAAGCTTAGGAATGTTAGCTTGTGCTTTTTTGTCCCATACTGATGCCGTGTGACAACCAGACTGGTAAGCACCATCTACAACAGGAGAAATCGTTGAAGCGGCCATTGACTCAAGCTCTTGGCACGTCATTGGGCCAGTCGTATCCTGCGAACCTACAATGTTTACTTTAACGCGTACGTCAGAACCAGCATGAAGCGGAGCATCTGAATTTACGCCAACTGCATTACGGTTAAAGATTTTTTCAACCGCTGTTAGGCCTTGGCCTTCGTGAGACACTTCTTTCGACGCTGCATATACGGCTGGCGCTTTTGTACCTAGAGTACGTGCTGCGAAAGACTGTAGCTGCTTACCGAATACAACTGCGTAAGAACCACCGGCTTTCATGAACTCCATTTTTTGAGGAGTAAATGATGCAGATACGTCAGCAAGTTCTTCTGAACCGTTGTAAAGCTTCTTCGCCTTAGTATCGATAGTTAGTACAGTACCAGTTGCTACTGAGTAAGCTTCTTCAAGTACTGGGTCACCGTTTGCATCGCGAACGATTTCACCGTTTTCATCAGTTTTCTTAACCCAATTCTTAAGGTCAAGACCAATACCACCGGTTACGTCAACGGTAGTAAGGAAGATTGGCGCAATACCGTTAGTACCAGCAACAATTGGCGCTTTGTTTACAAATGGAATGTAAGGGCTTGTTGGCTCACCTGCCCATAGTGCAACGTTGTTAACACCAGACATACGAGATGAACCTACACCCATTGTGCCTTTTTCAGCGATAAGCATCACTTTAGCATTCGGGTGCTTCTTACCAAGTTCAACAATTTCTTGCTGCGCTTCAGGAGAGATCATGCACTGGCCGTGAAGTTCACGGTCGGCACGTGAGTGCGCTTGGTTACCTGGAGAAAGAAGGTCAGTTGAGATATCACCTTCAGCGGCGATGTAAGTCACAACTTCAATTTTCTCTGGAACATCAGGAAGCTTGGTAAAGAATTCAGCTTTTGCGTAGCTTTCTAGTACGTCTTTAGCAATAGCATTGCCAGCTTTGAATGCATTTTCAAGACGCTCAGTGTCAGCTTCGTATAGATAAACTTGAGTCTTCAATACTTCTGCCGCAGGCTTAGCAACCGCTTCGTCATCAGAAAGTGCTAGGTCTAGTAGTACTTCTACAGACGGACCACCTTTCATGTGTGAAAGTAGTTCAAGCGCAAACTCAGGGGTAATTTCTTCTACTTTTTCTTCGCCAAGTACAATTTCTTTTAGGAATTGTGCTTTAACACCCGCCGCAGGTGTAGTACCTGGAAGCGTGTTATAGATAAAGAATTTTAGAGAGTCTTCGCGATGCTCGTTTGTTGTATCTTTAATTTGAGCAATAATTTCAGACAGCAGATCTGCACTGTCGATTGGCTTAGGGTTAAGACCTAGTTCCGTTTTACGGGTTTCGATCTCTGCCAGATATTCTGAATACAAACTCATATAGTTCTCTCGGTCTTAGTTTTACTTGGGCGTAGTGTTAAGTCGGTCTTAGCTATACGCATATAAAAATGAGGGATATTTTAACCGATTTTTAGCGGTTACGTAATGACTGAAAGTAAACAGTTAGGTATTCACCCGCCTAAACTGTCGTTATGTTAAAGCACTTACATTTTTACTAGAAAAATGCATTTTAATTAAAAGCAAAATTAAACCAATTATTTCATACAGTTAGAAGCAAACCATCTGAAATCAATGACGATATTTAGCTTGAATGGTTTGACCAATAAAGATAAATAATAGTGTTGCACTTATGACAGACATTCATTTTATTTATGGTGCTACCAGTACAAATTACCATCAATTTTGAAACAAAATTTCATTTATTAATGTTTTCTGTGCCTAATTTCCTCTTGGCGATACTTCGATCACTCTTCCATTTTCACCATCGGTCAAAAGAAGCAGGTTACCTTGATGATCAAGCGCAATATCCCGCAGCCGTTCCCCAGGTCCCTCAAAAATTTTTGTAGAGATATACTCGTTCGATACGGCTCTAACAGCATACAAAGCTTTAGCTTTCAAACTGGTAACAAGTAACGTATTAGCTAGCATCGGGAAACGCCCATGGGAATAGTAGATCATGGAGGATGGCGCTATAGAAGGTGTCCAGTCTACAATGGGGCCAGTCATACCCGGATAGGTCGAAAAAGGCGAAATTCTAGCGCCGGAATAGTCTTTGCCTAGTGTAACAACTGGCCAACCATAATTTGCGCCTTGTTGTAAAAGGTTTACTTCATCACCGCCATCTGGGCCGTGCTCATGCAAAAATAGGTTGCCGTCACTCCCCTCTACAAGTCCTTGGGGATTGCGGTGTCCAATACTAAAAATAAAGGGGTTATCAGGAAAAGGAGGGTTGGCCAACGGCTTGCCGTCTATTGTGAACCCTAGCACTTTTCCTAGTTGTGAACTGATAACTTGCGCTTGCTCGCGATAATCAAAGCCATCTCCTGTCGTAACCAAAAAGCCCTGTTTTGTGTGTAAAGCACTGCCCTCTAGTTGAAGCAGTTTCCCACCGTAGTGCACAGGCGTGTCTTTGGCTTGTGCCAGTGCGAACACTGGCTGAATGTTAGTAATGCCAGAAGTAAGGGAAAGCTGTCCTTTTACTATGGCAAGACGGTTTGCACTATCGCTCCCCTTGGAATAACTCAGCAACACGGTTCTGTCTTCAGGGAATTGCGAGGGTATAAGAAGATCGAGTACGCCTCCTTGCCCTTTGGTGTACAAGTCATCGAGCATTAAAGAAAACCGCGCACTTTCCCCCTTATTGTCAATAATTACCAGCTCACCATCTCGCGTTAATATCAATATATGGGTGCTTGCCTGAACCTTATCGATAACCGTCGTTAAGGCCTTGGGAAACGCCAGTGAGGTAGCGATATCTTCTGTCATGACATGCTGGTCGAAATTTTCATAGGCCGTTAGATTTGAGCTACCTGCTTCACGTTGCTCAGTATTAGATGCGTGCTTTTGAGTGAGTTCAGAGGCAGAAGTTACGGCAAAAGCAGGAGCCAAAGCAGCTCCCAATAAAGAAAAAGCCAGTAAACTGATCATCGTACGCCATGACTTCATTGTGATTGTCCTCTTTTACTTAACATACTATGGTATACCCTATTGCCACGCTCAAACCATTTGAGGCCTGTTGAGTTTTGTTCTAATGCACTGTGCGACAAATCTTGGACTACAAAAATGAACAACCTAATACGACGCACTATTTTCCATTTTTTACCATCATGGGCCGTCGGCTTTCTACTAGCAAGTACGTTACACTCGTGTGCCGTTTTAATCGGACTCATTCGAATTGATGTTGATATGAATCCAAGCGATTGGTTTTTCATGATATGGCAAGATGCACTAGGCCTTTTGCCTACTTACGGCGTGATTATTGCTGTTACCTTATTGTTGGCGTTCTTGGCGACACATTTCATCGTTAAACGTCTTAATCAAAATGCTAGTGGCTCTTCCAACCGTACCCGATTTATTCTTTTCACAATAGCGGGAGGCCTGTCGTTCTTATTAATGCTCATTGCCATGCAGCCCATATTGAATGTGACCCTAATTGCAGGCGCTCGCACTACCTTAGGACTTACCGCACAATGCATGGCAGGCATCTGTGCTGGTGGGCTATATAGTTACTTAAGTAATAGTTCTACAAACAATTGATAACTAAAAATTATAATACTAAATAACCCAACCCTGATGTAAATGAAAAGTTAAGTTTGCTACTGTAAGGCATAAACACCCTACTTACTTTGCCCTACTAGGAACAAGCAACATGATAACTTATCCTGATAACGTGACCTGCTTAGCCGATTATATTGAAAGCGTTTTGCAAAAATTTGCCGACAGGCCAGCGTATACGGCTCTTGGACAAACACTTACATTTGCCGAGATAGACCGTAAGTCATCAGCGTTAGCCCGCTACTTTGTTCACGAAGCTAAATTGTCTCGTGGTACCAAAGTCGCCATACAACTTCCTAATTTAATTCAAAACCCTATTGTTGTTTATGCTGCCTTACGCGCAGGCCTTGTTGTAGTAAATACAAACCCGCTTTATACCGAACGCGAGATGAAGCACCAGTTCACTGATAGTGGCGCGAAATCTCTGGTTATTCTGGGTGATTTGCTCCCCAAATTTACTAGCATAAAAGATGATACTAGTATCGAAACCGTTATCACCACATCGGCAACAGAGCTTTTAGACCCTAACACTGCACCAAATCTCGATGGTACGGTTTCATTCACACAAGCAGTGGAGCTAGGCAATACACTGCCTGCATTTGAACGTCCTTCTATTGCTCTAGATGAACTTGCCATGTTGCAATACACCGGTGGTACTACTGGGGTATCGAAGGGCGCAGCCTTAAGTAATAAAAACGTTTTAGCTAACTGCATCCAAATGCTCGACCGTATTGGTGAGGGCTTCAAAGATGGTGAAGAAGTATTGGTATGCCCATTACCGCTTTATCATATTTATGCATTTACGGTTGGAATGATGGCGCTCTTTGCCAAAGGTACTCAGATAATTCTTATACCCAATCCACGGGATATCGACGGTTTCATTCAAACACTCAAGCCCCATAAAATTTCAGCATTCATGGGGATCAACACCTTGTTTGTTGGTCTTGGAAGACACCCTGAATTTGCAAAGTTAGACTTTTCTAAATTACACCTCACGATGTCTGGCGGCACCGCACTTACTCAAGCCGCAGTATCCATTTGGCAAGACGTAACCGGGAACACCATCACCGAAGGCTATGGGCTATCAGAAACTGCGCCAGTTGTATCTTTTAACATTCCAGGTAGAGAAGAGATTGGCACGGTGGGGCACGAACTAGAGGGCACTGAAGTTGCTTTACTGGATAGCCATGATAAGCCGGTGGCCGAAGGCGAGTCGGGGCAAATTGCAGTTCGCGGACCTCAGGTTATGCTGGGTTATTGGAACCGAGACGACGAAACTGCCAAAGTCATGACCCAAGATGGCTTCTTTAAAACCGGGGACATTGGCATTCGCACCGAGTCTGGGGCAATTAAAATTGTAGATCGTTTAAAGGATATGATTATTGTCTCTGGGTTTAATGTCTATCCAAACGAGGTTGAAGATGTTCTTACAACGCACCCTAGCGTGATGGAAGCCGCAGTTGTGGGTAAACCCGATGAAAAGACCGGTGAGCGAGTGTGTGCATTTATTACTGTTTCAAGCGATGTATCGACACAAGACGTCATTGATTTCTGTAAACAGCACCCACAAATTACAAGATTCCTAAGTCGATCACGATACTTGACGAGCTACCAAAATCTACCGTCGGAAAAATTCTACGTAGAGAGCTTCGTTCGGCTTAATGACTCCCCCACTTGCGCCGCACATTCAGCGCGGTGCTTAATACCTAGTTTTACGCGTTTTCCATTGAAAAATCAGGTTATTGCTACCAAAGGATAATCTGATTTCATTGGAAATAAGCGCGGTACAGACTATAACTTATCTATACCCCATTCACTTTTGTTGCACATATGCAATTTATGACATTGTCTGTCAAAACTAGCCGTCGTTCTGTCCTGCAATTCAACATTGTTGTAGGAGAGTTCACATGAGCGCGCAGCTTTTACAGCGGCAGGCCATGGATAAACACGGCATTGTTGCGACAATGGACGTAAACGGTAAAATTCTAAGCGCTAATGACAAGTGCAGCCAACTATCTGGTTTTTCAATTGACGAGATAATTGGGGAAAATATCTCCGCATTCGATATTACCAATATGTCCGAGCAGGAAAAATCAGATATTTTTGTTTCGCTATCTCAAGGCCAAACCTGGCAAGGCGAAGTACATAGTCTGACTAAGTTGGGCGAGCCTTGGTACGTATTTGCCACTCTGGTTCCCGTCATTAAGTCACCGCCGCGGGTAGACCACCTAATTGCTATTGCCACCGATATATCAGAACAAAAGCGATTAGAGACGAGACTTTCCGAAGGGCGCGCGTTCTATCGAAGTATCACTGATAGCATCGGCGAGGGTGTGTATGCCGTAAACGGTGAAGGTACAACACAGTTTCTCAATCCCGCTGCCTCGCGATTATTAGGATGGTCGCTTGACGAATTACAAGGCCGACGTTTCCACGACACGGTCCATTATCAAAAAGGGGATGGAACCCTCCTTCCTAGAGAGCAATGTCCAGTTAACCTCACTATCCGAAGCGGTCAGTCTTACACGTCTTATGAAGACTTCTTCACCGATAAACGGGGCCGCCTTTTTCCCATATCTATTGTTGCGGTTCCTCTGCTCGATAAAGAAGGAAAGCCCGATGGACACGTGGGCGTATTCAACGACATAAGCGGCCAAAAAGCCATTGAACAAAAACTCCAAAAAGCGTATGACGAAGCTCAAAGTGCTAACAAGGCAAAAAGCGACTTCCTTGCCACAATGAGCCATGAAATAAGAACACCGATGAACGCCATTATCGGCCTCACTCACCTTGCCCTAGAATCCACCGACAATGAGCAACGTCAGCAATATTTAGAAAAAGTGCAGCGTAGCTCTACAGCATTGTTAGACCTGATGAATAGCATTCTCGATTTTTCTAAAGTGGAAGCAGATAAAATAGAGATAGTTGATGAGCCTTTCACCTTAACAAAAACCATCGATAAACTCGCTCAAGTCTTTCAAGTAAAGGCGCAACAAAAACAGCTTCAGTTGCTTTTTGATATTCGGTGCCATACTAATTTGCAATGTCGTGGCGACAGCGAAAAGATATACCAAGTACTGCTCAACCTTTTAAGTAATGCTATAAAATTTACCGCCAGCGGCCACGTCATACTGACGGTTGAAAAGCGCGAAAATCAGTTAGCATTCAGTGTTTCCGATACCGGTATGGGTATCAGTGAGCAAGTAAAATCAAAACTTTTCAAAGCCTTTGTTCAGGCTGATGCATCCATTTCCAGAGAGTATGGGGGAACCGGCCTTGGCCTTGCGATATGTAAGCGTCTGGTTGAACTGATGGGTGGTGACTTAACCTTGGAAAGCGAGGTAGACAAGGGAAGCTGTTTTTCCTTTGCATTGCCTGTCTGTTCTGATGAAGGCCCTGGTACAGGTCCTCAACTTCCCGTATCGGTTCCCGACAATGTACTGTGTATTCAAACGCACCAAAGTGTGAGCCAAGGATGCGATATACTTGCGGCAACATTGAACAGACATAACATTCGCTGCCAAATAATCGACCAGGTTGAAGGGCTATTGCCGAGTAAAGCCTCTCAAACTATCGCTTTTTTACCGGATGACGAGCAAAGCTGGAATAGCTTCATTAAACACATGCAGTTTGGTGAATATCAGTCGTTAAACCTTACTACATTAATCAGTCCCCTCAACAAGCAAGACGTGCAAAAGCGAATGGGAAGTGCCCTTGTTCAAAATATAAATATCATTGAGCTTCCGTTTACCGACACAGAACTTATTTCAACACTATCTCCAGCTCAACTATCACTCAGTAAGCGGACACTAGAAGGCCTTGAAAGTCGAAAATGGCGAACCAGACGCCTTTTAAACAAACATGTGCTTGTGGTAGATGACGACGCAATTAGTGTAGAGATTAGCCAGCAAACACTTTCTGATCTAGGTATTAATGTTGCTGTTGCTTCATCAGGTGAGCAGGCACTTGCGTTATGCGAAATGAGCAAATTTGACGCTATACTCTTGGATTGCTACTTACCCGGCATATCGGGCTATGAAGTTGCAGAACAACTTACCCAGAAAAAAGATTGGTATACGCCAATTATTGCGCTTAGTGCCGATGAGTCTCGGGAGGCTTCTGAAAGCGCGCTTACCGCCGGTATGTGTCAGCACTTAGTCAAACCCGCAACCGCGGATGAAATCGTTCATACCATCGATATTCACATACATTCAGGTTACATTGAAATAAACCCTCCGGACGAAATGAGCCAGTTTATCTCGTCGCTGCTAACGTTTTATAAAACCTACAGTCAGCGTGGTGTTATGTCTGACTTGCTCGATATTTTTCATACACAGACGAACACGTCGAAACTGTTAACCTCTCTGCTTGAAGATGCTCAGCTTATTGGCGCAACAACGCTTGAGCAAAGCCTACTTCCTCTTATAGAAGCACAAGAGAGAAATGAAGCTGTTAATGCAAGACACGTAACAAACTTATCGTTTCAGCTAGATGCAACGCTACGCCTAATTGCTCACACTATCGATAAGAACGACACCGACAATATCCATCAAAGCGGTACTAACTTTGATAGATCCTCCATGCTATCGACCCTACGCAACGTTGAGCAGGCGCTTCAATCTTATGACGCGAAAGCGGTTGAATACATCAATGCATTGGCAGCCAATTACAGCGAGTCGGTCTATGCACATAAAATTAACCGATTGAAACAGCTTGCTACCATTTACGATTTCGAAAGTGCTCAAGCGGTTATTACGCAACTGATAGGCGATATTACCGATGAATAATCAACGTAATGAAGCACATAGATTTAGCATATTAGTGGTTGATGATGAGCCCGCAAATATCGATATTCTATTAGGCATTTTAGGCCCTTACTATGATGTAAAGGTTGCGCCTTCGGGAACAATAGCACTTAAGATTACCCAGCAGTTTACTCCCGATCTTATATTGTTAGATATAATGATGCCCGGTATGGACGGGTTTGAGGTATGTAAAAAACTCAAAGCTAACGAGGCGCTTAGCCATATACCTGTTATTTTCGTTACAGCCTTAACTCAAGGAGAGGACGAAGAAAAAGGTTTCAAACTAGGTGCAGTAGACTACATAACCAAACCCGTATCACCGAGTATCACCCTCGCTCGCGTTAAAACCCACATTAGTTTAGCCCATCAAATGCGGACGGCCGAAAACCTTGTAGCGGCGCGTACTAAGGAACTAAGTAAGAGCCAACAAAGCGCTATCAGCATGCTAGCTGCCGCAGGTCATTACAATGATACCGATACCGGTCATCATATTTGGCGGATGGCAGCTTACAGCCAATGTCTTGCTCTGGCTCACGGTTGGCCTTTCGAAAAAGCGTGCCTGCTCGCGCAAGCTGCTCCAATGCATGACACAGGCAAAATAGGTATTGCAGACGCAATATTAAAAGCACCTCGGCGATTATCTTTGAGCGAAATGGAGGTTATGCGCTCCCATGCTGAAATAGGGCACAGAATACTGTCTCAATGTGATACCCCGCTCTTTAACCTCGCAGCCGAGATTGCTTTATGTCATCACGAAAAGTGGGATGGCACAGGCTACCCACAAGGATTAAAGGAAGAGGCGATACCTGAAAGTGCACGTATCGTAGCTATCGCCGATGTTTTCGACGCCCTTACAATGAAAAGGCCTTATAAAAAAGCGTGGGCTGACGATGATGCTTTTGATCATCTTAAACGAGGTTCAGGCCAGCACTTTGATCCCGTATTGGTCGACTGCTTTCTTTCGATAAAGGAAGAGGTTTTAGAAACCAAACGCTATTGGAACCAGTTAGAGGCAGAAGGAAAGATGGCCTCGGTGTCTGACTTATTGCCTCAAGTACTTTTCCCTAGCGCATAAAAAAGGGTCGAATATTATTCGACCCTTTTAAATGATGTATTAACGAAAGTACGATACTTAACTTGTACCTAGCTCAGCTGCAATGGCGTCTGCCTGACGCTTTTCACCCTGCACAAACTGCTTCCATTGCTGTGCCATGGCACGACTTTTCTGATGCTTTTCTGCTTCAGCTAGCTGATTAAGCGCAAGGGCATATTGCTTCTTGTTGTAAAGTGCCATGCCTTTAATCAGGTAAACCAAACCAGGGTTTCTCAAATCGCCCTTTTCAACCGCTCGGTCTGCCGCAGCAATTGCATCGTCGAAACGCTCTTCATTAAGAAGAATTTGCGCTAACTGTGCATCTAACTCACCGTCTTCAGACAGTTCAGCCGCTTGCATCATAACGGGAATGGCTTTGTCTTGCTCTTTAGCAAGTGACCAGCTTTGGCCTAAGAACTTAAGGTTGCGCAAGTTTTTCTCTAGCACGCCGTCGTTCATCGCCTGCTCCATCAACTTAGCACCTTTGTAAGGTACGCGATGATAGTAATAAAGCTGCGCCATGTTAAACACATCAGCGGATGTATTAACGAACCCGCGCTGATAAGCGGTTTCCATAATAGCCAACTGCTTGCGCTCTTCGCCTAGCTCACCGTACATACCCGCTAGCTGGATCCAATACTTAGGCTCGTCAAATAGCTTCACCATTTTAACCAGAACGTCTTTAACCTTTTTAGGCTGCTTGAGTTCATAGAAAATAGCACGCTGAAGTATTAACCACCCTTCATCGGGGATCATGCCTTCTGCTTCGTGGTCGGCAACGGCTTCAGAAATCCACGTTGCGGCTTGCTCGTACTGCTTATTCTGATAGTACGCTTGGGCCTTGATGACTTTGTTTTTCACCGGCACAGGGCCCGCATTAAGACTTTCCCAACGCTCTAAGTAAGTGATGGTATCGTCGTAATTACCCTGCATAAGGTTAAGCTGCGCCAAACTGAAAAGTGTAGTCATTTCGAACTTTTCAGGAATAGGCTGTTGCTCTACTACCTTGGCAAACGACTCCAACGCTTTTGCATAGTCTTCGTTGTTGTAATAAATGAAGCCGAAAAAGTTGTACATCATCGCTTTTTCGTAGGCGTTCATAGAATGAGACTTATCTTCCACTTCTTTCAAAATGGAAATAGCTTCTTCTACATTGCCCGCTTCATCAGCTGCCGTTTGTGCACGGGCTAGCTGCTCGTAGACTTTACCGCGAAGCGTAGGCACGCGACGGGTTTGCTTATCGCTAGCTTTTATCTCTTGTCCATCTTGCTGCTCAGCCTCTTGCGCTGTAGCGTTAGAAGCAATGAACATAGTAGGTACAGATACTGTGGCCGATGCAAATGCAAACGCCAGTGCACTAAGCAATGTATTCGTCTGTTTTCTCATCATGTTCTGTTACCCGTCAATTTGGAACGTAATACGGTTTTGTACACCAGACACTTCCGTTGCTTCGCCATTTACCACTCGAGGCTTATATTTGAACTTCATTGCCGCATCAATAGCCGCTTGTTCAAAAATACCTGAAGGGTTAGCTTCAACAACAATTGGGTCGCGTACTGCACCTTGTTTAGTTACTGTAAATTCAACAATAACGAAACCTTCAATACCCCGTTGAAGTGCACGTCGTGGATACACTGGCGCAACCTTAACAATAGGAAGATATTCACCGTCACCGGATTCGAGGGCCAACCCGCCTTCTAGCGAGATGTCGTCTCCGACTTCAGCACCAAAGTCCATCGACGTACCTTCTGCATCTGGAGAAGGCGAGTCCATTTGAGGCTGCTCCATTTGCGGTGGCGGCTCTTCAGGCTTAGGTGGCTTCTTCGGCTTACGATCTTTTTTCTCAACCTGTTCATCCTGCTTAACCCTTACGAAGTCAAGCACGCTTCCCTTAGGCGGCTCAGTTAGTGCGCTGCCACCCATCTTGATAAGCGATTGCATCAAGAAGAACAGGCCTAACGTGATCGCAAGGGAAATAACAAATGCGATTAAATATCGTGGCATGATTTATTGCTCTTGGGCTGCAATCGAAACATCGTAAACGCCAGCGGCTCGCGACGCGTCCATAACCTTAATCAGTGTTTCTGTTGTGGCTTTTTTGTCAGCCTGAATTACAACAGAACCCTGTGGGTTTTCTGCGCGAAGACGCTCAATGTTCGCTTGTACTGCGCGAACGTCGATACGGCGCTTGTTAATCCAAATTTCGCCTTTATCTGAAATAGCGATAAGGATATTGGCGCGGTCCTTTTTCACAGCAGTTGCTGCTTCTGGACGGTTAACATCGATACCCGCTTCTTTCACAAATGACGCAGTCACGATAAAGAAGATCAACATGATAAATACGACGTCCAGCATGGGCGTCATGTCGATGGCTGCTTCTTCTTCATCGACTAAGTTTTGAAAGTGCTGCTTCATAATAAATACCTTACCTTAACGCTTAGCTAGCATTAACGTTGAATAATCAATGCATCCTCAAGATGCGTGCGTTCTGATTTCACCATACGAGTTAACCAGGTAGCGGCGAATACGCCTGAAAGTGCGCCAACCATGCCCGCCATTGTGGGGATAGTGGCTTTCGATACACCTGAGGCCATTGAACGAGCATTACCTGAACCCGCAATCGCCATTACATCGAACACTTCAATCATACCGGTAACCGTTCCCATCAAGCCTAGCAGCGGACAAAGCGCAACCAGTGACTGGATAATTGGGATGCTGCCGTTTAGGCGCATGGTTAACTGTGAAATTGTTTTCTGACGAACCTGCTCTGCGAACCAAGAAGAGCGATCGGCACGTGCTGTCCACATTGCTATCGCTTCTTTCTTGGCTTGCTTGTGCCAAACCATCAGATACATCGCACGCTCGAGGATCAAAAGCCACATAACGAATATCAGCAGACCGATGACCAGGAGAACCTGGCCACCTGTTTCTGTGAAATCGCGAATTGCTTCTAGAAACTCGATCATGATTAGCCTCGCTCAGCGCGCTCTGCAATTACGCCAGACGCCTGTTCTTGTAGGATATACACAATGTTCTTAGAACGTGTGTTAAGCATTGCATAAAGCAGTGTCATTGGAATCGCTACAACTAGACCTAGTACTGTTGTTACAAGTGCTGTTGAAATACCACCAGCCATCAGTTTCGGGTCACCCGTACCAAACAACGTGATAGCCTGGAAGGTGTTGATCATACCGGTTACCGTACCTAGTAGACCCATAAGCGGTGCTACAACAGAGATAATCTTAATGATAGTTAGGTTACGACCTAACTTAGGCACTTCGCCCAAAATCGCTTCTGTAAGGTGAAGTTCAAGTGCTTCAACGTCGGCGTCTGGGTGCTCGTCACGTACTTTAAGTACACGGCCAAGCGGGTTGTTTGTGTTTACTTCTTTGCTCTTAAGCTGTTTGTTCACTTTCATGCGAATAAGCGTCAGCGTTACAAGACGCTCAAGGGCAAGTAGAAGACCGAATGCACCAACGATAAGAATGATGTAACCTACAACACCGCCCTGCTCTACACGCTCTTGAAGGTTAGGCGCTTGAACAAGAAGACCTAGGATTGAACCACCCGTTGGGTCGATACCGAACTGCACTAATTCACCGCTTGATGCTTGTAGTTCAGCAGCAGAATCCATGTAACGGTCAGCAGGCTGACGCACAAGTTCAGATACTGTACCTGTTACACCGTTGTACTCTAGGTATTTACCATCAGCAACAAGTGCAAAAGGACCTACGCGAACAACAGACTTATTCACTTTTTCACCGCCCGCTTCAACAACGTCTGTCTTGAACGTAGTGACTTTGCCGGCTTCAGTCATCTCGCGTTGCATTTCAAACCAAACGCGCTCAATTTCTTCAATTGATGCAAGTTTTGAGCTTGAACCCATGTCTTGTGCCATCTTATCAAGGAAGTCAGCACGGCCAGGGATTTGTGCAGAAACCACTGAGTTATAGAATTTGTTTTTGGTGTCGCCAGCGATTTGCTGAAGCACACCGAATAGCTCTTTAAGTGAACCAAGACGTGTGTCTAGTGCACCGTTTAAGTCAGCCAGTTTGAATTCGTTTTCTTCGAACTGAGTTTCAAGCTGCTCTGATTGTGCAAGCATTTGGTCGCGCTTTTCACGAGTTTCGCGAAGAATGCGATCTTGCTCTGCACGTTGCGCTTGGAAATCACGCTCGCGCTGTTTGTTTTGCTGAGACTGTGCGAACTGACCTTCTTCTAGTTGCTTAAGAAGTGCGTCTAAGTCCATGGCACGGTCGCTTTGTGCGAAAGCACCAACGCTGATGCTAAGGGCTGCTAGACCAACAGCGATACGTTTTACTGTGTTAAACATTCTCATCAACCTCTTAGTCTGTAATTGCCACTGGCAGCATTAGCAAGTCTGGTGCAAGTTGCTTCTTCGCCATGCGCAGACCTTTTGTAATTTGTGTACGGTAGCTGCTATCAAGCTCTTCCCACTGACGAGTTTGCTTGTTCCAAACACCCTGCATGCTTGCATCACGTGTTTGATAAATTAGCGCTGTGCGACCAAGGCGTAGGAATTCAACGTCACGCTCTTGACCGTTAATTGAATGAATACCGCTGTACGCTTCCATAGTGCGGCCGTAGTCCATCTCTACTTGATACGCTTCCATTACGCGGCGGAATTTCTCAGACGCAGCAACGTCGGCACGGTCCATCATAGCGCGAAGGTCAGCAACGCGATTTGCGCGCTCTTCTGGAAGGAATGGTACGTCTAGCGCAACAAATTGCTCTAGGCCGTCAATCATGCGCATCATTAGTGGCGTGATTTGACGCTCAACAACAGACACTTCATCGATAGCAGCATTTAGGTCTGCCATTTCTTGTTCTTGGTTATTGATTTGCTTACGAAGCTGAGTGTTATAAACCTCAAGGCCTTCGATTTCTTTCATCAATGTTTTGAACTGTTGAAGTTTGCTGTCGATTTGATCGGTAATACCGTTGATCTTTTCTTGCGATTTCGCCGCTGACTCGTTTATTTTCGCTGCCTCATCGACAACGGGTTTTAAGACTTCATCGTCTTGTGCAAGCACGGGTGTCGCTGCTAGCGCACCTGCCACAAGCAAGGCATTGATAAGCTTCATACATTCAAACCTTTAAAGTTAAAAGAAATCGGTTGTATCCGACTATAAATTTCTGCGCGTAGGATAGGAGTTTTCTGTGACAGTTTTATTACGAAACTGTCATAAATAGACCAAAAGTGTCATCTATTGCACATAAAAAAGGCCGCTGGTTAGCGGCCTTTGTAATAAGTTAAGGTTTAGAAGTCATATTTATATGACAACCTAATACCTGTACCCCTTGTCTCCGACCTAAGCAACGTATCATTGAATTCAATTTCACGATCTTCACCTAGAATATTTTGAACGCGTAATGTGACAGTGCTATTAAAGTCTGGGTAATACTTGTACACCATATCAAGTGAATGGAATGGTTGTTCGAAGTTATCGTCGAAACCGTCGATACCCGGAATTAGAATACGCTCACCAAATACGTTGTAGACGAGTGAGGCAGAGTGTTCACCGTTATCTGAGTCATAACCCAACTGCATGTTAAGTACATACTGAGAGTGACCCGTCATACGACGCTCAACATTAGTAATCGCCGCAGAAACACCGGTTTGCTCAACAATATTCTGACGATCTAATACGATTTCAGAATCACTGACAGTGATGTTACCTGTAGTAAACAAGTTGTCCCAGATACCGTCACCAATAAAGGCCAAATCTTGTAGGAATTCAACTTCGACACCATAAACCTCACCAGATTCTGCGTTAGCAATACGAATTAGCGGTGGACCATCCTGAGCTGGAGACTGTACCGATTCAATTGGCGCTTCCATGTCTTTGTAGAATAAGCCTACCGATACGTTGTTGCCTGCTTCACGGTACCATTCCCAACGTAAATCATAGTTAATGATATCTGTTGTGCTTACACCAGGTGTACCTGCAATCGGGAAGTTAGTTAATGGGTCTAGGTAAGTTGCTGATGACACTTCACGAAGATCAGGACGCACAACTGTTTGACCGATGCTCGCTCTTAACTGCATATCGTCTTCTAAGAAGTAAGTTACAGCAAGCGCTGGATAAAACCCGTCTTCTTGAAACGCTAGCTGTGAACGATCTGCTTCATCACTCAAGTCAAATTGGTTTGTTCGCGGATCCAATGGCGCCACTACCTGACGGAAGTCTTCATAACGGGCACCACCAGTGAAACGCCACTTGTTGTCATAGAAGAAATCAGCTTCTAGATAGTACGCATCAATTTTTTGACCCGCTACATAGTCATCACCAGCAATAGTCGTATCACGAATGATAGGTCGGCTAGACAAAGACAGGGTGTCTAAAACGCTGTCGCTGAAGATTTCGCTAAAGTCGTTACCATCTAATATTGAACGGTCTTCAACACCTAACGTATTGATATCGAAACGGCGGTTTTCTGCAGTACGAGTTTTGGTTACAAAGCTTGCACCCACTTTGTACTCAGTTTCCCACTTACCCATTGTCATCGGGTAAGTCACGTTATAGCCAAAGTTCTCCAAGCGGTCGTGAAGATTTTGGAAAGTATAACGAGCAGCAGTTTGTGCATCAGATAAGAAGATTTCGTTTTCATCGTCAAAAATACCATCTTCATTCACATCTTCCATAACGAAGCGTGCATTGAAGTTACCTGGCGCATAGCGTACCGAGCGGCCTAATGAGTATGTCCAGTCAATACCCATGAAGTTTAGCTCTGGGATTGTATGCTGGCCTTTAAGTTGATTGGTATATAGCGAGCGTTCTTCGTACTGAACATCAATATCTCTAATACGCAAGCCTTCTGCTTGGTTCAGGTTTTCAGTATTACCGAACATCTCGCGGATTTCGTCGCGCGTATCGTTTAGCACGATAAGGCTATAATCAATACGATGTTGACGGTTATAGTCTACACCTAGTGTTAATAGTGAAGACCAAGTCACCGTTTGCTCTGTACCTTGGATATCATCAAAGAAGCGTACATTGATAATGTCATCGCCGACTAAGTCAGGGTCTTGTAGCTCGTATTCTTCAGAAGAGCGGGTTTGGGCTGAATAACGTGAAGTTACCAAAAAGCCAAAGCGCCAGTCGTCATCGTAATCATAGCTGTCACCATAAGTGACATTAACGCGCATGTCAGGATCGGCAGACTCTCTTTCTAGCCCGTATTCTCTATTAACACCTTTGAATAGTTCTAATGCTTCTTCTGGCTCAAGATCGTCTAAGAAATTTTTTGAATCCCAACGTTCTTGAATAGCTGCTGAAACGCCACGAGTACCGTCGTCTTCACCTGTCCAATCGCGTCCACCACCAGCATAATCTAACACATCACCAGAGTTTTCCGTATCGATACCAACCGCAGCCGATACGTTGAAAACACGCTGTGTAGGTATAGATTTCAATCGGATATTTACGTTACCACCACCGAATGCCGCGGGCATAGATGGTGAATACGATTTCTGAACCGCAAGGCTTTCGATAATGCTCGACGGGAACAAGTCGAGAGGGATAACGTTACGCGTTGGATCTGGGCTTGGCACGATTGCGCCGTTTAATTGTGTTGATGAGTAACGCTCACCAAGGCCACGAACATAGATGAAACGACCATCTACAAGTGTTAGACCAGTTACACGGCGAAGTGCGCCCGCAGCGTCACTGTCACCAGTACGAGCTATCTGCTCAGCACCCATGATGTCAGCTACGAAGGCTTGATTTTTACGTTCTTCCATTACTGCTGTCGCGGTACCTTTTAAGCGCGTACCGGTAGCGACAACTTCCTCAATCACTTCTTCTTCGTTTGATTGAGCGTTGGCTATAGTCGTTGGAAACAAAATGCTTGCTGCAACGGCTAAGCTAATGGGCTTTAGAAGAAACCTGTTAGCAGGTCTGTTCATGATGAACCTCTTTAGAAAGGAATACTTTCACGATAATTATTCGTGTTTTACAAACTTAAAAGCAAGTGCGCCACTTTTGCAACGCACTTGCTTGTTTTTAGCTATGCGAACTGAGTCTTATTCAAGACCAACAGTCCATCCCGCAGTCCAGTCGTTATCAGCGTCTTTAACTGCGCCGATAAAGTCTACTGAAGAGAAGAAGCTGTCTAGCGTCGATACGTCAGTCGCTACTGTTGCATCTACTGTGTAAATACCGTTAAGTACTGTTGCAGTGTTATCAAGTAGGCTGTTACCTGCCTGCGCAGTGAACCAATCTTCTTGACTAAAGTCGCCAGAGTCTTTGATGTTTTCAGCACACGCTAGTACAGATGTTTCAAAAGTAAGCTGAGGCGTGTTGGTACCATCCATGTTAGCAAGTAGCGTAGTATCGCCATCGCTTAAGTCGGCTTCAAAACACTCACCCATACCCGCTGGACCAGTTACAACAAAGTTGTAAAGTTGTGCATTAGTTTGGTCGCGAAGTAGAACACCTTCAGAGTCTGCATCAGCAGTGTCGAACTCGTTACCAATGATAGTCATGTTAGCAACCATAGGGTTAGAGAACGCTGTGCCGTCGCCGCCGTCACCGTCGCCTTCAATTGCGCGGTTAGCATCAGAGTTATCTTCAGCGTGCTTAACAAGTACAAACTGAAGCTTACCTACGTAGCCGTTATCCCAGTCTACTGAGTCATCTTGAATGCCTGTTAGCGTAAGATACTTAACGTTTACTGCACCACCGAAGAACTCAACACCGTCGTCTGCGTTTTTGTGAACTTGTACATACTCAACAGTAGTACCAGAACCCACACCGCCAAACGTAATACCGTTTAGTTCGTTATCTGGTGCAATTTCAAAACCACCGTGCATTACGCGAACGTAGCGAAGTGTACCAGAGCTATCTGTGTTGTCAGTTCCGCCGAAAACTGCACCTTCTTGTGCACCTTCAACTTGAAGTGAACAATCTGTACCGTCTTGAGGACACTTAGTTGATTCGCCGTTACCTAGAACGATCATGCCGCCCCATTGTCCAGCTTCACCCGCCTCAAGGCCGCCAACAACGTGGTCACGTGATGTGAAAGTAATTGGGTTTTCAGCAGTACCGTTTGCATTGATTTCTGAGTCACGGCTAATTACTAGGTAGTCGTTACCAGATGCGCCATAAACAGTTACGCCTGGCTCAACAGTAAGGGTTGCGCTGTTTTCTTTATCACCACCTACGAATACTGCACCTGAAAGCGCGTAGAAATTACCTTCTGTAAGCGTTAGGTCAGACGTGATAGTACCAGACACTTCACACGTAGTAGTTGAACCGTCTACTGGCGTAATTGACGTTGTACCTGATGGACAGCCAGAAGCAGATTGTGCTAGTTCGATGTTACCGCCACCAAAACCAAAAGCCCAACCTTGACGCCAGTCATCTTCACCAATCGCACCGATGAATGTGTTTGCTTCAAAGAAAGTATCAAGCAATGTAGATGCGTCGCCACCAGCAGTAAGAAGCGCACTTTCTGCTGTAAGTGTACCGTCTGGGTTAAGACCAAGATTTGCACGGTCTTCAAATGCGATTAGCTGATTACCTTCTTGGCCTGTGAACCATGTTTCAAGGTCTACTGCACCCTCTGGCGTGTTGAACGGCTCAGAACAAGCAATCGCTGAGTAAGTCATGGTTAGATCACCGTCAGAAAGGTTAGCTTGAACCGTTTCGTCTGTGTCCATTTCTAAACACTCGCCCATTGCTTCTGGACCAGTGATTAGGAAGTTCATTAGGTTTGCGCCAGTTTGGTCGCGAAGTAGAAGACCTTCAGAGTCAGCGTCAGCAGTGTCGAAAGTGTTACCGATAACTGTCATGTTAGCGAGCATTGGCTTAGAGAATTCTAGACCGTCACCACCGTCGCCGTCACCTTCAATACCGCGGTTTGCGTCAGAGTTGTCAGCGGCATGCTGAACATAAACATACTGAAGCTTACCTTTATAACCGTTGTCCCAGTCTACTGAGTCATCTTGGTTAGCTGTTAAAACTAAGTGTTTCGCGTTTACCGCGCCACCGAAGAATTCTACACCGTCATCAGCGTTGCTGTGTACTTGTACATAATCAACTTCTGTACCTGAGCCAACACCACCAAACGTAATACCGTTAAGTTCGTTGTCTGGCGCAATTTCAAAACCAGCGTATTTCACTACTACGTATTTAAGGATACCAGAGCTGTCTGTATCGTCTGTACCACCAAATACTGCACCCTCTTCTGCACCTTCAACCTGAAGCGCACAATCAGAACCGTCTTGCGGGCATTTAGTCGATGTACCGTTACCAAGAATAACCACACCACCCCATTGACCAGCACCAACTTCGTCGCCTACAACATCATTGAATGAAGTCATGATGATTGGAGAAGATGCTGTACCTTCTGCTTCAATTTTAGAGTCACGGCTAACTACAAGGTAATCTGCACCAGTGCGACCAAAGATGACTGTACCTTCTTCGATTGCTAGCGTTACGCTGTCTGCTTTGTCGTTACCAATAAATACTGGACCTTCAAGTGCCCACACTGTGTCATTAGTTAGCGTGATAACGCCTTGATCGTCAGCATCATCAGCTGTTAAACGACCAGAAAGAACGCGTACTTCAACCGACTGGCCGAACGCATCAGAAACTTCACCACTTAGGAAAGAGCTTACTTCACCTGGAGCTGTATCATCTGAACCAGTATCGCCACCAGTATCGCCACCAGTGTTTCCACCGTTATTATTAGTTACGCTGTTATCAATATCACCTTCACTGATATTAATATCGCCGCCACAGCCTGCTAGAACAAGTGCAGTAGCAATAGCTGAAGCCTTGAAAAGTTGCTTAAGTTCCATGTGTTTCTCCAGGTACGGTATAGTTATGGATTTTGAAAACGCGGAAACTTTAACTGAGGTAGATGACACATTTGTTACATTAAGTCGCTGTAACAAAAGTTTCATAGAAAAAGTTCAATTTTGGGCTAAAAAAACGTTTAGAAGACTTACTTTGGCAACTGGGGATTTGTTTTTTGTATATTTTTCCAAAACTTAATTGGTAAAAACCTGAATTTATTGACCGAACGTAGACTCTATTTTTTGTCAACCGCCCCCTTCTTTCAATCCCAATTAGTCAGTTTTCGTCAATATACTCTTTTGATTTGTGACGCAATTATGACATAGCAGGTAGAGTGAAGTAGACTTTAAAAAGGCTTCCACCTAAAAAACTTGTTGATTTGTTCAGCGGCATTAGAGTGGTTAGCGTTATTCTGAATGGCACTTTTTATTCGTCAAGCAGTCGGCGTTGGCGTACCAGTACGTCTTCACGAATGGGGAAATATCCGTCTCTTAACACCTGCTGTTGCCCTTCTTGCGACAAGATATAGCGCAAAAACTCTCTTTCCAGAGTAGGTAAAGGCTCACCAGGCTTTTTATTTATCACTAAATAAAGAAAACGGGCAAACGGATACGTTTCGTTGCGCACCGTATCAATAGAAAGAGGGATTAAGCTATCTAGCGACTCACCTAAAGGCAGAGCGCGAACTCCTGCGGTTTTATAGCCGTAAGCGGCATAGCCAATCGCGCCTGTACCGCTGGCCACGGACAATACTACAGATGCAGAGCCAGGTTGTTCGTTTACCGTATTCTTAAAGTCACCATCGCACAGCGCCATCACTTTAAACAAGCCGTAAGTACCCGATACTGAATTTCGACCGTACAGCCTGATAGGAGAACGATAGCCTATATCGTCAACGCCGAGCTGAGACCAATTGGTAATGGCTGTATTGCTGCCACAAAACTGGGTTTCAGAAAACACCGCGTCAACTTGCTCAAGGGTCATACCCGGCAGCGGATTGCGTCTATCCACAAAAATGGCGATGGCATCCATTGCCACTTTTAATACCGTAGGCGGGTAACCGTGGGTTCGCGTAAAATCCCGTATTTCACTGGGTTTTAGTTCTCGGCTCATAGGGCCTATGGTGGCAGTACCTTCAATAAGTGCCGGCGGAGCGGTAGATGAACCTGACGCCTGTATTTGAAAGCCGACCTGAGGATAAAGGGTTTTGAATTCCTGTGACCAAAAGGTCATTAAGTTTGCCAGCGTGTCTGAGCCAACAGAGGATATTTTTCCTGCCACCCCAGGCTTACGTTCATAGGCAGGTACTTGATAGCTACCAGAAGCAGATGACGAGCTTTGAGTATTTTGAAAATCAGCCAGGGCTCCAAATGGTAACAATAAGCCTATTACTAAAAGTAACGTTGAAAGGCGATAGCGTTGCTCTTTCATCTTGTCATGCTTTTTGCTCACCAACACTTCTCGCCTCTTAGGGTTACAGTTGCTCTGCAATCAACTCGTTATCCAGCACAAACGAGAAATTGCTACCCTCATCCAATGCACTGGTTATATCTAAACGGGAATTATGATGACTTAGTACATGTTTTACAATGGAAAGACCTAAGCCAGAGCCACCGGTTTTGCGAGAGCGCGCTTTATCCACGCGATAAAAGCGCTCGGTAAGACGGTTTAGATGATTTGGCTCAATACCATCACCGTTATCTACCACAGAAAATTGCGCGCCATTTGGTTTACGTCGCCAGTACACATTAATTTCGCCACCAGCAGGTGTGTAGTGCACCGCATTAAACACTAGGTTTGAGCAAGCACTTCGAAGCTCGGTCTCTACACCGAAAACATAGAGTTCTTTGTCGATGTGGAAGTTTATTGTGTGGTTTTTCTCTTTATTAAGCGCCTGCGCTTCTCTTTCTACTTGCGCAAGGACCACTGGAATGTTCACAACATTTTCGTAGATGCGTTCCGAACTTGCTTCAATGCGCGACAACACCAGCAAGTCTTCTATCAAGTTTTGCAT
>CESI01053147.1_pt1 | contig 24060 bp, 26 predicted proteins | sample 356301 | NCBI WGS metagenome assembly CESI01 (sample SAMEA2621423, study PRJEB7988) | marine metagenome | biome: marine biome (ENVO:00000447); feature: deep chlorophyll maximum layer (ENVO:xxxxxxxx); material: "saline water (ENVO:00002010), including plankton (ENVO:xxxxxxxx)" | depth 40 m | reverse complement strand
AGAGGTATTGGTTCCCATTCATTGGGATGATTTTACAACTCCTTTAGATGACGAATTGAAAACCACCAACCTAATATTCAACTGGAAATACAGTAGTGACCTCGGACAAGCCTTCAAGGAGATAGAAAAACGAAACCCCAATAAGACATTCAGAGTATTGAAAGCCTGGGAAAAGTATTCCATTAAGGAAGTTTTAAAAGAGGAGTAGAAGAGTTACTTTTCGGAGCCATTTATAACGCCCTCTAGGATAAATTTTAACCTCTTATGGAAGTGATGCGAACTTTTCCCATTCTAAAGAATTCATAAACATTTCACTATCCTGTTCATTTTTAAGAAATGACACCAAAATATTTAGCTTTTGTTGATAGATGTTATCACTTATTTGATATCCGTTTCTTAATACTTCCCAATAATTCTGGCCTTTCAAGTGATATCTTAAATCATAAAAGCAACCAAATCGATCTTATGAAGATCTATAAATTAATTTATTTTCAAAATCCTTTCTACTCATTTTTCAAAAATTAAAATCCATTGGTTCGTTCAGGCTATAGCTAGCTGTATGAATTTTCGGATAAACTTAAGGCATAAGGTTCATCAACAATTCTAACCTTTCCTGGGGACAAGTTTTTCAAAATGAGACTGTACTTGAAAAATTTGATCAAACACTAATTCTTTTATTACCACTTGATCTTCATTTATTCAATAACAGGAATATCCTATCCAGTAATTCTATTTCATAAAAACTGATTTTTGACTCATTTTGAGTGTTTTTGATCATTTTTGAATGATTTTAGCCATTTTTCTATTTTCTCTTCTAATAAAATCAAAGGCAGACTTCCAGAATTCAGAATTTGACTATGAAATTCTCTTAGATCAAAGTTTTCTCCCAGTTCTAGTTCTGCTTTAGACCTCAATTCTCTGATTTTAATTTGCCCCATTTTATAGGATAATGCTTGCCCTGGAGTAGCCATATAGCGTTCAATTTCGGCAATAATTGATTCTTCAGAAGCTGCTTCATTTTCTAAGGAATACTGAATGGCTTTTTCTCTAGTCCATCCTTTACTGTGGATTCCTGTGTCGACAACCAATCTGATTGCTCTATGCATCTCCATGCTTAACATTCCAAAATATTGAATTGGGTCTTCATAAAGTCCTAATTCTTTACCTAAAGACTCAGCATACAAAGCCCATCCCTCAACAAATACACCCATACTTTCAGGGTGCAAAAACTCGGGTAAATCTTTATTTTCTTGTTGCAATGAAAGTTGGTAGTGATGACCTGGAATAGCTTCATGAAGAAATAGTGCTTCGTCTGAAAATTTGTTGTATTTAGATATGTCTGGTATAGGGACATAAAATATTCCTGGTCTTTTAGCATCTTTAGTTCCTGGAACATATTCTGCACTTGCAGACGCTTCCCTAAATGCTTCTGTTCTCTTCACAATAAAGCTAGCTCTAGGAGATAATTCAAAAGCCTCATTAAATTTTTTATTTATTTTTTCTTTTATTGAGTTGAAATTATCAATAACCTCATTTGGGTTTTTAAAAGGCATTTGTTTAGGACTATTTCGGATATATTCAAAAAAAGCTTTTATATCTCCCTCAAAGCCAATTTTATTTTTAGCTTCTTCCATCTCTATTAAGATACGTTTAACTTCTTTTTTCCCTAGTTCGTGAATTTGATCTGCTGATAAGTTTAAGGTTGTGTGCAATCTTATAAGATAATCATAGGTTTCTTTCCCATGAGGTAGATCTACAAATCCTGATGTCACCCGAGAATTGGGTAAATATTCTTCGACTAAAAACTTTTTCAGTTCAGCATATTTAGGTCTGAGCTTTTTAGTGATCATCTCCCTATATTTTTTTGCTAAACTATCTCGCTGGATCAGAGGAATTTCATTAGATATGGATTTAATGGGTTTGTAAAAAAGATGTTCTGTAGTCGGTTTAATAATAAACTCCTCTAATTGATCAATTGTTTTTTGAGTAAGAACAGCAGGTAGCACAATTTTTTTTGATATCCCTTCTTTCATCATTTCAATTGAAGTATCCAAAAAATCCATATAGTCATCTATTCTCTTCAACCAATCTTCATAATCTTTTACTGAACTGAATGGATGTACGCTTCCTCCAGCTGCTAATTGGGCAACATATATTTGTAAAGACTGTATTTGCGTTAGTGGTGTCAACTCAAAACTGGGTAAATTATACATCGGAGAAGTAATAACTACCAATGGCTTTTGTAAGCCTTCTAATTTGATTTCACAATCCCATTTCATTACCTTCAAGCTCAATTGATCAGCGTTTGTTAAATCCGACTCATTTATTTCATTCAAACGACTTAAAAAACTCAGGTATTCTACCACAAGCTCTTTTTGGTATTCATCAGAAATGTAGTTGGCTATATAGTTGTTGTATTCAAAGTTGCCCGCTTTGGTGGCTTCTATAGGATTGATAAGTTCTTTGAATTTGTAATAATCCTTAAAAATTATCGAAATGGCACTTGTCGCTGAATCTTTTTCTGTTAATTTTTGTGAACAGCTGTTTATTAACAGTAAAAATAATAGTACTATTAGTAGGTGTCTCATCCTCTAAAATTACTTATTTTCAGCTAGAAATCAAATAATATAATTATTAAGACTGATTTGGTTGTCGAATTAATTTTTCTCAGCCAGTTGATGTAAATGCTGATTAAATATGAACAAATTCCAGTATTAAATTAATAGATTACTATATGTTTTTATTTGATTATTAGTGTTTAAAAAAAAAAAAATTAAAATAGCATTTCAAATTTAAACAATAAACAAACACTTAATTACATTAAAATTTTCCTAATGTGGTTTTACAACTCTTTATTTAAATGCTAAGACATGTACATTTGAAGAATTTAATAAAGCACAACGATTAGAATTAAGGCCTGGAAAATCAGGTTATTTTGTAAGTAAAGTTATTAAGAGATAATACTACTCCTTGAAGGTAGTATCAAAAAATTAAAGCTTTGAGAAATATTCTGTTTATTCTTTTAATTCTAGTTGTTTTAATCACAAGTTTTGCTAAAAAAGAGATAGAATATTTAACTAAAACTCCCGATACAAGATATGAGTTTTAAGATTAGTGGTTACATTCGAGAGATATCGGTTATTGTAATTGGTATTGCTATTGCTCTATTTGGCGATGATTTAAGAGAAGAGTACGAAAGAGATAAAATATCTACCGAGTTAAAAGCAAACTTATTAGAAGAGGTTTATGAAATAGAAAAATACATTGAAAATCGAGAAAGTGTATTTGTTAATGATAAACAAATCTTAATAACTTTAATAAATGAGAGTATAGATTTTGATAGTCTATTAAAAATAGCATCAGATAAACCTGTCTATGATATGAGTATTTTTGGATATAGAGGTTTTCAACCACCAAACACTTTTTATAAATCACTAGTTAATGATGGAAAAATAAGATACCTAGAGTCTATAAATTTGAAGAAAGAGCTGGATTTAATGCATAATATAAACTCATATTATATTTTAGAAAATACTAAACTTGAGATAGTTGCAGGAAAAAAATTAAAGGACTATTTTGAAACAAATCACCCTAGGGTTATTTTAAATAGTTTCGATAATAGTATAAGTGTGAATAAATATGTCTACGATTTGTATCATTTATTCCAAGGGAATGATAATATGAAAGCAATATTAGCTGGAAAAATTTCACAAATGGAGGATAAAATCTTTTTCCTCAAACGATATAAAGAGTCATTGGAGAAAATAAAAGGGTTTCTTATTTTATCATTTGATGAAAAGTAATCACGATAATGCGCCAATAGGGTTGGGTTTCTACTTCTATACCTTGTTTCACTAGGTAATTTTAGTTGTGTTTTCTTTCAAACTACAGGGCCTTCTAGTATTTTTGTCGATGACTCCACCACATATACACTATAATCATTATAATTAAAATTTTCAAAAGTTACTTTTTGATATGGAAAGTCATAAGCCAATGTTAAAAAAGCGAAACCCTCCTTTCCATTATTATCTTCAATTTTAAGATAAATTGTTAAAGAACTAATTGCTAAAGAACTGGAAAATATTTCCCCTCCATGATTAGAGAAAAAGTCTTCTGGATCTTCATTCTCTGAATTTCCCTAGGTAATTAACGTTAAAGCAAATATTAGAGAAAATAGTTTTTTCATGGATCTAATTTTTAATAAGCACGAAATCTACAAAACTATTATAAAAGCTTATTTTCATTATCTGACGTCTTTTGATACTTTGGAGTTATCACTTTATATTGCTTAGGTGTGGTTTTTGGGAATAAAAAAACTAGCTAGACACTAGAGGGCTTCAAAGAGTCAATATTACTCGACCTTTATTTACAAGCTTTGAAGACAGTTTTGTATATTAATTGCAAATAACAATACATTATGAAAAGAAGGATTTTAACTTTCACCGGAATCATTCTATTTTTTTATTTTTTTCGCGCAATTGATTTATTTCCCTTTGAGCATAATTTTGATTTTACTACTTGGGAGACCAGTAAACTTATTAAATGGGGAGGATTGTCTGCTTTTGCTATAAGTATTGAAGAATATTTTATTAGAAAGAAATAAAAAGTCTTCACCGAAAGCAACAGCTAAAGTGAGAACTAAAAAGCATCATACCGCTCGATGTTTACTTATCGAGTTACCTTAGCCGCCATAATTAAAGATATTTAAGTGTCTTATATTTTTTAGATATTTGTATTTAATGAGAAGCTTATTTTTGTTATTAATGCTTTTACCTCTTTTCTCATTTTCTCAAGAAGTTAGAAATACATTATGGAAATAAAAGAAGTGACTCAGGTTTCTGTTTATAAGTGCTTCCATAGGGTTGCTTTTCGAGGGTCTAAATATCCTAACTCATATTGTGGCCTTAAAGGTTTAGGTTTATATGATGAAGTGGCATAGCATCTTCAGAAATTCTGATTTCATAAAAACTCATTTTTTCGTCATTTTGAGCGTTTATCAGTGATGAATTATTGGCAAATACACCGATTATAGTTTCTTTAATGTTTTTCTTAATAAATATATTTAGATTAGAATATCAAGACAATGAAAATAAGCTTTAAAAACAGTTTTGTATTTTGATAAAGTAGTCTTAGTTTGAAAGAGCTTTGGTGTTTATAATGTCATCCCCTGCAACCATTGTTCGTTTTAACGAGAAGTCCTATATTTACAAATGTTTTGAGGCTATTTAACGTTAAAGCCAAGGTCTCATTTAAAACTATAGTTATGAAAATACAATATCTACTCGCAATTCTGAGCACTTCGTTATTTTTTACTCAAATTGTTGCTCAAGAATCCAATTTAGAATTTGATGATTTTATAGAACAACATCAAGGGCTGGACAACAAATCTGGAGAAATTATTCCTATAGGAATATCTGAAATTGAACGGAAAATTAATTTTTTTATTGAAGAAAAATTCCCTGATTTATTAGAGAATATAGACAACATCCTTTGGGATTCTTACGACACTTATTCAACAAATTCGAATATAACTCATTATCATACTTTTGTTGCTGTTCTTAAAATAGTGAATAATTTAGATTTAAAGTTTTATGAGATAATTTACTATCCACATACTAAAACTGTTAAAAGTGAATATGACTGGAGCGAAGAACAGAAAGGATTTGTTTTTGATCCTTCTTTAGAAGCAAGAGAAGGAGCAAAACCTGATTTATTGAAATTAGATATATCCATTGTTTCTTCTTCACCAAGTTTAGCCGATTTTAATGATACACATAATGGTTTTTCTAAACTGAAATTGGAAAAAAATAAAGGTCAAAATAATTTTGTCCCCCTTGATATTAAAAAAATAAACGAAATGGTAAGTAAATACATAAACTCTACTTATCCAGAGGTTCAATATACTAGAAACATTATTTGGAAGTCCTATCAGACTTATGTCAGCCCATATAGTAGATATCATTTTCATGTTTTCATAGCACAAGTCAAAGTAGTTGGTTTTCGAAGAGTTAAATACCTTGAGGTGTTCTATAATCCGTTAACAAATGTTATTAATGGTGATTTTGAATGGAATGGTGAGCAAGAAAAGTTTATGCGTCCAATGAACGATAGTGAAAAATGATTTTGCTGCTTGTTGATTATTGGTTTAAGAAAACTTAAAGACTCTAATTAACACTAAATTCATCTTACATTAGTATTGAAGCATTTTCAGTTGAAAATATTTATGATTGGTTGGACTCCATTATAAGGCATAACCATAATTACATTGAGCCAGTGTTAGATATCATGGCCGCATTGAAAAACACAAATAGTTAACTATCCATATCAGAGCTTCATTAAAAATGAAGAGGTTAAATTCTATTGGTGTTTTTTGAATTATTCAAGCTGTAGAGCTTTAATTTTTAGCTGAATCATCTGTAAACCATCCATTAAATAAAAAACTCCACTAAAAGCGACAAGCTAAAGTGAGGTTTTCAAATCGCATCAATACCACTTGACCTTCATTTATTCAATAACACCTATACCTAATTGTTTAAATATTTGGTTTTCTGCCTCTAATACTTCTATACTTTGTTTGACTGCTCCATAAGCCGAATCGGTAATGCTCTATATGCATTAATATCTCCCAATTTTGTTTTATGAATGAGTGAGGGTTATCATATCTTGATTGCTTAAAAGCTCCTTAATACTTATCAATGGATTCACTTTTTCTTAAAGCCAGGCCAGGTATATTCTAGCTATAGTTTTCTGTTCATTGAACCTTTAGATCTTTCGATTGGATTGTCTAATTCGCCAATTTTAAAAGGATTTATTCTTCTTTAACTATAAAGAGCTAATTGTATCAGTAAAATGATATTTTTCAAAACATTATTAAGGGTAATAAAGTTTCACTCATTGGCACATTAGTATGATTAGCTGAATAAAGTATTTTATTTTTGTAATCCCGAACAATTACTCTAGTCAATATTTTATTTTTATTGTCTTTATATCCTTTTAATCTTTCATAACTTAGATACAAAAAGGTTGGGCTATTCAAATTTTTTAGAAAAGTATGGTTTTTCATCGCTCTATCTTTATCTACCTTAAAGGGGTTTATAATAGTAAGAGCTGATTCTGAAAGTCTTTCTTCATAAATTTTATACCATCCTTTACTTGAAGAGCCTAGATTATTTATGTTCTCAAGAACCAAATGTGTATAATTATTGAAGTCAACTTTTATGGCGGTTATTATTTTTGTTCTCGACTCTAAAATTAATGGCTTTTTTTTAAAATCAGTAATTCTAGTCTTTACTTTAATATCTTGAGAATAACTTTGATCAAAAGATATTATTAAAATAACCATTAAAATAAAAAGCAATTTATTTTTCATAATAATATAACATTAACTAATATACAATGTAGTATTTGAATAATTTATAAATTCTACATCGAGTTGAAGCTTAATTTAAAAAAATAGTAATTAGAGTGTCTAAGGGCAACTGTAAATGGATGTAATTTTTCCATCTATTTGACGTATCTCAACTAATTTGTCGTAATCACGAAGTTTAAATAAAGCATAGCCTTGGGTGTTAAATAAAATATTATGAGGAAAAGAATAATTATTGTTATAAATAATAAAGTCTCCAATTATTGGTTCTGCTGAAACTCCAGAGTGATATGCAATATTATAAAAAATAGAGTTAGTTAAAGAGCATAAATAATCTTCATTACTTATTTGAATAGTATCTGAAGTAATTGAGCTTTTGTAATTATTACTTATGAAAAAAGGCCAAGGGCAACCACTTAAAACATCTATCCCTGCAGCATTTGGGCAATCATCATATGGATCTAAAATTCCATCAAGATCTGTGTCGGGAATAACTATTGGAACAACTTCGTCTGAGACATCAGAGAATAACTCTTCTAATTCATCTAATGCCGCCGCTGCATAATACCAAATAAAAGAATCTGATTGGCCAACTGCTAAATCATTCATTCTGACATACATACTGTAAGAACCATCATTTGTTGCAGAAATAATTGCTGAAATTGGATTTAGCAAAGTTGAAGGATTAGTTTTGTCGTCGTAATTACTGTGAACATTATTACCTCTATTAGAGGTAGTATAAAATAATATTCCCTCATCTGATGTAGTTATTCGGAGTGCTGATGCTCTCTGATTTTCGCTGGTTAAAGCTAGAAAAGCTCCGTTTACAAGATTACCCCTTACTTTAGTTGGCAAATCAGTACCTCCAACATAATCGTCTCTTGTTCCAATCCAATACCTAATATTTGAAACTGAATTAAAACCGATATTTTTAGCCATCGTTGTGATTTCAACAAAATTATTATTAGCTCCAATATCATATGAATTTATTACTTCAAGAACAGATAATCCAGATGTTATTTTACCTTTTACTTTAATAACCCCTGATCCGCTGATAATATTGAAACCGCTAGTATCAAAAACTTGATTAGTCATGGTTGGATTTGAAACTAATGTTCCATTGGTATTCCAGTTACTTGTTCCTAAACCTCCGAAGCCCCATTTAGAGTCAAGAGGATAATTCACTATTGGACTAGGCTCTGAATATGTTAATTTTCTCCATGAATTTTGTAATACACTAAAATAAAATGGTTGTTTTAAATTACCTGAAAGATTTATTGATAATTCTGTGCCATTACCAAAACGCATATTTCCATTATTAATAACCTGATTTGTTCCGATATACTGGCCAAAGGAAAAAATAGAAATTAGAAGAATAATAATTAAAAATGGTATTCTCATTTAATCAATCAATTTTCATGTGATTATTTATTTTAACTATGTAAAACTAAATAGAAAATATATAATTTAAGAACTTGAATCATTATTTATTAGCTACAAAGAATGACTATTTTTATAATGTGAAAAATTATTTTAAAACATCAAGTAATCTTGTCTGGATAAGATATACAGATTTAAACGTGATGTAACCTTCCAGAGTTTTTCTATCTAATTCATCTTTAAAAATCAAAATCTAGCGGTTCATTTAAATTGAAATTCTCACTTTCTTCCTTTGGATAAATGAAGGGCATTAGCTTAATTAATAACTCTACCTTGTAATTCGGATCAAGCCTTTTAAAACTGTTTTGTAAATTGTATTGATAAATTAATAATATATTGAAATGCATTAATGAAATTAGAGAAATTATTAAACGAGTTTTATTTAAACAATGGAGTCCCTGAAAACGGAGGAATTGCCTATGATACTTTTAATGTCAAAGTGTGGTCTATCAACATTCCTTTTCCAAATCCAAAGTTTCGTAAAGACGTTACTCATATTCATGATATTGAACACATTTTAAATAATTGTGACACCTCTTCTAAAGGAGAAGCATTTATTGCTGGTTGGGAAATAGGTACGAGGTTTTACAAATATTTTCCAATTAATATTATTATTATTTTAGCATTTGGATATTTCTTATGGTTACATCCAAAAACCGTATTTAAAGGATTTAAGAAAGGAATGAACACTATTGGAATAATTGATTTAGGGCTCACTAAGTCTGAATTAATGAAAATGGAGTTCAATCAACTGGTAGAAATTACTAAAAAAGGACAACATACTAAAATGGGAATTTCGCAATTGGCTGAATTTATATTTTGCATATTTACTAGTCAAATTATTATTTTATTCCCATTCATTTTAATAATTACAGTTTTGATTTGTGTGTTTGAATAAACCATATGCATAAAACTCCCCACTAAAGAAATAGCATCAATGAGAGCTTCAAAACTTCAATAATATTTGAGTTTATTTACAAGCTTTGAAAACAGTTTTGTACATTGCGTGCAAATTAAAAAACAATAATGGAAGAATTTTTCAATAAAATGCCAAAACTATTTAAGTTTACATTAATGATGATTCCAATTGCTTTTATGACATATAAAGTCTGGCTTCTTGCTTCGGGTGGTGATTAATTTAGCCCATGCGGTTCAATGGATAGAACAGTTTTGTACATTAGTCTTTTAATTGATATTAAACCATAAAACTATGATTTTTTTAGAAAAGTATTATCCCGTTATTTTAGCTTTCTTAAGCTTTTTGTATTCAGTATCTTTATGGTTCTCTGGCAATGAACTAGAAGGTTTATATGTTGGCCTCTGGCCAGTAACAATTCTAGCTTTTGCTATAGCTATTAGACAAAGAAGGAATGATAAAAAAAATAAAACGTTATGAATAATATAGTAATGTTTGTTGTTGGTTCAGTCATATTTATTTCTTACCTCTTCTTTTATTTAAGAATAGTATTAAGGACCCACAAAAAAGAACTTACAGACACGAGCTACTATCATGCAAATGACTCTGAAGATATAATGGCAAAAAAGACAAGTCATAAAAACCTCACTAAAAGCGATAAGCCAAAGTGAGAGTTTCAAAGCATCAACACCACTCTATTTCATTTACCTATTAACACCAGTAAAACCCTCTAAATCTAGAAAAGACAACAGATAACAATAAAAGTGACGATTTTAAGAATTATGCAAATAGACTTTACTTCTTAGATTTAGATAGAAATCAAATGTTGGACCGTTACCGATTAAAGTTTAAACTTGCTTTTTAAACATATTGAAGGCTTTATTTTTTCTAAATGGCTGTGAGCCTGGAAGAACAAATAATTTTCCACCATTTTCCCAACCTAATGAGCTTTTAAAAAAATTATTTATTATTACCCTGAGAACTCCTAAAAAAAGAAAACTCCATACTATTATAATATCTTTAAACGTTTTTTAAAGATAATGAAAAGCCCCACTAAAAGCGATAACCTAGAGTAAGGGTTTCAAAGCTTCAATACCACTCCAAATTCATTTATATGCTTTGAAAACATTTTCTGAAATTATATTAATTTTTTTAGGATAGTAGTTTAGTACCGCCATGCTTGATTAATTTTATGTTCGCCTAAACAAAGGTTTATTTAATTTAATATTAATTATAATTAATATCCAATGAAGAAAGAATATTAAATAGATTCGTTCCAGCACAGTTTATTAAGTCTTTTAGGGAGTCTAATTCATCTCTATTAAATATCATACATAAATTTGGTTGTGATGTTTGAACAGGAATTTTTCGTTTTATAAATATTTCATTATGCCTTGTTTCCCAATATTCACATTCAATTTTTTCTATCACATTCTGAAAAGAAATTAGTTCATTTGGAGTAAAATCTATATATAAATTGTTAAATATTAAATGAAATATCTTACAATTTTCACAATATGAAAGCTGTCCTTTATCGTTTGTGTTGATATTTTTTACTCTAAAACACATAAGGATGAAATTTTAATAACAATCTGTTGTATCTCTCCATTATCCTGAAAATTTAAAAAGAAGTAACAGCGCTAAATCAACTGAATTAAGTCTTGTTCGTTTTATAATTTCAATTTTCTCTTTTTTAATCATTTCATTAATTATTTAATATAACGCTATTTATAGTAAATCTAAATAGTGTTATATTTACAACAAATATATTCTTATTTAGAATAAATCCAAATAAAGTAATGCATAATAAATCAAAAAATCATTTGCTGGATAAAAAAACGGATCTGTCCTTGTGTTCAAAATGTAAAAAACATCACCTATTGTTTATTATTTTAGGATGCAAAATAATTTTAAAGCAAGAAAAAATTAACAATATAAAAAATCATATTAATGGATTAGGAAGAAAGTATTGGGAAGAAAATTTTAGATGTTCTTCAGTGGATGATAAAATAAATGACTCAACTTGTAAAGAAAACTTGATGCTTATCTTCAATAAAAAAGAGGTTCAAATTTTTAAAAGTCTATTTAAAAACTTTAATAGGTCTAAAATTTTAACTGTTGGAAATGACAAGTATTATTTATCACTTTATTTCAGTATAAATTAAAAAGAAACCTTTATGATAAAATTCTTCCCATGTGTATCACAAAATTTAATCATACACATATTCTTTTCAGTAATTCTAATTTTATAAAACTTATTTTTTGATTCTTTTTGAGCTTTTTGACTAATTGAAACTATTTTTTACGTTTTGATAGATTAATTGAGCTATTTCTAAATCACATAAATAGGATGATTATTCAGACTATTTAGATACAGGAATAAACTTTGCGTTAAAATCAGGATTTCATTAAATTCATCCAGCGGTAACATTGGTTTTCTTATTCAGGGGCTTCAGACGATTTAACACATTTATCTATATGTTTAAAAGAGTATTTTTAAGATTAAATGAATAAAAATTGTAGTTTACTTTTAATTATTTGTTACGTTAAAATAATAAATATTTTTTTCACCTGAATTACTTTCAATTATGTCAGGTTTACCATCGTCATTTAAATCATTTATCAAAACATCATATGTGTGGAAATTTTTATTGATTAGTGGCTTTTTTTTCCATTTTTGGCCATTCTCGCTATTTATAAAAACATTATTTACACCTCTTACATTGCCAACGACAATATCAATGTCTCCATCAAGATCTAGATCACCTGCTGAAATAGAATAGGAATTATCTGAATCTAAATCAAAAACTACTGATTCTCTATAAAAACCTTCTGGGCTTCCAAGATAAATGATATTTGGCTCACCAATATTTGCGGAAATAATATCTTTGAACCCGTCTTTGTTTAAATCTGCAATCTCAATAGATCGAGTGTTATCATTTCCAGTTCCAAAAGGGATTTTCTCATCAAAATTTAAATTACCATCATTAAAATAAATATAATTTTGTTGGTTATCTCTGTTAGCTAATATCAGGTCTTTATATCCGTCCATATTCATGTCATAAACTTCAACATCAATTGTAGAATCTTTTTTTGAACCAAAACCTCTTGAACAATTAAATAATCCAAATCCATCGTTTAAACAAATTTCATTTTCAGCCCCTCTATTTGTTATAAAAATATCTAAATCACTGTCATCATCAATATCTGAAACAACGATATTTCGAGTCGAGGAATTTTTTTTTCCAAAACTAAACCCTCTTGAAAAATATCCCTTACCATTATTAATATAAATATAATTTGGCGCCCTGTCATTCCCGACAGCTACATCTAAATCTCCATCATTATCAAAATCTGCAAGTTCAGTTGAATAACTTGTGTCGCTTTGACTATCTAATGGTCTAGAAATTGTAAATAGTCCACCTCCATTATTTAAAAACACCCTATTTTGTCCAGGCCAATGCCTTCCATTAGCAACTAAAAGATCTTGATCTCCATCATTATCTATGTCACCGGCATTAATTGAAGCTGTCCTTTCTTTAAAAACCCCTAAGACCAAACGATCATTGGTAAAGAAATCTATTGTTTGACTGAAACCAATCTTAAAAAAAAGCAACAATAATATCAAATTAAAAGAAACCCTGTAATTCATTTTTAATTTATAAATATTTGTAAAAAAGCTTCTAAAAAATAATCTTTTTTTAAATGTAAAATAATCTCAATGTATTTTGAACTTTTGGTTATTAAAAAAACAAATAAGATTTTTAAAGTATAAAGAATTTCATAACCACTATAATATATAATTTATTCCTATATTATTTTTAACTTATAAGCAGGAAATATAAAGGAGATATAATTACGAAAATTTTAGAAAAAATGAATATCCTTGAATTTAAATTAGTGGATTCAGAGAAACAAATTTAAAGCTATAAGTTTTTGAAGATAATTATTTTTTCAATAAAATTGTTTCTTTCTGTTTATCAACCATATCTTTAACATCATTTAGTAGAGCTTTTGCATCGAATATGATTCCATCTTTGATAGTATAATTAACCCCGCCAACTCTTTCTACCTCTCCACTTTCATCATTTAATCTGACTGCACCTGTTCCGTAAAGAACCTTCATGTTTTCGAGTGGATTTTCATCAATAATAATCAAATCTGCCATTAGACCTTCACGAATTACTCCATACTCAATAGGCTTTTTCAAAGGATGAAAAATCTCTTCGGCACCATGCATCGTTGCAGATCTAATTACTTCTAATGGATTAAAGCCAGCTTCTTGTAATAATTCTAGTTCATAAATTGTTCCAAATCCGTATAATGAATAAATGAATCCAGAATCAGAACCTACTGTCACTTTACCTCCTCTATTTTTAAATTCATTTAAAAATTTCATCCATACTTGATAGAATTTTTTCCAAGCTATTTCATCATGTGTAGTCCAGTTAAACCAATATGCTCCATGACTTAATCTGCTTGGTTGGAAAAAATCCATCTGTGATGGTAGTGTGTAATCTTTATGCCAATCCGCATTTCTTGCCCTCATAACATCTCGACCAGCAGAATATATTGTCATTGTAGGATTAATAAAATATTTTAGTTCAAGAAGTTCATCTAAAAGAGCATTCCATTTTTCTCCTCCAGGTTTTACCATATTCCATTGTCTTGCTACTTGTCCAAAGCGATGTTGCTCATCGTTATAATTCATATCAACAGGCCAGGGTTGGATATCACTATTTTCATACATTGCTTCAAATAAACCATAGAAATGTGTCATTCCAGTAAGGCCCAACCTTGCAGCATCAAGAGCGTTCATTTGAGCTACACCAGTTTGACCCAAATGAGCCGTACTACCCATTCCTAGCCTATTAGCTTCATCTAAAAACGCTTTCATCATCAGTGGTCTAAAGGCTCCAAGCTTAAGTCCGTCTACCCCTTTCTTTTTTGCATATTGAACCCATTCTTTAGCGTCAATAGTTGTAAGGATTTTACGGTCTTTCCATTCTTTTCCAGATCCTGGTCTATGAAATGAAATCATTCTAGGGGCTGCAATTTTATTTTGAGCGCTTCTTTTCTTTTCTGAAAGCGAAAACTCAAGATCTCCTGAAGGAACCCCCCTAACTGTGGTTATCCCATGAGCAAGCCATAGTTTATAGACATATTCCGCCTCTTGGGCTTTTGGATTACCTCCCGTATGAATATGTAAATCTATTATACCTGGCATTACATATTTCCCTTCTGCATCTATTTCTTTGGTAGAACCTGTTGGACGTTTATCTTGATTAATTTCAGTAAGAGGGACACCTACACTCTGAATATCAACAATAACATTTTTCTCAATAACAATGTCTACAGGTCCTCTTGGCATACCTCCAGTACCATCAATTAGTGTTGCACCCCTAATTATTAATCGATCAAAAGGACCTTCTCCAGTTGTCCGGTCAGGAGCTGGGGTCATTTGTCCTAAAGTAATAGTCATATTAAATGACAACAGCGTAATCAATATAGATTTTAAATAAAAATTTTTAAGTATCATAATTTCTGGATTTAATTTAAATTTACAATAAAAATCTTAATAATTTATGTTTGATCAATATTATACCCTTTTGATAAAACTCAAAAATATTTGATATATGAATAAGCTAGTATTCTTGTTCTTAGGATTAATAATGATTTCTTGTGGAGATGGAGGTGATGAAGATAATATTATTGCGGAAACCATAGCAACATTTAGCTTGTCAGTGACTGCTACGGAAGGGGGAAGTGTAGATTATAATAATCCTACTGGAGGAATTTTTTTAGATGGAGATCAAGTCAATGTTAAGGCTAACGCTGATACAGATCATTATTTTATTGGTTGGTCTAATGGTTCAAAAGAAAATCCTATTCAAATTAGTGTTAATTCCAATATCTTCATTAGAGCAAAATTTATTAATAAAAAAGATTTGATTACTCGTTTTGATCAAATTGTTATTGGAAATGGAGAAAATGGTCCAAGATTTACTGTAAGATGGAAGCAAATGAAAGTGTTTTTGGAGGGAACAGCATCGACTGAATTTAATAATGAATTATTGAATTTTATAAACGAGTTAAATTTAATTTTAGATAATGATAATGAGTTTTCGAGCAGCAAAGTAGAAGATTTTTCCGAATCAAATGTACATGTTTTTGTTACTGATGCGAACACTTATAAAGAAACTTATCCAGATTATGAAAATATTTCTCTAGAAGATTATTGGGGTTATGCTGGCTGGCTTTTTAATGATGACGGTAATATTTACAGTGGGAATGTTTTTGTTAATTCTTCTGAAATGTTAGCTAACAATATAATTCAATGGACAATCAGTCATGAGTTAGGACACATATTAGGACTTAAACACACTGAAGATAATTCTAGCATAATGCATCAATATTATAGAGAAGGTGTAAATGATCTTTTTTCTGATTTAGATAAAGAAGCTTTGAAGTTTCTTCATGATGAAAGAATGACTGTTTTTTCAGACTCTGATAAAGCTAGATCAATTTTGGAAGAGATTCTGGGAATAAATTCTGGCAAAACACTTAAAAATAATTCTAATACTGATTTTACAGCAAAATTTAAATCTTCTAATATTGTCTTTGCATGTAGCAAAAACTAAAGGCAACAAAAACAAGATTTTAAAACAGCCTTGTATATTGTATTGACAAATTAGATATTACGAATCATAAAAGTTTAATGATCGTTACTGAGATTCTAATTATTGTAAATCCTATAACTCAATTTTCATTAGTTTTTGGAGTGACACTTAATTATTTTGATAATAATAATATCATTTTTATAGTTTTTAATTCTTTTTGGTACACAAGTCTTTTATTAAAATAATAAAAATTATTATTTTAATTTTGATATTCATTAAAGTCCTAAATTTAAGTGATTTTATATTCAACATTCAAGTTTTATGATATTTTAGTATTTAAAATACAACTTTTTGATAGAGAAAATAAACAAAACAAAAAAGAAAATTATACTTAACACCATTGAACTTTTTAATGATTTTGGGATTTTTAATGTTTTAAATTAAGAAATTGCAAAAGTATCTGATATTAGTTTAAGCAATCTTAACTATCATTTCCCCACTAAAAAAGATTTAGTTCTTTCTGTTTGTGGTCACATGCAATTCATACTTAATAAAAGGTTTTCCGAAAATAAACTTTTGATTAATGATCCTATTATTCTGGAAATTTCAAGAATTTATCTTGAATTTGAAAAGGAATTCAAGTTTTTCTACATGGACACTCACAACATCCTTCAAACTGATCCTGTATTAAAAACTGAAATGGAAAATCAAATCCACTAGGCTGTACAAATGATAAAAAATCTTAATTATATCGCCATTGGAAAAGGATACATGGTTCCTGAGCCGGATAATTTAAAAAATGTTTATGGTTTACTTGCAAATCAAATATGGATGTCAAGTCACTTTTGGTATGTTCAAGCTGACTTTAAAAACCAAGAGAAAGATATTATTGCTAAAAGACTTATTTCTAATTATGCTTTGGTATTTCCTTATTTAACAGAGAAAGGGGTAGATAAGTATCTGGAGTATTTACATAATCTTGGAATCGATATATAATGGCAGTCTTAAAGTTTAAACTAAATATTTAAAGTACTGTTTTTAAGGAGAATAAAAGAGAAAAAGCAGAGGTAGAGTTATATAGACAATTTATTTATAGTCTTTACGCACCCTTTGAGGCTAAAGAATAACTGCTTAAGGAAGCTTCATGGCGAAACTTCTAGCAACTCAGCTGCGACCGTGAAACCTTTCAATGTATTTAGGTGTAATGCGGCTATGGCTTTATGGAAGAATATCCGTTAGCTAGAATGTGTCCAGATTCATGTCTTGGTCAAATTGGTGGTGGGACTTCAGAAATATTATTTAAGATTATTGCAAAAAGTGTTATTGATGAAAAGACTATGAAACATCCGTAAAGAGATATAAAAAAAAGTTTCACTAATTAATTATTCAAGCTATATCGCCTTTTGTGTTAAAATATAATTACATGAGTGAGTAATCACTTATTAATTTTTTAGGTTTAGTTCTTTGATTTTGGTTTTAAAGCTATTCTATTCAATGTGTATTTTTCAGCTTCAATTTAAAAAGCTCAATTTATCTTTATATTTGAAGAAATAATTCATTTAAAATAGATTTATTACATTACAATTTAAATGAAAGTAATGAAGAAAAATTTAATCATAATAATACTAATGTCAGGATTAATCTCATTTCAAACATCAAAAAAAGTTGAAGATATTGTCGTTATTGGCGGTGGATTAATGGGAAGTTCATCTGCCTGGCAGCTTTCGAAGTATAATCAAAATGTCTTATTAATCGAGCAGCAAGATTCAATTTATACTTTTGGTTCAAGTTTAGGAGAAGCAAGAATTTCTCGAAGTCTTGGACCAATCAAAGATATTTTTTCATTTCTACAGCAAACTTCTGTTAGTGAAACAAAAGATTTAATTGATTACTTAAACAAAGGGGAATTAGAAAAATCGCACTCGATGGAAAACATTTATAAAACTTCCCCTGTCACTTATATTTATTATAATAATCAATTAAATCAAGTTGAAAACTTACTAGATGGTCAGAGAGACAGATTTCAATATGCTTCAAGCCCAGAACAAGCGGAAGAAAAATTTGCAATGAAAATATCTGATTCTACTCTTATCATTCGAGAGTTTAAAGAATATTCAGGAACACTTAATCCAAAAGTCTTAATAGATAAATTACACAAGGGAATTATTAAAAAAAGGAACAGAATATTTTATAACAAAAAGGTTACGGGTTTATATCAAGAAAATGGAATTTATGTAATTAAAATCATTGATACTAAAACAGGCGTTTCGGAAAAAATTTTCAGCAAAAAAGTCATTTCAGCAGCAGGGCCGTATAATGGAACTTTACTTAAAGATATAGCACCTTATTTTAGTAATTTGATTACTCCAAAACGATTATTCCTTTCTTTTTTAAAAATAAATCCAAATAAATATGATTCTTTGACTTTTGAACAGAAAAACAAACTTAAAGTAGCTTATCCAGTAGCAAATTTTAATTCTGAAATTTTTTATTCAATGATTGAAAAATATGATGATAAAGACAGACCACTTTTAAAGGTAGGGGGACATTATTTACGAACAGATATTGAGGACTTGAACTCCGTTTGGGAAATTGAATTATCTGAACAGGAAATTAAGTGGAGTAAAGAGAATTCATTAAAATATTTAAATAAATTAAGATTACCAATAGAATTTTCAGATCTAAAATACAGTGGAGGATATTCTTGTGTGTATTCACTTACATCATCTGAAATACCATATGTTACAGAAATTTTAAAAAGAAATAACGAAATAGATTCTAATTTTGTTATTATTGGAGGAATGTCTGGTATTGGCGCAAAAGGCTCTTTAGCTTACGGTTTAATTGCAGCAGACTTAATTTTAGGAAATATAAACAATTCATTTATGTATAAAAAGGCGAAATTAGCTTTAGGTTCAGAGCGATTGATTAAAGATTTACAGAATATTGAAAATTAAATGTTAAACATTAATTAGTACCTAACAAAATTTAAAAGCCTCAAGAAAATATTTACCTAAAAATCTTAAAATAAAACTTATGGTGCCAGCAAAAAACATAATACTTCTTTTATTATTTTTTCTAACTTACTTTTCAATAAAAGCCCAAAATACCGTTATTAAGGCGGGTCATTTTTTTGATTCTAGAAAAGGATTAATGCTTGACGATCAAGTCATAGTTATTCAAGATGGGAAAATCATAGAAGTTGGAGTAAATCCATTATTTAATAAATCAGATAAAATAATTGATCTTTCAAATTCATGGGTTTTACCGGGTCTGATGGACTGTCATGTTCATATAACAGCCAACTTACCGTATAGAAATATTCAAATAGAACAGATGTACTCTAATGAAAGTTCATCTCTCCGTGCAATAAGAGGCCTAATCAATGCTAAAATATTTTTGGAAAATGGATTTACAACAATAAAAGAAATAGGCAATGATGCAAACTATGCAAGTGCAAGCGTAATAAGGGCGATTAACAATGATTGGATTGAAGGACCCAATATTATCTATTCAGGTAAAATTATTGCTCCCTATGGCGGACAATCAAGCAATGTAAATCCTGAACATGAACATCTTTGGGATTTTGAATATATAGATGCAGATACACCAGACGAAATAAAAAAAGCAATAAGGAAAAATATTTATAATGGGGCAACTGTAATTAAAATGGTAACTGGCGATAATGGAATTTATAATACAGAAGATATTAAAGCAGCTATTGACGAAGCCAAAAAATATAATATGAAGGTTACAGTTCATGCTGTTGGTGGTCTAGCAGCTTCAAATGTTATTTCTGCTGGTGCTGCTGCAATTGAACATGGATTTGGATTGAATAGCGAACAACTTCATTTAATGAAAGATAAAGGAATTTTTTTAGTGGGTACAGACTTTTCTTATGACAACTGGCATGCATATGGAATAGATTCTTCTTCAGCAAAATCTCTTAATAATAATCTAGTTAACAGGCTAAAAGAAGCTTATCAAATCGGAACTCCAATGGCTTTTGGGACAGATATTATTGTTGATTTACCAGGATTAAATCGTGTAGAATCAAGTCTAAAAGTATTAGAAACATGGAAAGCAGCTAAAATACCAGCCTCATATATTTTACAGACAATGACTATTAAATCCGCTGAATTATTGGGAATTGATAAAGAAAGAGGTGTAATTGAACCTGATTTTTTCGCAGATATAATTGCAGTTAGAAGAAATCCAGTTAATGATATTGAGTCAATAAAAGACGTTCATTTTGTAATGAAGGAAGGTAAAGTAATCAGAAATGATAAAAATTAATTTATTATGAAAATATTGAAAACAGTTTTCATGTGTCTGCTCTCCACTTTATATATATTTACTATAAATGCTCAGGTTGAAGCCAAAAACAAGAAACTCGACCAAATGATAATTAAAGGCATTCAAGATTGGCAAATACCAGGATTAGCGGCTGTAGTTGTAAAAGGTGATAAAGTCATTTTTAATAAATTTTATGGCGTTAGAAACATGAAAACCATCGAACCAATTGACGAATATACTCTTTTCAATATGGGATCCACTACTAAGGCTATAATCTGTATGGCTCTTGGAATTTTAGTAGATAAAGGAAAGTTAGATTGGAATGATAAAGTTCGAGAACATCTTCCTTCGTTCCAATTATCAGATTCTTATATAACCGAAGAAGCTCGCATCAAGGATCTTTTAACTCATAATCTTGGGATTGCTAATGCAGATCTACTTTGGACATTAGACAGTGTCTCAACAAAAGAAACAATTTCACGCTTCAAGTACGCAAAGAAGATATATCCATTGCGAGGAGGATATGAATACAATAATCTCATGTATGTAGTTGCTGGTGAAGTTATTAGTTCCGTAAGCGGAGAACACTGGACAACATTTGTTAATGAAAATATTTTAGAACCACTTGAGATGACTCATACAAAGACTATGGCTTCTAAGATTTTCGATGGAGGTAACTACGTCACTCCTTATCTAAATGATATTGAAGACGGAATTACACAAGTAGATTATAATTTTTCAGACCAAATTGGCGCTGCAGGAATGATTTGGTCATGTGTAAATGATATCCAAAATTATTTGAAGTTTATATCCAAAGACGGAACTTATAATACGGATACTATTTTATCTAAGGCTACTTTTAAATATCTATTTAAGCCCCATACGATTCTTCCTAGTTCCGGTTTTTATCCAACTCAAAAGTTGACAAAACCAAACTGGATTTCATATGGGTTAGGTTGGTTTCAGCAAGATTATAGAGGAATGAAATTAGATTTTCATACAGGAAGCATAGAAGGGCTAGTTGCTATTGCTGGAATTATCCGTGATAAAAAAGTTGCAGTCTATGTTTTTGCAAATATGGACCATGCAGAACTACGACATGCAATTATGTATAAGGCATTTGACCTGTATGCATTTGATGATGATACTTTCGATTGGCATGAAGAAGTTTTCTCACTATATGACGGATTTAGAAATGAAGCTAAAAAAGCAAATAAAAAGCTGAAAGAAAGTAGGGTTTCTAACACCAATACTACTCTTAAATTGGAAGAATATGCCGGAGATTATAAACATAAAATGTTGGGTAATATCAATGTCAGAGTTATCAATAATAAATTGGAATTGAATATTAATGACTTTTTAAAACTTGATGCATCACATTGGCATTTTGATACCTTTCAATCGGACAAGAACAATAGATATAAAGCGAAAATACTGTTTAATTTTAAGATTAATCATTTGGGGAAAATCGATGAACTTTTACTTCTTGGGAATTCATTCAATAAAGAATAGCCACAGCTATTTTTAATCAAAACCTAGCCGAATGGTGTGTTATAATATTTTGATTGATCCTGATAACTTCTTTTTAGATTCAAGTTTAATAGAAGTTATAAAATCCATATTGGTATCTTGTCTTTGCAGCTAAACTTAAAACCTCATTAGCCAAACATTGGATGGTTTCAAATTCATTCGAAAAGAAATCAGATAACTAAAAAAAGATTATGTTTTGTTCAAAACTGCTTTAGCAACAAAAACCTCACCTTCTGGACCTGTTACAGTGTATTGGTAGTGAATTTTGTTTGTATCTTCTGGAACAAGACTTATCTTCCAAGAAGTAACGAAAGCTTCTTTATCTTTTGATAAACCACTTCTCTCAGAATCGGTAATAAAAACATATTCCCCGCTGGAATTACTTTTAAGCACAGAAATGGGTTTGTTTTGTAAACCACAATAATGAGTTAACAATAATTCGTTGTTTTGAAAATTAAAAATAGAGAGCATTTCAACACCTCCAGTATTACTCTCTTCAAGGAGTGCACTTCCGTTAGAAGTAATTGAATAAGTTATCTCTAAGTTATCCGAAGTTCCATCTGTTCTTTCCAGCGTACCTTGCCATTTACCTTCTAAAGATTTTAACTTCTTGAAATCTTCTGAAAGAGTACTTCCAAAAGAAAATGTGGCTGATAAGATTGCTGAAAATAGAAATAAAAGTATTTTTTTCATTTAAATATTTAATTAGTTATGATTACAAGATATAAAATTAACTTCCAAAAAAACATTATTTTAGAAAAACATAAAACGGCTAAAACGAGTTAAAGTTGAATTAATTAAACCATGTTACTTTTTCCTCTATAGACCCAGGGATTCTCGAGTTAATTTCTCCATCATAATTACCCATATAAAATAATCCAAGACATTTTTCTCCTTTATGAAAAGGTGTAAATTCATGAATAAGATCAATTAGTTTTGGAGAACTCCAATAAGAGCCAATGTTAAGTTTTGTACACATTAACCACATGTTTTGAACTGACATAGAAACAGCAGCTATTTCCTCCCATTCCGGAATGGACTCCAAAGGATCTCGTTGCATACAGATTAAAATAACAACTGAAGATTTTTTTGTTTTTTCTACTAATCGGTTGTATTTGAAGGCTGAAAATTTTGAAGTATTCTCTTTATATTTTTCTGCCAAAAATTTACCAAGATTATTTTTAGATTGTTTTTTCAAGACCTTGAACCTCCAAGGCTCTGTTTTTTTATGTGTTGGAGCCCAATTCGCAGCCTCAAGAATTAAATTAATCTGTTCATCATTTATAGGTAAATCGTTGAACTGACTCGGCATTACAGAACGACGAGATTTAATTGTATCTAATAATTTCATTTGATTTATGTTTAATAAAAAGTAATTCGACCCTAATTCAATAAATAAAAATAGAGATAATCAGACAGATTACAGCGTTTAGTTTTACCCAACTACAACGCCATCCGAGTTTCATTATCTCTATCAAGTAATTTCAGTTCAACTTTAGTAAATTAAAAATTAAGTTTTAGATTTTCTTGCTGCAATAAAGCTTTGAATGAAAGTAATCATTGACCATAATGAAGTTAAAATCATTAGTGATACGCGAATAATTCCTGTAATATTACCTCTTTCTACAGTCCCTAAAAATGGCTTTATCAATCCAATTGTGATTATTAATGTTAACATAACTGCAATATGTGCCACAATTTTATTTTCTTTTTTAACTCCACTGTTAATTAGAAGTAAAATTAAACCAACAATAACTGGTATTAATGCTGTAATTGGCCTAGAATTAGACTCAAAATAGCCCCACAATCCCATTGTGACCAAAACCAAAGAATTTATTAAACTTACAATATTTGTTTTCATATATTAAATTTTAAGTAAATATAAAACTCCT
>CESI01156127.1_pt1 | contig 24194 bp, 23 predicted proteins | sample 356301 | NCBI WGS metagenome assembly CESI01 (sample SAMEA2621423, study PRJEB7988) | marine metagenome | biome: marine biome (ENVO:00000447); feature: deep chlorophyll maximum layer (ENVO:xxxxxxxx); material: "saline water (ENVO:00002010), including plankton (ENVO:xxxxxxxx)" | depth 40 m | reverse complement strand
AGGAAGCTTGCCAGACCTTCCCGAAGGGCGAGTTTAAAATGTCCGTAGTCTTTGTTGTGTCACCTTGATGTAGAACCACTATACCTGCGGTAGCACGCCGCGATTACGAACATTTTAACTCTCGCTGAGTGGGTAATTATTTATGCGGACTGGTATTAAGCCTAGCTGAGTAGGCAATGGTCTACGCGGACTGGAATAAGGGCTAATAAGGGGTAGGGCGATATACCTTATGTTTTGGAAAGGAATGTATAAGCGGGAGGTAAAAGGAACAGGAAAAAAGCTCGTTGATTGTCTAATTTGAACTATTACGCAACTTTAATACACAACGTTAAGATAACGTAATGCTTATTTTTGTGGGGAAAATTAAAACGCACTTATCCGCACAGGCACTTTGCTGCACCTACACATTTTGAATGGCAAGAAAAGCAAAAGCCCGACGTAAAAGGTCAGGCTTTAAAAATTCTTTTCTTAACGCTCTGGTTCTTCTTTGAAGCCAATGTTCTCAGCGTGAAGACCTTTAGGCCCTTGCTGAACTTCGAACGTTACTTCTTGACCCGCTTTTAGCGAACGGTAGCCTTCCATTTGAATCGTAGAGTAATGCGCGAAAATATCTTCGCCGCCGTCCTCAGGAACGATAAATCCAAAACCCTTTGCGTTGTTAAACCATTTAACTTTGCCAACCGCCATACTTCGACTTCCTCTTAATCCTTGAACTCACGAGTATATGCCCCCATTATAGATCCGGAGACACGGTGGAAAGAGTATTGATTGTAGCTGCTACGCAGTAAGTTATGTCGTAGCTAACGTGCAATACTCAAAACCACTATACAAAATGTAGATTTTTTAACCATATTATGTCAAGGGCAAATGTGAATAAATTTATCCAAAAGTTTGTACACATATGTGCCATTAAACCACTATTATTAAGTTATGAGTAAAGACAACGCTATTAGTATCGAAAAGGAAAAACAGAAAGACGCGCAGCGACAGAAGCCGCAGCCGCCTCCCATGTATAAAGTGTTGTTGAACAATGACGACTATACACCGATGGATTTTGTCATTGAGGTACTCATGCAGTTTTTCAATATGGACGCTGAGAAAGCCAACCAACTTATGCTGACCGTTCATTATCAAGGAAAAGCCGTGTGTGGCATTTTTACTGCTGAGATAGCAGAGACAAAAGTGATGCAGGTTAATCAGTACGCACGCAAACATCAGCACCCGTTGATGTGCACGATGGAGCAGGCATAAAGTTTTTTGTAGAGGGCGAGCAATATGTTAAATAAAGAATTAGAACAAACGTTAAATAACGCGTTTGTATTTGCCAGAGAGCATCGTCATGAGTTTATGACGGTTGAGCACTTGTTGTTGGCATTGCTTGATAACTCAGCTGCTCGCGATGCGCTCAAAGCATGTGGTGCCGATATTGAGGCAATTAAAAGCGAACTGTTAGCTTTTGTTAAAGATACTACGCCTCTCATTTTAGATGACCAGTTAAACGAACGCGAAACTCAGCCCACGCTCGGTTTCCAGCGCGTGCTGCAGCGTGCGGTATTTCACGTTCAGTCGTCTGGTAAGGACGAAGTTACTGGCGCCAATGTACTTGTTGCTATATTCAGCGAGCAAGAGTCTCAGGCCGTTTATATTCTTAAGAAGGCGGATGTAACGCGCTTGGATGTGGTGAACTTTATTAGCCATGGCGTAAGCAAAGCGGATGATGATGAGCCCGTAAACCCTGAAGCTTCGGAAGAGGCTGAAGCAGGCGAAGAAGGTGGCTCAGCATTAAGCAAATACGCAACTGACCTGAATCGTCACGCGAAAGACGGCAAAATAGACCCGTTGATTGGCCGCGATTCGGAAGTAGAGCGCACTATTCAAATTCTATGTCGTCGTCGCAAAAACAACCCGCTGCTTGTGGGTGAAGCGGGCGTAGGTAAAACGGCGATCGCAGAAGGTCTTGCATACAGAATCGTTAACGAAGACGTGCCTGATGTTATTGCTGAAAGTACCGTTTATTCACTGGATTTAGGTGGCCTTCTTGCTGGTACCAAATACCGTGGTGACTTTGAGAAGCGTTTGAAAGCAATTCTGAAAGAGCTTGGTAAAGATAAGAACGCCATTTTGTTTATTGATGAAATCCATACCATTATTGGTGCAGGCGCTGCGTCGGGCGGTGTAATGGATGCGTCAAATTTACTTAAGCCTAAGCTATCAAGCGGTGAACTACGCTGTATTGGCTCAACCACATATCAAGAGTATCAAGGTATTTTTGAGAAAGACCGCGCCCTTGCACGTCGTTTCCAGAAAGTTGACGTTACTGAACCTAGCGTCAGCGATACCACAAAGATACTGCTTGGCCTTAAGAGTCGCTACGAAGAGCACCACAATGTGCGTTTCACACAAAAAGCGATTCAAGCTGCGGCGGAATTGTCGGCTAAATACATCAACGAGCGTCATCTTCCAGATAAAGCCATTGATGTAATGGATGAGGCAGGCGCAAGCCAGCGCTTGTTGCCGCCTTCTAAGCGCAAAAAAACGATTGGTGTGGGCGACATAGAGCAAATTATTGCAAAAATGGCGCGTATCCCTGAGAAGTCTGTATCGGCTTCTGACAAAGAGGTGCTTAAGAACCTTGGCCGCAACCTTAAAATGGTTGTGTTTGGTCAGGATAAGGCTATAGAGACGCTTAATGACGCTATATTGCTATCACGTTCTGGACTTGGAGCTGAAGCAAAACCAATTGGTAGCTTCTTATTCGCCGGTCCAACTGGTGTTGGTAAAACAGAAGTAACCCAACAGCTGGCTAAAATCATGGGTGTTGAGCTTGTACGTTTTGATATGTCTGAGTACATGGAACGTCATGCAGTTAGCCGCCTCATTGGTGCGCCTCCTGGTTACGTTGGTTTTGACCAAGGCGGTCTGTTAACAGATGCGGTAATCAAAAACCCGTACTCAGTAGTGCTGTTAGATGAAATTGAGAAAGCGCATAGCGATATCTACAATATTCTTCTTCAGGTTATGGACCACGGTACGCTGACTGATAACAATGGACGTAAGGTTGATTTTAGAAACGTAGTGTTAGTGATGACCACCAACGCAGGTGTTCAAGAAACCGTACGTAAATCTATTGGCTTTAAGCAGCAAGATCACAGTCACGATGCGATGTCTGAAATCAATAAGGTGTTTACACCTGAATTCAGAAACCGCCTGGACGGTATTATTTGGTTTAACCATCTTGATCCTGAAATTATCTTGCAGGTGGTAGACAAGTTCATTATTGAGCTTCAGGCACAGCTTGACGTTAAAGGCGTGTCGCTAGAGGTCACTAGTGCAGCCCGCGCTTACATGGCTGAGAAAGGTTATGATAAGGCAATGGGTGCACGTCCTATGGCGCGCGTCATTAAAGATGACCTGAAGAAAGAGTTAGCGAACGAGCTATTGTTTGGCGAGTTATCTAAAGGCGGAAACGTTAAAGTAGACTGCGTTGATGACAAACTTACCTTTGAGTACACAGGTGTAGGTGCAACGTCTGAAGAAGCAGAGCCAACCTAATGTAATAAAGCATGTAGCGCTAGGTAGAAAGACTAATGTCGTCTATCAAGCGCTATATCTTCGTTAGTAACTTTGTTTTTAGCGATAGTGCTTCGAGGATGAAATAGGTAAAACCCAGATACGAAAAAGCCCGATCTTAATCGGGCTTTTTTTATGCGTTACCGCTTAAATGGCTCATTATCTTGCGCGATAAACGATACGACCTTTGGTCAAATCGTAAGGAGTCATCTCAACGGTGACCTTATCGCCAGTAAGAATACGGATATAGTTCTTACGCATTTTACCAGAGATGTGTGCAGTCACTACGTGACCGTTTTCTAGTTCAACGCGGAACATAGTGTTAGGTAGCGTGTCTAACACAGTACCTTCCATTTCAATACAATCTTCTTTTGCCATGTAAAGCAGTTACCTCAGTAATTCAAAATTTTTGCCGCGCAGACCTTACCCAATCTTGGGTTCGGTGTAAAGCAATTAAGTGGGTATTTTACTATTTTTGCTAAATAGATGCCATTCATTGTCACTAAACTGCTCAAATGGCAAAAATTTGTGTTTATAAGACATTTTTTGACAACCCTCTACGTAATAGCCCAAATAAACATAGTGGTGGCCTAAACGCCTCGCTTCCTCAATTTGCATGAGTATCATCCATGTACCTAAAGACGCAGAGCTATAGTCAGGGTCGAAAAACGTGTAGAGCGCAGAGAGGGCACCCATATGTTCGTTAGCATCGACGACGTCAGTGACAGCCACTGCAATGAGCTTGTCGCCATCATAGGCCTCTAGGTAATGGGTTGTCATCCAATCACACAAAACGAAATTGTCGAACTGGGTTCGTGACGGCGGATACATACTACCGTCGGCATGTCGCTCTGTAATGTAGCGTTCATACAACGGGTAGTATGTGCTTTTAGTTTCACTAACTAGCTGAACGCGAAACCCTTGGTTGGCCTTTAACAGCCTTTTTTGACTGCGAGAGGGGGTATAAGCATTCACCGGAATTCGCACCGACTTACACGCTTTGCAGGCTGGGCAGTGTGGACGGTAAATTTGTTCACCGCTTCGTCGAAATCCCACTTGAATAAGTTGCGAGTATCGCCACGCCTGAAAATCATTGTTTTCGGCGTATACTAATAATTGCTCTTGCTCATCGGGCAAATAGCTACATGAAAATGATTGGGTTATACCAAACTTCACGGAGTAATCACTCTTGGCTTCCAACGATTAAGGTAGTCTTCTGACAGCCTACCGTCTTCAGTTAAAGTGTGGTTGTTGTTTTCCAGTTTTTCAATAAAGTTTTCACGGGATAACACATTCGCACCAAGGGATGCCAAATGATCGGTAGGAAGCTGGCAATCAATAAAGGCCATATCGTGAGACTTCATGTGCTCAACCAACGCCATCATAGCAAGTTTTGACGTATTACTTTCCCGGTGAAACATCGATTCACCGCAATATACCTTGCCAATTCCAACGCCATATAGTCCACCCACAAGTGTTTCGCCGTCCCAAACTTCCACAGAGTGTGCTAAACCCAGACCATTGAGCTGCCGGTAAGCCCCAATCATGTCATCGGTAATCCATGTTTCGCTATTGAGTTCACCTGTGTTTGGGTTTTTACGAGGGGTTGATGAACAGGCTTCAATTACTCGGTCGAACGCATAATTTAACGTTACCGTGTATTTTTGTTTTCGAGCAAGCTTCTTAAGGCTTTTCGATGCGACAAAATTGTCGAGTTCAATAATGGCTCTGGGGTCGGGTGACCACCACAACAGCGGTTCGTCATCACTGAACCAAGGGAAAATGCCCTGTGAGTAGGCAGAAAATAAACGTGCAGGACTGAGGTCGCCACCAAATGCTAGCAGGCCGTTAGGTTCGTCTAATGCAGTGTCGACTGGAGGGAAGGGCGCGCCTTCTTCGATGTAATGTAACGCTATCATAATCGGGCCAGAAAAAAGCCCTACTGAACAGCAGGGCTTGGGAAACAGTATCAACCTTGTTCGGGCATCGTACCGTCTAAGTATTTTTCAGCATCTAGCGCCGCCATACATCCTGTACCTGCTGATGTAATGGCCTGACGATAAATGTGATCGCTCACGTCACCTGCAGCAAACACACCTTCAACGCTTGTTTGCGTCGCATTGCCGTTTGTACCGCTGTTTACAACGATATAGCCATCTTTCATTTCAAGCTGCCCATCAAAGATATCGGTATTCGGTTTGTGACCGATAGCAACGAATAGACCCATAACATCAAGCTCTTCAGTGGCATCACTGTTCGTATCTTTGATACGGACTTTGGTTACACCCATTTCGTCACCGAGCACTTCATCTAGCGTACGGTTTAAGTGTAATACCACGTTACCGTTTTCTGCTTTATCACGAAGGCGTTGCTCAAGAATTTTTTCACTTCTAAAGCTATCTCTTCTGTGAATAACATGTACTTCTGATGCAATGTTTGAAAGGTAAAGCGCCTCTTCAACAGCGGTGTTACCACCACCAATTACCGCTACTTTTTGATTGCGATAGAAGAAACCGTCACAGGTTGCACAAGCAGATACACCTTTACCCATAAACGCTTGCTCTGATTCAAGACCAAGGTATTTAGCCGAAGCACCTGTAGCAATGATTAGTGCGTCACACGTATAAGTACCGCTATCTCCGTAAAGCGTGAAAGGGCGCTTCGAAAAGTCGGTCTTATTGATGTGATCGAAAATAATTTCAGTATCGAACTTTTCAGCATGCTTTTGCATACGAACCATTAGATCAGGACCAGTAAGGCCTTCAGGATCGCCCGGCCAGTTTTCTACTTCTGTCGTGGTAGTAAGCTGTCCGCCTTGTTGAATACCAGTTAACAGTACAGGTTTAAGGTTTGCACGTGCAGCATAAACCGCTGCTGAATAACCTGCAGGGCCTGAACCCAAGATAAGTAGACGGACGTGTCTGCTTTCTGCCATTTTCCTCTCCAAATAATTCACCCAATAGGGTTACTTATAAAATTTCTCTTAGAAAGCTAGGTAGGGGCGAAAATCTGTAAATCAAGCTCAACACCTAGTTACTTTTATTATAGTAATTTGCCAGCGCAACATCTGCAGGTAGTTATTCACTTGCTTTAACAAAAGTAACAACAAAGCCATGCAGCACAATGTTTAGGCTTAAGCTCTATATGATGCCTTTAAGCGAGAAAAATGTCACTTAAAGATAGATTGAACTTATACCTTTTAATTATTAACGTAGGGTGTATTAGTTCCACAACGCCGATCTTAACAGCAGAACAAAAGGCAGCCGCCACATCAACGAAACTTAATTAACTACAGTGCAATCGTATTTGATAAGATCGATGTTGATAGTTTATCGCTGTAATTACGTACTGATTTAGAAGAACCAGTTTGTATTAGCCAAAAAGCGGATTACAATTTAGTTATAACTATCGAATAATGACGTGAGTGATATCAGCATTAATGCTGATAGTAAGGTTTATCAAAGAGGTGAGGCATGTCTCAATCAATAATGACAATGTTGAAAAACGGTCAGCAGTACATGAAGACATGGCCTGTAAGAAAAGAACTCTATGCCTTTTTCCCAGAGTGTAGAGTTGTAGCAGCGACTAAGTTTGCAATTAAAACCATGCCGCCAGTGGCAATGGTTTCATGCGCGCTGCTCTATCAGAGTTTAGGCGCCGATTATCTACCTCAAACCATTACCATAGGTGCTTTCTTCTTAAGTCTGCCTATGCAAGGTTTGCTTTGGCTAGGACATCGCTCTGACCAATACCTTCCACCACAACTGAAAAGCTGGTACCAAGAAATCCACTCAAAAATGCGCTCGCAAGGTGTGGCTATGACCAATGCTAAATCAAAACCAAAATATAAAGAGCTAGCGCAACTTCTTAAGACAGCGTTTAACGATTTAGACAACGCATTTACTAAACACTGGTTTAATTAACAGCACGTATCCTGTAAATACCGCTCGCCAGACAGCGTCTTGGGTCAATTGGCTTTTAGGCTGCCAACGTCTGGAGCGCGAAGCAAGGCCTGACACTTCCTACATTTGTATTGTGCCCCTTTTAAAATATTATTGTGTCTGCGTGTACTTAGCGCATAAGTGTCACAGTCACACACATAATGAAAAGTGCGGGCTACCCGTTTCACGTCAAATTGATGGGTAGCATTAGGCGTGGAGTTAAATACGCTGCGCATTATCGACTGCCATTCTTTGCCGTGGGGCTGAACTCTGCCAAACAGAACCCATACCAACAAATGGCTGACTTCGTGTGGTACCACGTCACTTAAAAAGGCATCGATATTATCTTTAAACAGAAGTGGGTGAAAATTCACGCGGTTTTGCTGTAAAAACGCAGTGCCCGCATTTTTCCCCGACCGTCTAAAAGTGATGGTAGGGCGCTTGAACGTTTGCTTGAAGTATTGCTCTGCTTGCTCATAGCAATAAAAAACAGCGTCGGTAATAACGCGACGCTGTTCTTGAGTTAAGTCATTTGAAGCGATGTTGCTGCCTCTGTCTTTTTACTGTTTCTACTTATTTGCTGCGCGTATTATTTAACGTCACAAGGTAAACATAGCACGTAGGTACCCTTAGGGTCGTTTAGTTGGTTTACTAAACTGAACTCCTTAAGTACGCGCTTAAATTCATTTACCAGTGCAGAGTCGGCATGGGCAAATTGCCATTTACCCACAAACGTCATTGCCTGGCCAAAGAATTCCTTCCAGAAAATTTCCTGGGCACTCAGCGTACGTTGTACGTAGAACGTATCATAATTTTCTAGCTCGGCGAGCTCGGCCGCAGCAACTACAGCATCGTCAACCGTACCAAGCTGGTCTACTAAGCCAAGTTCAATTGCATCTTCGCCAATCCACACACGTCCTTGGGCAACCCTATCCACTTCTTCTACCGACATACCACGAGCATTTGAAACCAACGACAAGAAGTTTCCGTAAGTGTTTTCAACGTTGCGCTGAAGAATCTGACCGAATTCTGGTGCTAGTGGACGCACAGTAGAGAAGCCTGCAAGCTCTGTAGAGCCCACACCGTCACTGTGAATACCTAAATAATCCAGTGAATTCTCGTAGGTCATAAACATTCCAAACACGCCAATCGAGCCTGTAATTGTGCTAGGGCTTGCAATTATTCTATCGGTACTTGCTGCAATCCAATAACCGCCTGAAGCTGCATAGGTGCTCATAGAAGCAATAACGGGCTTACCTGCTTGTTGTAGCTGCAACACTTCCTGACGGATAATTTCAGAGGCGAATGCGCTGCCTCCAGGAGAATCAATCTGAAGAACCACTGCTTTTACGTTGTCATCAAGACGAGCCTTACGCAGAAGACGCGCAGTGCTGTCGCCACCTATAGTACCGGCTTTTTGATTACCGTCTAAGATGGTGCCCTTGGCAACTACAATCGCCACTTTATCCATATCTGACTCGATAACCGGCATAGGCGGGTTAACAACTTTAAGATAGGTATTGAACGAAGTGAGGTTAACGCCGTGATTGTTTTCATCTTCACCGACTAATTCAGTGAGCTCCAATCTTACTTCTTCGCGGGTCTTCAATGCGTCTACCCAATTATTCTCAAGCGCATACTGTGCGAAATCGCCGCCTGCCGCTTCAAACTTTGCTAATAAACCTTCAAGGGTCTCGTCAAAGTTTGCTTCATCGATACCGCGAGCTGCTGCTACGTCCGCTTTGTATTGCGCCCAGTAACCATCTAACCACTGTTTCTCCGCTTCCTTTGCTTCTTCAGACATATCATTTCGCATGATAGGCTCAACAGCAGATTTATAAGTACCAACCCGGAAGATATGCGTGGTTACTTTTAACTTTTCTAGCATGTCTTTGAAGTACATGCCATAACGGCCGTAGCCTTCAAACATTAACCCGCCCATTGGGTTCAGATAGATGCTATCAGCGTGTGCTGCCAAGTAATATTGGTCTTGGGAAAAGTAATCGCCAATGGCATAAACGGGCTTTTCAGACTCTTTAAATGCGTCAATAGCATTAGCTACGGTGCGCAACTTGTCTAAACCACCGCCGGTAAGACCTTGAAGGTCAAGAACCAAAGCTTTAATACGGCGATCCTTTTGCGCATTTTCAAGCACTTTCACTACATCGCGTACCAGTACTTCTGGGTTTTCAGGTTCACTGCCTAGCGATTCTTGTAAGAACTGTTCGAAAGGATCAATGCTTTCTTTTTCTATAACTAGCTTTCCGTTAAGCGTAAGAAACAAAGCACTGTCTTTGTTTACGGTAAACTGTTCATCGTCCTGACCAGTTATTGCGATTATCAATCCAACAAAAATAACAATGAATATCAAATTAAAGAAAAGTTTGCGGGTGAAGTTAAGCACCGTCCACAAGCCAATAAACAAGGATTTAGTCCAATTTCCTTTGGCTGCCATTTTAATCACTACCTTTTTTTGAATTAACTAACCAGAGCAAGATAGATCAGGCATACCTTACTCACGTACTGCATTCTATTATGTTACCTAAATCGAGTAAGATCGCGAACTTAATTGTAATTTTTTGTGAGTGTCTTTGTTTTCGGCGACTTACGATGACTTTTATTCTGCGTTCTTTTTTTCGTCTTGTTCCAGCCACTTTCGAATGAGGGAGGCAATACGTTTGTGACTATCCTCGCTCATCGTCATAAGAAATTTTCCATTCTTTGCTTTATAGCCGGTTTTTCCATGGCCCTTTTTCATTAGTCGTAAAAACGGTGAGGGCTTATTTTCGCGCGATGAAATTTTTTTCATAAAGTGTCGTTCTTATTTCTTAATCACACAAAGTAGGCAAAACAATGACACACATTTACCAACAAATCGTAGCCCGACTGCAAGTGGCAGATGGCATTCCTTTACTTTTATTGCGCTTGTATTTAGCACCAGTGATGATACAGGCTGGCTGGAATAAAGCATCCAGTTTCGACAGTATTGTAGATTGGTTTGGTAACGATGATTATGGGCTTGGTTTACCAATGCCTTTGGTAATGGCGTTCTTAGCTACAGCCGCAGAACTCGTGGGCGGTGTTCTATTGTTATTGGGTGCATTGACCCGCTTGGTGAGTATTCCATTAATGGTAACCATGATAGTCGCTATGGTGAGTGTTCACGCTAAGAATGGATGGCTCGCTATTGCTGATGCGTCTTCATGGCTAGCTGACGGTACAATCTTACTGAATGAAAACATTATGGCTGCGCCAGAAAAGCTTGCGGCAGCTAAATCATTGTTACAAGAGCACGGCCATTATGACTGGCTTACTTCCAGCGGTAACTTTGTGGTACTTAACAACGGCATCGAATTCGCAGCTACCTATTTTATTATGCTTTTAGTTTTGTTTATCTATGGTGGTGGACGCTTCTTTAGTGTCGATTTCTATGTGAATAAAGCCATGCGTTCTAAAAGTAATTAGGGACGCTCCATTTCCTGTACAAAAGGCCGGAATTTTCTGGTCTTTTTCGTTTATGAACCGTAGGATCTAGCATTCAGGTTAGGTAAATTATTGTTGTTGGCACGCTTGTCTCGATTGTGAAAATCGAAGCGTGATAATAGCAACGCGAAAAAATAAAGTAGGGACGTAAATGGACGCATTAACATTGTTACTCAACAGAAGTTCTCAGCCTCGATTGGAAGCGCCAGCACCTAGTGGAGATGCCTTAGAGAATATTATGCAGGCTGCACTACGTGCCCCAGACCATGCTTGTCTTACTCCTTGGCGTTTTATCGTGTGCACAGGAAAAGGGCTGGATAAGCTAGGTGCACTCTATGAGCAATCCGCTATTGAAAATGAAAAGTCGCAGAAAGAAATTGAACGTGCCGTGCAGCTTCCTCACCGCGCACCTATGGTTATCGTAGCCATCGCAAAGCATGTGGAACATGAAAAGGTACCGCGTGTTGAGCAGATAGCGTCGGCAAGCTGTGGCGTTATGGCGATGCAAATGGCAGCAGTAGCACAAGGGTTTAACGGCATGTGGCGCACCGGTGGCTACGCACACTGTGAGACGGTAAGAAACGGATTAGGTTTAAGTGAAGAAGACGAGCTGGTAGGTTTCTTATATTTAGGAACACCAGCGTTTGAGCCTGCACCTAAACCGCAAAGAAATAGTAACGACTACTTTGAATTCTGGCAGTAGTTGATACCTATTCGAATAAACTGCCGTATTAGATAGCTAGCGGCGGGTAAGAAGGGTCTTATTTTTATAAGTAAGCTAAAATAAGACCCTAACATTTAGCCTAGAAAGATAGGTCTACATTATAACCAGCGAACTTCCTGATATTAATAACGCGATCGCCATCTAGCATCCAGTATTGCCCCTTGATACCTTGCAATACACCAGTAAATGACGGTGTCTTATCAAAGTTTAAAGATTTTATCTTTACCGGATAATCTTCAACAGGGTAATGAATATCATGGATAGGCGTTGTCACTTCTGATACTGCTTGAAGCCCTTTTTCTTGCTTCAGCGCTTCTAGCTCACTTTCAATTTTATCCATTAATTCGGTTTTGACCTGTTCTAAATCAACCTCGTCAGGTTTGCCCTTTAACATTGTTCGCCAATTGGTTTTATCTGCAATGTGATCTTTGCATAACGTTTCAACCAAACCACTGGTAAGCCTGTCAGGAACTCGCAGCATTACGGTAGCTTGCGTAGCTCCTTGATCCATCCACCGCGTAGACACGCCTTCGGTGACTTGACGAGTGATGCCCACCTTTACCGTACCTGTGTTAGCCAAATAAACAAAATGCTCACTAAAGCAATGTTCTTCACCCCACTGAGGTTCTCTGCACGTCCCTTCGTGGTAATGGCACTTTTCTGGCTTAATAATGCAGCTATCGCATTGTGCCAGCGATATCAAACACGGGTAGCAGTATCCTTGGTTGAAGCTTTTTTTGGTTTTGCGGTTGCAGTGAACACAGTTGATTTCACCAGAGTAGGTTACCGTTACTTCCTTGCCGATAAGAGAATTGATATCTACCAACTCATCACCAATTGGAAGCGAGTAGTGCACGGTATTGTTTTCATCGGCGGAGGTACGCATTTTTTTAAGCATACCCGAATATGTTGTTGTCACTTGTTGAAACCTTTTTCTTAAAAACTTTATTTGTAACGCTGTTAGTCGCTTAATTCGCCGCGCAAGTTTTGCGTTAATAGATGGCTTATTTCCTCAAAAGGAAGCCCTTTACTTAATAAGTAGTGCAGTTTCGCGAGGGCAGCCTCGGGCGTCATATCGCTACCCGATAAAACTCCTACTTCTTGTAGGCCATGGCCAGTGGCATAACCACCCATGTTTACGCGACCGCGCATACACTGGGTACAATTCAAAACAGGAATTTCTCTGGCTTTTGCGTATTTTAACTGTGCAATAAGCTCAGGGTTCTGAGGTGCATTGCCCACACCATAACTCAGTAAAATCAGTGCATTCACCGGTTGCTGCAGCGTGTTTTTAATGACCTCTGGCGCAATACCGGGATACAAACTAACCATGCCGATCGGTTGGGCTTTGACGTTCGATACCGTTAAGGTGTTATTTGGTGTCTTCGCTAATTCACCGGCTTTCAGACGAATATTAATGCCAGCTTCTAACAGTGGAGGAAAGTTAGGGGAGTCAAAGGCACTGAATCCATCTGCATCTACTTTGCGGCTGCGGTTGCCACGAAGTAGTCTGTTGTTGAAGAACAGTCCGACTTCGGCAATGGGGAAGTTCGCGGCAACATATAACGCGTTTAGAAGGTTGACTTGACCATCTGAGCGAAGCTCTGCCAGTGGAATTTGAGAACCGGTAACAATGACAGGTTTTGACAAATCCTCAAGCATGAAACTCAACGCCGAGGCGGTGTATGCCATGGTGTCTGTACCGTGCAAAATAATGAAGCCATCGTACTTGTCGTAGTTGTCGGCGATATCATCGGCAATACGCTGCCAGTCAGACGGGTCCATGTCTGATGAATCGATAAGGTTATCGTATTCATGCAGGGTAAAAAGGGGCATTTCAGAACGGTGAAACTCCGGCATCTTTTTCAGTGTGTCTGACAAGAAGCCTGCAGCGGGTACGTAGCCTTGTTTAGACGGCTTCATACCAATAGTTCCACCTGTATAGGCAATATATATATGTTTGCGCATGAAATGACCTTACCCTTAATTTGGGAATACTTTTCAAAAGGGGATAGCGTAATTTGACGGGCATTCTAACAATACCCACGGGTTTGTCACCCTGAAATACGAAGAGTTAATCCTGCCATTTTTTGTTAACGGTGACTGAACAACTTGTAGCGAACGTTTGTGCAAAGAACCAATATTGACATTATTAAAAAATTGATAAATTATGTCCAAACTTATATTATTATAATGATATTTACTAATGACTAAAACCAAGCTAAGGTATCGCTCTTGTAGCCAGATTAGTGCTGATATCGAAGAGGCTTTTAAACGTAAGTTTTTTACGCTGGCTGAATGTGTAGAAGCATTCGATAGTCGCTACAAGACTGAGATCACAAAAGGCGAAAAATCGCCAATGAACAAAGATTTCATTAGTCGTGCCAAAAACAATGGGTTCAAAGTGGTGAGTCCGCGCGTCTTAGATTTATGCGAACTTCTCGATGTGAATCCGTATGAGGTTAGTGCAAAAACGATAAATAAAAATCAAGTGGAAGATCCGTTCGAGCACCTTAAAAAAGAGTTTGAAAAGGTTGAAAAAATTGTGCGGAAACGGCCTGACCTAGAAAAAAAAGTTAAAACAATTTTGCGTAGCATTGCTGATATTGCGTCGGTACAAGGAGTGTAATATGAATAGTGTGGGATCCCCCGTTGTAAATGAAGTAAACCCCGAATTTTTCTCTTCACGAAACTCGGAACCAATGAAGTTTATTGACCTCTTTGCGGGGTTGGGCGGTTTCCACACTGGATTCGCAAACAGCGGCTATGAGTGTGTGTTTGCATGTGAGATTGAGCCTCACTTGCGAACGCTATACAAAGAAAATTACGGTATAGAACCGCATGGTGATATCACCAAGGTAAATGAAGTTGAGATTCCTGAACATGATGTAATGTGTGCGGGGTTCCCGTGCCAACCATTCTCGCTGGCGGGGAAGAAAAAGGGTGCAGAATGTCCCGCGTCAGGTCGGCTTATTGACCATGTAATCCGTATTGCCAAGCATCATACACCAAAATTTGTTGTGCTTGAGAATGTTCCCAATGTACTGACTATCGCAGAGGGGAGTTTTTGGACATACCTTACATCTTCTTTCTCAGAAATCGGCTACACCATCCACCATAAGGTTATTTCCCCCGTGGATATTGGCATCCCTCAGAATCGCAAGCGGGTCTTTATTGTAGCTATACGAAACGATCTGGATATAGGGTCATTCCAATGGCCTGAAATAACCGGGTTAGCTAAAACGTCATTGCTAGATATCCTGGACGAGAACTTAGACCATAAGAAACTGGAACCCGCGAAGGTAGACCTACTTAAACACTGGCAATCCCTTTTGAATCAACTTGCACTGGACCGCTTGGTTTGCAATTCGATAGTTGCTCCTGAGTTTGGCGCAACTTACCCCCTTAATTTCGATACCCTCAGCTTAAAAGAAATTAAACAATATAAGGGGGCTTATGGTTCAGACCTTTCTCACTGTGCTTCATGGGAAGAGGTGATGGCCTCGATGCCTAGCTACACCAGAAAAAATCGGGCTGTATCAAATTGGCTATTAGAGTCGGTTGAGTTTTCTCGTGAGCTCTACCAAACGAAAAAGGATATTTGCGATGCCTGGGCTGAAAAAATAAATAAAAATTACAATAGCTGGCAGATCTTAGAATGGCGTGGAATGCATACCACAATGGATATCTATGAGCATGTTGTTCAGTTCAGAGCCTCAGGCATCCGTATTCTAAAACCCCATATTGCTCCTTCTTTAATATCTATGACACCAACGCAGATACCCATAATACCTTCGCAAAATCGCTACATGTCGGCGCACGAAGCGGCCAAATTGCAGAACTTGCATGAACTCCCCAACCTTCCGGAAACAATTGTCGGTGCCTTTAAGGCGTTGGGTAACGCGGTTAATGCCAAGGTTATTGAGTTAATTGCAAGCAATTTGAAAGTGTGGAAGACTGCATAAAGTTAATTCTATGAATAACAGGAAGTTTAATGATGAAGATTGATGTTTCACCTGATATGCCGATGTATAACTTGCTAAGGAGTTACCCTTATGATCTAGCAGGGGCTTTGTCGGAATACATAGATAACTCGTTGCAGGCTTACCTTGATGCGCCAGAAAAAATTAGAAAAGAAATCGGCGTACTAGAAGTTTCAATTGAGGTGCAATTAAAAGACAAGCATTCGCAATATATCAAAGTTACAGACAATGGAGTGGGTATTTCCTCTGAAGCTTTACAGCGAGCAATGAAGCCTGGATTTAAGCCTGAGCGCCAAAGTCTTCATGAATTTGGTATAGGTATGAAAGCTGCTTCTGTTTGGCTTGGTCGAGAGTGGGATCTCTCGACATATCCTATAGGTCACAAAAAGGTATACAGCTTAGATTTCAATCTTGATGAATTAATATCCAAAAACCAAAAAAAAGTTGATGTCTTAGAATCTTTCGCAACTAGCGAAGATGCACACGGCGTCTCTATTACGGTAAATAAGTTACGGGACATATCTCAAGAAGAAGTGGTAGCCGCCTGCACCGATTTACATGATATCTATCAGATTTTTATCTACCGAGACAAGGTATTGAAGCTTACCTTTACGTTGGATGACACATCAGAAGATTTGATGAGTCAGAAAGTTCGAACTGAACCAGAACCATTGCGTTACCCTAAGGCATATCTTTTAAAACCATCATGGTCTGATGATGCTTTGGCTTTTAAGTGTGGTGATGAAAGATTATGGAAAAAAGATATTTCATTTTCATTTAATGGATTGCCAGTTACTGGTTTTATAACCGTCAGAAAGGAAGCAAGTCAAGCTAACAACCCTGGTTTGGCTTTGTTTAGGTATAAAAGACTAATCCAAGGAAGCGAAACGAAAGAATACAGGCCAAAAGCATTACTGGGTTCGCAAAACAAGGCAGCCCCATCAAAAATTTATATGGAGCTGCATCTAGATGGTCAACAAATCTCACACACCAAAGGCAAGTTCAATTTTGATGAGCAGCGTCTACTTCAAATATTAAAAAAGCATGAAATCGTAAAAGAATTTATTGATCAGGCCGAGGCGCATCGTCCCTCATATGAAAAGCGAAAGGCTGTAATAAAGTGTGTTTCAAAAGAGGATATGGAAAATAAGCTTGATGCGCTTAAGCTCAAAAACCAGGCAGGGAAATCTTCCAGTACTAAAGCTAAAGCGTTCAATGGTGTGCGAGGAAATAGAGAGAAGTCGACACCGCACAGTATAAATAATGATAAAAAAAATAATCCTATCGATATCTTATCATTAGTGAACACGCCAAATTCGATCATAATTGAAGACATTACAAAAGAAGCTGTAGACTTGTATAACATGAACAAAAATTGGTCGTTTGCTTTGTGTTATAGGGTGGTGTTAGAAAAACTTATGCATGAAAAAATAAAGGTAGCTCATCCGCAACTGTACACTGATAACTTGTCTGACAAAGGGATCGCTGCATTATTAAAATATTTGCATTCAAATCAGCACTTGCTTGATGGAAGTAAGTGGAAAGCTTTGCGCCGTTCACTTAATACCTTATCTAAAGATGATCTTATTGATATCACAAACCTAGCGTCTCACGGGCACAATAAACCTAGTCGAGAGAAGTTGGATACGCTTCTACTAAATACTCAAGAGCTTGTTAAGTGGTCTTTAGATAATTGAAAGTTCTAGAAAACCAGCTTTTTCAACCTTTCCATTATTGAGCAAGAAAAATGTTGAGAAGTTACAAATGAATGTTTCATGGATAATAAATCGAAGCCCAATTCATATGTCGATATATTTGACCAAACTCCTTTACAAGCGGCGAAGTTTTTTAATAAAGCGTGCAATTTATATCCTGAAATGTTACCGGTGCCTTGGTTGAACGTTAAAACAATGGTACAGCTCTCGTTTTTACGCATTTCGAACTCGATCAACGAATACCATCTTTTTTGATAATAGATGTCTGCAATAATCACCTGACGTCTGCATCGCGTACTTGAGCCCAGATACGACCATTGCCTTTGATTGGCGGGTTTGGTCAGCGGGATATATTTGATTGATTCTTCCAGAGGGCGTATACGGGCCTGAACGCCTTCAGCCCGGTTCAGGAGTTCTACGGCTTCCTTAAAGATTTCGAAGCTGGCAGGGAGGGCCTTGCGGCGGGTTCGTGTTTGATCTGCATGACCGCGGCCTGCTTCCTAACCGTCGGAGTTGCCAAGGCCTGTTCCGAGCGTTTTCGGTTCGTCCTTTTTCGGGCCGTGATGTAGTCCGCTTACGTAGCGACATTGGTCCTTTTCGGGGCGGTCGACTTCCTTGCCCATAATGGCACCGAATCTGTCCGTCGGCAGCGGGATATGTTCGTTGGTTTTTCCCTGGTCGGGTTCGTTTGCACTTTGGAACGGCTTTTCGCCGTCCCCAGTTTTATGCTTCGGCGGGGCGAATGCCGGTTTCTTTTCTTCGTTGCTGAGCTCGTCTTCTCCTTCAGACTGACTTGCGTCGTTGTCCCGTCCCACGGTGAGCTTGTCAAACGGGAAGGGGGCTGAGCAACTCTCTATGCCAAGCACCAGGTAACGCCAGCCAATTTTCGACAGGCTGTCTTTGGTGCGAATGAATTTGCCGCGTACCCTGAGGTTGGTGAATCCCTCAAAAGGAAAACCGCTTTCGGGATGCACAAATTTCCTGTTTAGCGAATCCCGCATCATGGCATCGTGGGGAAGCGTCGCACCGCGCCATGCTTGGTCGCTTGACAGTATTCTGCCGATAAACCAACCGTTTTCGTCAGATAGATGCTGCCGCAAATGCAGTATGCAGCGGTTTTCTTCCTCGTCGAATCCGCATTTTTCCGGGTTGACGACGTTGTTTGGCTGGTGATTCAAATCGCCGGAGAATACGACATGCGCCATGTCGGTCGAGACCGCGTAGTAAAAACGGATCAGTTCCCTGGACGGGGCAAGTATGTCGAAGGGGTCTTCGTCCCGCTCTATTGCGACGAGATTGGCCATAAAGCCTTTGCCGGTTCGATAGCCGTCGTAGGGGATCAGATTTTTGTCGTCTACCTGGTGATTGCCGAGAATCATTCGAATGGTTTCGTCGTTTATCGGGAGATTGTATAGGTCTTTTTGAACACCAGCTTTGACGGCCTGGCAGTAACCGTTAAGCCAGACGGAGCCGATAGAGACGAAAGGGAGTTGGCCGACGCCTATCGATATGACTTTTTGCTTTTTCGTATTCCGTAACATGGGTGGAAGCGAGGTGCTTGGCGGTGGAGTGTATGTCCTCGTTTTGAATCAGAGGACTTATGACCAGTTGCACATAGGGTTCGGAGGGCACGTTTGGATTGCGCTCGATTGCGCCGAACCAGTCGACCCTCCAATAGCGGTCGTCGCCGGGAAACTCCTCTATCCTTGGGATCCCCTGCGACATTACTGCTTATTCCCGTAGTACATCACAACGTTGTAGTCCAAAATAGCGTTGTTTAGTCGCGGTTAACGTTGTAACCCACATGAAGTTCGGTACTATTTAACTTCTTTACCCGCTGCTTGTTGGTCTGCATGGTAGCTCGAGCGGACCATAGGGCCACATGCTGCATGCGTGAAGCCAATTTCTTTTGCGTAATCACCAAGGGCGTCGAATTCCTTAGGGTGTACGTAGCGCTTAACCGGGTAGTGGTGACGGCTTGGCTGAAGGTATTGACCCAGCGTCAGCATGTCCACATTGTGAGCGCGCAGATCATCAAGTACGCCTTGAATTTCTTCGTTCTCTTCGCCCATACCCATCATCAGACCAGATTTGGTCATCACGTCAGGGTGTTGCGCTTTAAACTTCTTAAGCAAATCCAACGACCATTGGTAATTCGCGCCAGGGCGACATTCACGGTATAAACGCGGGATCGTCTCTAAGTTGTGGTTGAATACATCAGGCACGCCGTTTTTGAAAATCTCAAGTGCACGATCCATACGTCCACGAAAATCGGGTACTAATACTTCGATTGTCGTTGTTGGACTGTGTTCGCGAATGGCGTTAATACAATCTACGAAATGCTGAGCGCCACCGTCGCGAAGGTCATCGCGGTCAACAGAAGTAATAACCACATAGCGCAAATTCATTTCTGCAATGGTTTTAGCCAGCTTCTCTGGCTCTTCTGCGCTCGGAGGCAGTGGCTTACCGTGGGCTACGTCACAGAAAGGACAACGACGGGTACAAATATCACCAAGAATCATAAAGGTGGCTGTACCGTGGTTGAAACACTCGGCAAGGTTAGGACAACTCGCTTCTTCACACACAGAGTGAAGGTTGTTTTTGCGAAGTGTCTGTTTGATGTGATCAATTTTCTCGGTAGTACGAGGAAGCTTGATTTTAATCCACTCCGGCTTGCGCAGCATTTCTTCCTTTTCAGTAGGAATAATAGTGACGGGAATGTGTTTTACTTTTTCATCATCACGGAGTTTTATCCCCGCTTGAGGTCGTGCATTACTCATCAAAACCTTCTTTGTATGTTGGCTGTGCAATGGAAAGCGCTTCTAGCAACAAATGCGTTAATTCATTACCAGCGGTCTCAAGCGTAGTTGGACCATTGAGGCGCGCGGTATCGATCATTTCCATACCGGCATAACCGCAAGGATTAATACGCTGAAACGGTGATAAGTCCATATTAACATTTAAAGCTAAGCCATGAAACGAGCAGCCATTACGTATTCTTAAACCTAATGAACAAACTTTCTTCTCATCGACGTATACGCCAGGCGCATCGGGCTTTGGATACGCGGTTACGCCGTATTTTCCAAGTAGTCCGACCACCGCTTCTTCCATAGCAGTGACTAAATGGCGAACACCTAGCTTTCTGCGCTTTATGTTTAGCATCAGATAAATTACTTGTTGGCCTGGACCGTGATAGGTCACTTGGCCACCTCGGTCAACCTGAACAACAGGAATATCACCAGGCATAAGTATGTGTTCAGCTTTGCCTGCTTGTCCTTGCGTAAAGACGGCATCGTGTTCAACAAGCCAAATTTCATCTTGGGTGTTTTGGTCTCGCTCATCGGTGAAGCGTTTCATTGCCTCGAAGATAGGCTCATACGGCTGACGCCCTAACTGACGTACTATAACGCCGTTTGCGTCAGACGCTATCGACTGCTCATTCACTTAAAGTACAACCCTAACCAGCTCTAATTTGGCAAGTTCAGTGTAAATGGTTTCCATGTGCTCTTTACTGGTTACACGCACACTGATAGAAACCGAGTGGTAAGTACCTTTACTACTTGGTTTTACGTTAGGCGAGTAATCACCTGGCGCGTGTTGCTGAAGGCAGCTCACTACCTGTTGAGGTAGGTCTTCATGAGCAACGCCCATGACTTTAAACGTTTGGTTTGTTGGAAAATCTAGTAATTCGTCGAAACGGGTATCCATGCGATATCCTTGGTACTTAAAATATCATATAAAAAAACGGCCAGATTGTAACAAATCTGGCCGCTTCACAACTAGCTTTTTAACGTATTCAGTAAAGGTGTTTACTCGTCGTCAAATCCTAGCTGAAGCATAATGTAGTCTTTCATGCGATTAAAGAAGCTGCCTTCTTTTACTTCTTGAAGGGTAACTAGGGGATAACTAGCCACATCTTCACCGTCTAGTTGTAGATAAAGTTTTCCAACAACCTGACCTTTTGCAAGTGGTGCTTCAAGCTTGTCATCAAGTTCGAAGTTAGCTTCTAAATTAGCCGCCTGACCGCGTGGAATAGTAATGGGGGTAGATTGATTAATTCCAAGGTCTACTGTCTCTCTATCACCCATATAGATGCGGTGAGCAACGAAACTATGACCAGCTTGGTATGGCGTAAGTGTCTCGTAAAAACGGAAGCCATACTTAAGTAGCTTTTTGTTTTCAACTTTACGTGCACGTTCGCTATCAGTCCCCATAACTACAGAGATTAGACGCATACCGCCTTGCTCTGCAGAAGTGATTAGGCTGTAGCCCGCATCAGACGTGTGGCCAGTTTTAATGCCATCAACGTTTAAGCTTTTGTCCCACAACAGGCTATTGCGGTTGTATTGCTTAATGCCGTTGTAGGTGAATTCCTTCTCGCTATAAATCTTGTACATTTCTGGCGTTTCTGCGATAAGCGCGCGAGACAGAATCGCCATGTCACGAGGGGTAGTGTAGTGGTCAGGGTCGTGAAGACCGTGAGCATTAACCCAGTGAGAACCACTCATGCCAAGTGATGCCGTGTGTGCATTCATCATGCTGGCAAAAGCAGATTCTGAACCTGCTACGTGTTCTGCCATAGCAACACAGGCGTCGTTACCTGACTGCACAACAATGCCACGCAGTAAGTCACGTACTGAAACTTGTGTACCTACTTCAATAAACATTTTTGACGAGTCAGGGAATTTCTTCGCCCATGCGTTTTCCGAGATAGTCACTTCGTCGTCTAAGCTGATGTTACCGGCCTGTAATTCTTTGCCAATAACATAAATAGTCATTATTTTCGTTAAGCTCGCAGGAGCAAGCTGCATGTCCGCATTTTTAGATGCAATCACATGACCCGTTTCAAAGTCGGTTAGAAGAAAACCTTCTGCGGCAACTGAAGGAGCAGGCGGAGTGACTACGGCAGCATTTGCTGTGTGTAGTAAAGTGCCTATCACCAAAAAGGCAAATGAAAGTAATGACGGTTTAGCGCGTTGAATTATTCTGAGCATGGTTCTAATTTCTTTGACCGTTTTATCCGTGTGAGTTAAAGCTTACCCTATTGTTGCGATGACCGCGAAACGATGACCGCAAAACATGGCTACCCAATTTTAGCTTTTGTCCAGTTCGTAACCGAATTCTGTTGTTTCACCTACTTATTAGCTGAGGTGACGAGAGATCTTAACGAAAGGCTGCTTATAAGACTAGGTTTTATCAAAAAAGTTTACGCGATTGTAGGTATTAGGCGAAGAAACCGTGATATTGCCTGCTGAATGACACAATGCTGCCACAATGTCGTTGTTTTTATGAGCGTGCGACAACCCAACTAACTACATGGTCTGCGTAATCGCGTAAGCGTTGGGATAGCCATTTTGCTTTAATTGTTCAAGAACCTCCGCGACGACTGCTTCATCGTGGATAGGGCCTAACTGTAGTTTATAAATGTTATCTGCTACTGGCAGGTGAGCGGGAATTTGATATAACGCCGATAGCACGTTAGAGATAGATTTTGCTTTCTCGGCGTTTGAAAGCGCAGCAACTTGAATATAAATCGCATCACTTACCGCGTTGCTACTTTTCTCACTGCTGCTTGTGTTGGTATCCGCGGTGTTCGAAGAGGGGGCTAATGGCGGGGTGGGTGAAGTTGCTGCCAAGGCCGGTGCGGGTACTACCGCAATACCCAAGTATTCATCGTAAGTAACGGTTGGACTGTTTCCCACCGTCACATTGTTTTGTTCGTCAAAGTGGATAACTTCAAGTTTGACTCGCGCTGTGCCTTTGCTGTGGTAGCCTAGTTTTACTGCGGCTGCATACGACAAATCGATAATTCTATCATCGTGAAAAGGGCCGCGGTCGTTAACGCGGACGATCGCTTGTTTGTTATTTTCCAAGTTAGTAACACGCACGTAAGAGGGCAGTGGCAATGTTTTGTGAGCCGCGCTCATGGCAAACATATTGTAAGTTTCGCCATTTGAGGTTAAGTGACCGTGAAACTTCTGACCATACCAACTGGCATAGCCGACCTCTTCATAGCCTTTGCCACTATCCATTGGCGTGTAGTGCTTGCCCAGTACCTTGTAAGGCCTGCTGTTAAACATGCGGTAGGCTTCGTATTTTGGTACAGCATCAAGTGTTTCTGGTTTCTTGGCTACGTGCTTAGGCGCTGAGTCTTGCTTTTGGGTATAGCGACCAGATTGTGTAGGTGCACTTTGGCATCCCACTAATGCCAAAACTATAAAAACAGCTGAGCCATAGCGAAAGAACTGCCCGTTTGCCAGATTCTGGTTAACAAGACCCGCATTAACTAAACCCGCTTTTACAAAATCAAGTACCGAAAAAAGGCGCTGCAACATACAAGTTATCTAGACATTAAACGTTTCTGAGTGGCAATGGCCATAAGAATGCCAAAACCTGCCATTAAAGTCACCATAGATGTTCCTCCAAAGCTCACTAGAGGAAGGGGAACACCCACCACGGGAAGTAATCCGGACACCATGCCCATGTTTACAAATACATAAACAAAAAAGGTAAGGGTAATACTGCCACCAAGCAATTTTGCATAGGCGTCTTGTGCCCGGCTAGAAATTATAAGGCCGCGCATAATTATAAAAATGTATATTGCCATTAAACACATTACACCGGTAAGACCAAACTCTTCGCTGAATACTGAAAAGATAAAATCGGTGTGACGTTCGGGTAAAAACTCGAGTTGTGATTGCGTGCCTTGCAGCCAGCCTTTGCCGTCTACACCACCAGAACCAATGGCAATTTTAGATTGGATTATGTGGTAGCCAGA
>CESI01032997.1_pt1 | contig 24612 bp, 23 predicted proteins | sample 356301 | NCBI WGS metagenome assembly CESI01 (sample SAMEA2621423, study PRJEB7988) | marine metagenome | biome: marine biome (ENVO:00000447); feature: deep chlorophyll maximum layer (ENVO:xxxxxxxx); material: "saline water (ENVO:00002010), including plankton (ENVO:xxxxxxxx)" | depth 40 m | reverse complement strand
TTGAAAAGCTGAAGTTTTTTCCAAGATTATACTCTGTAAAAACATCTAAACTTGTAAGCATTTGATCCACTGCTTGTCCACTTCCATCTCCCATGGTTGAAATGGGATTAAAAGATCCTTTAAATCCATAATTAAAGCTTTCGTCGCTGTATCTTAACAAGCTTATGGTGTTAAATGAAAGTCCATTTTGATTCCAGCTATCAACATTTGCTCGTTTGTTTGCAATTACGTTTTCACCTTCATTTACAAAGTCTACAGCATTAAGTCCAACGCTAATTTGCCACTGGTTGTTTTTGTCTTGCGCTAGGATAGAGTTTGCATAAAATAGCACAGTAAAAACAAAAATTAATTTTCCTAATTTTTTCATTTTAATAGTTTTTTATAAAATTCCTTAAATACAAACTTAATGAATTTACTGAATATACGACTCGTGATGGATATGTTTTCTGAAATTAAAGCTCTATTACCTCTATAGAGTGGCCCACATATACCAGTATGCTGTTTTCAACATTTAAGCCCATGTCACTTAATGTATTCGCGTATTTTTTTATTTGTAACATGTGTTCTTCTCTTTTTTCACCCGTTTTGTACTCAATTATGGTGTGTTTGTTGCTAGGTGAAACAACAATTCTATCGGGTACCATAACTTCTTTGTTTTTAGTAAAAATTTCTTTCTCACAAATTACCTCAAATTCTTTTGTAAAATAACTTGAAAGAGCTGTCTTTTCAATTGTTCTTTTCACAAGGATTATAATTTCCTTTAAAACAAGCTTCTTGTTGTTTTCCATTTCAAGAAATAGCCTGGCTTCTTTTTCAAACTGAAAAGAATATTTAATCTTAGACATTAACTTGTGAAATAAGTTTCCAAAAACTATTTGATCGTCTTTGTAAAAATCATCGAAATTGGGTTTGAAAACAAGGAACGGGAAGCTTTTCTCTAATTTTTTTTTAGATTGTTTTTTAGCATTATCTGAAAAATAGTTTTTATTTTTTTTGCCCCAACTATAGGCTAATTTACCCTGTTCCCATCTCCCCGAGCTCTCTAAAAAAGATCGAAGCGCTTCGTTATGAGAAAGTAAAGACGCTTTTTTAGAAAGTGTTGCAACTATATACATTTCATTAATGGCTCTTGTTAATGCTACATATAAAATGTTTGCGTTGTCTAATTCTTCTTCTCTTCGAATTTTATTGTAAATATTCTTTCCTTTTTCGCCAGCACTTTTGACTGTTTTATTAAACGGAACTAAAAGGTCTAGTTTAGTCTCTTGACAACCAAAAGGAAGCCAGACTCTTTGGCTGTTGGGGCGGTGAGAAGAAGAATCCGCAAATGGGTATATTACAACGGGGAATTCCAAGCCTTTTGATTTATGAATTGTAAGTATTTGTACTGCATTGTCATCTCCCGCCATTGCAATGTTTAACTTCTCTTTATTAATTTCCCAAAATTCTAAAAATTGTAATTCATTTCTATTTTCTTTGAGAAAAAAATCAAATATTTCATCCATAAAAAACTGCAAATGCGCATCTTCACTTAAGTCAAGGGAAAGTTTGCTTTGAATAGTCATAATCCCATCATAAACAGGCACTTTAATAAAATCTTGATAAGAAAACCCTATTAGAATGTCGAAAAATTTATCAATTTTTTGATTCAATAGCTTCTTGTAAAAATCAAAAGGATCTTCCTTTTTTTCTTTTTCTATAAAGTATTTTATTATAGCTTTTCTTGAACTCAAATTGTTTGGTTCATTTCTTAGTCGAATAAGCTCTATTAAAAACCTTACGTTACTAGAATTTTTTAGCATTAAAGATTCCGCAGAAATTACAGGTATTTTGTTTTTTATTAAAAATTCTGAAATTATACTCTGCTGATTTTTGTTTCTTACCAAAACACTTTGATCGGAGTAAGAAAACCCTCTTTTTTTACAATCCTTAATTATGTTTAATGTTTTGCTTAAAAAGGCCTGTTCGTTTAATTGTTTTTCATTGTGCTTCTCTAAAAGTTCGACAGAAACAAATCCTTCCTTTTTGTCATTTAATTCTTGTGAACATCCGTCTCTATAAATTTCTTGATTTTGTTTAAAATGAAATGTTTTGGAAATGTGTTCAAAAAACAAATTATTAAAAAGCACTATCTCATCACAACTTCTGTAGTTCTTTGGCAATATTTTATTTGTATTGGTGACCATAAAAGGGTTCTCATTGTTAAAAAGAGAAATAAACTTATCGGGGTTAGCTCCTCTCCATCTATATAAAGACTGTTTTGGATCGCCCACTATCGTTAGAGAACCCATCTCCTTTTCGTTTTCTCCAGACTCAATAGAGTGAGAGATTAGAGGGACCAAATTAGCCCATTGAAGCATAGAAGTGTCTTGAAACTCGTCTATCAAATAATGTTTGTATCTGTTCCCTGTTTTTTCAAAAATATAAGGAACTGGTTGGTCTTTTATTTCTTCGCTGATTATTTTATTAAACTCACTAATTAACAGTTCCCCTTTTTCGTTTTGTATTTTGTCCAAATTTTTTTTCACTTGATTCAAAACAGAGACAGGAACTATGGATTGTTGAAAAGATTTTAAAAGGCTCCTTTCGTCTATTTTTTTTTCTATTTTTTCAAATACTCCAAAAAGTTTTTCCTTTAAAGCTAAAACTTTCTCTTCGTTCCCCTCAGATGATTTCTTTGTTATTATCGTGTTTTTTATAAATAAATTTCTAATAGATTCTAAGTTAATTTTGTTGAAATCTTTTCTTTTTAATTTTTTTAAAAATATTGGAAAGCTATTTCTTGAAAAAACTACTTCAATTTTTGTCAATTTTATTGCTTTTTCTAATAATTGAACTTGATTTTCTATTTGCGCTTCTAATTCTTTAATAGTCTTGAATATTGTCTCCTTTGCATAACGAAAATCTTTCATGTTTTTTTTCTCTAAGCTCTTAATCTTGTTGTGATAATTCTCATTGTTAAGAAGAGAAGAAAGGTTTTTTAAATCGTATGTTACATCCCAAGATTTTCCTTCGCTAATTTTAGAATTTGCAAATTCTACTAAAGCTTGTGTAATTTCCTTTTTAATGCCAACTAAACTTAATAGCCTTTCAATTGACTCGTCAATAAATTGTTCCGAGTCTAAAATCAATTGAAAATCAGATGTTATTTTTAGTTCTTTTGAGAAGGATCTAATTATATTGTGGCTAAAACTATCAAGAGTTGACACATTAAAAAAAGAATAATTATGAAGCAGAAGGGTTAGTCGTTTTTTCGCTCGAATATGTATTTCATTAATCGAAATATCTAACTGATCTTTTACTGCTTTTAACATTTCCGAGGGGTTCTCAACAGCTTTGCTATCGGAGAACTCTTTCAGGGATAATAAAACTCTGTTTTTCATCTCCTCAGAAGCTTTATTTGTGAAAGTCAACGCCAATATTTTTCTATAACTTTCTTTTTGTGAATCGCCTAAAAACTTTGATAAATAGCGTGCTGTAAGAGTAAAGGTCTTCCCTGAGCCTGCAGATGCGTTATAAATTTCGTAATTCGAGTTCAAAAAAACTTTTTATATATATTTATAAAAATACATGATTATTCCTTAATTTTATAAATGATTTAATCCACTTAAAAAAAATTATTATGAGCTTTGAATTACCTCAACTTACCTATTCTAATGATGCATTAGAACCTCACATTGACGCCAAAACCATGGAGATTCACTACGGAAAACATCATGCTGGATATACCAACAACTTGAATAACGCCATCAAAGGAACTTCTTTAGAAGGCTCGACAATTGAGGGTCTTTTATCAGATTTAGACATGACTAATATGGCGGTTAGAAACAATGGAGGGGGTTTTTTTAATCACAGCTTGTTTTGGAGCGTTATGAGTCCAAATGGAGGGGGTGTTCCCTCTGGAGATTTGTTGGATGCAATAAACCTCTCTTTTGGAAGTTTCGAAGATTTTAAAGATTCTTTTTCAAAAGCTGCGGGGACCAGGTTTGGATCGGGTTGGGCTTGGCTTTGTGTTAATCCTGGAGGAAAACTGGAGGTTTGTTCAACTGCAAACCAAGACAATCCATTAATGAGCGGTATTGGATGTGAAGGTTACCCTATTCTGGGCTTAGACGTTTGGGAGCATGCCTATTATCTAAATTATCAAAACAGAAGACCTGATTATATCTCTGGGTTTTTCAATGTGATCAATTGGGATGTTGTTTCTAAAAAATATTCTGAAAAGAGTTAGGCAAACTTAATATGCCCTTTTGTTAACTCCCTCAAAGAAGTTAACAAAAGCTTGATTCACCACTTTATTTCCCCCAGGTGTAGGGTAATTACCGGTAAAATACCAATCTCCTAAATTTTTAGGACATGCTTTGTGTAGATTTTCTACTGTTTGAAAAATCACATTAATCTCTGCGTTAATTCCTTCTTCTCTAAGCATTGCTGAGATCTTTTCTGAAATTTGATCTTCTGAAAAATCATTATAAACTGCTTTTACTTTGTTTTGCATTTTATTTAAAGGTCGTTTTAACTCTTCTAAGCAATCTTTGTATGTTTTTTTCAATAGCTCTTTTTTGTTGTGTTTGATTAGCTCTAAGACTGCACGAAAAGCAATAAAATCTTCCATCCTTGCCATATCAATGCCATAACAGTCAGGGTATCTAATTTGTGGCGCACTTGAAACTATAATTATTTTTTTTGGGTTGAGCCTATCTAATATTTTTAAAATGCTTTTTTGAAGAGTTGTCCCTCTAACTATACTATCGTCAATGATAACTAGATTATCGGTCTTTTTTATAGATCCATAAGTTATATCATATACATGAGCTACTAGTTCATCTCTATTAATGTCGTCTGCTATAAAAGTTCTAAGCTTTGCGTCCTTAATAGCAACCTTTTCGATTCTAGGCTTATTTGAAAGTAGCTGATCTAATCTTTGAGATGTTATTTTTTCTTTATTGTCTACAATTTCTCTTATTGCCTGGTTATGCATGTAGTCTTGAACTTCTTGAACTAATCCGTAAAAAGAAGTTTCAGCAGTATTTGGAATGTATGAAAAAACCGTATTAATCAAATCTCCTTTAAGCCTTTCTAATATTTTGGGGAAAAGTAATTTTCCTAAGGTTTTTCTTTCGTTGTATATCTCAGCATCACTTCCCCTTGAGAAATATATTCTTTCAAATGAGCAGGATCTTTTCTCTGTCGCCTCTAATACTTGTTTAATAGAGAACTCTCCTGATTTTTTTATAATTATACTTTTTCCTGGGTCTAGTTCTTTAACATCCTTAAAATCCACATTGAAAACCGTTTGAATTACTGGTCTTTCTGAAGCAACCACTACAACCTCATCATTTTTAAAATAATATGCCGGTCTAATCCCCGCAGGATCTCTTAAGAAAAAAGCGTCTCCATGTCCTATTAATCCCGCCATAGCATAACCTCCGTCCCAATCTTTAGAAGCTTTTTTTAATATTTTCGAAACATTTAGTCTTTTTTCTATTAAAGCAGAGGCCTCCATTTTACTAACCCCTTCTTTCTTCAACTTTCTGTAAATTTTTGATACTGCATCATCCAAAAAGTGTCCAATTTTTTCCATCACCGTAATGCCGTCAGCTTTGTCTTTTGGATGCTGTCCTAATTTCACTAAATTATCAAAAAGCTCCTGATTGTTAGTCATGTTAAAGTTACCTGCTACAATCAAATTTCTATGTTTCCAGTTATTTTGTCTTAAAAATGGATGAACGCTTTCAATGTTGTTTTTCCCAAAGGTTCCGTACCTAACATGTCCCAACATTAATTGTCCCAGGTACGGTGTGTTATCATTATTTTTTTTAGAGGAATCCAAATAAATTTCACTGTTAATTTCTTGAAAAATTTCCTGAATTGGTTGTTTCCCTGCGGATCTTTTTCTGTGAATATATCTCTCTCCTGGCTTAGATTCAAGTTTTACACTAGCAAATCCTGCACCATCCTGTCCTCTGTTGTGTTGTTTTTCCATCATCAAATACATTTTATTCACACCATAATTTATGGTTCCGTATTTTTTTTGATAAAATTCAAGAGGCTTTAGCAGTCTTATAAGAGCTATTCCGCATTCATGATTAATTTGGTCGCTCATAGATGTAATTGACTTTAAATGTAAAAATAACTATTTTTTTAAAGTGTCATTAGTAAATCATTGTCTTTTTTAAACAGAGTGTTTTGTGAATACTTTAAACTGGTTAATTCTATCTAAAACTTGTCCTTTTTTTAACTGTTCCATGGAAGAAGTTCCAAAACTTTCCACACAAAAAGAAGCCATTACTGTCCCGTAAATGATCCCGTTTTTTAAATTTTCAAAAGTCAACTCCTTTTGTTCTGAAAGGTGTCCTGATAAGCCGCCTGCAAAAGTGTCTCCTGCACCTGTTGGGTCTATTACTTCTTTCACCGGAAATGCCGGAGAAATAAAAAATTCTTTATCCCCAAACAACATAGAGCCGTGTTCTCCCTTTTTTATAATAACATATTTTGGTCCTAATTTTAAAATTTCTTCTGCAGCTAAAAAAAGAGAATTTTTTCCCGAAAGTTGAATTGCCTCTTCATCATTGATTACAATCACATCTACTCTTTTTATTATTTTAAGCAATTCTTCAATAGCTGAATCCATCCAAAAATTCATAGTATCTAGTATAATTGCGTGTGGCTTTTTGACTAATTGATCTAAAACAGCCCCCTGAACAGCTGGATGTAGGTTGCCTAAAACAACTATTTCTGACGAAGCAAAATCAATTGAAACTTTAGGGTCAAAGTCTGCTAAAACATTTAGCTCTGTCGCCAGGGTGTCTCTTTTGTTCCAGTCTTTGTGATATTTTCCCTTCCAATAAAAGGTTTTTCCATTTGATATTACCTCAATTGAACCTGTATTAATCCCTCTGTTCTTTAATAGTTCTAAATGTGCTTTTTCAAAATCTCCCCCAACAACAGAAACAACAGAAGCGTTTAGGTTAAAATGAGAACACGCTAAAGCTATGTAGGTTGCTGCTCCCCCTAATATTTTCCCCGAGCTTCCTTTTTTGGTTTCTATTTCATCGTATGCTACTGTTCCAACAATTAAAATTTTTTTCATAATAACTTCATTTCTTTATTTTCATAACCCTGATCAATTAGAAGGTTCTTTTTTTTTGATGCTTCAACAGCCAGACTGTCACACCTTTCGTTTTGAGGGTGATCATTGTGTCCCTTAATCCAAATAAATTTTATTGAATGCTTAGGATAAATTTTTAAAAATTTAGTCCACAAATCTATATTTTTTTTCTTTTTAAAGTTGTTTTTTTCCCAATTAAAAACCCATTTTTTTTCAACAGAATCCGAAACATATTTAGAGTCTGTATAAACCACTACATCTGCATTTTTTGTTTTAATTTTATTTAAAGCCTCAATAACCGCAAATAACTCCATTCTGTTGTTTGTGGTCATTCTAAATCCCTCTGAAAATTCTTTAAAATATCCTGTGCCTTTTTGCTCCATCACAATCCCATAACCACCTGGGCCTGGATTTCCTCTAGATGACCCGTCTGTAAATATGTTTATAACCTTATCTTTCATTTTCTAAAATCTGGCGAATAATCTTCGGCAGAAACTCATGCTCTAATTTTAAAATTCTGAGGGCTAGCTCTTCTGAAGTTTCGTTTTTTTTAATATTGATTGCTTTTTGAAAAATAATTTCTCCTTCATCATAACTTTTATTAACATAATGAATGGTAATGCCAGACTTTTTTTCTTTTTTTTGAATTACCGCCTTGTGTACATTAATCCCATACATCCCCTTCCCACCAAATTTTGGAAGAAGAGCTGGATGGATATTAATTATCTTGTTTGGGAAAATTTCAACTAAATCTTTTGGGATTTTCCATAAAAACCCTGCCAACACAATCAGGTTTGGATTTATCTTTAAAAGTTTTTTTTGTAGAACTGAAGAATTATAAAAACTTTCATAATCCAAAACCATACTTTGAATGGAGTGACTCAATATTTTTGTTAATACTTTCGCGTTTGGATTATTACAAATTAACAGCTCTATAGATACATTTTTTTCTTTTTCAAAATGTTCACATATTTTTTCCACATTAGACCCCGATCCCGAAGCAAATAAAATAATTTTTTGTAAAGACAATTTCAATCTGTTATAATAAACAAAATAACGAATTTCTTATTCTATATTCAACATAATTTTTCATTCTTTTTTTGTAATTTTTTTAAAAAAGAGGTGATATAATGTAAAGTTTTTTATTTTTGTCAGAACTTTAAACCAAAGAATTATGTCAGATATCTCATCGCGTGTAAACGCAATCATTGTTGACAAACTAGGCGTTGACGAAAACGAAGTGGTTTCTTCCGCAAGTTTCACTAACGACTTAGGAGCAGACTCCCTAGATACCGTAGAGCTTATAATGGAATTTGAAAGAGAGTTTGATATACAGATTCCTGATGACCAAGCTGAAAAAATAGCTACTGTTGGACAGGCTGTCCAATACATTGAAAGTTCAAAATAATATTTTATGGGGCTACGGCGTGTTGTTGTTACCGGACTTGGGGCATTAACACCAATAGGTAACACGGTTTCCGATTATTGGAAGGGGCTGATAAAAGGTAATAGCGGGGCAGCTCCAATCACCTATTTTGATGCGTCTCTTTTTAAAACTCAATTTGCTTGTGAGCTTAAAGGTTTTAATCCGGAAGATTTTATGGATAGAAAGCTTTCTAGAAAAATGGATCGCTTTGCCCAATATGCAATTGTTTCTTCTGACGAAGCAATTCTAGATTCTGGTTTGGATTTAGAAAAAAGTGACAAGGACCGTATTGGAGTAATTTGGGGAGCTGGAATTGGTGGTTTAGAAACCTTTCAAAACGAAGTGCTTGGCTTTGCTTCCGGCAACGGAACACCTAGATTTAATCCTTTTATGATACCTAAAATGATCCCTGATATTGCTCCTGGTATTATTTCTATTAGAAATGGCTTTAGAGGTCCAAACTTTGCAACTGTTTCGGCATGCGCGTCTTCTGCAAACGCAATAATTGATGGTTTAAACTACATCCGATTAGGCTATGCAGACGTTATCGTTTCTGGGGGCTCGGAAGCTGGAGTTTCTATTTCAGGAATTGGGGGGTTTAATGCACTACATGGTTTATCAACAAGAAATGATGATCCTAAGTCTGCTTCTCGCCCCTTTGACAAAGATAGAGATGGTTTTGTCCTTGGTGAAGGAGGAGGTTGTCTTATTTTAGAAGATTATGAACACGCTATTAAAAGAGGAGCAAAAATATATGCAGAAATTGTTGGCGGCGGTTTGTCTGCTGACGCATACCACATGACTGCTCCACATCCAGAGGGAATAGGCGCAATAAAAGTTATGCAAAACTGCATTAAAGATGCAAAAATTGATTTAACCGAAATTGATACTGTAAACATGCACGGAACCTCAACACAACTTGGGGATGTGGCAGAAGCCAAGGCATTATATAATGTGTTTGGCGAACATCTTTATTCTATGAATATTAATTCGACAAAATCTATGACAGGGCATCTTCTTGGTGCCGCTGGAGCTATTGAAGCAATTTCTTCTATCCTTTCAATAAATAATGGAATTGTTCCTCCTACAATAAATCATCAAACAAATGATGATGCTATTGACGCAAAAATAAATTTCACTTTCAATGAAGCTCAAAAAAGAGAAGTTAATTTCGCCATGAGTAATACCTTTGGATTTGGCGGTCACAACGCTTGTGTAGTCTTTAAAAAGTTTGAATAACCCCCTTTTTTTAAGTGTTTCTAAACTTTACAAATTGTATCTTTGACGCATGTCAAACTATGTGCTCTCTCATAATGAAATTGACGACAAAGGTCATCTTTTTGGGATTCATTGTCCTTTAGAGCCCTTTAATTTAGCTTTTAAAATAAACTCTTTATTGAACATTAGACTTGTCCGCTCAAGGCTAGATGTTACTTTCAAAAACAATAAAGAAAGATATATGGTTTATAAAAACGTCGTTAAAAAAAACGAGGCCTCTCTGTGGCTATTCTCTAACTCGTTTTTGATTTCAACTATCAATAAAAGTTCTGAAGTTTTATTTGAAGAGGAGGTGATTGAACGCTCTTTGCTTCCTGAATTTTCCAAAACAGACTATATTCTGAAAATAATAGCTGAAAACTCCTATTGCAGTGAATTTGCTAAATCCTTGGTTTTATTGCCTGATGTTTTATCTTGCTATCTTTTGCCAAACAATAAAACAAAATCTAAACATAATTTAATCTTTGATTAATGAAACTAAATAAAACCAAAATTGTTGCCACACTGGGACCCGCTTCATCCTCTAGGGCTATGTTAAAAAAACTGCTGAACGCTGGGGTTGATGTTTTTCGAATTAACTTTTCGCACGCTTCTTATGACAAAACTGCAGAGACAATCAAGAACATAAGAGAGCTTAGCGTCGAACTAAAAATTCACGCTTCTATTTTAGCGGACCTCCAGGGTCCAAAAATTCGGCTTGGTTTGGTTAAAGAAAAAAGCTTTTTAAATAAGGGAGATGTTTTAGAAATTACAACTAAAAGCCTTAAGTTGGGAAGCGAAAAACATGTTTCTATAAATTATTTGGATTTTCCTAAAGACGTCCGTTCTGGCGAGAAAATTCTAATAAACGACGGTAAGCTAATTTGTAAAGTTTTAGAAACAAATAAAAAAGATTTAGTTAGGGCCAAGGTTATACAAGGAGGTCCCCTAGAGTCTAGAAAAGGAGTAAATCTTCCTAACACAAAGATTTCCTTGCCTGCTTTGACAAAAAAAGACAAAGAAGATGCTTTGTTCGCTATTAAACACGAATTAGACTGGATCGCTCTTTCTTTTGTAAGATCAAAAAAAGACATTAGTCTTTTGGAAAAACTTATTAAAGAAAATTCCAGTTACAAAATTCCAATTATAGCTAAAATAGAAAAGCCCGAAGCTATTGAAAACATGGACGAAATAATTAAAAAATCTGACGGAATAATGGTTGCTAGGGGAGATTTAGGTCTTGAAATTCCCTCTGAGGAAGTTCCTTTAAATCAAAAGCTGTTAGTTAAAAAAGCAAAAAAGGCCCGAAAGCCAATTATCATCGCGACACAAATGATGGAGTCAATGATAGACAGTCTTACTCCTTCTCGTGCTGAAGTAAACGACGTAGCGAATTCAATTATGGATGGAGCGGATGCGGTTATGTTGTCTGGAGAAACTTCTGTGGGGAAATTTCCTGTTGAAGTTATTAATACGATGGAGCGAATAATTAATCGTGTTGAAGACTCTCCTTTAATTAAAAGTCCTTTTAGCGCTCCTGAATTAAAATCCAAAAGGCTATTAACAAAATCGGTCTGTTTTCACGCTGCTAGTATTGCCAATGAATTGAATGCTTCAGCAATCTGTACTCTAACCAATAGCGGCTACACTGGCTGGATGATTTCATCATTAAGGCCTAGTTCTATGATTCTTGTTTTTACTTCTAACAAAAGAATTCTTTCTCAATTAAATCTTCTGTGGGGGGTTAAGTGTCTTTTTTATGATAATTTTGTTAGTACAGACACAACCATTGCAGAGGTTAATAAAATGGCGGTTGAAAATGGTTTCATAAAAAAGAATGATTACGTCATTAACTTATCTGCTATGCCGATTGTTGAAAAAGGAGAGGTCAATACGCTTAGAGTTTCTAAAATATAATCAAGATTCTTTTTTGCTTATTTTTGTCCAATGGAAACAACTCGACAAAAAAAAATAGCCGGTATTTTACAAAATGATTTAACTTCAATTTTACAAAAACTATTAAAAAGTGTTGGGGGAAATTCTGTAATTTGCTCTATAACTAAGGTGAAAATCTCCCCTGATCTATCTCTTGCAAAAATATACACAAGTGTTTTTCCGATAAATCAAGCCAAACCTATGTTTGAATTAATAGAACTTAATAAAGGTTCCATAAGAAATTCCTTGGGAATTTTAATCAAGAATCAAGTGCGTAGAGTTCCTGCGATTGACTTTTATCTCGATGACTCTCTTGATCATATAAGTAAAATAGAAAAGGCTCTTGAAGAGAAGTCCAACCCTATAAAAGACACTGATCTTTTAGAAAAGAGAAAATCCATTTAAAATGGGTTTTTCTAGTTTTATAGCTAAAAGGTATTATTGGTCAAAAAGTAAATGGAACATTGTTAATATAATTAGCAGAGCTGCGTCTTTTGTTTTAATAATAGCTGTTTGTTCCTTTTTTGTCGTTCTTTCTGTTTTTTCAGGATTAAAAAGTTTTGGCGAAAATTATTCCAAAGCTTTTGAACCTGAAATTAAGATTTCTGATGTTTATTCCAAACATTTTATTATTCCCGATTCTATTTACAATAGAGTTCAGAATATTGATGGTGTTTCTTTGTTGTCAAAAATATTAGAAGAAAAAGTTCTTGTTCAAAATGAAGAAAAAAATGACTTTGCTTATTTATATGGCGTTGACCGTTTGTACAACTCTGTGGTTCAGATCGATAGCGTTGTTACTCTAGGCAAATGGCTAACGCCTCTTTCAAAAAAGTTTGAAGCAGTCGTTAGTTACGATTTGGCTAATGATTTGAATTTAGGAATGTTTAATTATGGCGGAGGCCTAACTATTATTGTTCCTTCAAAAAAATCAAAAAACAATCTTTTTAAAAAGAAGTTTTCTTATGGTTCGTACATGGTTTCTGGGCTCTTTAGTTCGAGCGAATCTACTAACCAAAAAACAGTTTTTACTTCAATTTCTAACGCTAGGCAGCTCCTTGATCTTGACAAGGCAGCTCTTTCTGCAATTATAGTTAAAACAAACAATAAGGCCCCTCTTATTTCAGTTGCTAGTGAAATTAAAAAAATGCTGGGCAATGGCTTTTCAGTAAAAACCCGACAAGAATTGAACGAAACATATTACAAAATGCTTAACGCTGAGGGCTTAATTCTTAATCTTGTTTTAGGTCTTATTTTAATTGTTGCCATGTTCAACACTGTTGGAGCTGTTATTATTTTAATCGTAGAAAAACAAAAAGATATAAGAACCCTTTATAAGCTTGGAGCAAAAAAACATCAAATTCATTCTCTTTTTTTTAAACATGGCCTTTATTTATCATACTCAGGGGGTTCTATAGGGCTAATTCTAGGCTGTATTATTGTGTTTATACAAGAACAGTTTGGGCTAATTCTTTTATCAGGAACCTCTCTTCCATATCCAGTAGTTTTTGATTTAAACAACTTTATAACTGTAATAGGATTACTTTTGACCGTAGGGGCGGGAGGGTCTTTTTTGTCTTCTCTTGCATTAAAAAAAATCAAACAATAGCCTCAAAACTAGCTTTCTTTTCCTCTAACTCTTTAAAAACTTCCATTACCTCGATAATTGAATCTCCTGTAACTAATCTTGTTCTAAAGGATTTAAAATTTGATATTCCCCTGAAGTAGTTTGAATAGTGGCGTCTTGTCTCCAAAAGGCCTAGTCTCTCTCCTTTCCATTTTATTGCCATTTCTAAATGTCTTTTAGCGGTATAAATTCTTTCCTCTAAAGAGGGAAGCTGTCTAGTGGCTCCTTCATTCAAATACTCTTTTACTTGTTTAAAAAACCAAGGATTTCCAATGCTGGCCCTGCCTATCATTGCTCCATCTAAACCATATTCGTCTCTCATTATTCTAGCTTTTTCTGGTGAGTTTACATCGCCATTTCCAAAAACAGGAATATGCATTCTGGAATTATTTTTTACCGCAGCAATGGGAGCCCAATCTGCATTTCCTTTATACATTTGAGATCTTGTTCTTCCATGGATTGATATCGCTTTTATGCCAACATCCTGCAGCCTCTCTGCGACCTCTACAATTCTAATCGTTTTGTCGTCCCAACCTAGTCTGGTTTTAACCGTAATAGGCAAAGAGCTTCTTTTAACCATTTCAGAAGATAATTTAACCATTAAATCTATATCTTTTAAAATTCCTGCTCCCGCTCCTTTAGAAACAACCTTTTTAACTGGGCACCCAAAGTTAATGTCAATTATGTCAGGTTTGCTTTTTTCAACAATATCAACCGTCTTAAGCATAGACTCTAAATTGGCTCCAAAAATTTGAATTCCAACAGGCCTTTCTTTTTCGTAGATATCTAGTTTCATTACGCTCTTTTGAGCGCTTCTAATAAGACCTTCACTTGATATAAACTCTGTATAAACAACGTCTGCACCCTGTTCTTTACATAAAGCCCTAAAAGGCGGGTCGCTAACATCTTCCATTGGAGCCAACAAAAGGGGGAAGTCTCTAAGCTCAATGTCTCCTATTTTTACCAAATCTGTACTGATTGTTTTGTGCAAAAGTAAAATATTAATTCATATGGATCTAGTATATTAATTGACCTATATTTGTTTTTTTATTTAAAATCCCAATGAGCACCATAAGAAACTTCTGTATTATTGCGCATATTGATCATGGAAAAAGCACTTTGGCAGACCGGCTTCTTGATTTTACTGGGGCTGTTTCGTCAAGAGAGAAGCAAGATCAGTTGTTAGATAACATGGACATTGAAAGAGAACGAGGAATTACTATAAAATCTCATGCTATTCAAATGAATTACTCTAAAGAAGGTAAAGACTATGTCTTAAACCTTATAGACACTCCTGGACATGTGGATTTTTCTTATGAGGTTTCTAGATCTATAGCTGCTTGTGAGGGAGCTTTATTAGTTGTTGATGCGGCACAGAGTATTCAGGCACAAACAATTTCAAATCTTTACTTGGCTCTTGAAAATGATCTAGAAATAATTCCTGTTTTAAACAAAATAGACCTTCCTTCTGCTAACCCTGAAGAGGTTAGTGACGATATTATTGATTTACTGGGTTGTAAAAAAGAAGAGATCATACACGCTTCTGCTAAAACCGGTATGGGAATAGAAAAAATACTAGACGCCATAATAGCTCTTGTTCCCGAACCCGAAACAGATTTTAACGGCCCCTTAAAGGCTTTAATTTTTGATTCTGTTTATAATCCTTTTAGGGGCGTAGAAACCTATTTTAGAGTGTTTTCTGGTCAAATTAAAAAAGGGCAGTCTGTAAAATTCTTATCGACACAAAATAAATACAACGCCGATGAAGTAGGAACATTAAACTTAACTCAAACTCCAAAAAAAAGCATTAAAGCCGGCGATGTAGGATACCTGATTACGGGAATTAAAAACGCTAAAGAGGTAAAGGTTGGTGACACAATAATTAATGAAAACTCTGTAGATCTGCAAGGAATTTCCGGCTTTGAAGATGTTAAGCCTATGGTTTTTGCAGGAATATATCCTGTAGACACAGAAGAATACGAAGATCTTAGGTCGTCGATGGAAAAACTACAGCTTAACGATGCTTCTCTTGTTTTTATTCCCGAAAGCTCTTCTGCGCTTGGTTTTGGATTTAGATGTGGCTTTCTAGGAATGCTACATTTAGAAATAATTCAAGAAAGATTAGAAAGAGAGTTCAACATGTCAGTCATTACTACCGTTCCTAACGTCTCTTACAAAGCATACACAAGAAAAGATCTTGATTCTGCTGTTTTAGTAAACAACCCCACAGACCTTCCTGACCCTAGCTCCTTAGATAGGGTAGAAGAACCCTATATAAAAGCGACAATAATCACCAAATCTGATTACGTGGGCAATGTTATGGGCTTGTGTATTGAAAAAAGAGGGCAAATTCAAAACCAAACATATTTAACTACACAAAGAGTAGAGTTGGTTTTTGATATGCCATTGGCAGAAATAGTTTTTGATTTTTACGATCGTCTTAAAACCGTGTCAAAAGGCTATGCCTCTTTTGATTACTCTCCCATTGGAATGCGATCATCAAAACTAGTAAAAGTAGATTTGCTTTTAAACGGAAACTCGGTTGACGCCCTTTCTGCTTTAATTCATTTTGACAATGCTTATAAAATTGGAAAAAAAATGTGTGAGAAGCTTCGGACTTTAATTCCGCGGCAACAATTTGATATTCCTATTCAAGCGGCTATTGGGGCTAAAATAATTTCAAGAGAGACTATTAAAGCGGTAAGAAAAGACGTAACCGCAAAGTGTTATGGTGGCGACATTTCTAGGAAAAGAAAGCTTTTAGAAAATCAAAAAAAAGGAAAAAAGAAAATGCGACAAATAGGAAGTGTAGAGATTCCCCAGGAGGCTTTTATGGCTGTTTTAAAACTTAATGAATAGTTTTATGTCATGACTTTTGTCTAAATAGTTTTATATTTAAAAAATGTTTAACCCTTTGATTATGAAAGATTCTTTTAAAAACTTTTTTAGTTTGTTTGTTTTCATTTCCTTTTTTTTTGGGTGCTCCGATTCAAGCGATAGTGGCGCTGAGGAAAAAGAGGCAGAGCCTGCAATAACAATTTCATTAGACATTTACAAAAAAGTTTATGGAACAACTTCTGAAATTACAATTTCAGGAGGCTATGCTTACATAAACACAAACGGAGTTCCTGACCATAAAAGCCCTTATTTTAAAGACACTAAATGGCATGACCAAAAATATCAGGCTTATAACGAAGGGGAACCAAACATGTTTCACAGGGGGAGCTTTCATTTGAACCCTAATAGAGTTTCCGAGCTAAATCTTTCTTTTAAAATCCCTAATTCTCCTTCAAAATCTTCTAGCCCCAATACGACTGGCATGGGGCCTATTGGAGTTTCTTTAAATGGGGTTCCTTTTTACAATCAATACGCGGCTATGAACGCTCCTTTAACTCAAGAGATTAATTCTTTTGACAACTATAACGGACATCCTGCGCCGCTTTCACCTGGTGCAGAGAACGGATCGGGGGGTAAATACCACTACCATATGGAGCCTTTTTGGCTAACCTCAAACGCAGGTAAAGAGGCTCTTTTAGGTTTTTTATTAGACGGATTCCCTGTCTACGGTCCCGAAGAAAAAGGAAAAACAATCTCCAGTTCAGACCTTGATTCTTTTCATGGACACTCCCATTCTACAAAAGAATTTATTAATGGCATATACCACTATCACACAACGGCAGACGCCCCTTATATTAATGGAAATGGATATTATGGTTCCCCAGGAACGGTTAGTCAATAGGCTCTTGTTTTGTTTTGCTTTGTTTTTATTTTCTTGTGAAGAGGGTAATGAGGCTTTTATTTTAGACTCTTCGAAAATAGACCTTACCAAAAGTATTGTGCTTTATCAAAAAATTCCTTTTACGGGTCAGATTTATAGTTTTCACCCAGGTACTCTGGACACCTTGTGGGTTCGAAACTACAAAGACGGTCTGAAAAATGGGGTTTGGAGAAAATATTTTTTAAACGGAGAACTTAAAGAAAAAAGAAAGTTTAGGAAAGGTAAAAAAGAAGGAGACTATGTCGGGTATTACGCTGGAGGAATTAAAAATTTTATTTTTAAATTTCAAAATGGGGAATATAACGGAACAAACAAAGTTTGGACTAAAGAGGGGTTGTTGATTGAAGAAGGTAATTTTAAAAACGGTTATGAGTTTGGTGTTCAAAAAACTTGGTATCTTAACGGAAAGATTAAGTCTAATTACATAATTAAAAATAACAGACGATATGGGCTTCTTGGGACTAAAAACTGTGTTAACGTCTATAAAGACGTGTCTAAAGTATAGTTTTTGTTTCCTATTTTTTTCTTGTTCACAGAACCAACTAAACTCTCTTCCTTACTATAACTCTCCAGATTTTACTCCTTATTTTTTGTCTAAAAATGAAGCTAAAAAAAAAATAACTCATCGCATTCCTGCTTTTGAGTTTTTAAATCAAAACAGTCAAACCTTCTCGTCGAAAGATTTAAAAAACAAAATTCATATCGCTAACTTTATTTTCACTTCCTGCTCTGATATTTGTCCTAATATGACCTCTAACATGAAACTTGTTGAAAAAGCTTTTTTTAATGATTCTTTGGTTAATATTCTTTCTTTTAGCGTGACTCCATGGGTTGACACGCCAAAAAAACTTTTAGATTATGTTAATTTTTACAACATCCAATCAAACAACTGGTATTTTTTAACAGGGAATAAAGCAAAAATATATTCTCTAGCTCGCAAATCATACTTTGCCGAGGAAGATTTTGGGTTCACAAAAGACAGCACCCACTTTCTTCATACGGAGCATTTTGTTTTAGTTGATCAAAACAAAAAAATAAGAGGGATTTATAATGGCACGCTAGAGCTTGAAGCTAAGCAGCTAATTAAAGATATTTTATTGTTAAAAAACTCTATATAACTTTTTTATCTTAAAAGGTTTATTTTTATTACTTTAAATTAGAAATGAAAAAATTAGAACGAAGCCTTTCTTTATCGTACGTAATTGCTATTAGCGTCGGAGGAATGCTTGGGAGTGGGATTTTTGTTTTACCTGGCCTAGCATCAAACATAACAGGGCCTTCTGTTTGGTTGGCTTATTTATTGGGTGCCATCTGCGTTCTGCCTGCGGCCCTGTCTAAATCTGAACTTGCTACAGCAATGCCTTCTTCTGGCGGAACTTATGTTTATATTGAACGAGCGTTTGGACCTTTGTTTGGGACTATTTCCGGAATTGGGTTATGGCTTTCGTTGCTCCTAAAAAGCTCTTTTGCTTTAATTGGGCTTAGCGCGTATTTGTCTGTTTTAATCAACATCAATGATAACGTGGCTCGTTTAGTTGCTTTAGGGTTTTTATCTTTTATTTTGCTTTTAAATATTTTTGGCGTTAAGAAAGTTGGAAAGGTTCAGCTTGTGATTGTAAGCGTCAGTTTAGTTTGTTTAAGCGCTGTGTTTTTGTTTGGTTTTCCTAAAATAAACTCCACCCTTTTGGTTCCTTTTATGAGCAAGGGTAATGCGGGACTAATTTCGGCCGTAGCCTTCGTTTATATTTCCTATTCGGGAGTTATAAAGGTTGCTGCTATTGCTGGAGAAATTAAAAATCCTAACAAAAACTTGCCTCTCGCGATGATCCTTTCTTTGCTATCCATAACTGCGATTTATGTTTTCACCGCCTTCATTTTAGTGGGAAACATCCCTGCAGAATCATTAGGAACAGACATAAAGCCCATACACACTATTGCTAAACTGTTGGGAGGAGAGTCTTTTGGGTATGTTGCTGCGGTTATTGGAGTCCTCACTCTTATGTCTGGAGCAAATGCTGGGGTTCTTGCCTCTTCAAGGTTTCCTTTTGCAATGGCAAGAGATTTGTTAATGCCTCCTTTATTTTCTAAAATTCATTCGAAATATTTAACTCCTGTAATGGCTATTCTTTTTACGGGGCTTATAATGAGCCTTGTTATACTCTTTTTAGACGTGGTTAAGATTGCTAAACTAGCTAGTGCTTTTATGGTAATGATGTTTATTGCGGTAAATTTTTGTGTTATTATTTTAAGAGAAACCTCTGCTCAGTGGTATAAACCTACGTATAGATCTCCTTTGTATCCTTTTTTACAAGGTTTTGGAATAATTAGTGGTTTTGTGTTGCTTTTACTTTTGGGCTGGATGCCTTTTATGTCGGTTATCGTTATTTTTATAATTGGATTTCTTGTTTATGTTTTTGTTGGTAAAAGTGCCACCAGAACAGGTGTTTTAACAAATTACGGGCATATTCCTGCGTTGTTTTTGTTTTATAAAAAAGATTCCTTTGCTGAGGGCAGTGTGATAAAAAATGATTTTTCTTCCAATTTAGACGGAAAACTAGCTTCAGATGCTGGCACGATTGTTCCTTTGCTTGGAAACGAAAACTCTGCTGAAATGTTAACGGAAATAGCTTGTGCAATTAACACCAGAAGTTCTGTGCAAGCTGTAAACATAACAGAGGTTCCTAATCAAACTTTTTTAGAAGCTTTAAACAAAGACACTCCTAAAATTCTTTCCATAGAAAGGCGTTTAAAAAAACTTTCTGTTTCTCAGAAACTAAACATTGACTTTGAGTCTGTTGTTACCCATGAAGTGTCCAACACAATTACTGAGTTAAGTGGTCAAACAAATTGTGATTGGCTGGTAATGGGTTGGAGCGGAAGAGCTCACCGAGGAATTCTTGTACAAAACCCTATCGGCTGGCTTTTAGCTAATGTTTCTTCTAATTTTGCTCTTTTTAAAGATAATGGTATCAAAAATATTGGAAAGGTTTTGATTGCTCTTAGACCAGGAAGAAAAGATAAAAATTTTCTTTCAGTCGCTGATCGAGTTTGTTCTTTTTATGGTGCCTCACTAACTCTTCTTCATATCGTTACCCCTTCTTTTTCGAAAATTGAGGCTAAAAAAATGGAACAAAAATCTTTGTCGCTGTTGTCTAATTTAAAAGTTTCTAATACTTTGAAAATTCAAGAAAGTGAAGATCCTATTAATTCTATTTCGACTCTTTCATCTGAATATGATTTGTTAATTTTAGGCTCTCCCGAAAAAGACAACTGGATTAGTGTTCTTTTGGGTAACGGAAGAGATAAATTTGCCGAGAACTCTGCTTGTTCGGTTTTAAGGCTTACAATGAAATAATAATAAAATGAAAATACATCCAATTGAGGCTGGTAACTTTAAACTTGATGGCGGAGCTATGTTTGGTGTAGTGCCTAAGGTTTTATGGCAAAAAACCAATCCAGCAGACACAAATAATATGATTGATATAGCCTCCAGGTGTATGCTTATAGAAAACGGAAATAGGCTTGTTTTGATAGATGTTGGAATGGGGGATAAGCAGTCTGAAAGGTTTTTTAGTTACTATTACAGGTGGGGTGGGTTTTGTCTAAAGTCTTCAATAGAAAATGCGGGGTTTTCTTGTGACGAAATTACAGATGTTTTTTTCTCTCATTTACATTTTGACCATTGTGGAGGTGGGGTTGTTTGGGATAAGAGTAAAAAGTTTTTAAAACCTTTGTTTAAAAACGCTCGATACTGGTCTAATAAAAAACATTGGGACTGGGCCAAAAAACCAAACATAAGGGAAAAAGCTTCTTTTTTGAAAGAAAATCTTTTGCCGATTGAGTCTTCAGGTTGTTTAAATTTTGTTTCTGAGCATTCTTTTGGTTTTAAGTACAAACCTGAACTGGATTTTGAAATATTATTTGTGGATGGTCACACTGAAAAACAAATGATTCCTAAGGTTTCTTATATGGGGAAAACATTGGTTTTTGCTGCTGATTTAGTCCCTACCTCTGGTCATATTCCCGTTCCTTATGTTATGGGATACGACACCAGGCCTCTTTTGACTATGGACGAAAAGTCCTTGTTTTTAAAAGAAGCTGTAAAAAATAATTATTATCTTTTTCTGGAACACGATGCGCACAATGAAGTTGTTACTTTAAAAAACACCGAAAAAGGAGTGCGTTTAAACAAAGTTTTTAAATTCAATGACCTTTTCAATTCTTAGTTTATTACTTTTGATTTTATTTTTTATTTAAACACAGCTTATGAAACATTTCTCTTTAACCGTTGTTTTTTTCTTTTTTTTTAATTTTTGTAATGCTCAATATTGGCAACAGAAAGTGGACTACACTATGTCTGTTGAACTTGAGGCTGAAAGCGCAAACTATTCTGGAACACAAAAATTAGTTTATACCAATAATTCTCCTGAAACTTTGTCTAAAGTTTTCTATCACTTGTATTTCAACGCTTTTCAACCAGGGAGCGACATGGCAATTCGGTTAAAAAATGGTGGAGATAAAAATGGTCGGTTTAAGGTTAACATAGACTCGCTGTCTTTGGATCAAAGCGGTTTTTTAAACGTTTATTCTTTAAAACAAAACGGTAAAAAAACAAAAATTAAAGAAGCAGGAACCATTTTAGAGGTAACATTAAACGAGCCAATCGCTTCTGGCGAGTCCACTGTTTTGGAATTAAATTTTAATGGGCATGTACCGGACTTGATTCGTCGAGCAGGAAAAAACTCTACTGAAGGGGTCGCTTTTTCTATGGCACAATGGTATCCTAAACTTTGTGAATATGATGTTGATGGTTGGAACACCGACCCATACACAGGAAGAGAGTTCCATGGTGTTTGGGGAGATTTTGATGTAAAAATAACCCTAGACAAAAACTACACGGTTGGTGGGAGTGGCTACCTTCAAAACGCTAAAGAAATTGGAAAAGGCTATAGTGATCGTAAAAAACCTAAAACAAAAAAAGGCAAAATTACCTGGCACTTTGTGGCTCCTAATGTTCATGACTTTACTTTTGCTGCAGATACAGAGTATATTCATGATGTTTATCCCGGACCAAACGGGGTTGATTTACATTTTTTTTATAAAAACAACCCTGAGATTATTGAAAACTGGAAAAAACTTCAACCAATTACCGCTAGTCTTATGGAATATTTCAACGAGAAGGTTGGATTATATCCCTACAAACAATACTCTGTTATTCAAGGGGGTGACGGGGGAATGGAATACGCAATGTGTACTTTAATTACCGGAGAGCGTAAGTTTGGATCTTTGGTCGGAGTAACGTCGCACGAATTGGCGCACTCTTGGTTTCAGTTTGTTTTAGCCACAAACGAGACCAAACACGAATGGATGGACGAAGGTTTTACAACTTTTATCTCAACCCTGGCCGTTAATGAAGTTTTAAAAGAGAACAAACCTTTTCCTTTAGAAAGGTCTTATAACGGGTATTTAAACCTGGCAAGATCTGGGGTTGAACAACCCCAAAGCACTAATGCAAATCGTTATCATTATAATTATGCTTACGAAAGCACCGCTTACAACAAAGGAGCTGTTTTTTTAGGACAACTTGGCTATATTATAGGTAACGAAAACCTTTTTAAAACCCTACAGGCTTATTATAATGAATACCAATTCAAACACCCTGTTCCTAACGATGTTCGTAGAATTGCCGAGCGAGTTTCAGGAATTCAACTGCGTTGGTATTTAACAGATTGGACGCAAACGGCCAACACTATAGATTATGCTGTTGGCGAGGTAAAGGCGTTTGAGGGGGGAACGCAAGTCGTTTTGGAGCGCAAAGGAATGATGCCTATGCCTCTGGATATTCTCGTTGAGTTTGAAGATGGGTCAAAAGAAATATATTACATCCCTATTACTTTGATGAGGGGGGGGAAAGAAAATCCATATCCTTTTTCTTGGAATATTGAAAAAGACTGGTCTTGGTCAAACCCAAAATATATTTTAAATATCCCTAAAAAAACCGAAAACATTAAGCTTATTACTATAGACCCTTCGTTTTATTTAGCTGACTTAAACCGAAAAAACAATACTTATTTTAAAAAATGAGAAACATCGACTCTTTAAATCGTTTAAAGGGAAAAAAACTAATAAACACTCTTTTTGGTGAGGGGAAAACATTTCATTCTAAGCATTTGTTGTTAAAGGTTTTTAAAACTCCTGATTCAAAGGTTCGTGTTCGTTGTGGCGTCTCAGTCGGTAAGCGTAATTTTAAAAAAGCAGTCGATCGTAATAAAATAAAAAGACAACTGCGAGTTGTTTTGCAAAAAACAGCCAAAGAACTCCCTTTTGCCGGGGTTTATATGTTGGTCTTTAAAGGAAACAGCGTTCTTTTAACCCAAGAGCTTTTGCTTGAGCTAAACTTATTAATAAAAACAATTAAAATGTTTTGATTTTATGGTTTACTACACATTCCTATGTGTGGAATCCCATCTTCTAAGTATTTTTCCCCCTTAGTTATAAAACCATGTTTTTTATAAAACCCCGATAAATGTGCTTGGGCAGAAATCTTTATTTTTTGGTCTGGCCAATTAGCCTTCATTACTTTTATGGTTTGTTTAACAAGCTCGTCTCCTATACCTTTTCCTCTTTCTTTTTTTACAACAACAGCCCTTCCAAAAGAAGTTTCATTAAAATAATCTCCCTGTTTAAAACACCTTGAATAAGCTATAATTTTCTTTTTTGAAACACCATAAACATGAATTGCTTTTGAATCTTTATTGTCAATATCTTGATAGACACAATTTTGTTCCACAACAAAAACCTGCGCCCTTAGTGCGTAGATGTCGTGCATTTCTTTTTGAGACAGTTCTTTCCATTTTTTGTTTTTCCATACCAACTTGTTTTTTTCCATTTTTATTTAGGAATTTTATTTATTCTAAGAAGGTGTCTTCCTCCTTCGAACTCTGTTTTTAAAAACACGTCCACCATTTCAATCGCCGTTTGTAAAGAAACAAATCTAGATGGTATGCTTAAAATGTTTGCGTTGTTATGTGTCCTTGCGAGTTCTGCTATTTCTTTATTCCAACAAAGAGCACTTCTTATTTTTTGATGTTTATTTGCCGTCATGTTTGCTCCGTTTCCGCTTCCACAAACAATTATTCCAAAAGAAGATTCTTTTTTTTCAACTTGCATAGCAACAGGGTGAACATAGTCTGGGTAGTCAACACTTTCGTTACTGTTTGTTCCGTTGTTTGTTGTTTCTATTTTTTTTAACTCTAAATGTTTTATTATTTCATTTTTATAATCCGTTCCTGCGTGGTCGTTACCAATAGATATTTTCATGTTTCTTGTTTATTTCTTGTTTATTTCTTGTTTGTTTTATGTGATAACTTTTGTTTATTAATGCTTTTTTAAAATTAATTCTCTTTTGTTATTATTTGTTATTATTTTAATAACAAAAACATCTCAATTATTAACATTCTTTTTTTTTTTTTTTTTAA
>CESI01019720.1_pt1 | contig 24630 bp, 24 predicted proteins | sample 356301 | NCBI WGS metagenome assembly CESI01 (sample SAMEA2621423, study PRJEB7988) | marine metagenome | biome: marine biome (ENVO:00000447); feature: deep chlorophyll maximum layer (ENVO:xxxxxxxx); material: "saline water (ENVO:00002010), including plankton (ENVO:xxxxxxxx)" | depth 40 m | reverse complement strand
ACAATGGTGAACGAAGAGTAACTGCTCCGCAAGAGGTGGTTGGTGGATGGGGAATAATTGGCGCGGTAATTTCCAAAATGCAATATGTTGATTTTGAATAAATTTCTTCACTAATAGTGGGATTAATTCAAGTTATCATCAGGCTTGAATAATAATTTTATTAACCCTTGACCTAATGCAATTACAGCAAACATACATGCTGTAACTAGAGCAATCATAGAGCCGCCACCAGTATCAAGTTCTGCTGATAGATAGATTCCAAGTAAGACAGCTGATAAGCCAAATAATTGTGTATAAATTATAGATTCACGAAAACTGCGGCCAACTAATTGACCAGTTGCTGCGGGTGTAACCAGTAATGCAGTGACCAGGAGTGCGCCAATTATTTTGACCATGCTAACAACTACTGCAGCGGTAAGGATACTGAACAATAGCCCGATTAGCCTAACTGGAACTCCCTGGATTTTGGCTGCTAAGGGATCTATAGTAGTCGCTAGTAATCCATGCCTCATGAAGTATAATAACACAAATGAAATTATACTGATAAAGACGATTAAATCTAAGTCATCTGGGCTAAGTAGGTATAAGTTCCCGTATAGATAGCCTTCAACCGTATTGGTAATTCCAACCGGTGACATTTCAATAAGACCTATCAATGGCAATTCAAATGAAATTTCTAACCTAAGCACCACCAAACCTAACGCTAACATACCGGTAGAAAATATGGCAATTGAAGCGTCCCCAGTAAGTATCTCCCTGGTTTGTAGTTCATGGATAAATACAGCCGCAATTATGCTAAAAATCAATGCATACCACAGAGGACCAATCCCCCCAAGTACTAGGCCAACCGCAATACCACCAAAAGATACGTGAGCTAACCCATCACCAATCAAGGCAAGGTTTCTAGTTAACAAGAAACAGCCTAAAAATCCAGATACCATCGTGACTAAAATTGCTGCAAACAACGCCCGCTGTAAGAGGGTTAAGGAGAAAAAATAAGGAAATATTTCACCAGGCATATATGGAGCAATACTCTCTAGAAAAGGTGCAAAAAATTCTAGAAGTTTTTCACCAATCGGTGGTAAACGCATTATTCATCCTCCGCACAAACTTGACAATCACTAGAAATTGTAGTGTGTATTTTTTCATGTACTGGTTGAATATCTCTTAACTCAGCAATGATATCTAGATCTGGAAATCTCTCTGTGTTGCCATCAAACTGTATCGTTTCATCAAGATAGATCATTCGGTGAGTTGAACGGCGCACTGCAGCAATATCGTGAGATACCATTAGAATGGTCGTACCAGTTTGGTGGGTAAGTTCATCTAAAAATTTCAATAGTGAGTTTCTCGACTTCCGATCAATACCAACCAGCGGTTCGTCAAGGACAATGAATTCTGCCTTGGAGGCAATCGCTCTAGCAATAACTGCCCTTTGGCGCTGACCCCCTGATAGTTTGCTTATTCTGGTATCTGCATATTCTTGTAACCCTACCAAGTTTATTGCCTCATTTACTTGTTCAGCATTTTTTGACTTGCGTAAGAGTAGATTAAATCCTTTCATCGTACCTAGCCTTACTAGTTCTCTAACCGTAATACGAACATTCTTTGGTAGGTTTGCTGCTGCCTGAGAAACCCATGCAATGCGGCCGTGTAATTGCTTTGAGCCTGGTTCTTGATCGTATATTTTGACGTCACCAGTAGCCGGTTTTAGCAATCCAAGTAATGTCAAAATTAGGGTTGTTTTACCACTACCATTTGGACCAACTATCCCAACGAATTCGCCTTGGGTAATTGACAAATTTATATCTTTCAGTATGAGGTCTCCCGACCTTTTCACGCTCAAGTTGTTGACTATTAGGGGGCATAGACATTCCAATGCCTCGGTATCCTGCGTCAAACTTTGCAATCTTTCCCAACCTTGCAAACCACTAATCCAGATATGTTGATTAACTTTACCTAAATTGTGATTAAGCGGTGCATTGCAAGCCATCTTTTAGATTCTCAAAGTTCTTTTCCATCAATGAAGCGTAGTTGTCAGTTGAGTCCTTCGGAGCCATTTCCATTGTGTAAAGGTACTTTACGGTCACACCTGTAGGCATTGTATCAGAGATTGTTTGTTCAACAATACTTTGCACAGCCTCAGTAGAAGTGTATTCTTCAATGAAGAACACTGTAATACCGTTTTCGGTGATTTGGTCTACTACCTTGATTATATCAGCAGCTGTCGGTTCTCCTTCAGGATCAAGTCCGTGAACTGTTACAAACTCTAGGCCGTATCTTTGCGCCATGTATGAGTAAGCATTGTGGTTAGCCGCAATTTTGTTGGTTGGGCAACTTGTACCGGTTACGAAAGTAGAGGTAAACTTCTCATCTAAACTGTCCAGTGTTGCCATGAATTCCTCGGCATTGTCAGTAAATTTACTGTCCATGGATGGATACTCTGCAACTAGTGTAGCAAGAACTAGTTTGACTTGTTCCTTGAATGCTACAGGGTCTAACCAGCTGTGTGGGTCAAAGGAGAGGTCATCACCTTCTTCTTCGTCGCTGTGCTCGCCTTCAGCCATTACGATGAAGAATTCTATGTTTGCCGGCATTGCAAACCCATAATCACCCTCTGCAAGTACTTCAAGCACTGCATGGCCGACTAGTTTGTCATCATGGTCATCGTGTCCGTCATGATCATCATGAACATCGTCATCTCCCATGTTCATCGATTCTTCGAGTTCACTGGCATTAATCATACCGTCACTGTTTGTATCAAACATGTTAAACATAAATTCCATCATTACTGTTTCATTCATTCCGCCATTGTCGTCGTCACTGTGATTGTCATGGTCGTCATGGCCGCCGTGGTTGTCATGGCCGTCTTCTTCCATTCCTTCCATTCCTTCCGTCATTTCCATGAATTCACTTAGGGATAATCCACCGTTTTCATCTTCATCAAATACCGAGAAGAGTAAATCTGTTGGCAAAGCGTCTAATGCATCATCCATGTCGTCAATAGATGGTATGAAAGTAGTTAGTTCGTCTAGAGTCAAGAAGGTATCATTGTTCGCATCAGAATCATTGAAGGCAGTCATCACTATGCCCATCATGTAATCATCCATTGCTTCTTCAAGAGCACTGTGATCATCGTCGCCGTGGTCATCATCAACGGTTGGAATCATGCTGAGATTAGCATTTGATGCTGCTAGAGCAACATGTGATGTGTCATCCATAACAATTGAGGACAGTCCTACTGAACTCATGTCCCATGCATCGCCAGTTTCGTTCCATACATAGACTGACCAATACCAGGATTCGTCATCACTGACCGTGCCCCACTCAGGCGCTTCAGTACCGTTAACGCCCACTAAATATGCTCCAAATTGAGAGTCTTCGTAAGTGTATGCCACATTGTTAGCCATAAACGCTGTTGTGGTTAAGTTCCATCCTGATGCATTTTCTGGTAGGTCATCATGGTCTGTTTCAAAGACCATCGAGGAGTTGTTTGGGAATAATACTGCAAGGCCGTGATGTTCTTCAGTATTCCAAGCTGTCCAGAACTCATCCCAGGAAAGTTGGCTGTCGTTATTTGCGTCAGCCATTGCAAGTGCTTCTTTTGGAGTTGGAGAATCATCATGATCGCCTTCCATCCACATGTGGCCTGCATCCTCGCAAGCGTCCTCGGTTTCGTATTCGTCGTGGTTTTCGTGAGTGGTTGCGTCATGACAGTAATCTCCGTCGTGCCCAGCATGATTATCTTCAGGCATCCATGTGAAACCACCATTTTCACAATCATCTTTGTTGTCAATAGCGTTGTTGGTGTGGTCAGTCATGTCGTGGCAAACTCCGTGTTCGTCACCGTGTTCGTCACCGTGCTCGTCACCGTGTCCAGCGTGGTCATGATGTGCATGTCCGCCGTTCATCTTCATGGTAACCATGTTGAATTGACTTACGTTTTCTGACATGAATTCAACGTGGTGAACTCCTTCTTCAAGGTGGAATATTGCTATTACAGTATCAGATGAGGTACAGCCTTCTGGGTTTTGAATGACCTTTTCTGGTTCATTGTGAGCATGTTCGTCATGTCCATCTTCATCATGTCCATCTTCGTCATGTCCATCTTCATCATGTCCGTCTTCGTCATGATCATCGTCCATTGCCGGGAATGTTAGCTGATGTAGTACGCTTTCAGCATGGATTTCTGGCATAACTGCTGAATCGCCGTTAGCGAGTTGAACACTTTCAAATTCACTGTCATCTAGGGTCTCACACAAATCTGCAATCAGTAACGACTCGTAATCTAGGAGTGTTTCTCCGGTTGGTAGTGTGTGGGTTTGAACCGATAGCGGGGCATCGCTACCAAGTCCTGACAAAGTGGTGTCTACCCACGGCTCAAGTTCGAGTCCGTGATAGAAGAAAATGTCACTCTGTTGGAGCCTAATTATGTCATTTGCTGTTGGTTCGTAATCGTGAACCGGTATGTTGGAAGTACTCATTAACTCTACAGTAACCTCATCTCCAACAATTGCTTTCACTAGTTGCTGAACGTGATATGTCGAAGCCATTATTGTGCCGATTTCCTCTGTTATTTCCTCTGTTGTAGGTTCATCGGTATCCGCTTCTAGACATCCAGCGAGACTGGAAAAAATCATCAATAAACTTACTAAAATTGCCCTATGCCAATTGGTTTGCATGCCTTTGCCGCCTACTATTAACTATATAATCCATGTTAATAATTAGTGATTGGCGAATTATTATTAGTGAGCGGTGTCTGGTTAGTTCATGAGCCAAATAATATCCTTTAGCGCCGACAAATATTTTGCTGGAATTTTAGAAGACCTGATTGAAAAATCTGGATACCAAAATCGTAGTAGGTTCTTGCGGGATGCGGCATTGTATTTTTCCGAAATGCAACAACGTGGAGATTTGGAGGATATGAAAGATGATGAGGTTGTACAGGGGCATTTGATCATTTATTTTCAGCATGGGATTGAAAGTAAGTTGCTTAGTATCAGGCACTCCACTGAAATCGACGTGGCAACAAATAATCACAGCAGCCTTAAACAAAGCCATACCTGTGTAAATGTCATGCAAGCAACCGGTCCTGCTGGTAACTTTCGTGAAGTAATAAAACAACTAAAGAATACTCCAGATGTCGACAAAGTGGTATTTATCAGTGCGCCGCTCAGAGATCAAGGATGTTGTTAATCTACCTCAGAAAGTAAGTACTTTCTCGCTGCTTTGTACCCACTGTGAACACTCTGCCATAGTAGAATATTGCGCACCGTCGTAGTAACCTTGACCTTTGAGTACTCCACACCTCTGCTGGCATGTGCCGCACACTTTTACTGGCACGCCAGCAGCTATGAGTTCCTTAGTCATCACAACCATGTCCTCTACGCCGTCAGGAGGAGTGATTCCATCTCTAGCCAAATCTACACTATCGTTCATTAGAAATATTCTAACTTTGACGCCTTCGCTGTGTAATTGTCTGGCTAATCGAAGCGCATTCCAAGTAACATCAGTCCCATCATATGGTTGGTGGTTTAGTATCAACAATGTTGCCATAAAGCCCTCTAGCAATAGGCGAGATATATACATGGTTTCAAATGGTAAAACATAAGGCAAAGTCTATGGGAACAAAATTTCACGCTTTTGCAAAGTGGTTTGTTCCTCAAAAAAATAAAGTTCACATCGCCGTTTTTATATTGTCAATCTTCATGATTCCAGGTGCCCTTACCGCACTACAACCTATCGATATGGAATCCTATGAAATGGAATCTCCTGAGTTGACAGCTCAAACCATCATCAACGATGAGTTTTCTAATTCAGAAATAATTCTTGGTTTTGTTATCTCTGCTAGAGACCCAGCCTATGTTCCTGCTCTGTCAGAATGGGTACCTGTGCCACCGATGAGTGATGGAGCACCAGATTATTCTTCGCTACCTGATGTAGGTGAGATGGTCGAATCAGGTATCCCATGGCAAGGCATCTCAGCACCCAAGGGGGGTATTGTCAACCTAACAGTACTGCAAGAAATTGACGCTAAAAAGCAGATTGTCAATGACCATGTATTAGCGCCTGCTCTCAAGCCACTAGTTAACGATGTAACAGGCCATCAGTACAAAGGAGTAATGACCTTGTCTGATATTTTTCGAGGATTTATGAACGGCACTTCGATTCTTACTCAACCGGGCTTAAGTTCGCTTGGCATACCCACGCCAGCCCCAACAAATTGGAGTGATTGTGGCGTTCTAGAATGTCTAGAGTTTGATGACCTAAACGTGACTCAAGACCACATAGACCTAGCTGCGGTCCGCATGGCTAATGCGCCAGAAAATAACTTTCTTCGCTGGTTATCTCTAGATAGGGGCTTTTATCCGGATATTAATTCCTTACAAACTGGATCAATTGGCGGTGAGTTACAACTCGATGGAAGTTGGGAAAACGGAATTAACGGCAGTGGTCGTTGGTCAGCATCGTCAACTTGGTTCTTGGTGCAATATGATAGTGCGAAACTAGAACAAATGGGCTGGGAAGTAATATGGAAAGATGCCCATCAAGAAAAAGCCCTCAACTTCTCTGATGATGGATTTATTGTCGGAGGGTACCGGCTTGATGATGGCAAATTAGTGGTCCATCCGCCTAGGTATGACCAAGCGGTATGTCAAGAATTACAGGACGAAAGTGGTGGCTGTTCAAGCGAATGGTCATACATGGACTTAGAAGGTAAACTACGCTCCAACGACCGCACCACAATCACCTTACTAGTTGGACAAGGAGTAAATGTTGAGGTCAACCGGGAATTACAGTCTAGTGCCGGACTAATTGTTCTAATGGGCTTTGTCATTGTCGGTTTGCTATACGTCAGTTTGCGAAGGTGGACTGATGTTGGCATAGTTATCGTTGCCCTAGGTGCAGCATTACTCTGGATGCAGGGCATGATCGGTCACGTGGCCAATTTCTCATCATTTTTCGGATTTTCAATTATTGCGAGATCACAGTTTTCCAATTTGCTGCCAATTTTGGTACTTGCCCTAGGCATAGATGATTCCCTCCATGCGCTTCACAGATACAAAGAAGAGCGAAAAAACGGGGCAAATACTACCGCTGCCACCGAGGTGACTCTCACTCGTGTGGGTCGGGCGATTATGCTCACCTCTCTAACTACGATGGCGGCTTTTGCGGCTAATTTGTTTAGTGATGTTGCGGCATTAAGGTCATTTGGTGTAGAGGCCGCTTTAGGGATACTTGCAGCATTCTTACTAACTGGCTTATGGGTGCCACTAATCCGGTTAAGTGTTGATGAATGGATGGTTAAACGAAATAAGAATATCACTGAAAAACAGATGACTCACCTAGTATCTGAAGATTTATTGCGTAAAATAACCACTACCTCTGGCAAAGCAAAGCCTTCGTTAATCGTTGCCTTAATTGCTGCATTGATAACAATACCAGCCGCTGTAGGAATGGCTCAGTTAGAAGGCGACTTCCGTGTCGAAGATTTCCTTGACGAGAGTTCTGATTTCGCTCGTGGTGTGGCAATAGTGACCGAACGGTTTGCCGACGAGGGTGAGCCCGCTTATCTGTTGATAGAAGGCGATGTCCTTGACCCTGAAGTCTATGCTGCTATCGACATTTTTAGAACTGAAATGGGTGTTTTACCTGATGGAGTTGCCGATAAAATAACTAAATTACCCAATGGCGATATTGATATTTTGGCACTTGATGAAATGGTCTTTGCAGCTCAGGGATCTCTTGCTCTTGACCCCACACCATTTGAGGCGGCAGGATGGAATTCTACGATTGAAGGCCATGGCATGAATTGTTCAGATGATGGCGCTGGACCATTACTAGATTTGACCGACCGTGACTGTTTGTCCTACTTCTACGGTTTCTTAGTCCTAAATGGCGTCCCGGGAACGGGTCCTATTCCGGACATCCCCCCAAGTATTGTCGAATTATACATCAAGCCTGAAGTCGAACTCGACCCACTAAAGCCTTGGTTAGATGTTAACGGACAACCGGCAGAATATGATCGCATGTTAATTCGTTTTGGTATGACTTCTCCAGAAGACTTCCCCGGAATGGGTGAAGGGTTGGAAGAATTATGGCGAGACCTCGAAGTGTTCACCAATCAATCTAGTGGCACAATTGCTGAAGCAGGCGAACAAACCGACGACAAACCACTCACTTGGGTCATGGTAACTGGTAGACCTGTCACCAGGTATGTGGCATCTGATGCTATGCAAAATGAAATGCAATCCTCGATAATTCTTGGCTCGCTTTTCGTCTTTATCACTCTCTCAATCGGTTTTAAGTCGTTCAAACAAGCCAGTATTACGCTAATACCAATTTTACTGGTAGTTGTGTGGTTGTACGGGCTGATGTATGCAGCAGGCTCATCACTCAACATCGTAACTGTTACAATTGCCACCATATCGCTTGGTGTTGGTATCGATTATTGTATCCACGTTACCGAACGGTATCGGGAAAGTCGGGAAAAGGGTGAATCTCACAATGAGGCTTTAGTTGCAGTTGGTGGCGCTTGTAGTCTTGCCCTAATTGGCAGTGCTGCCTCTGATATTGCCGGATTTAGTGTGATTGCATTATCCCCTATGGGGCTGTTTAGTAACTTTGGAATTTATTCAGCAGCGATGATAGCCTTGTCACTCATCGCAAGTCTTGTTTTGACTACTGCTGCGCTAGGTATTTTGGCGCTAATGCTGCGTGATGATTCAACCCCAATGGCAATTCATCTTGAAAACGAGTAATCTTTCCACGGATAATTCTGACTACGCTCAATTTATCCGCTATCTTCATCAATGAAAGATTTGAGGACGGAACGCTTCCACCGGGGTTGGCCCCATGGCAGTGGTGAATTTTATGTCTGAAAATGAAAACGATGAAGACTGGATGAAATATGCCAATGCGGGCTTTGGACAAACTAATTATTCACTCTGGGAAGATGATGAAACTGCTGTATCCGATGCAGGTAATGATGAACCGGAGCAGCTAGAATCGTCGCCACCAGAACAACTAGGCACTCACATGGAAGAGGTCCCTCGTGCGCCCAATCCTGCAGGACTGAAGCATTTGGTTAGAATTGGTTGCTGCGACCATTGCATTGGTCGACTTGGTGGTAAGAAACGGTTTAGCCAAACAATTGAAGATTCGGGACAAGAGGTTCGTAAGACTGTCGTAAGTGCAAATTTACACTTGACAAATATTAGAGAGGAGATCCCGCTTTGTCCATTCTGTGAAAATTTATTCGAGGAATCAGACTTACTTGCAGACATAATCTATGATGCAATACAACCTTACCAAATCAAACGTTTACAATTAGGCACAAGGTTTCCCAAAGACCAAGTCGAGGAAGAAGATAATCAGAGAAAACGCTTAGCTGCTGGCGGTTCAGATGGTTTGAAAACCGGACTGGTTACAGAGATTGCAAGGAACTTAACCTCCCGGCTAAAGGGTGCTAAATTGGTCAATGAGAATCCACATGTTCTTGCTTTAATCGATGTCCTAACACTTACTGTCTCCCTTGACATAAGGTCGCATTACATTTACGGTAGATATCAAAAACTCGAAAGAGGTATTCCTCAAACAAGGTGGCCGTGTCGTGCCTGCAAAGGACGCGGATGTGAACGTTGTAACGACACTGGTTTGCAATACAAAAGAAGTGTTCAAGATTTAATCGGCAACCCTCTGCTGGAAGTATTTGGCGCTCCTGAACATTCATTCCACGGCATGGGTCGAGAAGATATCGATGTTCGGTGCATGGGTCGCGGGAGGCCGTTTGTCATTGAAATGAAGGAGCCGAGGGTAAGAGATTTTGATTACCAATATGCTATGCAACTAATCAATGATGCGGCCGGCGGATCAATACACATAACTGACCTACGCTCCTCAAATAAAAGTGAAGTTGTCAGGATCAAAGATACGCCCGCAGAAAAATCCTACACCATCAGATTTAGAATTGAGCAGATGAAAGAGGGCGAATACGCGGTATTGACAGCTCCGCTAGATTTAACTAAAGACTCAAGTAAAAAACCAAATAAAAAGCGACATCGAAGAGGCGACAAACGGAAAGACAACACAAAGCCACTTCCGGCCGAAATTATTACTGAAGAACAGGGCCCCTCAGAAGAAGAATTATCGAAAATGAAGAAGGGTGAATTAGAAGCAATTTGTGCTGAAAATAATCTAACAAAGACTGGTAAAAAGGCAGAGTTGATCGAGCGAATCCTTGCTATGCCGGCGCCAGGCAGTGCCCTTTTTGAATTACCTAGCGATGAGAAAATAATCTCAACGATTTTATCGCTACACGGAGTAAAATTGTACCAACGTACTCCCGACCGTGTTGCTCACCGAAGAGCAGACCTAATTAGAAGGCGAGACGTGATTGACGTCAACAAGCCAGTCGTGGAGATTATGGAAGATGGTACAAGAGAAGTCGAAGTTACCCTTCGCTGTGAATCTGGCACCTACGTCAAGGAAACCATCCATGGAGACAGTGGCCGCACACAGCCCAGTGTGGCATCTTTGCTGAGGGCAAAATGTGAGGTTATCTGGCTAGATGTTGGGGATATTCATGCCGATTAACTCCCCTGATTTTACTCGGTTATTTTCGTCGCGGTGCTTATATGCGATTGGTAGGTCGGCAAACTGCTTCGAAGATGGCAATATGCTGTGTCGGAGTAAAGTGAGGCGAAAATCATGAAGCGTTCAAAGGGCCAGAGAGTAAGAACTCGAAGCATTCTAAGAAGGAGAAAAAAAGAACGTAGTCGCTTGAATATCAGCCGTGTATTGCACGATTATGATACTGGTGACCGTGTTGCAATCGTACTAGACGGTGGTCAACAAGGCGGAATGCCGCACAGAAGATTCAACGGCAGAACTGGATTTATTCAGAAGAAACAAGGAGTTGCGTGGATCGTTGCAGTAAAAGACGGCAACATGCAAAAGACTGTCATTGCTAGACCAGAACACCTACGCCCATTGGAGTGATTTACTTGACCGAAAAAGAAAAATTTGTTGACTTTGCTACCGTAAGAGACTTGCTTGAGGGAGCCCAAGAAAGAAGGGGAGATCTAACTTACGAACAGGTTGCTGCACTACAGCATGCCCAATGGGCTGCCAGTGAAGGCAGAGTTGGTTACAAGACTGAACCGGATGTATTTGTGACTCTAAAGGCTGCACTACTAGAGATGGACAAGCTTGCTCAATATCCTGCCCTCGCTGCAAAACTTGCTGAACTAATGCCACTATATCCCAGCGATGTAAAAGCAGTACTGGTCTCCAAGAGAATTGCTATTGATGACTCTGAAATCAATGCAATCCTAGACACAGTAAGGCAGCATGTTGGCTTCGAGTGAAATTATCCGAGATGATTTCATGAGCGGTTTTAGTCGTGACCGCAATGTCAAAATTCCAAAAAAGTCTGATAAGAAGAGCAATGCTAAGCCTTCACAATACTTGCCAACAAGACCTGCAGAAGGTCGTAAAGAAGTCGTAAAAAAAGTCGAACACAAGCCTCGTACTAATCGACGACCAGACAATCAACGTCGACAATCCCAAACACATCGTGGCAATAGAGGCCGAGGTAACCCTTCAAGAGATAAGCCGCAGCGTCAACGCCGCCCAACTCCTCTTGATGACGAAGTTTGGGCAAGGGTCATCGAAAACGATGCTAAAACCAATGTGATTGTTGCCTTGGGTGAAAGTAAGATGTTACTTGGCAGATTTGCCGCTAAGAACTCCAATTCTTCTGTTGGTGATAGAATATATGTCGGCGTTGATGGTGACAAGCGTACTGATGTTGGAGATATTCTAGGTATGGCAAAAATGGAACTGTTGTCTAATTCAGCAGCCAGCGATTTACCATTAATCATTCAATTATTCATCGAAGAAAAAGCGGCTCACTTTATCAAGGCCTTTTTCAATATTGCAGGCCCGCTATCGCTCAAACAACATGCCTTCGAACTACTTCCAGGCATTGGTAAAAAGAAGGCTTTGCAAATGGTAGAGGTCAGAGGCTCGAGTGGCTTTACCAGCATTGAACAGCTAAACGAATCTTGTACCATTGATGCAGCAGAACTGCTTGCTAAGCGTTTTGTTGCCGAAATTAGTGATAGAAACCTACAACCGCGACTTACAGAATTACTGTTACCGGTGACAGCATGAGGGGCGCTCGAACTCTAGTTGATTTACTGCGTAGTAAACAGGATAATGACAAGTCTCTTGGCCAACATTTCTTGATTAATGATGATCTGATTGCGCTTCCTCTACAATACGCCGAGATTGTCAAACAAGACCATGTATTGGAAATAGGGCCTGGGCCAGGAGTATTAACTGAAGCTTTACTGATGCAGGGTTGCAGAGTAACTGCAATTGAAATTGATGATGGTGCGGTAAAACATCTACAGAAAGTATTCGCCAGTGAAATCACCGCAGGACAATTGAATTTACTCTCAGGAGACGCATTACAGGTGAAATGGCCAAACTCAATATCCAAAGTTGTGGCTAATATCCCCTACCAAATCTCTTCGCCCCTAGTAGAATTACTAACTAAATATTTACGTAATGAAGAGGCAAGTCTATTGCAGAAAGTTGTGCTTTTAGTGCAAGAAGAGTTTGCTGAAAGACTAGTTATGGAGTATGAGTCCGATGTTGGTTCTCTTGGAATGACTGCGTTATTGGATTGGCAATCTGAGATGTTGCAAAAAGTAGCTCCTCACAACTTTAGCCCAAATCCAAGAGTGAATTCCTGTTTTATCGAAATGACTCCTAGCCATGAACAATTTGATTGTGATAAGCGCCTTGTTAAACAAGTAATTCATCAAGCCTTCAAACAACGAAGAAAGAAAATTCGTACCAGCCTTAAATCTGTTCCACGGCGACTGAATAGAGTCCCTAATTGGTATTCTGCGCGTTGGAAGATGGCGATTTCAAGTTTGGCTGATGATGAAAGAATGAACGCCCGACCTGAGGAGTTTGATTTTGATGATTGGATAGGGTTTTGTCAAGATTTGGAAAAAATCCAAGCCAATTCTTAAACTTGACCTCAATCTATCGTTTATCTACAAGATTGTGCTTGGTTTTAAAGAAATTAGTGGGGAGAGGTTTTTCTTAGGAGTGGCGACTGGGCAGGACTTGTCGGAGGGGATGCTATGGCAAAGAAAGACACATATCTTGCACTATTAAGGCGTGGAATTGATGATACTACAGCCCAGCAGTTAGCCGATGCTGGACTGAAAATTGGCGATTTAAAGAAAATTGACCGAAATATGCTAATTGAAAACTATGCGCTAAAGCCAGATATCGCTGATGGTGTTATTTCAATTATCAATTCAGCTCACTCTTCTCACGGTAAAGAACGGTTCCTAGCATCGGTCTTAGCCCCTGAAAAGAAAGTCGATTCCAAAATTGAAGAAATCAAATTTAAGCGTAAGCAAAAAGACGTTCTAACAGAATTAGCCGAGCAAAAAGAACGTTTGAAAATCGCTAAGGTTGAAGCCTTCCGCGGCAAGAAATTGATTATGAACCGTTTAGGTAAAACTGTTGAATTGATTGTTAAATTAGAAAACAATCTCTATGACGAGGGTAAAGATGATCAAAAAGTCAAGATAAGAGACCAACTAGAAACTAGAGGCTTAGAGGCCGCCAGAGATCATGAGATGTTAGAACTAGAAGGAACTCCTCAAGACATTGTCGACTTCAGGAGAAAGTTCGTCCCTGGGCTTATTTTCCACGCTTGCCCCCTTTGTGGTGACGAAATGGACCCTAGACAAGCTAGAGACCAAGATAAACCAGAGGAATGGGTATTTATCTGTTGGGAATGTGAAGAGAATTTCATTCCTGATCTAGCTGCTAATGTTGAGCAACGTTTGGTAAATGGCAACCGTATATTTATCGATGAGAGTAAGCGACCAAGAAATTCAGTACCTCCTAAACCGGCAGCAATGGATTTCTCTTCGGTAAATGACATGATTAAGAAAGACCTCGCTCAGACTGGAACAGACGCTGATGAGATGAGCCGAGTGGTAGAAGAGAGTACTCTTGGCGGTGGATTGATGGACATCAATGATTGGATTGATCAAACATTGGCTGCCAAGGATTACATCCAAGCACAAGAAGACAGAGAAGACTTCATCTTGAGAACCGGTGCTGGTGCTACTAAGTTCAATAAGTGGATGAAGAAGGCCGGGTTATACTTCAACAAACAAACTGGCCGTTGGACACGTCATAAAGATGTACGTTGAGGCGATGGTATGGCTGAGAGTGTTGAAGAGACGCTCAAACTTGTGAGATTTATGCAAGGAGCAAAATTACTTGGCCAAACCAGATTAGTTATCGGTGAAACTCTAGTTGAGCATGCTGAATCAGCTGGCGTTAATCTACCAACAAACTGCACTTCTGGAACCTGTGGAACCTGTATGGTGACATTGGTAAGAGGAAAAATTCCAGTTCCTGAAATACTGCCACCTGGACTTGATGATTATCTAATTGAGCAAGAGGCTCGGCTTGGTTGTATTGGCTGCCCTACTACCGATTGTGACATTGACATTCGGCCACCATTGTGATGATTGATATGTTTGATAATTGGGGTAATACTGAATGGTTTATCCTGGTTGTTGACATCATTGCAGTGATTATTGTTGTCCGCTTTCTCAGAAATAAAATTAGAAGAAAACTCAATGAGGTCGAATTACGACAGAGTTTTCAAACACGTCAAAGACGATATTCGATCAAAGACAAAAATGACCAACCGCCAAATCAGTAGGTTGGCTCTGGTAATGGTTTGGACATGTTCAAGAACCTGTGACCACTTAATGAATACATGAGGGGTGGTAGTGAACTAACTACTGGACCAATTCCTGTTGGACAATTTGTTAATTTAATTAGATCCACTATTCGTAATGATAGTTTATTTCAAAACCAAGTGATAAAAGGGGAAATCACCCAATGGAAGTCTTATCCTAGTGGCCATACTTATTTTACCCTACGAGATTCAGATGGACAGATTAGTGCGGTGATTTGGCAAGGCCGTTGTAATATCGATTCAAGTATTGGCGAGGGAAGTGTTGTTGTTGTTATCGCTAATTTAGACCTCTATGCCAAGTCTGGAAGAATACAATTAATCGTCAATCGAATCGAGCCGATTAACAAACTTGGAGTTCTTGAAGAGCAACGCAAGCAGTTGATAGAATTGCTTCGGTCTGAAGGGGTGTTAGACCGGCCTAGAAAGGCTCTGCCTTCGATTCCAAAGCACATAGCAATAATCACTGGTGTTGATTCTGCGGCTTTGGCTGATATGAATAGATTAGCCGAAAATAGATGGCCTGGAATTCGAAGAACGGTTATTGGAGTTACAGTTCAGGGAAACTTGGCTCCAAATGAAATTGTTCGAGGTATTCTAGCGGCAGGGAAGTTAGCTGACTTTAACATCGCTAAACGACTGAACCAACCACCTGTTGATGTGATTATAGTTGGACGAGGTGGCGGGTCGCCAGAGGATTTGTGGGCATTTAATCTTGAACCGGTTGCCAGAGCAATAATAGCCTCAGCGGTACCGGTTATCTCTGCTGTTGGACACGAATCAGATATGTTAGTATCTGATTTAGTGGCTGACTTGAGAGCTTCAACTCCTTCTAATGCCATAGAACGATTAGTCCCTGAATTTGATCAACATCAAATGATGATGCTCAATTTTGAACTCCGCATCACTGATGCTACAACACGAATGTTTGTCGATTGGCGCAACAACTTACGCCTTTTACAATCTAGGTTGCTTAACGCTCCCCTACAAGGAGTATACAATGCTAATCAACAGATTACCGACCTGTCAAATAGGTTAACAACGGCGGTAATCAATAAGTTTGGCCAATCAAAACAGCAATTGGCATCTTTGGGTAACATCATGATGCTGGGTGTGCAGCAAAATATTGCCGCTGAGAAAACCAAACTTGCTGTATTTGCATCAGCTCTTAATTCGGCTCATCCAAACAATGTGCTGCAAAGAGGTTACAGTATGATTTCAGATGAACAAGGTCAAATTATCTCGAGAGCTGATGACTTGGATGAAGGTCAAAATATAATTCTTGCATTAGTGGATGGAACTGCTAAGGCTACGGTTGAAAAAGTAATAAAGGAGAGCGGAAAAGATGAGTGAAGAAATGAGTTATGGAATAGCAGTTAAGCGTTTAGAAGAAATAGTTGCAGATTTGGAACGCGGTGGTATAGCATTAGATGAGACCTTGAAATTATATGAGGAAGGGGCTAAGTTGTTAGAATTCTGCCAGCAAGAATTAGCCAGTGCAGAGGGACGATTAAACGAGATGCGTCTATCAGAGATTGAAGAAAAGTTGTCCGAGTAGGCCAATATATCGATTATTTGGTTCACTAAACGGCTAATCTGTAACGCCTTAGCAAGGTAAAAGCAGGTAGTGTCCAAAGAATAACTGAGACAAACCAAGCAATAACCGAACCAAGTAAAACGCCAAATTCTGGTAATGACCACATGGCAATAATTGCGTACACAGAAACGCTAGCCCCGCCAAGCATCATTGGTGCCGCAGCACCCTGAGGGACTTGAGGCCCTTGAGAAATCCACAGTGCAACCATGCTGGTTAGAAAAATGGCGGGAAATGCGCTGGCTAGTCCAGCGATAAATGGCAGTCCACTATCCGCTAATACAAGACAAGCGCCAATTGCTAATCCGGCGGCAATGCCCCGTACTGAAATAATCATTAATGGAACTTTATTACTCCCCCTAGGTGCTTCTCGGTTCTTGATATTGAACAGTACTGCCAGTATTGCTAAGGCTACTAAACCAGTGATGGCAAACTGTAATTCGCTAACAGCCCCGTCTGTTGCATTTCTCGCAATCATTAGACCACACCAGGCAAGAATTGCCCAAGTTGATAGTGAGGCGATTATTGTTAGTGGCAATTTTAGTTTATCTCGCTTGATTTGATTTGGCAGTAAGATCCATACTCCAAGAAATAGACCATTAATCAACATTCCAAGGGGCACTACAGACATACTAGACCTTAGTGACGCCCCGCCATCAATAGCATAAACTCCCGCTGCAGCCGGGATTATGGTTGATGGAACTGTGCCTAATACTCCACCGATAAAACCGCCAAATTTTTCGATTGAAACGGTGACTAAAATTGCTACGAGGCCGGCAAAAAAAGCGTATAGAATGATTGTCGAGTTAACCATACAATCAATCCTTTGAGGCTAATATTCTGTCTCAAAGAGATTCTGCCAGAGTAACAATGGCATCATAATCTGGCTCAACACCAGGATTCTCAGCAACCCAGCGGTGTTGGACTAAGCCCTCTTTGTCAACTACAATCACGACCCTGTTTGCCGAAACATAGCCTTCCAGTCCACCAAGACCAACAAACTTAGCATCGTAAGCCTCAACCACTGCGCGGTCTAGGTCAGATAATAGTTCGAACTCTAAGTTGTACTTTCTAGCAAATTCTGCATTAGCCCACGGTGAGTCTACACTGATACCAATAACTGTAGCCGATGAACCGTTAAGCTTAGCAAGGTTGTCTTGAAAAGCACACATTTCCTTGTCGCAAACACCGGTAAAGGCGCCTGGATAAAATGCGATAACTACTGTTTTGCCTCGATAGTCTGCTAATGAGACTGCTTCTTTTGATGTATTCTTCAAAGTAAATTCTGGTGCTGCTTCTCCTATCATGGTAAGACCTCTTGCTGTCAACCTCATGAAAGAAGTATTTTAACAAATGCACTGACTTTCAATAAGGGTCTAAGTGAACTATTTGTTCAATGTCAATACGTTTGTAGCCTCGATCACGAGCATTCGTGGCGGCTTTGATTAGCATTGAGCGCATCCAACCAAGCGACATTAGAGTCTTCATCCGGTTGATTGATTCGATGAATTGAACTGGATTACCGCCAAGTTGTGCGTGACTTCTAATGTCTGATTCCAATTTTTCCACTACCATGTAATAGGTGTCGATTAATTCTTCAATTGCATCATCCGTGACTGGCATTTTAGCGTGTGTCCTAGCCAAAGAAAGCAACGAAGAACGGGTTAATACGCCTCCTCCTTGGCCAACTATCAAGGTTTCAGATTCTTCGATTGTGTCAATATCTTCTTCCTCATCATCAGAATTGAGGCCCATTCCAGACACAGCAATTTCCAAATGCCTTGGCTTAATTGTGGCAACTCGGTCTTTTTCTGCTGCTGCCTCTGCGTGTTTCAAAATCTTAGCCAAATGAGTCTCAACATGTTCAATCCCTGCTTGGACTGCGGCAGAGCCAACAGAATCAATACTACTGATTCTATCAATCATTAACTCTCTAGTTCGATTGTAATTTAATCGTGTGCGGTTGGGGTCGTCCAATGTTTTTCTTTCTGGATCTTGGGCTAGAGTTTCTGATTCCATTGTTGGTACTAACCGGTCTAATTCCTCACACAATAAAGCAACTAGTTGTTCTTTTACTGCACCGGATAAACGCATTTGCGTGAAATTAGAAGCAACTGCTCCGATGTGACCAGAGGAATATGGTTTAGCCGGCATATGAGGGCCTTACATTGGATGCTTTTCATTATTAGCAATTAGTTAGCCATTCAGTATTACCAGTTAATGTTAGGCGCTCTAATCCGTTTTCTGTCTTTAACCAAGTATCTTCGATACCAATGCTGCCTTCCGCAAATACCAGTTTTGGCTCAATTGCCATGACCCCGTTATCTGGCAATGGTCGATCAAAGCCTTTTGCAACCACTGGTGATTCATCTAACTGTAAACCAACTGAGTGGCCTAAGAACTTACTTTGGTCTGGGTTCATACCCATTAGATGTTCACTATGACCCATGCTGTTGGCTAATTGTGAGCCGATCTCCCATGCCTTTGAACAATCCTCACCGCGGCCAAGTGAATTAACTACTGCGTCACTAACTTCAACCATCGAATCTAGCCTTTCCAACCAAGTTTCGTCTAATTTACCAACACTAAACATCCTAGTGGCGTCAACAACATAACCTCTGTGAACATGAACAAGGTCAACCAAGATGGGTTGTTTTTCTCTTATCTTATTGAATCCTGAACCCATTCCAGCTAACGGATGAGCCCCACTACCACCTATTGCTGAATCAAAGAACGACGGAACACCTCCTGATCTGCCTGACACGATTACTGCTCTATCACATTGTAATGGAAAGCGCCTCATTTGGACATTGCCGCCAAAGCCTCTTTGTCTACTAATTGCCTCAGCAGCGGCGACCAGTTCTAATTCGGTTTTTCCTGCTGCAATCTCCTTCCTAACAGAGTCAAACATTGCTTGTTGGACTAATGCCCCCTCTCGCATCATAGATAATTCCCAAGAAGATTTTACTTCTCTTTGAGAATGAATCAATTGAGTGCAATCAGCAGTTTTTCCCAAAGGAGCCAATACTGATGCAAATTTCTCATGAAAGTCAGCTGGGAGTTCCCCCTTTTGTAAGGCTGGACTGGCTTCTGCACCCATGTTAGATAGCGTTTCAGCAAGAACTCTCAGGCTAGGAAATGTATTGATGGCAAATGGAGCATCGGTTCCTCCTGCTTCAAATTCTGCTCGCTTAATTGACCTTCTAACAAAGAAAGTACTGCCCTCTCCACCAGAATCTGTGCTGGCTTTGGAGCCTGTGGCGGGAATGAATAACGCTCCGTTTTGCCGTCCTCCGGCATAGTAGTACAAGTCAACCGGACTTTGGATTAACGCACCTGGAAGATTGTTTTCTTGCAACGAGTTTGCTAATTTGCTAATCCGTTGTTCAAGTTCACTAACTGGCACACGCCAATCTTCACCCTCAGGTCCTAGCAAATCTTCGGTTGACCATGACGACATGGTTGTGGGCCGTACTAGATGTTGAAAACTCTAACCGATAAACCCGGAGTTAACCGTGAATTTATACCCCATTGTGGTGAAATCAGCAGACGATAAATCAAAAACTGCCTGCTGTTGGGAGTAGCATGGCACAAGTGTTGAACTTGCGCGACATTAATGTCGAAGGCAAGACTGTGCTGGTAAGAGTTGATATCAATAGCCCCTTACAACCAAAAAGCCAAGAGTTTCTTGATGATACTCGAATAAAGGCGATTGTACCAACATTAAATTTGCTTACTAAAGCAAAAGTAGTTTTGTTAGCCCACCAATCTAGACCCGGTAAAAAAGACTTCACTAACACACTTGGCCATTCTAGGGAACTGGGTAGAATATTGGGTCGTAATGTCAAATGGGTCGAAGATATTCATGGCGAAAAGGCAATGCAGGCAATTGAAAATCTGGCAGACGGGGAAATCTTGATGCTCAACAATGTAAGAATGGATCTTGAAGAAGTATCTACTAAAGGTGATTTTTTAACAATGTCTGAGACCAAAATGATTCAACGATTATCTAGTGTTGTCGATGTATTTGTTAACGATGCATTCGCCTGCTCTCACAGAAACTCCCCCTCTATTGTTGGCTTTACTCATATCCTTCCGTGTGTGGCTGGAGAATTGATGAAAAAGGAAATTGATGGTCTTAATGCTGCTTTAGATTCGCCACATAGACCGTGTATTGCAGTGGTTGGCGGAATTAAAGTTGAAGATTCAATATCTGTCGCTGACAATATGCTGAGAAAAGGCATTGCTGATGAAGTGTGGGCCACTGGAGGCGTGGCAAATTTATTGATTGAATATTCTGGAGTTGATATCGGTGAATTGAATCATAACTTTTTGGTTGGAGAACTAGGTGATTCTTATCATTCTACGGTAGAAACTGCCAAATCAATGCTGAATGATTTTGGGGACAAAATAAAATTACCAACAGACCTTGCTGCTAATATTGAAGATAATCGAGTTGATTTAACACTTGCAGATTTGCCTGTTGCAGCACCGATTTTTGATATTGGAATCAATTCAACAATGACCCTTTCCGCCGCTATTAAATCTGCAGGAACGATAATTCTAAACGGGCCTGCTGGAGTTTTCGAACTTACTGATTTTGCCCTAGGCACAATTGAAATGTTGAATGCTTGTGCCGAATCAAGTGGCTATGTTGTTGTGGGTGGAGGGCATACTGCTACCTTAATCATGAATCGTGGCTTATCATCTAAAATAGGCCATTTATCAACTGGTGGAGGGGCTTGTTTGAATTATTTGGCCGGCAAGGTCTTACCGGGTATTGCAAGTCTGGAGTATAGTGCACAAAAATACCAATTAACAATCTCCCAATCCATAACTGACAATTAAATAACACAGCCATCACCCACTAACAAGGATTGATGCACATGTCAGAGGAATTCGCAGCCCGATACACGGATACAATTCTGTATGACGGCAGTGGCACCAAGTTTGTTGGTGATGTATTAATTCACGATGATGGAGCATGGTCAAAGTCTAATGGTGACGAAGATGTTAGACAAGTTATCGACGGTAGCTCTAGACTTTTAACTCGCTCATTACAAAACTGGCATACTCATCTTGCTATGCAATTAAATGCCAGAGATTTTAGTGATGGCTATCCATTAAACCAGTGGCTCAATGAGGTAATATTTCCTACCGAAGCAAGATTGAGCCCCGAATATGTTCGAGTCGGCGCTACAGCAGCAGCAAGTGAAATGATTGCTACTGGTTGTAGTTTCGCGGCTGACATGTACTTTTATCCTGCAATAACTGGTAAAGTCCTCGAAGATGCTGGTATTAGGGGTCTTGTTGGTGGCCCTGTCAGTGATTTTGCACTACCTTCACACTCTGATGCAAAATCAGCATTAGATGAAATTGATAACTTACTTCAAACTCAATCAGTTGATGATCGTATTCAGTATGCAATTGCCACCCATTCAATTTACCTATGTAGCGAAGAGACGCTTGTTAGGGCAGCTGATTTGGCAGAACGAAGGCAAGGAAGATTACATATTCATGTCAGTGAGACAAGAAAGGAAGTTGCTGATTGCTTTGAAAAAACCGGCAAATATCCTGTTGAATATCTCGACAGTATTGGTTTTTTCAAGCCTGGTACAGTATGTGCGCACGCTAGTTGGGTTAAGAAGAATGAAATTCGGATTTTGAAAAGTCGCGATGTTACTGCCGTACATTGTCCTTCATCAAACATGAAATTAGCTTGCGGTGGAACACTTTCTTTGCCCGCTTACCAAGAGGTGGGGGTTGATGTAAGACTCGGGACTGATGGTGCTGCATCTTCTGGTAATGGACTGAATGTGCTATCTGAAGCCCGTACTGCTTCACTGGTTCAACGACACGATCACTGGGATGCTACCCTTTTGCCAGCCAAAGATATCTTTCAAATGGCAACCAAGGATAGTCAAGATTGGGTTGCTTGGGATTTAGATGATGTTCGAATGTATCCACGCGGTAGGTCTAGCAACCGTCATTTAGCTAACTTAGTATTCAATGGTGCGAACTGTCTTGATATGTGGGTTGATGGACAGGCAGTACGACAAGATGGTACGACTAATACTCTGGATGAACGCAAGGCTATGAATGACCTTGAAGTTTCAATTCAATCATATTATGAAGGTCTCGAGTAATCAGTCATATTTGGTTAATGAATAACCGATTATGATAATAATGAATCCAATAAAATAACCTGTAGCAGATAATGAAATATCTACTGTATAATCAATATTTAACTCAAAATCGTCTGGAACCTCTGTCATAGTTCCAATGCCAACGAAATATTCACCAGACTTTACGTTCCACGAAACTCCGGCTTGATTATCGTCACCAATTGCTTCAAATTCATTGTCTCTTGAAGTACAAAGTTCATTGTTACCCATTTGTTCAATCAAGGTTAATCCATCGCACTGAGCTTTCTTATCAGCGTCTGCGACTACCAAAAAAACATCATTGCGATCCCAGGTCACCTCAGCATTGGCTGTGACGAATAATGCCAGTGGATTAGATTGGATTGGTTCGTCAGAAAAAAATACTGAATTGGGAACATTTGGCGTTGGTACGCCTTCAACACTTTCTTCTGTGGTAAAACCAATCGTTCCAAGTAAACAAATGATCACTGACAAGGTGATTAAGCTAGTGCCGATTTTACCATTTCTGTGCAATCAGCTCACCTACAATTGTAAAAACGCCAGAGCGAGTATCACATAACTACCAAGCAACATAGCACCTTCAAGCCAATTCGATTTACCATCAGCTAAAATTGAATTCACCACTAGTACTGCAACAAAGGTTGCGGCAGTTTCAAGCATACCAAATTCTAAGGTCAGAGGTACACCCACAGCCCAAGCAAACAATATCATTGCAGGTGCTGCAAACAAAGCAATCTGGACACTGCTGCCTATTGCGATAGCAATTGACAAATCCATCTTGTCTTTACCTGCAACAATTACTGCAGTAAAGTGTTCTGCTGCATTACCAAAGAATGGCAGCAGAATTACTCCAATAAATAGTTCAGGCAATCCCCATTCATCTACTGCAGCCTCTAGACTGTGCACTAAGATATGAGCCATCCAAGCAACTAATACAGTTGCTGCGATTAGTAATGTCCAGGCATCCTTGTTGGTCATTGTAGGATCTTCATGATGGCCGTGTCCTGGTTCGGTGGCAAATACATGAGCATGAGTTTTGAGTTGGAACAGTAAAGCAAGTCCGTAGATAATCAACAAGACTATTGCTGCATAACGAGATATGACTTCCACATCAGTTGATGTACCTCCTGAATGATGTAGTGCACTTGGAATGATAAAGGCGACAATTGCCAGTAGTAGCAGTGTGCCATTCATTTGAATTGCATCGCTGTTGAATGTTTGTTCCTTGTGTTTTAAACCACCCCAAACCAATGCTAAGCCCAGCACAAGTAGCATATTGCCAAGAATCGAACCAATTAGGGATGCTTGGGTCACCGTTACCATTGTATCAACAATATCCGGGTCCTTTGAGGCAGCATAGATGGCAAGGCCGACAATGATTAATTCAGCAGCATTACCAAACGTTGCGTTAAGAAATCCACCGATTGCTTCACCCGTACGCAAGGCAATTTCTTCGGTTCCCTTGCCCATGAGAAATGCTAGGGGCATAATAGCGATCATTGAGAACAGGAATGCCATAGTAAGATTATGGTCGTAATTGAAATAAATCGCTAACGGTAACGCTACCAATAACCAATTTAATTTATTCTTAAATGGGTTAAATGCATCGAGTAAAGTGTCCATTGCATGTTCGACTTCGTCGACTATTTCTTCGGCAACTGCCTCTAAACCTGTCTCTGCCATGGCGTTGTGATTGAAAATACACTAATTGAGGTATCTATACAAATTCACTTAATCGTCAGATTTTGACCTTCTGGTTGGCCTACGCTTAGGTGCGTTCTTTGGTGTAACTCTACGACCAACCCTACGTTTTGGCTTAGGTTTCTCTTCGACCTCTTCTTCGTCGAAATCCTCATCATCTAATCCGAAGAATGGGTCATCCTCTTCAGGTTCAGGTGTCGACTTGGCCTTGGTTCGGCGTGATTTCCTGCTAAGCACGTTCACGGCAAATGGGTCTTCTTCTTTGTCAGCAGCCTCTTGGACATCAGCTGCTGGTTTTTGTTCTTCTTCGACAGGGACGGATTTAGAGGTGTTGGTAATTGAATCCATATCGATATCTT
>CESI01076193.1_pt1 | contig 24775 bp, 21 predicted proteins | sample 356301 | NCBI WGS metagenome assembly CESI01 (sample SAMEA2621423, study PRJEB7988) | marine metagenome | biome: marine biome (ENVO:00000447); feature: deep chlorophyll maximum layer (ENVO:xxxxxxxx); material: "saline water (ENVO:00002010), including plankton (ENVO:xxxxxxxx)" | depth 40 m | reverse complement strand
TCGATATTGCTCGGCGCCCCCGCCAGCGAGACCGCTTCGGCCAAAGCCGGCTCGGGGTTTCTCCGTCCGCGGTCAGATTTAAGGTCCGGGTGCAGTACCCAAGCCCGGGTAATAACCGGGTCGTGTTCCATCAATTGGCGTCTTCGCCTTCATATAAACTGATTGGCTGCGAGGGCATGATGGTTGAGATGGCATGTTTATACACAAGCTGAGATTGACCATCACGCCTCAGCAACACGCAAAAGTTGTCAAACCACGTAATCACGCCTTGTAACTTAACGCCGTTAATCAAGAATACTGTGACGGGTACTTTGGTTTTGCGAACGTGGTTTAAAAACGCGTCTTGAAGGTTTTGTCGATCTGTCGCCATGGGTTCTGCCTTTATTATTATTTCAGGCGTCGAAATTGACACCCTCACCACATGATCATTATGTGACCTGTGCGAAGGAGTTTCCAGCCTAAAAATTAAATCACCTGTAACTTCTCGAGAAAACGCCGGTCAATCTTGATCCATGGCTTCAAAAACCAAAGCAATTATCGCCAGTGTTTCGAGGCGACCAAACACCATTGCCACACACAGAACCGACTTTGCCTCGGTGGCCAATTCTGACAAAACAATCGGTGTTGTTGCGGCGAAGGTGATCAATGGCCCGGTCGTTGACAGGGCTGACACCGCAAGGATAAGCGCGTTTTCAAAACCGATACCCATCGCCGCAAGCAGGATGGCCACCAGCGCCAGTGACAGACCGAATAACATGAAAAATACCCACGCAATGAACGCACCTTTGCGGCGCAAACGCTGATTGCGCGCGGCCAGTCCTCCCATCGAAGACGGGTGGACCAGTTGTTCAATCTCCCGCAAGCCATTGAGATAAAGCGCATAAACCCGCAACAATTTGACACCGCCTGCTGTGGTGGCAACGCCACCTCCCATTAGCGACAGCCCCATCAGCACCATGCCCGGCGAACCCAGGCCAGACCACGCGCGGGTGGCCGCCCAATCGGCGCTTTCAAACCCGGTGGTGGATAAAAAAGATAAAACTGTAAAGACAGCACCCCAAAATATCCGCAAAATATCCCCAAAAGAATAAAAGCTGTTCAGTGTCTCATCAGTGCCAAAATGTCTAAACATTAACAAAACGGGCACCCCAAGTACGAACAGAAGTCCCAAACGGAATTCCGGATCGCGATAAAACCGTCCCTTTGAGGTGGTTAAAGTATCATTTGAAAATGTCAGCCGACACAGCGCAAACAGCAAGAAGCACAAGATCAGCATCTCCCCCAACCGACCTGCTCCATTGTCAGCCAAGCCCCCAATCGGCGAAATACCACTGGTGGCCATCACTGACATCGCGTGGCAAAGCGCCACCATAGGGGCACTGCCCATCACTGTTAAGCCGACCCATAATACGGCTGTTAACCCGACATAAAGTGGCAAAAGGCGCAGCGTTGTGCGCATCAGTCTTTTCGAAGGATCCGCGATTTGCATTTGTGATAAGTGCGTATCACGCTGCCCTGGCTCAGCGGATGCTGTCACTTCAAACCCGCCCAGATTAAGCGGTGCCAGAACGGCTGCAGCAGCAATCCATACAATCAGACCACCAAACCACCCCACCTGCGCACGCCAAAGATGAACTGCACCGCCCAACCGGCTGTAATCATCATATAAAGTTGCACCTGTGGTGGTGATGGAACTGACCATTTCAAAATAGGCATTCATAAAACTGGTGGTTTCAACGGCCTCATAGAAGGGCACGGCTAGGATAAGGGGTAAAACCGTAAATGCCCCGAACAATGAGGCCAACTGCTGCAGACTGCTCTGACGGATTGTTCGGTTGGAAATAGCCACCATAATCATCAATGCCAGTATAAGCGTTAGCGTCCCTGAATAGAAAAAACTGCGCGCAATATGGTGATCACGTTGGTTCAAGGCATAGGATGCCGGCACATACATCGACACAGCCGACACCAGCGTGAGTAGTAAAAAAAGCGGTAGTTTGAACAAACGCATCAGCATCCGTCAGAAAAACTCGATGGAAACTTGCAGCAAAAGTTCAACCGCAGGAACGTCTTTGGATAGGGCGAAAATTGCGACAATATCGCCCTCATTTATCCGCAGACCTCCGGTGGGTTTATGCACTTCACCCTCTTTTAAAACCGCACCAATTAAAACACCTTCGGGAATGTCGATATCGCGGATTTTCTGCCCCGCAATCGGTGAAGTAGACATCACTTCAGCCTCAATGATCTCGGCTTCTGAATCACCCACAGAATAAACCCTACGGACCTGACCATGTCTTATATGGCGCAGGATTGAGCTAACTGTCGTTGTGCGTGGATTGATATAGGCATCAATTCCCAAGGGCTCCATCAACGGCACCAAAGAGGGATCATTGATCAGCGCAATAGCCAGCGGGCAACCCTCGGCCTTGGCCCGCACAGCCGCCAACAGGTTGGTTTTATCATCATCAGTCACCGCCAGAACCGCATCAGCACGGCTGATATTGGCCTCAGTCAAAAGCGCGATATCCAAACCATCACCGTTCAGCACGATTGTCCGCTCAAGCGCCTCGGCGGCCAACTCGGCCCGTGCACGGGATTTTTCGATCACCTTGGCGCGAATTCTATCCTTACCAGCCTCAAGACGCTGGGCCACCAACAAGCCGACATTACCAGACCCGATCACCACAACACGTTGGGTTTTTTGTTGGGTCTTACCAAAAGTTTCCATGGTGCGTGAGACATCGTCAATATGCACGAAGACATAGCAATCATCCCCAACAAACAACTGATCGCCAGCGTCGGGCGCAAACAGCGTCCCGTCCCGCCGTACGGCCACAACGATCGCCCGAAGCGTTGAAAACAGATCCGAAAGTTGCCGAAGTGGTGTGTTAACGACCGGACAGTCCTCTTCAATATGCAGGCCTAAAAGTTGCGCCTTGCTGTCTAGAAACGTCTCGGTGTCAAACACTGATCGGGCCAGCAGCCGTTTCAGCGCAGCCTCTGCGACTTCGCGCTCAGGACTGATGACCACATCAATTGGCATGTGATCACGGCGGTACAGATCAGAGTAAATCGGATCAAGATAGTTCTGTGACCTCAATCGGGCAATTTTGCGTTGGATCGCAAACACCGAATGCGCGACCTGACACGTCACCATGTTGACCTCATCCGAATAGGTTGCCGCGATAATCATATCCGCATCGCGCGCGCCGGCGCGATCAAGAACATCGGGATGAGACGCGAAGCCCGCCACACCCTGCACGTCCAGCGTATCGGTTGCCCGACGTACAAGGTCTGGATTGTTATCAACCACTGTCACATCATTTTTTTCGCCGGACAATTGCCGAGCAATCTGCCAGCCGACCTGCCCCGCGCCGCACACAATGACCTTCATTTTTCACCTCCGGACTGTTGATGCAAAGTCTGGACTGGCTTTGATATCAATAGAAAAGCCATCACATATGCACCAAACAATGCGCTTAAGTTGGTATTTCATCCTGTTCGTCACTTAACAGGGCCACGCGGGTGCCCGATTTCGACGTCGTCACCACGCCGAGCGATTTCAATTTCCGGTGCAGAGCGCTGCGTTCCATTCCTACAAAATGGGCCGTACGACTGATATTCCCACCAAAACGGTTGATCTGCGCCAGCAAATACTCACGTTCAAACGCCTCTCTTGCCTCGCGCAGCGGTAAGGTGACAAGATTGCCGGACAGGCCGACCTTGCCCTCGCCACCATTGGTGATTGCGGTCTCCGGCAATTCGTCTGCCGTGATCGGACCACAGGATTGACCCATCAACAACACCCGTTCAATCAAGTTTTTCAGTTGCCGGATATTGCCCGCCCAAACCATCGTTTGCAGAGCCCCGGCCGCCTCGTCGCTCAGCGCACGCAGTGCCAGACCTTGCAACTCGTGGTATTGCTCGATGAAATAGTCTGACAACAGCGGAATATCTTCGCGACGCTCTTCCAGCGACGGAACCGAAATCCCAACAACATTCAACCGGTGAAACAACTCACGGCGGAAATTGCCAGCCTCTATTTCTGCCTCAAGGTCAAGATTGGTCGATGACACCACTCTGAGATCAACTTCAACCCGGACCGTGCCGCCCACGCGTTCAAATTTTTGATCAACCAGAACCTTGAGAATTTTAGACTGGGTGGCAAATGGCAGATCCGCAACCTCATCAAAGAAAATAACGCCTCCGTTGGCCTGTTCTAAAAGCCCTTGCTGTATGGTGCCGTCTGGCTGTTCGCGACCAAACAGCATCTGCTCCATGACCTCTGGTTCGATGGTCGCACAGCTGACCGGTACAAAAGCTGCGCCAGCCCGATTCGAATTTTTGTGCAAATAGCGCGCAGCCACCTGTTTACCGGCGCCCGACGGCCCGGTCAGAAGTACCCGACTGTTAGATTTTGCCACCTTGTCCAACTGTGAAACCAAAGCGCGCACCGCCGCCGTCTCGCCAATTATTTCTGCAGAGCACATGTCACGCTTTTTTAAAGATAGGTTTTCGCGCCGCAGTTTTGCTGTTTCCATGGCGCGCTTAACAACCACCAGCAACTGGTCAATATTAAAAGGCTTTTCGATAAAATCATACGCGCCTTGTTTGATGGCGGCCACCGCAATTTCGATATTTCCATGGCCCGAAATGATTACCACTGGTACATGAGGATGGTCGCGCTGGGCAATTTTCAAAATATCAATCCCGTCCATACTGCTGTCTTTCAGCCAGATGTCCAAAATCAACAGCGATGGAGAGCTGGCCGCCAGTGCGCTCATGCATTCATCAGATGTGCCTGCGAGCCGGGTCTCGAGCCCTTCATCTTGCAGAATCTCCGAGATTAGCTCCCGAATATCACGCTCGTCGTCCACAATTAAAATGTCGTTCATAGTTACGTTAATACCCATTTTCCTGTGCCACACCCGCCTGTTCCTGCCTCACACCCGCCTGCGGCAGCAGTTTGAGCCGCACACAGGCCATTGCCCCCGCGTGACTTTGATGCGCAAAAACCTGCGCTGTATGCAACGATAAACTACCGCCATGATCTTCGATTATTTTTTTGACAATAGGCAAACCCAAGCCGGTTCCTTTTTCCCGAGTCGTGACGTAAGGCTCGAACAAGCGGCTGCGATCCGGCGGCAATCCAACACCATTATCCGCGATCTTCACTACAGCATAATCAGCCTCTTGCACACAGTAAATCCTTACTTTCCGGATCCAGTCTTCCGGCATTGATTTTGCCTTCGTCTCTGTGGCTTCTGCGGCGTTTTTCAATAGATTGCCAAAAGCCTGAGAGATCATCCCACGATCCAAATCGACTAAAAGTGGATGATCTGGCAGGTTCAAATCAAACGTCACATTTGGTTGACCTGCATCTTGTAACAGCACAGCATCACGCAATATTCCCACGATATCTTCCGTATTTTGACGGGGTTCAGGCATTCGTGCAAATTTTGAAAACTCGTCGACAATATGACGCAGATCATTTGTTTGACGAATGATAATACCCGTCATCTGTTGCAAAACACTTGCCTCATCCGACGAGAGTTGCCTGCTAAACTTGCGACTTATTCTTTCAGCGGATAGTTGGATCGGGGTCAGCGGGTTTTTGATCTCATGGGCAATTCTGCGCGCAACATCTCCCCAAGCTGCGGTCCGCTGGGCTACGACCAGATCTGTGACATCGTCAAAGGCCACCACATACCCCTCTAGATAGCCTTCTGCGGTGCGGCGGGTGGCCAGACGAACCAGCAAATGTTCCTGTTCATTTGCTCGGATGATCTTGATCTCGCTGCGTACAATCTCTAGATTTTCGGTCTGTAATTGCTCAAACATGCCACTAACTTCCGGCAGCGCTTGGGCCAGAGTGACCGATTGCGGGCTCGCAGAGCCATCCAACAAGTGTTGAGCGGCCCGGTTTGCCAAGGTAATATTGCCCTGAGGATCGACCGCAATAACTCCCGAAGTCACAGAACTAAGCACCGAGTCGAACAGCCGGCGGCGGTTTTCCGTCTGGCGACTGTTTTCCAGCAAACGATCTTGCTGCGCCTTTAATTCGCGGGTCATCTGGTTGAAATACCGACTGAGAAGCCCAATCTCGTCGTCGTTTTGTTCCTCTACGACCTGCACGTCGAGGTCTCCGCTGCCAACCTGTTGCGCCGCAGTTGTAAGGCGCCCTACCGGACGCGACAGCCGCTCAGCAAACAACAGGCCCAACCACATGGCCGCCAGAATAATAATCAAAGCAAACCCCAGATAGATAATCGCAAACTCAAATAACCTCTGGCCGCGCAGAGCCTCTTGTTCCTGATACAGTTTGGCGGTTTCCTGTGCTTCATCCAGCAGACCGAACAAATGACCATCAATCGTGCGACTGACCAGCAGGTATTTATCTAAATAGCGCCCCATCCGAACAAGAGCCCGCAGTTCGTCATTGTCCAAATCGGGAATGATCACCAATTGCCCGGCAAGGGCCGCCTCAAAAGCAGCAGGAGCCGGCTTTTCATAGTCAAATAAATACGACTTATCACCCCGGGCTTGAAGCTCTCCAACCCCATTGACAATATAGGCTTCGCGCAAACCGCGCTGGACCTTCAGCTGTCCGTCTTTCAATACCGCGCTTAGGCCAAACCGCTGGATGTTCGAAGCGCTGTTTTCGATCATATTTGCGAGAATACGGGTGTCGTATTCTAATGCCTGACGCTGTTCACGCTCATAGGATTCAGTGGCCATCAACGCATTGCCCACGACTCGGCGCACCCGCTCAGAAAACCACGCCTCAAGCCCCATGTTGATGGTTAGAACTGCAAAAACTGCGACTGAGACCGTCGGCAATAGCGCCAAAAGAGCAAACACTCCGGTTAGACGCAAATGCAAACGCGACCCCGCAGATTGCGCCCGTCGCGCCGCAACAATACCAATGATCCTGTGCAGAACCAGCGCCGCCAACAACAACACATAGACCACATCCGCCAGAATAACCAAGCGCAGGCTGGGCGAGGATGCCCCCTGATCAAACGGCCCCAACACTAAATATGTTGCAATACTCAACAGCGGAGCCAGAACCGTCAGGCTGACCCCGGCGATCGTCTGGACTTGCCTGCGGCGCCGCAGACGCAGAAATTGCTTCCAACCTATAATCCGTGCTCGGGCGATTTCCCAACACCTTCTTTTGATGCAGTTTCACACGACCAGTATACTTTAAATGGCCAGATTACCGCTCATTATTTTTCAGCAGCAGTTTACCAAAAAAAGCCCAGTTGTCGCGCCCCTTTACATCAGTTTTCTGCGGCGGGACACTTTAATTTCAAGTTGGGTGATTTTCTTACGCAATGTATTGCGGTTAATTCCTAATAAATCGGCGCATTTCGCCTGATTTCCACCAGTTGCTTCCAGAGCGATGGTAATCAGCGGCGCTTCGACCTCCCTTAGGATGCGCGCATGCAGCCCCGGTGCCGGCAACATCTGGCCGTGCAGATCGAAATAACGTCGCAAGTGACGATCAACCGAGGCGGATAATTTCTCGCCATCACTGCCAGAAAGAACCGGCGTCACGTCCGGTTGATTGCCCAGCAACACTTCTACTTCCGACCGGCTCACCTCATCAGTGCGATTTGTCAAAGCCAGACGCCGCACCACGTTTTCAAGTTGGCGCACATTTCCCGGCCAGCTGTAGGCGCGCATTAATTCATTTGCGGCTGGCGCAATCTCGCGGCGGCTGGTTTCTGTGGACGAGGATTGCTCAAGAAAATGCCTGATCAACAATGTGATATCTTCCACACGATCCCGCAGGGTCGGCACCGTTATCATCGCCCCACCCAATCGAAAATACAGGTCTTGCCGGATTTTCCCCGAATCCATTGCTTTGGTCAGGTCTATCTGGCTGGTCGCCATAAACCGCGGCACATGCTCGTTTGGCGCATCAATCATGCGAACGATCCGCGCCTGAACTGCCAGATCAATATCGGCGATCTCATCCAGCATCAACGTGCCGCCCTTGACCCGCGCCAACACGCGTGCAGGCCCTTCTAGGTCAACCAAATCTGCCCCGTTGACGGTGATAAAGGGCAAATTTCGGCGATCGGAAAAATCATGTATCATACGCCCAATCAGCGTCTTTCCTGTGCCGGACTCCCCAATAAGCAAGACAGGCAAATCGGTATTCATCACCCGTGCCACCACTTGATACAAGGCTTGCATCACCGGGCTTTTTCCAATCAAAGGCAAGTCATCAGAGGTTTGCCTGTCAGTTTCTACGACGACAGAGCTGCGGCGTTTCTGGTTCAGTTCCAACGCCCGCGCAGTGCGTTTCATCAAGTCAGGCAAGTCAAAAGGTTTGGGCAAATAATCATATGCTTCAGCTTCGGCAGCCTGAATTGCGGTCATAATTGTATTTTGCGCAGAGACAACAATGACCGGCAGACCTGGCCGGTCTTGGGCAATTTTAGGTATCATTTCTAAACCGTTGCCATCCGGCATCACCACATCAGAAATGACGACATCGCCACGCCCTTCAGCCACCCAGCGCATCAAAGTTGTCAACGACGAGGTCGCGTGCACCTTACATCCGGCCCGCGTCAGCGCCTGAGTTAAAACAGTTCGTATCGTCCGGTCATCGTCCGCCACCAAAACTGTACCATCCATCACACGCTTCCTTCTTGATTATTTCGCCATCGGCAATGAGAGCCTAAAAACGGTATGTCCGGGCACAGAGTCCACCGAAATCCAGCCCCTATGGTCAGACAGGATTTTACTCACCAGCGCCAACCCTAGGCCGGTGCCATTTTCACGCCCCGACACAAACGGATCGAACACATCGCCCTTTATGTCCTGAGGCAGACCAGGACCGTCATCGATAATTTCGATCTGTAACGGCAAGGCATGTCCGGTCCCGTCTGAGCGCCGCAAACTAAACGAATGCTCATAAAAGCTCCTGAGACGAATCGTTCCACCACCGGCCCCTGCCGCCTCAGAAGCATTTTTCAGTAAGTTCAGCACCACCTGCAGCAATTGATCCGGATCACCCAAAACCTGCGGCAGGGAGGGATCATAGTCTTCGATGATTTTCATCTCTGCGCCAAAACCCAAGAGTGCAGAGCGTCGGGCACGATCGAGAACATCATGAATATTGACCGCCATTTGAATGGGCGGACTGAGATTGCCAAATTCTTCAACCTGTTCAAGCAATTTGACAACGCGGCGCGATTCCTCGACAATTAAATCTGTTAACACAAGGTCTTCCGCGTTTAGGCTCATCGATAAAAGCTGTGCGGCGCCTGTGATGCCCGCCAGAGGGTTTTTTATTTCATGGGCCAACATTTCAGCCATGCCAATGGCCGACATCGCCGCAGACTTCACTGAGACGCTCTGGGTCATCCGATGGGCCAGTTCACGCGGATAAATCATTAAGATCATCACCCCCTCCCGCCCCGACACCGGTGCGAAAGACAGGTTGCATTGCAACGGTGGACGATTGCCACATCCAACATCAACATCGTTCACAAAAAGCGGCGACCCCTGCGCCCGTGCGCGCCTAAGATTGACTTCTATCGGCGCGTCCACCGCCAGTTTGTCCCAAACAGGCGTGCCCATCACCGCGCGTGATGATATATTCAAAAATCCCTCGGCAGCAGGATTAAGATCTGTAAACAGATCATTTTCATCCAAAAGAACTGCTGGCATTGGCAGTGAAACCCAAAGTGCTGCGTCATCCATTATGCGACGGCCTCTAGGTTGGTGGTAAAGGCACGCCGTAACAGACCGGTGACCTGTGACGGCGAGGCCGAAGTCAAAATGGCGCGGCGCACCGCAGCAGCGGTACCTGCGGCCTGCATGTACCAGCCCAGATGTTTGCGCGCCACGCGCAGGCCCAAGTCGACGCCATAGAACCCCAGCATGGCCTCATAATGACCGCAGACCATATCATGCAGCGCCTCCCGAACCGGCGGGGCGGTGGCGGGCGCCCTTCCCTCAAGTGCCGCGGCAACCTGCGCCAACAACCACGGACGTCCCTGTGCTCCGCGACCGATCATCACACCTGCCGATTGCGCGGCTTGCATTGCCGTGCGGGCCGTCTGGCCGTTGGTGATGTCGCCATTGGCAATCACCGGAATATCAACGGCTTGCGACACATCCGCGATTGCCAACCAATCGGCCTCACCCTTGTAAAACTGACAGCGGGTGCGCCCATGAATTGTAATCATGGCGATGCCTGCAGCCTCTGCGCGCCGCGCCAAATCTGGTGCGTTGCGGCACTGGTCATCCCAACCAAGACGGGTTTTTAACGTGACCGGAACTGACACCGCCGCCACCACCGCATCGATCAATGTCAACGCGTGATCAAGATCTTTCAAAAGTGCCGATCCAGAATAGCCATTCACCACCTTCTTGGCCGGACACCCCATATTAATATCAATGAGTTGCGCGCCATTGTCTTGCGCCATCTTCGCCGCCTCGGACATCCAATAAGCCTCGCGCCCCGCCAACTGCACGGCAGTGTGATCGCTGCCAAAACCAAGTTCGGCCTTTTCACGCACCCCTTGCTTGGCCTGAACCATCTCTTGGGATGCGATCATTTCGCTGACGACAAGGCCAGCCCCAAAGCTGGAGACAAGATTGCGAAATGGCAAATCAGTGATCCCCGCAAGCGGCGCCAGAAACACCGCAGGCGATATCGGTTTTTTATTTAGGTAAACAACCACGAAACCTCACAGAATTTCTCAATAGGGTTAGGGTAGTTTTAGGTGGGAGACAAGAATTCTTCGCACAAAATAACCGCAATGCCCAATAGATGCGTAAAATTTAAGCATCAACCGTTCTGAATTGCCAAGAGCAGCAGAGAGCCATACGTAAGGTAGAACATTAAGGAGACTTCTATGGACACGCATGGCCCTGCTTTTCACAAATCATTCAACGTCTGGATAAATCCTTGTCGCTGAGCCGAGCCATCGCCACTGTGTTTGGCGTTGGAACTCTGCGCCCTGCCCCTGGCACTTGGGGGTCGTTGGCTGCTCTGCCAATATTTTACTTGATCCATGTAACCGGCGGGTTTCCTTTGGTGGTGGTCGCGACATGCGCCATATTTGGACTTGGTTGGTGGGCCACCGCCGAACAGACCCGCAACAGCCTTGACCATGATCCGTCTGAGATTGTCATTGATGAGGTGGTCGGACAATGGCTGGCACTTTGGTCGATCTCAGCAAGTGCGTGGCGTTTGGAGATTGATGTGTTGCAGCTCTGGCCCGGTTGGCTGACAGGCTTTGCGTTGTTTCGCCTGTTTGACATCCTCAAGCCCGGACCGGTTGGCTGGGCCGATCGTCGACAGGATGCGCTTGGGGTGATGCTTGACGATGTGATTGCCGGGGTCTGTGCCGCCGTTTGCGTCGTCGCACTGGCTGCTGTGGCTCATGGAGTGTTGATGTGACCGACTTCGCACAAGATATTCTAAGGTTGGCACTGAGAAAAAACCTTAAATTGGCGACCGCCGAAAGCTGCACCGGCGGGCTGATTGCTGCGGCGCTTACCGAATTGGCGGGCAGTTCGGGTGCTTTTGAACGCGGCTTTGTGACCTATTCTAATGCTGCAAAAATCGAAATGCTGGGGATCAACCCCAGTACGCTTGAACAGTTTGGCGCAGTCTCGCCCGAAGTTGCGTTAGAAATGGTCCAGGGTGCATTACGCAGATCTGCGGCCGATGTCGCGCTGTCGGTCACAGGCATCGCCGGTCCGGGCGGGTCACAATTCAAACCAGAGGGGCGGGTCTGCTTTGGCATCGCCACACGACAAACCGGCCATCACACCGAAACCATTGAATTTGGCGCGCTTGGGCGCAGGCAAGTCCGACAGGCGGCCGTGACCCATGGTTTGCGGGCACTCTGGCAAATACTAACTTAAAGGTGATTACAATGCAGGCAGTCTGCAGAAATATAGCCTAAATTTTAATCATTTTCACAATCGACCTCGGATCAGGCATATCTTCCGGATAATGCCTCTTTTTTTCGCATCTGCTTTACGCTTTGCGCGTCTGCACTGATTTTCAAACCGGAGGACCAAAGATGAACGGAGCAGATACTGCATGGATTATTGTCGCGACAGCCCTTGTGTTGTTCATGACTCTGCCGGGGCTTGCGCTGTTTTACGGCGGTCTGGTCCGGGCGCGTAATGTGCTAAGCGTCTTCATGCAATGCTATGCTATCGCCTGCTTAATGAGCATTCTTTGGTTTATGTTTGGCTATTCGATTGCTTTTGGGGGCGGCACCAGCGGTCTTTGGGGCGGCTTTGACAAGGTTTTTCTGTCGGGGATTACCACCGACACGCTGTCAGGCACGCTGCCTGAGATCTTGTTTTTTGCCTTTCAAATGACCTTTGCGATCATCACACCAGCGCTGATTGTCGGCGCCTATGTTGAGCGGATCGGGTTTGGTTTTGTGCTGCTATTTTCCGGGCTGTGGATGCTGATCTGTTATGCACCAGTGGTCCATTGGGTGTGGGGTGGCGGTATACTGGCCGACGGTGGGCTATTTGGCGAGACCGGCGTTAAGGATTTTGCCGGCGGTATAGTAGTGCATGAAACCGCAGGGCTGGCCGCTTTGGTCATCGCGGCCATGTTGGGTCCGCGGCTGAACAAGAACACACCACCACATAACCCGGGCTATGTGATGATTGGTGCGGCAATGCTTTGGGTGGGATGGTTTGGCTTTAATGGTGGCTCACAACTGGCAGCCGACGGCGGTGCGGCTATGGCGCTGACAGTGACGCATATCTCTGCCGCCACGGCATCGCTGACATGGGCGTTATGGGAAAAGTTCAAATACGGCAAGGCCTCATTAGTGGGTATGGTTACTGGTACAATTGCTGGTTTGGCCTCGATCACCCCAGCCTCTGGGTTTGTCGATCCGGTACAAGCGTTGATCATCGGGGCGGTCGCAGGCGTGCTGTGTCAAGAGGCCTGCAATGTTATCCGGGGCAAGCTGAAAATCGATGACACGCTAGATGTCTTTGCGGTCCATGGCGTCGGTGGTATTTTCGGCACCATCATGATTGCGGCCTTCGGTCTTGGCACCTGGACGGCACAACTGGGATCGCTGGTTATTGTTGGCGTCTTTACCGTGGTTGTCACTGTCGTCTTGGTCAAGCTGGTATCGCTGTTTACACCACTGCGGGTCGATGCCGAGGATGAAACCAGCGGCTTGGATCTGACTTCGCATGGCGAGCGCGCCTATGACATCCAGTCATAAACAAGCGAACTTCAAAGCGAAAAACGGGTCTGGCAAGGCCCGTTTTTTATTCTTTTTTGGGTTCAAAGCCACCGATAAGGCGACGATCTATCCGCATTAATACAAAAGTTCCTGTTCAGGTGGTTAACAGACACTCAGGATCAAACTCAGGATTTGCCGTAAAGCGTGTTAGCCCGGCTTTCAAACGCGCGCACGATCCGTTGCATCGCCTCGTTGAACACGACCCCAATAATGCCCTGCAACAAGGCGTTCTTAAACTCGAAATCAACAAAAAACTGCACGTCGCATCCAGACGGCGTATCGACAAATTCCCAACTGGATTTCATGTGTTTGAAAGGCCCTTCAAGATATTGGGTATCGATTTTCTTGGCCTTGCTCCACAGCTCGACCCGACTGGCAAAACTCTCTCGAAAAACTTTAAAACTAACGACCAGATCGGCCTCAACCGTCTCGCGCTCCCCTTCGGTTGCACGCAACCGGATACGCGCCGCCGAGCACCAGGGCAAAAACTGCGGATAGGCAGAAATATCGGCCACAAGATCATACATTTGTTCTGCGCTATAAGGCAGCTTGCGAGTCTCGGAATGAACGGGCATATCAGGGTCTGTTTCAGCTAAGATGAATACGCTATGTCTTATTCTGTCACGCAGAAAGCAAGGGGAAAATATGTCAGAACGCCCATACAGCATTGATCAGATGATATCTGCCAAATCAATTGCCGCTAGAATTGAGGCCCTGTGCCACGATATTCACGACGAGTTTAATGACACAAACAAACTGATCGTGGTAGGTTTGCTGCGCGGCTCTTTCGTTTTTATTGCGGATCTCGTCCGTGAACTGGACTTACCAGTAGAGGTCGATTTCATTGAAGTTTCGTCCTATGGCGACGGTATGGAGAGCAGCCGTGAAGTGCGTATTCTCAAGGATCTTCGGGGCAAAATTGAAGGTCGGGATGTTCTGGTTGTCGAAGATATTGTCGATACCGGCCACACATTGCACCACGTCAGTCAATTGTTGCTTACCCGCCAGCCCAAGCGATTAAAAACCATTGCATTGCTTGACAAGCCCAGCCGTCGAGAAGCTGATTTTCGCGCCGATTGGATTGGTTTTGAAATCCCAGATGCTTTTGTCGTGGGCTATGGGATCGATTTTGCTCAGCGCAACCGCAATCTACCGTATATCGGCAAGGTCAGGTTTACCGATCAATAATGCGCACCATTTGCCAGTTTTTGGATTTTCGCAGCAAGGGGACATCCGTCTAGACGCCACATAAAGGCTGGGCTTGCCCCATGCATCTTGTGGCACGGCAGCAGACAGCACTCATGGATGAGACTTTTAGATTACAGCGCCTGACTAGCGCTTTGCCAATTTTTTCAAACGCGCGCTGCGCAATTGCGCAAAATCATCGCCTGCGTGATAAGATGATCGCGTCAAAGGCGTGGCAGACACCATCAAAAACCCTTTGCCATAGGCCGCTTTTTCATAGCCGGCAAATTCGTCCGGGGTGACAAAGCGATCTACTCGGTGGTGTTTGGGCGTCGGTTGCAAGTATTGGCCAATCGTTAGAAAGTCGATATCGGCGGCGCGCATATCATCCATCACTTGCAAAACCGATTGCCGGTCTTCGCCCAAACCAACCATTATGCCGGATTTGGTGAACATCGCCGGATCCAGTTCTTTGACCCGTTGCAACAGCCGCAAGGAATGGAAATATCGGGCCCCGGGACGCACTTCAGGGTATAGCCCCGGCACGGTTTCTAGGTTGTGATTGAACACATCGGGTTTGGCAGCAACCACCGTTTCAAGCGCCGCGGGGGCACAGCGGATGAAATCTGGCGTCAAAATTTCAATCGTCGTGTCGGGCGATTGACGCCGCACTGCACGGATTGTCTGGGCAAAATGTTCGGCGCCGCCATCTTCGACATCATCGCGATCAACCGAGGTAATGACCACATGATTAAGACCCAGCTTTTTGACGGCCACAGCCACCCTGCCCGGCTCAAAAGCATCCAGACTTTCCGGTGGTTTTCCGGTCGCAATATTACAAAATGTGCAAGCTCGGGTACAGACCTCGCCCATAATCATCATCGTCGCATGGCCCTGCGACCAGCATTCGCCAACGTTGGGACAGCCCGCCTCTTCGCAGACTGTCACCAACCGGTTTTCGCGCATGATATCACGGGTTTTCTTATAGCCCTCGCTGGTGGGCGCTTTAACGCGAATCCAGCTCGGCTTTTTTGGCTGGGCATTGTCAGGACGATTGGCTTTTTCCGGATGTCTTATCTTAGGTACTGAATTGTCACGCACGATCTATTTCCCAAGCAGTGGCTGACGGATACATATACGAGCCCAACAGGCCCGTCAAAGTTTTGCCGAGCATAGCGGCTATGTTATTTGCAATCGTTCGTCCAATGCCGCAATCGAGGCAGTTTACCACACGTCACTTGCGTTTCATAACTTTACAGACAGTGAACGATTTTGATAGCATGTATACTAAGACCATACATCTGTTTGATGTTTATAGCGTTTACTTAGCCAGTTGGAAAATCAGCCATTATCGGAGATAAATATGGACGGAAATGATGTCGGAACTGCAGGCAAATGTCCTGTGATGCACACAAGCGTTGGTGGCAGATCAAACCGGGATTGGTGGCCCAACCAACTCAATCTCAAAATACTGCATCAAAATTCAGCGCTGAGCGATCCATTGGACGCCTCGTTTAACTATGCCGACGAATTCAAAAAACTTGACCTCGAAGCTTTGAAAAAAGACCTCTACGCTCTTATGACCGATTCGCAGGATTGGTGGCCGGCAGACTATGGCCACTATGGCGGTTTTTTTATTCGGATGACGTGGCACAGCGCGGGCACTTATAGAACAGCAGACGGCCGTGGTGGCGCTTCTTCTGGCACCCAGCGATTTGCACCTTTGAACAGCTGGCCGGACAATGTAAACTTGGACAAGGCCCGCCGATTGCTATGGCCGATCAAACAAAAATATGGTCAAAAAATTTCATGGGCCGACCTGTTGATCTTGAGCGGCAATTGCGCCCTCGAATCGATGGGGTTTAAAACCTTTGGCTTTGCCGGAGGACGCGTGGACGTGTGGGAACCTGAAGAAGACATCTACTGGGGTGCGGAAGACGTCTGGCTGGACGACAAACGCTATAGTGGCGAGCGCGAGCTTGCCAATCCTCTTGCCGCTGTTCAGATGGGGTTGATCTATGTGAACCCCGAGGGGCCAAACGGCAGACCCGATCCTCTTGCCTCGGCCCACGACATCCGTGAAACGTTTGCGCGCATGGCGATGAATGACGAAGAGACCGTTGCGCTGGTGGCAGGTGGTCACACCTTTGGCAAAGCCCATGGCGCCGGTGACGCAGCTCAGGTCGGGCCAGAACCAGAAGGCGCAAGCCTGCAGGAACAGGGCCTAGGATGGTCCAACAGTTTTGGCAGCGGCAGCGGTGTTCATACTATCTCAAGCGGCATTGAAGGCGCGTGGACGCCGAATCCCATACAGTGGGACAACGGCTATTTTGACACATTACTCGGCTACGAATGGGAATTGACAAAAAGCCCCGCCGGCGCCCAACAGTGGGTGCCCAAAGACGGCGCCGCCGACGGCACTGTGCCCGATGCACATGATCCATCAGTCCGTCAGGCACCGATGATGACCACGGCGGACATGGCGTTGAAAATGGATCCGATCTATGCGCCGATTTCAAAACGGTTCCACGAAAACCCCGCTGCGTTTGCGGATGCCTTTGCCCGCGCTTGGTACAAGCTGACCCACCGTGATATGGGCCCTCGGACACGGTATCTAGGCTCTGAGGTTCCCGCAGAGGAACTGCTGTGGCAAGACCCGATCCCTGACACGGCACACGCGCAGATCAACACTCGTGATATCACCGACCTCAAGGCAAAAATTGCGGGCTCTGGGCTGTCGACTGCACAGCTAGTATCCACCGCTTGGGCCTCAGCCTCGACGTATCGCGGCAGCGACAAACGTGGCGGTGCTAACGGCGCCCGGTTGCGGTTGGCGCCACAAAAAGACTGGGAGGTCAACCAACCGGCGCAACTGGCACCTGTGATAAAAACGCTTGAAGAGATTCAAAGCGCGTTTAATGCGGCACAAACCGGTGGCAAGATGGTCTCGTTGGCCGATCTGATCGTGCTGGGGGGCAATGTCGCCATTGAACAAGCTGCCCTTAAGGCCGGACACACAGTCGATGTGCCCTTTGCAGCAGGACGTGGCGACGCCGCCCAAGAGCAAACCGACGTCGACTCGTTTGCAGTTCTTGAGCCGGCTTCCGATGGTTTTCGCAACTATCTCAAAACCCAATATACGCTTTCAGCAGAAGAGCTGCTGGTTGACCACGCGCAATTGCTGACGCTAACCGGGCCAGAAATGACTGCACTCATAGGCGGCATGCGCGTTTTAAACGCCAATCATGGCGGCACACAGCATGGCGTCTTCACCAAGCGCCCAGAGACGCTGACGACCGATTACTTCGTCAATCTGCTCGATATGTCGACAGAATGGACGCCGTCTTCTGAAGCCGAAGAGTTGTTTGAAGGGCGCGATCGTGCGACCGGAGATCTCAGATGGACAGCCACCCGCGTGGATCTTGTGTTCGGGTCAAACTCACAGTTGCGGGCCTTGGCAGAGGTTTATGCTTGTGACGGTGCTGAAGATGGCTTTGTGCAAGACTTTATTGCCGCTTGGGGCAAAGTGATGAATGCGGACAGGTTCGACCTTAGCTAAGCAAGCGCCAACCCAAGATCACGGCACCGTCTGCCGGAGTTCTGAAAACAATATGAATTGTGCGGCGCTTTATCCCCGATAAAGCGCCGCCATCTACGGCCTATATTGTAGCCTTCCGTCTATTTTTCCTCGCTATTGTGCGCCCAGCCAAGTCATTCTTATTACCCTATCAAAGGTCCATATTTGCCGCATTCTTGCTGATAGTGATGGCTTAAACGCTGAAGTGCGATTCGCAGCACAATCTTGCCAGACCGTGCCGACCACCCCATCCGACGCTCAGCTGACTCCAACCCTTCCAAATGACAACAGCACCGTAGAACCACGTCGCCTAAGCCCGCTCCCAAAGACGTCAGAGCCTTTTCAACCCGTTGACGGGCCGCTGACGGACCTGTGCCCGTAGCATTGCCAGACGGTGTGGCCCCCGTGATACCTGCAGTTAAAAACCCGTTCCAGTTTTGACCGACCCGCGCTCCCATCTGCGCGAGCTCAAAATCCTCTCGCATACGTTCACCCGCCGTCACCAATTCGTCACTAAGAAACGGCTTTCCATCACGATCCCGCCGTCTTGCCAAACCCAATAACGGCGATTCGCTGGCAGCATAACGGACCCTTTTGGGCGTACCTTCTCGTGTCTTTGGGGAGGTTTCAAATCCCGTTTGTTTTCCCGTGAAAGGCACTTGCGCCTCAGCAAAACCACTGCAAGATAAAGCGGTGTCTTGTTGTTCCAAAAAGTCTTTCAAAGCATTTCGACCGGCATTTGTAATTCGGTAACGCGAAACGCGCCCCTGCTCACGACAGGTGATCCAAGCCTTCAACGCGAAGGCTTGTGCGAATGCAGTATCAAGCACAGCAGTTTTTGAACTGCTTCCATCCGGCATGCTGCGAACGACAATGGCTTGGTCCATACCATCGGCCACAGCCAAGATCGCTCCGGTCTCGCAAAGCCGCGGCAAGACCCGGATTGCGTGAGCTCTTAAAGTTCTGTCATCTTGGCATTTAAGCGTGCGTGCAGACGGGGTCATCATGGTTTTAGGCTCCTTTTTGAAACTGATGGCAGATCGCTGAAAATACCGTTTGCCAAGTTTGCGCAGCGCGTCATCCACCAAAGGATCATCACGCAGGTGTTCAAGTCGGCGAATTTGCCGCATCACAGTTGAGGCATGACACCCCTTTTGGCGGGCTAAATATCGGATCGCCAAACCAGTTTCAGTGTGTAAAAGATAATTCTGGACATCTGTTGGCACCCAATTTGGCAGCGCCTTATTGTCGGCGTTCTGCACATAAATTGGCATATTTTTTCAATAACCTTCTATCATTTTGGTCAAAATTAAAAATGTTTCCTCTACGATTACCCACTGTAACAAGATTGGTTTTTGAGAATTGTTAATAAGTAATGGTATTGGAGTTACTGTGCTAATTTGATAATTATTTAGATAAGCTGTTGTAAATGTTGCGTTCGCTGTTGAGGCCATTAACGCAACGGGTCGAAACAAGAGGCCATACTGTAGGATCCCCAAAGAAAGGAAAATTCTATGGCAAACACTTTGTCTGTTTATTATCAATTCCGACGGTTTGCAGGGCTGCTCAACACACCAAACATCGCGATAAAAAAATATTTCAGTGACAATAAGACACTCGAAATTCAAGGCACCAACGAGCCCACAGCAGCACAACGCAATGAATTTGATCAACAGCCTGAGAGGAACCCAAACCACAAATTTCACAGACCAGAAACCAGCGCCGATTACTGCATCTCTCAGTACTTGGAGTTTTTGACCGCCCTAACCGCAGAAGCGGAATCATTAACCGCTGCGATCACACCAAAGCATCAGGAACAGCTGCTTTCTTGCGAGCCACATATTCAGAAAGCGCCTCGGCTACCGCTGGATCAAGCGCCGGTTGTTGATAGTTGGCCAATAGATACTCCACTCGAGCACTCGCCAGGGTCATAGTATCGCGCGCGCCCTCTTCGTACCAAGTTTCAAAGGGCTTATAATCTAGGAGGTCGCTGCGCCAAAAGGCATCTTTAAAATTGGCCTGCGTGTGGGCACACCCAAGATAATGGCCGCTGGGGCCAACCTCGCGGATCGCGTCCATAGCCTGCGCGTTCTCGTCGATCTCAACACCACCTGCCATGTGATGCAAAATGCCCAACTGGTCGGCATCCATCACAAATTTCTCAAACGATGACACCAAGCCACCTTCCAGCCAGCCGCAGGCATGCAGCATAAAGTTAACCCCACCAAGCAGCGCCGCATTGTGCGTATGGGCAGTTTCATAAGCAGCCTGTGCATCGGGCAGTTTCGAGCCACAAAGGCTGCCGCCCGACCGAAATGGCAGACCCAGACGCCGGGCCAGTTGTCCAGCACCATACAGTATTTTTGCCGCCTCGGGCGTGCCGAAGGTTGGGGCTCCTGAATTCATATCGATCGAAGACACAAAAGCGCCAAAAATTACCGGTGCACCGGGACGGATCAGCTGAGAATAGGCAATGCCAGCCAATACTTCGGCCAAAACTTGTGTCAATGTACCCATGACAGACACCGGCGCCATCGCGCCACCAACAATAAAGGGCGAAATGATACAAGCCTGGTTGTTGGCCGCATAAACCTCGAGCGCACCAGCCATCACGTCATCAAAGGTCATCGGCGAATTGACATTGATCAACGATGTCATCACCGCGTTGGATTGCACAAATTCTTTTCCAAACAGTATTTCGCACATCTCAACGCTATCTTGGGCCCTTGAGGGTTCGGTCACCGAGCCCATAAACGGTTTGTCCGACAAGGTCATATGGGCATGAAGCATGTCGAGATGGCGTTTATTGACCGCAACATCGGTGGGCTCACACACCGTCCCACCAGAATGATGTAACCATTTTGACATGTATCCCAATTTCACAAACTTTTGAAAATCTGCAATCGTGGCATAACGTCGGCCACCGGCAATGTCGCGCACAAACGGCGGGCCGTAAACCGGAGCACAAACCAACGTATTGCCACCAATTTCGACGGAACGGGCCGGATTGCGGGCGTGTTGGATGTACCGAGACGGTGCAGTTTTACACAGCTGTCGCGCCAAACCACGCGGGATCCGCACCCTTTCACCAGACACATCAGCTCCAGCAGCACGCCACCGCGACAACGCCGCAGGGTTGTTAACAAAATTAATGCCGATTTCCTCAAGCACAGTTTCGGCATTGGTCTCTATTATTTCCAATGCTTCTTCGGTCAGTATCTCGTAAAGTGGGATATTGCGCTCAATGTATTTGGCGGTTTCCATCTTTATCGTTGTGCGTTCCGCCCGTCGGGCGGCGCCACCCCCGCTGCGTGTTCTTCTGGACGGTGCTGAAGCGACCATACTCTGTCCTTACCTTATCAACTAATTTGTGGTTTCTTTTATAACTTAAACGATAATGATCATCGAACACGCCAGTTTTGTCGCCCCTGAGGGGGAAAAGCGACATGGGCAAACGCGTGCGAGAATTTCTTGCACCAACAGCTTTAAGACCCCAGCCCCAACCCTTGCACCGCCCGCAGCAACACATTATCAGCGGGCTATGACAAAAAATCAAAACCAACGCCTTCTCATCATCGACTTTGGCAGCCAAGTGACACAACTGATCGCGCGCCGACTGCGCGAATTGAACGTGTATTGCGAAATTCATCCATTTCAGAATGTGACTGATCAGTTTCTAATCAATTTCGCACCAAAAGCTGTCATATTTTCAGGTGGTCCGGCAAGCGTCATCGATGTCGACTCGCCGCGCCCACCACAATCTGTATTCGCGCTGGGTGTGCCCATTTTGGGCATTTGTTACGGGCAACAGGTGATCATGCAGATGTTGGGCGGTCGTGTTGAGCGTGGACATGGCACCGCAGAGTTTGGGCGCGCCACGGTCACGCAAACGGGTGGCGATCTAAAAATCTTGGATGGCTGGTTCAACGTCGGGTCAGAACAGGTCTGGATGAGCCATGGAGACCATGTCAGCGCCATAGCCCCCGGGTTTGAGGTCTTTGGAACGTCTGCTAACGCGCCGTTTGCAATCACGGCTGACGTGGGCCGCCAGATTTTTGCGGTGCAATTTCACCCAGAGGTGCATCACACTCCGAATGGTGCAAAACTGTATGAGAACTTTATCACCTTGGCCGGTTTCACTGGCGATTGGACGATGCAGGGTTACCGCAGCGAGGCCATTGCCAAAATCCGCGCTCAGGTGGGCGACAAACAAGTCATCTGTGGTCTGTCCGGCGGTGTCGACAGCTCGGTTGCCGCCGTGTTAATCCACGAAGCTATCGGGGAACAATTGACCTGTGTCTTTGTCGATCACGGCCTGCTGAGGCAAGGTGAAGCCGAAGAAGTCGTCGCAATGTTCCGCGACCATTACAACATGCCGCTGATCCACGCCGACGAACAAGAGCTGTTTCTGGGCGCATTGGACGGCCAAGACGATCCAGAGACGAAGCGCAAGATTATCGGCGGGTTGTTTATTGATGTGTTTCAGAAATATGCCAACCAGATCGAAGGGGCCGATTTCTTGGCGCAGGGCACGCTCTATCCCGATGTGATTGAATCGATCAGCTTTTCGGGCGGGCCGTCAGTCACGATCAAAAGTCACCATAACGTTGGGGGTCTGCCTGAAAAGATGGGACTTAAGCTTGTGGAGCCCCTGCGCGAATTGTTCAAAGATGAGGTCCGTGCACTGGGGCGCGAACTGGGTCTGCCACCGGAATTCATCGGCCGTCATCCATTCCCCGGTCCTGGACTTGCGATCCGTTGTCCGGGCGAAATCACCCGGTCAAAGCTGGCCATTCTTCGGCAAGCAGATGCAGTGTTTATCGACCAGATTCGCAAACACGGGTTATATGACGAAATCTGGCAGGCCTTTGTCGCGATTCTTCCAGTGCGGACCGTCGGGGTGATGGGCGATGGGCGCACCTATGATTTTGCCTGCGCCCTGCGTGCGGTAACGTCGGTCGATGGCATGACTGCAGATTACTATCCGTTTTCCCACGAGTTTTTGGGAGAAACGGCAACCCGCATTATTAACGAAGTTAAAGGCATCAACCGTGTGACTTACGACATCACGTCAAAACCCCCCGGCACGATTGAGTGGGAGTAGGAATTATACATTAAGTAATTGTTTTTAATTGGTAAAATAGTTACAAATTTGTTACAAACTTTTGTATTTTAACTTTTCCCCTCTTGATTTTATTATCTTTTTCTGTCTAAGTTACAAAGAAATTTCCAAACTTAGGTTACGATTGAAAATCATAAGGTAATGGCAAGAAAACCACGCAAATCTAAGGGTACATGGTCAACTCATGAGCATGAGATATTTGACGGCGCGGGCAAAGTGTTTCGCACCGCACAGTCAGGCGACAATTACCAATTTTCAATGTGGTTACCTTCGGAAAAGAAATACCTACGCAAAACCCTCAAAACTAGAGACTTAGAAACGGCACTAACAAGAGGCAAAGAATTATATTTGCAAACTTATGCAGACATTCAAACTGGTAAAAAAATGTTTGGAATGACCCTGCAGGAGTTGGTCGACAATTTTCTGGAATATAGAAATAAAGATGTCGAAACAAAAAGGATTGTCAAAGGTCGTTGGGTAACTATCAGGAGTCAATGTAGGCATGTTTTGGCATATAAATCACCAAATTTGAAAATTGCAGAATTAGATAGAGACTCCTTTTACGATTATGAAACCTATCGAAAAACGGTGTCAGGTGCAAAAGACGTCACTATCAGAAATGAGCAGGCAACTATCAATGAAATGGTTCGATACGCATATCGGCAGGGTTATACCCACATAGATAAATTTAACTTTCGTCCGATTAAAATTTCTAAATCTAAAATTGGGCGCAGAGATATATTCTCACCTGCTGAATATGACAGTTTAATACGACATTTACGTTCCTATATTTCTAAAACAGAATGTCCGGTAGAAGCACAGAGATTAGAGCGGCAACTCATTAGGGACGCAGTTTTGATCGCGTCAAACACAATGTTACGGGTTGGGGAATTCTGGCAACTCAAATGGCGTGATATAATTAAAGTGGATACAGTGTTTGATTCAACTGAAAGACCAATCACTTTAGTAACAATCAATGTAAGAAATGAAATTTCTAAAAACGGCGATAAATCAAATCCTGAAGGCACCAGCAGGACAATTATCACTAGGGGTGGTGAATACTTTGACAGGGTCCGTTCCTATCAACAACATATCGACCCCAATGACTTTGTATTTGCAAGTATCAACGGCACAAAACCAATATCAAAGAATAAACAATATCTGCATTGGAAAAATCTTATGCACGGTATCGGCATTGAGAATTACAAAGAAAGGAAACTGACTTGGTATTCTCTTCGACACTTTGCAATCACCTGTCGCATTCGGGCGGGTAATACTTACGGCGAGATTTCCCAAATGGCAGGTACACATGCGTCTCACATCGAAAATCATTATGGTCACTGGGATATGGATATGAAACGTGAAGCGGCAGTTAAGAATTTTAGTTTTGACAGATACGGCATTTCTATAACCGATTAGTTAAAGTTCAATCACGCAGCGACTGTCTCAGGGGGTCTGCAGGGTTTGTGGTGTGTGTATCAACAAATCCATTTGATCTGCATAGGTCGTGCGGAGAATAGGTCTCCATGCAAAACTGGCGTATCTAGATTTCAAACATCACCAAAACCAAAGTCGCAGTAGTCTTTCCAACCCGTGGCGTCGAAACTTAGACTGCGCGAAAATCCT
>CESI01033328.1_pt1 | contig 24816 bp, 21 predicted proteins | sample 356301 | NCBI WGS metagenome assembly CESI01 (sample SAMEA2621423, study PRJEB7988) | marine metagenome | biome: marine biome (ENVO:00000447); feature: deep chlorophyll maximum layer (ENVO:xxxxxxxx); material: "saline water (ENVO:00002010), including plankton (ENVO:xxxxxxxx)" | depth 40 m | reverse complement strand
GTAGGAACAGATGGACCGTTTAAAGCAGAGCATTATCGCTACTAAAGGTTAATAATTTCGTTATCGTTCATAAACTTTTGTTGCCTTAAATCTGATTGTCAGCCTTTGGCCTAACCGTTACGGTCTTTTATCTGCGTGAGACCAAACTTTTAGTTCAAACCTAAAAGGCCAAATATCGTATTAACTTCTAGTTCTATAATTTTTTAATTCTATTACAGATTAATCTGGTTATTCTTTGGCTAAAGGCCTCTCCAGTAAAGTGCTTAATACTAAGCCCACAGATTTGGATCCATCAATAATATCGACAACTCCTTTAGTAATTGGCATATCTATGTTATGTTTTATTGAGAGTTGTAATACAGCCCGTGCTGTTGCTATGCCTTCTACAGTAGAACTAGGTTTAGCACCGAGGTTTGCCCCAATAGAAAAACCATAAGAAAAATTTCTTGATTGAGGGGAAGTGCAGGTTAGAACTAAATCTCCCATACCTGATAGACCATAAAGTGTTTCTTGTTTTGCGCCAAGCGTTGTGGCAAGTTTAACAATCTCTGCGAAACCTCTTGTTAAAAGGGCTGATCGCGCACTGTCTCCAAGGCCGGCACCAACGCATAAACCGCAAGCTATAGCAATTATATTTTTTAAAGCGCCACCCAACTCGGCACCAATAGGGTCTGATGACAAGTAAAGCCTAATTGAGTCGGTAGATAAGGTTTTCTGTAGCTCGGCTCCTAGCTGTCTGTTTTCAGTTGCGATAGTTAGGCCAGTCGGTAAGCCTATTGCAATATCAGAAGCAAAGCTTGGCCCTGTTAAAATTGCTGAAGAGCCACCAATTGTATTCCTTATGACCTTCGTTGGTCCAATTTTTGTGTTCAAATCTATACCTTTACAGCACGCTACTGCTACCTTTGGCTTTTGATTCAAATTTTCTAAATATGTAGTTAAATTCTGCATAGGTATAGCTAAGATAAGTATATCATCCCGACTAAGAGAGGCCGTGCTATTACTAACCTTCAGAGATTTTGGAAGAGAAACCCCTGGCAGATAGTCTGTGGTGCGATTTTTAACTAATTCGGTCGAGTTGCGACTGATTAGAGTAACATCTTTACCAGCTTTATGAAATACAAGTGCTAAGGCTGTACCGAACGCCCCTGCGCCACTTATGAAAATACGTGTCATGCTTTTCTACCTTTTTTTCCGTATCCAATTAAGGCAGGTGCGGATTCATCCAGAGGCCAGCGAGGGCGAGCTCCAAGAGACATGTCGTCTCTGATCCCAAGCCTATAGTGTTCTATTCCTGCCCATGCAATCATTGCGGCGTTATCAGTACAAAGGTTTATCGGTGGCGCAATAAAGGTTACTCCACATTTCGCAGCTAATTTTTTTAGGTTATCTCTTATTAAGCTATTAGAAGCCACACCACCGGCTACTGAAATAGTTGGACTATTAGGTTTTATGGCTAAGTACATTTCTAGTGCTACCATAGTTTTTTTTGTTAATATTTCGCTTATAGCTTCCTGAAAAGAGGCGCTGATATCAGATTGATCTATACTATATAGCCCGCCTTGCTCTTGAATTAGAGCATCTCTAGCTCGTAAGACAGAAGTTTTTAAACCTGAAAATGACATGTTGCACCCATCTCGGCCAATTAGTGGGCGTGGAAAATCAAACCGTACACTGTTGCCGGATTTTGCAGAGACCTCGATACTGGGCCCCCCAGGCTGAGGTAACGAGATTAACCTCGCAACTTTGTCAAATGCCTCACCAGGAGCATCATCAATGCTTGCACCAATTCGTTTAAACTGTGTTGGACCATGAACGATTAAGAACTGGCAGTGACCACCGGATATAAGTAACATTAAATATGGGAACTCAATCTGATTAGTCAGTCGTGGTGTTAAGGCATGTCCAGCTAGATGGTTAATCCCTATCAGGGGTTTTTTTGAACCTACGGAAAGCCCCTTGGCGTACATAACCCCTGACATAACCCCTCCAATAAGCCCTGGGCCTGCTGTTACTGCGATCGCGTCGATAGTATTTAAATTGAATTTTGCATCTTCAAGGGCATCTTCAATGACATAATCTAGTTTTTCTGTATGAGCTCTGGCAGCGATCTCTGGCACTACACCCCCAAATTTCTTATGAAGTTCCTCTTGACCAAAGATTTTCGAAGAAAGAACATTTACTTTGGTTTCATCTATCAATTGGACAACGGCAGCTGCCGTATCATCGCAGCTACTTTCAATTCCTAAAATAGTTATAGTTTTGGCCATTTTTTTCAAACTGTTGCTTATGCTTAATTACAAAGGTATCACTGAGATATGTTTCTCACAATCTATAAGTACCTCAAATGAAGATTTTGATTACACGTCCCTTACAACAATCTAGGCGTTTTGCTGAGACCCTTGTTAAACAATTTGGAAAAAATTTAGAAATCTGTGCCTCCCCGGTTCTAGAAATAAAATTCTTTAAAGTTGAAATAAAACTAAATTCTTTTGACGGACTTATTTTTACTTCTGAAAGTGGTGTAAGGGCATTTTCAAATTTAAACCAACAAAGTGAAAAAAAAGTATATTGTGTAGGTGCTTATACATCTGAGATTGCAAGAAAGAGTGGCTTATCGGTTACTCATACTGAAAAAAATGTAGAAGATTTAAAAACTTGGCTGATAGAAAATGATGCAGAAAGGAGATTACTTTACCTTTGCGGTCAACATATTTCCAACAATCTAGAAATGGCGTTTGAAGAAAGTAAAATTACCATAGTATCTCAAATAATTTATGACCAGTTGCCAAGGAAACTATCCCCAGGTGCAATTCAGTTTCTGTCAGATGTGAGGCCGGTATTACTTCCTATATTCTCTGAGAGAAGCTATGAAATTCTATCTCGACAATTCAAAAGTTCGATGAAGTCTCCAAGAATAGCGATCTGTTTGAGTTCGGCTATAGCGAATAAAGTTAAAGATGATGAGTTTGAAAAAGTTTTAATTAGCTCACAACCAGATTTAGAAAGTCTTATTAAAGGAGTTCAAGAGTACTTCCAAAACTCTTAAGCTATATTTTTTTTGTGAACTACAGTATCTTATGTTGAAATTTGTTGAAGTCAGAATATGTTTATCACAAATACTAATTTAACGAAATATGAAACGAGGTCTTGAGAAAGTTTTGGTTACAAAAAGTAAAGATAATAATCTAGACGAGGTTCCGATAATTGAGGCTGAAGATCTAGTCAGTATTGGTCCAGACGAGATTCACAATACGGTACGAAAGACCAAAAAAAATAAATTCCAAATTGTCATAATTATGTCAGTTATTTTTTTTATGATTTGTATATCCTCGGTTTTCTATTTTGTGGAACGTGCTCCTAAGTCTGAAATTATTAACGGTGAGGTAAGTGAATTAAAAAATATAGTTAAGACACTTCAAGTTGAATTAAAGGAGCAAAAACTTGAAAATATGGCTCTCAATTCAAAAATTCTTACTATTAGCAAAGAATTTCAACATACAGGTACGGTACTCGCAGAGAATAAAACATATAATAAAGATATGTTTGCGTCTTTATCTAAGCAAATTCTTTCTATTTCAAGCTCACTAAATGAACAGCCGACTATATCTAATGTTGATGAAATTTCCATAATTAAAAATACTAATGTACTCAGGGAATTAGAAAAAAGACTTCAATTATTGTCTGCAGATATTGAGAGTAGAGTTAGCTCGTCAGAAAAAGAATCTAATAGAATAAAAAAATTAGAAGAAGAGACAGCTTTTAAAGTTAAGCTGTTAGAAATTAGAGATAGGGTGCAAAAAGGTATGCCATTTGAGGATTTAATCATCAATTTTCTTGATAATAGCAAACTAACCAAAGAGTTAAAAAAAATAGCACCTATAGGAGTGACACCACTGGCTGAGTTAAAAAGTGTATTTCCACAACTTGCGAGAAATTCCTTACAAGCTATTCATAAAAATACTTTGGAAGTCGATACAAAAAAAAGGCTCATTTCATTATTAAAAGAGAAACTTGGTGCAAGGTCTCTTGTCCCACGCGAGGGTAGTGAACCAGATGCAATTCTATCTAGAGTGGAGGCACTCATTAAAGAAAATAGACTCGAAGATGCGTTGAAACAATTAAATTCTTTACCTACGCCTGGAATTAAAATTTTAAGTGAGTGGATTGAGCAAGCTACAGACTGGATTTTAGTAGATAAGGCTATCACTGAAATAAATTTTTTTTTAAGTGAAGAACAAGGATAAATAATGCTTTTTTATCTAATAAAGATATTTGGATTTTTTATTATAGTAGCGGCCATCGCTATCGGAGTCGGGGAACTATTTCAAAGTAGTGGTTTCATAAGGCTATCCATGTTTAATTTTGAATTTACTATGAGTCCGATGATAGCGTTACTGACATTTATGGCAGTACTTTTTGTTTTTTGGGTTTTATTAAAACTTTTTGGATTTATAAATGCCATCTTCAGCTTTGTTAGTGGTGATGAAACTGCTGTTTCAAGGTTTTTTTATAAAAATAGGGAACGCAAGGGGTTCGAAGCCTTGGCTGATGGGATGGTTGCCTTGGCTTCAGGCGAGAGCAAACTGGCTGTAACAAAGGCTGCCAGAGCTGAAAAATATTTAAAGCGACCTGAGTTAACAAATTTAATCACTGCTCAAGCAGCGGAAGCTTTAAACGATAAGCCAAAAGCATATGAGTTTTATAAAAAATTATTAAAAGATGATCGGACGCGTTTTGTTGGGGTTATTGGTATCATGAAGCAGAAACTCTCTGAAGGTGATACTGATTTAGCTTTAAAGCTGGCTGAAAGAGCATTCTCGTTAAAGCCAAAACATGAAAAAACCCAAGATTTTTTATTAACCCTCCAGGCAAAAAAAGAAGATTGGTCTGGAGCACGAAAGACTTTGAGTGCCAAATTAAAGTATGGAACCTTACCGCGTGACGTACATCGTCGCCGTGATGCGGTTTTAGCGCTCTCTGAGGCAAAAAGTATTTTAGCTGAAGGTAAAAATATTGAAGCCCGAGAGGCAGCGATTGAGGCAAACAGACTCTCCCCAGATCTAATTCCTGCGGCAACGATGGCTGCTAGAAGTTACATGGAAGGAGGTAAGGTAAAAAATGCGTTACGTGTTATAAAAAAAGCTTGGGAAGTCCGACCACACCCTGATTTAGCAACAGTATTTTTGGAGGTCACTGAAAAAGAAGACCACATTTACCGAATAAAGAGTTTTAAGTCCTTATCACGTGTACAAGTTAATCATAACGAAACAAAAATGTTTCTCGCAGAATTGTATGTTTCATCAGAAGATTTTGATGCTGCTAGATTAGTAATTAATGATCTTGTACAAAGTGTTCCAACGGCTCGCTTATTAACAATACGAGCTGCTATTAGTAAGGGTGAGGGAGCAGATGATGAGTTAGTTAGAGGTTTGTTAAATGAAGCTTTAAAGGCATCTAGAGGATCTCAATGGGTGTGTGAAAACTGTTCTCAGGTCCATGTGCATTGGGTCTCTGTTTGTGTAAATTGCTTCAGTCTAGATACGCTTAGCTGGCAGGAGATGCCTACAGAAAATAATTTTAACTTACCCGAGTCCGTGGAGTTATTTCTAGAGAGTGATGATTTTGACAAAGGTGATATTAAAATTGATGTTTCACTGGATCAGGATTTAAATAAAAAGTAATTAGCTTAGTAAATTTTTTAATAATTGAGTAGTATGTAAATTCTACTTTAACCTTAATTCTGTATAATTATCAGGAATTTTATCCGATGTTAGCTTCCCAAAACCCAAGCTGGAAAAACCTATGGTTATCATCATCAGTGTTATCAATATCTTTACTAGGAGATGCGCTACTATACGTAGTGCTACCTGTAAATGCTTACCTGTTTGGGGTTAGTATGGTGTGGGTCGGTGTTTTATTAGCAGTTAATCGGATAATACGTACATTCACCTATGGATGGATAGTCCAATTAGCAGAAGCAATTGGGCTTAGAAATTTATGCTTAATTTCAGCTGTTATGGCTATAGTTTCAACTGCTGGGTATGGATTATTGAGTGGGCCTACTGCACTTATAATATCTCGTGTTATTTGGGGTTTATCTTATGCTGGAATGTTATTGGTGACGTTAGCTTATGCAGTTGAGGATAGTAGTAAAACCGCAACTCGAGTTGGGTTAAGCAGAGCTGTAGAGCAGGTTGGCCCACTTCTTGCTTTGACTGCAGGAACCTGGCTCGCAAGCGTAGTGGGAGCTAAAGATGTTTTTTTATATTTAGCCGTCTTATCATTATTATGTATCCCTTTCGCTTTGGCACTTAAAAATCCAATAAAGAAGGCAAAAACCCCAAGAAAAGAAGTAAAAGGTAACCTACTTTTGTCACCCAACAGTTTTGATTTTTCTATCTTCTTAATGGGTTTGGGAATTGATGGACTTTTTACTGTAACAATTTCTTTGATGTGGTTAGAGTTTGTTACACCTGAAACAGCTATAATGTTGGGTGGATTTTTTTTAGCTGGCAGACGTTTGGTTGAGATGATTAGTGCACCGTTGGCAGGCATCATTTCTGATAACCTTGGTGTGAAGGTACCTTTAATTTTTGCTCTGATTTTTGTAGTTTTGGGTTTTCTTTTAGTGGGCATGGGATCTCTAATTTTAGGTTCTATTCTAATTATTTTAGCGAGAGGCGCATTGGGGACACTTTTCCCTGCTGCTGTTTCTTTATTGGCAACGCGAAGCAAACTTGAGCCTCTAGCCAGAAATCAAGCATGGCGAGATGTCGGGGCAGCAATTGGGCCATTAGGGACAGGTTTACTATTAATTGTAGCCACCCCAATGATGTTACACACAGCATTATCGATTCTTTTTATTATAAGCTTTATTTGGTTGTTACTATCACCCTCGTGGAAGAATCTTCAAAATGGCGGTTAAGAATTTATAATTTCTGATTAGCGTTAGGCTATAAATGTTGTTGAATAATAGGTTTTTTGAACACTCTATTTATTTTTTTGCTCTCTTAACCAGATATAAATACCAGACGAAACAATTATTAAACCACCCAAAATTGTAATTAAGCTAGGTATCTCACTGAAAAAATAAAATCCCCATAAACTACCATAAAGTATTCCAATGTAGTTAAATGGAGCTAAGAATGAGGCTTCAGATATTCGATACGCATGTATTAATAAAAAGTGTCCGGCAGCACCTAGTAAGCCAAATACGGAAAATACCAATAGGTCTGATGAATCTATTGGTGTCCAAGACGGAATAACTAATACAGAGGCAGTAATGGAGCCTAATAAAGCTGTGTAAACGAAACTTGTCAGTGGGGATTCATCATGACTTAAATATCGTGTTGAAATTACGTAAGCGGCGTAACTTGCGGCTGAAATAATTGGTAAAATAACTGCATATGAAAATACTCCAGTTCCCGGACCTATAATTAGTAAAGCTCCTATTAGCCCGAAGGCTACACCGAGCCACCTACGATGACCGACAGTTTCTTTGAGGACTAGGACAGATAGTATAGTTACAAAAATTGGGGACACTTGGAAAATGGCATTAACATCAGCAAGCTTTAATGTTTTTAAGCTAGTAAAAAAGCAAATTGTAGCGATGAATAACAGTGCAGATCTAACAATCTGTAGTTTGAAATTTTTTGTTTTTAGTATGCGGTATAAAACAGGAGATAGTAAGACAAAACTAACTACTGTTTGACTTAGGTATCTTGCCCAAATGACTTGAATTGGGGGATAGTTTTGTACTAGATGCTTTGCTACCGAATCCATTGAGGTAAATAATGCCAGTGTCACAAGTATTAGGCAGATGCCTTTTAGATTTGAAGACATATCATTTAAGCTTTCTATTTAATAAATTTAATTAGTTAAGAATCCTTAAAGTATTAACTTTTAAGTAGATAAGTTATGGATGGTATGTCGTATAAAGTAGGAAGTTGAATTGTGGTTCACATAGTTAATTAAGTTGATAATTACCAATCGTTAATTTTTGCTATTAGTAGGATGACTAAGTAAAGTTATTTAGTTAAATACAAGTTTCAAATAATGCAATTGTGTTTTCTTTTGTAAGCGTAATAGGATTTCCATTACAGCTAGGATCTAAAAGAGCCATTGAGGCTAGCTCAGGGATATTTGGGTTAATAACACCTATTTCAGATAACTTTCTTGGGATTTCTAGATGATCATTAAGGTCCTGAACAAATGAACAGAAACCTTCGAAGCCGCCCTTAATTTCTAGATAGTTTGCAGCCAAATCAAAACGACTTTTAATTGCAGGAGCATTGAGTTGAAGAACAGCAGGCATACAGATTGCATTTGTAGTGCCGTGATGTGTGTTATGTACGGCTCCGATAGGATGGCTTAAGGCGTGGATTGCGCCTAATCCTTTTTGAAAGGAAGTAGCACCCATAGCCGCCGCACACATCATATTTGCTCTCGCACTAAGGTTGGAACCATCTTTGTATGCTAGTGGTAAGTAATTTTTTACAAGACGCATTCCCTCTAATGCAATTCCTTGTGCCATTGGGTGGTAATGGGGGCTAGAAAATGCCTCCACACAATGTGCGAATGCGTCCAGTCCAGTTCCAGAGGTAATAAACTTAGGCATACTAACTGTGAGCTCTGGATCACAGATAACAACAGACGGTAATAATTTTGGATGAGCAATAATCTTTTTAGTTTTAGTCTTTGAGTTTGTAATAATACTTGCTCGACCTACTTCCGAACCAGTTCCTGCTGTTGTTGGAATAGCAATTATCGGTGCAATTTTTGATGCGTCAGCTTGGTTCCCCCACTCATCAAACTCTTCTAAATCCCAAATAGATTTTTTCTGGTCACTCATTAATGCAACCATTTTCCCTAAATCTAATCCTGACCCTCCTCCAAAGGCTACAACACCATCATGCCCTCCAGCTATGTATTGTCTTACGCCAGCGTAAAGATTCGTCTCAGTTGGGTTCGGATCGACTTCACTAAAAAAACCTGGGTTTAAGTTCTTGGCTTTCATAATTTCCAGCGTTTTATGCGTTATTGGTAAATCAGAAAGACCTTTGTCCGTGACTAACAATGGTTTTTTTATACCAACTTGCTGACATATCTCCGAAAGTTCGTTTATTCTCCCTAATCCAAACCTTATTGAAGTTGGATAGTTCCAATTACCAAGTAAATTCATTTTTCCTCCATTTGAGTTTACGAAACCCTATACCGCAGTTTATTATTTTTAAAGTTTAATGTCATACAAAAGTATATTTCTTACTAAGTAATAAAACACTAATTACTAGTCCAATGTGAAGCTTGATTAGAAGGGTTGAAATTTGAGTTAACGTTTGCAACTCTAGTATTAAGTATTAGTAATATTTCTTATTAAAAAGATTTTAAAAAAGGATTTTAAGTATGAAAAGACAAAAAAAACCAGCTATTGGAAAGGTTTTACTTGAAAATGATATTACTCGAATAACAGAGTGGTCATTTTCTGGTTATGGAGACAATACGGGTTGGCATGAACATGGATGTGATTATGCTGTCATACCTATGTTTTCGGGCATACTAGAACTTGATGATGGTAAGACTATTAGTAAAAGTAAACTTGAGCTTGGAAAACCCTATTTTAGAGGAAAAGGTGTGAAGCACGATGTAATTAACGGGAACGACTTCGCGTGTAGTTTTATAGAAGTTGAGTATCTTTAGTAAATTAATATTTAATAGGGTTTGTGATAAAATGAATCAAGGAAAGTTAGATAAGTTAAAAAATGCTGCAGACTGGATAGAAGATCAACATAAACGAAGACAAAACTTTTGTTCTGTTCCCGAGTGTTATGCTGTTGAAACACTAGAAGACGCCTATACTGTCCAAGAGTTTCTCATCAAGGAATGGGAGCAAAAACTTGGACCAGTGGTAGGTTATAAGCTCGCTCTTACATCTAAACCTATTCAAGAGTTGGTGGGTTTAGATCATCCATGTATTGGGCGTCTTTACCGCTCTCAGATTTACCATGGCAATCAAACTGTCCAATTATCTAATTTTGGTCATTTAGGTATAGAGTTTGAGCTAGCTGTAAGAATTGGTGCTGATATGCCAAAAAGTTTAAAGCTGTGGACCTCAGAGAGTGTAAAAGACTTTGTTAAAGCAGTTAGTACATCATTCGAGTTAATAGATGATCGTAACGCCAATTACAGTAACTTAGAGGTTAATTCACTTGTTTCAGATAATAGTTGGTTTGGAGGGGCAGTTCTAGGAAAGGAAAATGAAAGTTGGAAACACTTAGAGTTTGATAAAGCTGTTGTAAAGAAAACAGTGAATAATCAAATAGAAACATCAACAACAGGAGCTGCATTAGGTGACCCTTTTAATTCAGTTGCGTGGATTGCAAACTTTCTTAACAAGCGTGGGCGGCAACTCAAAGCTAATGAATTAATTATGACTGGTTCAACCTTTGCGACAATGTTTCCAAATAATGGTGACACTATATCTTATGAGGTAACTGGTATCGGAGCAGTAGCACTGAAAGTTTCTGAGTAAAATTAAATTGCTATAACTAAGAACCCAGATCAATAAAGTCTAGGTTCTTAATTATTTTTTTGTTCCAGAGTTATTTCTACACCATAAAAGGTGAGTTGCCTCATAGGAACAAACTAACTCATCTTTATTTCGTATTACACTATAGGCTATATTTACAAATCCTCGATCTGGTTTTGACTTAGACTTTTTGTAGCTAATGACCGCACCAAAAACCTGTAAGGTATCATCAGGACGGACTGGTAAAATCCACTTTACGTAACTCATTCCTGGAGAACCAATAGAGCTTTCACTAAAAAGTTTGGTGTCTAGAATAAGCTTAAATGCTATTAGAAGTGTCTGCCATCCACTTGCAATAATACCCCCGTAAGGTGATTTCTGTGCCGCCACTTCATCGATATGAAAACTTTGTGGGTCCCACTCGAGAGCAAAATCAATAATCTCTTTTTTAGAAACTTTTCTTGAGCTAGTTTGGAACTCAAAATCCTTAGTAAAATCTTCGAAAAACATTTAACCTCCTAAATACAACTTCTACAATCTCACTGTCTAATTCTTGAAACATCCTGAAGTTGCCTTTTGTTTTTTATTGACTCACGCCATATCATAAATAGGCCAGACGATAAAATTAGAAAAATACCAATCCATCCAGATAGAATTGGCCACTCAGAGAATATTGTTATACCCCAGAGAATTGAAATTGGCAGTGCGATGTATTCAAAAGGTGCAACATAGGCAGCCTCACCAATTCGATACGCTTGCGAAATTAAAAGCCCACCTAGAGCTGTTGCAAGCCCAATTAAAAGGAAAATCCAATAGTCCCAAAGGTTGGGAATGATCCACTTGCGTAGCAAGAAACTAAGTGAGGGGTCATCACTGATGTCCAAACGACCATCACCTAATGTTAAACCTATTAAGCAGGCTACAATAACAAAGGTAAATTGGATATAGAATGCCATAGTAGCGGCACTCTCGGTGGCTCGAATTTTTCGAGTTAATATATGTAAAAATGCATAACCTAGTGCTCCGAACATAGGATATATCGCTGCTATTTGAAACGCAGAGCTGCCAGGTCTTGAGATAATTAAGACTCCTAAAAGCCCTATAAAAATACTTATCCAACGCCATATACCTACATGCTCTTTCAGAAATATAATCGAAAGAATTGTTATAAGTAATGGAGATATAAAGAATATAGCTACAGCATCAGCTATTGGTAAAGCTGCCAAACCCATAAACATAAACATATTGGCTAAGACTACACAGCAGCCACGTATAATATGAATAGCTAAAAGATTTGTTTTAATTGCACTTAGGCCACCATTAAATGGGAATAAGAATAATACAATAAACAGTACACTTAATGATGACCTGATAAGAATTACTTCATGTAAGGGATACTCGGAGGCTAAGTACTTTATTGAAACGTCATTCAAAGAAAAGCAAAACATAGCTCCCATGGCGTATAATGGGCCCAAAAGTTTTGGATCAATAGTAAAAAACTTGGACATATTTATTTAGTTTCCAATAAGGTCTCTGAGGAACAAAGATTAATTATTCGAGTATTAACAGTATCTCTTGTTAGGTAATCTTCTTTGGGGTACGTCATAACGGTAGTGATTTTAGATAACTTATACGTTTGAAATCAGATTCTATCGAGGAAGTATAGGTAATTCATGAGTCCTTCATTATCTGTTGAAAAGAATGATGATACGTCTATAGGATTATTTTATGGGGTGTCTGCTTATTTTTTATGGGGAGTTTTACCTCTTTATATGAAAGCTATGTCGCATATCCCGACTCTAGAGATCATTGGGCATCGGATCATTTGGTCGCTACCTGTGGTAGGTTTCATTGTCATTGTGCGTGGAAATACAAGGAATGTAATTTCTGCTTTAAAAGATCCAAGACAGGTACTCACGTCGATTTTAACAGCATTTTTACTTTCGATTAATTGGGGCCTTTATGTGTGGGCAATAACGTCAGGACATGCACTAGATGCTGCATTAGGGTATTTTATAAATCCGCTCTTCAGTATTTTTCTGGGGGCTGTTTTTTTAAAGGAGAAACTCAATAGAGTTCAGTGGGTTGCTATCATTTTTGTAGCTTTTTCTGTTGGTTTGTTGACTTGGGATTATGGACATCTTCCTTACATTTCTCTTGGTATGACATTTAGTTGGGGGATTTATGGGTTTTTGAAAAAATCACTTCCAATAGGGCCAAATCAAGGTTTCTTTTTAGAAATTCTTTTACTGGCTCCAATGGCAATAGTTTATATTATTTATTTAGAGATTGTTGGTGGATACTTTTGGGGGGGAAGCTCGGTAGATGTTTTCTTGCTCTTAGGATGCGGAATAGTGACAGCTGGGCCGCTATTATTATTTGCCAATGGTGCAAAACTACTCCGACTTTCTACTATTGGCATTCTTCAATACCTAGCACCTACAATGATGTTCTTAATTGCAATATTTATTTTTAAGGAAGAATTTGGTACTATAAAATTTATCTCATTTTCTATTATCTGGCTGTCATTAATAATTTACTCATTAGGAATTTTCTTTGATAATAAGGCATAGATCTGAGTTTGATTTAATATACTTTTTATATAAATCAAGATATTAATTAGTTAGTATTACTATAAAAATATTGAAGTTAAAAAGAGGTAAAAATATGGATATCATGATTAATCGAAATACGAATGGAGTTTACATAATTTCTGTCACACCGTTTACAGAAAACGGTGCTGTTGATCATTATAGTATTGAGACTTTAGTAGAGTATTATATTGAATCTGGTGTTTCAGGAATTACTATTTTAGGCATGATGGGGGAAGCCAATAAGCTTAGTCTAGAGGAATCAAGCCAATTTGTTTCAGCTTTTATTAAGAGAGTTAATAATAAGGTTCCAGTTATTGTAGGAGTTTCTTCATCAGGGGTTAATGCAATGGAATCCCTCAGTAAGCTCTCAATGGATGTAGGAGCAGCTGGGGTTATGATTGCACCTACCCCTGGTTTAAATACAGAACAAAAGATCCTTAATTATTTTGAGATAGTGTGTGAACAAATTGGGACAAATGTTCCTATATGCTACCAAGACTTTCCACAAACAACAGGTGTTCATATATCGGCTGAAACTGTTTTAAGGTTAGCAAGAAAACATTCACAAATGGTAATGTTTAAGCATGAAGATTGGCCTGGTTTGAATAAGTTAAGTACAATTAGAAATGGATGTGGTAATGATGAGATACCAAGACTGTCAATTTTGGTTGGTAATGCTGCTTTGTTTTTACCTCAAGAATTAGGGCGCGGTGCCGATGGGGCTATGACGGGTTTTCCTTATGTAAAAATGCTGGTCGCTGTGGAAGGTCTTTACAGGGCAGGAAATATAGATGAAGCGGAAGACATTTTTGATACATTTCTACCATTAATCAGATACGACCAACAACTTGGTATTGGAATGTCTATTAGGAAAGAGATCCTATATCGTAAAAAACTTATTAATAGCCCTTTTGTGCGATTGCCAAGGGTTAATATGTCTAAAATTGATTATGATGAATTAAGTCGGTTAGTGAAACGATTGGAGTACAAATTAAAAACTACTGGTCTGGGCTCAGTAATCGATAATTATTGAAACTATGTTAAATTAAGGGAGTGTTTAAGATGCATGATTTAGTTGTTGAAGGGGGTACTATTGTAACAGCTACTGAAAGCTACATGGGTGATGTCGGTATAATCGATGGTAAGATAGCTACCCTGGGAAAAAATTTAAAAGGTAAAAAAAAGATTGATGCTACTAATAATTTAGTACTACCAGGGGGGATTGAAGCACATTGTCATATTGCTCAAGAAAGTGCTACTGGCGGTATGACTTCAGATGACTATCAAAGTGGAAGTGTAAGTGCTGCCTATGGTGGTAACACCTGCTTTATTCCTTTCGCAGCGCAACATCGTGGAAAGGGAATAAACGAAACGTTAGACTTGTATGATAGCCGCTCAAAAAACTCATCAGTAATAGACTATAGTTACCATTTAATAATAGCAGACCCTACACCAGATGTGATGAAGCGAGAGCTATCAGAAGCTGTAGCGAGGGGTATAACATCCTTCAAGGTATTTATGACTTACGACTTGATGAAGGTAAGTGATGAACAGTTCTTAGAAATTCTTGCTACTGCAAAAGAACATGGTGTTTTGACTATGGTCCATGCTGAAAATTCTGGAATAATTAAATGGGTCTCAGAGAAGCTTATTAAGGGTGGATACACTAAGCCTCGATACCACGTAATTAGTCATCCAGAAATTGCTGAAGTTGAAGCTATAAATCGAGCTATAATGTTAGCAAAATTTGTTGATGCGCCATTGATGATCGTACATGTTTCAACTGCTCAGGGAGCAGCTTTAGTATTAGAAGCAAAAAATCAAGGCTTAAAGATTTTTAGTGAAACCTGCCCACAATACTTATTTTTAGATCGTAATGATCTTGATAGACCTGGAATGGAGGGAGCAAAATTTATATGCTCACCCCCACTCCGAGATAAAAAAACTCAAGATGAATTATGGAAGCATCTACAAATAGGTACTTTTACAGTATTTTCTTCAGATCATTCTCCATACCGTTTTGATGAAACTGGAAAATTAGCAAAGGGTCCTAACGCACCATTTCAGCAGATTGCAAATGGTATGCCTGGTATTGCAATGCGATTGCCTTTGTTATTTTCCGAAGGAGTTAACAAGGGCCGTATAACCCTCCAGAAGTTTGTCGAATTAAGTTCAACAAATGCGGCTCGTACTTACGGTATGTTGCCAAGAAAGGGATCTATTTCTATTGGGGCTGATGCAGATTTAGCAATTTGGGATCCAGAGATCACTCGAATAGTGACTGTAGAAGATCAGCATGATGCAATGGATTATACGCCATTCTTGGATATGGAGGTAAAGGGATGGCCAGTTAGTGTGATAAGTCGTGGGTCTGCTGTAGTTTTAAACGGAAAGCTTGTGGGAGATCACTCCCATGGAAGATTTACTCCAAGAGAGAAGATAGATCTTACTGGATTTGGTGGAAAACCGGCTCCTGAGCTTGATGTTGAAAGTTTCTTCTAAATGTCGATTTCGACAATAAAGGTTAGAGTATTATGAAATCTATTGTGGTTATTAACCCAAACTCCAATGGAGTAGTGACTGATGGCCTTGATAAGGCACTTGAGGTTTACCGGTTCCAAGGTGGTCCTGAGATCATATGTGTAACAAATTCAAAAGGGCCATTTGGAATCGAAAGTAAATTAGATTCTGAATTGGTTGTTCCTGATATATTTGAACAAATAAAAAACCATAAAAATGCTGGAGCCTTTGTAATTGCATGCTACTCCGATCCGGGGATTGATCTGTTGAGGTCTGCTACTAAAACGCCAATCTATGGAATTGCAGAGTCTGGAATATTAACGGCTCTTTCTCGAGGTAAAAGATTTGGTGTAATAGCGATTTCCGAAGGATCTATCAGTCGGCATCGAACCTATATCGAGAAGATGGGCGTTGCTTCAAGGTTAGTTAATGAGCGTTCGTTAGATATGACGGTGGATCAGACAGCACAAGGCGCTCGCACTTTTGAAAAACTGATTGAAATAGGAGGAAAATTATTAAAAGATGGAGCAGACGTAATAATTTTAGGTTGCGCAGGAATGGCGACTCATCGACTAGAGCTAGAAAAAGAATTGAATGTACCGGTAATAGACCCTACTCAGTCGGCGGTATCAATGGCTCTTGGTTCGCTAGTTTTATAATTTATTAAACCAAAAAGGATTTAGAGCAATGGAACTTTGGCAACTAACAGCAACGGAAATAATAAAGAAAATTAAGGATAAAGAGATTTCTGTTAGAGAATCTGTTACCAGTGCTCTTGCTCGGAGCAAAGATGTTAATCCAAAAATTAATGCTGTAGTATCAAGTATGGGCAGTAACGCATTAGTACAGGCGGACCTCTTAGACAAAAAAATAAAAGATGGTGATGATATTGGAATACTTGGTGGAGTTCCGGTAACCGTAAAAGTCAATATTGATCAAGCTGGGTATGCCACAACAAATGGCTTGAAGATCCAAAAAGATTTGATTGCAAAGCATAATAACCCAATAGTTAATAATTTAGAAAAGGCAGGAGCAATTATTATAGGCCGCACCAATACTCCAGCTTTTTCACTTCGTTGGTTTACTAGGAACACCCTTCATGGAAATACGTTAAATCCTGTCAATAAAAATATAACTCCAGGTGGTTCGTCCGGTGGTGCTGCAGCAGCCGTTGCGGCAGGAATAGGGGTTGTCGGGCACGGAACGGATATAGCGGGTTCTATACGGTATCCTGCCTATGCGTGCGGTGTTCATGGGCTTAGGCCATCTTTGGGTCGAGTGCCTGCTCATAATTTTAGTAGTTCAGATAGGTTTATTGGCGGTCAGTTAATGGCAGTTTCTGGCCCCATAGCGAGGTCGATTCAGGATCTTAGAGTTAGCTTTACTGCAATGTCTAAATCAGATTTTAATGACCCTTGGTATATTCCAGCTCCATTAGTAGGTGAGCCGAGACCAAAAAAAGTAGCGTTATGCCTCTCTCCAGATGGTATGAAAGTTTCCACAGAAGTCAAAAATGCGTTAATTGCGTCCGCGAAATTATTAGAGGATGCTGGCTGGAAGGTAGATGAAGTCGACACGCCACCCCTTAGACAGGCGATGGAAAATCAACTAATTTTATGGATGGCAGAAATGAAGCATGGTGCTGAAGAGGCTGTCGTTAAAGAGAATGATCCGGACGCAAATATTGTTTACCATAGACTAAAAGAGCTTTGTCCTCCTGTTGATCTAGCTGTTGTTATGAAAGTCTTACAATCTCGTGCATCATTAGTACGCTCTTGGAGGTTATTTCTTGATGAATATCCAATTATGTTATGCCCAGTATCTGGTGAGTTACCTTTTGATCAACACAAGGATGTAACTTCTGATCAGAATTTTGAATCAATAATTGAAGCTCAGATGACACAGATAGGTCTCCCATTTGTAAGTTTACCTGGACTTACAGTATCTACTGGCATGGTAAATGATAGACCTATTGGCGTTCAAGTAGTTTCCAACCCATACAGAGAAGACCTTTTATTAGATGCTGGAAAAGTAATCGGGAGCACTATAAAAGTGGTTGACCCAATATAAAATTTAAAGAGGGGCACGTTCTATTAAATTATGTGATCACAAAAAAGTAAAATATATTATTTTGTGATCACAAATTATAAGATATCTGTTACTATGAGTTAATAGAAAATATTTGATAGAGCCAAAAACTATTAATTTGAAGGTGTGGTCAAAAAGTGCAGGAAGAGTTTTTATTTTGGTTTTTAGCGGTGTTTGCAGCAATTTCAGTGGGCTTAGGTAAAGGTGGACTTCCTGTTGTTGCAGGTCTGGCAGTTCCAAGTTTATCCCTTGTCATGTCCCCAATAGCTGCTGCTGGACTTTTATTACCAGTTTATGTGGTATCAGACGTATTTGCATTATTAGCCTATCGGCGTGATTATGAACCTAAAGTCCTTAGAGTGGGCATGGTTGGCTTGACAATTGGTGTCTTAATTGGATGGGTAACAGCTCATTTAGTTATTGAATGGGTCGTCACTATTTTAATTGGACTAATGGGAGTATTATTTTCTGCCCATCAAATGTTAAAAACATTCTACAAAAAGAAAAAAAATAAACCAATAAATACTAATAGTGGCTATTTTTGGTGTACTATAGCTGGATTTACTAGCTTCATCAGTCATAATGGTGGACCGCCTTGGCAAATCTTTGTCTTACCAATTGGTCTTTCTAAGTCAGTATTTGTTGGTACTTCAGTTATTGCTTTCAGTTATGTCAACGCTATTAAGCTAATTCCCTTTTACTTTTTGGGTCAGCTTAGTTTGGATAACCTGAAAATCACTATCTATCTTATGTTGCCAGCCTCCATAGCCGTTTACGTTGGTTTTAAGTTAGTAAAATCAATTCCTGAAAAAGTTTTTTTCAAAATTGTTATATGGGCTCTATTTTTAATTTCACTCAAATTAATTTGGGACGGCTTTAAATCTTCTGGGCAATTTGTTTAATTATTAAAAAAATTTAATAATTAAATATAAAAAATTCAAAGTTGTTCAGTACCACCACACATTCGAATGAATAAGGCATTAGTTAAAGTGAATATAATTTTATGATAAGAGGCTTAACGGAGCAAGGTCTCCAATTGTTCGTTTTGCATAGTCGATTGATGGGACTTTCTCCATCATTCGTTTTTGGGCTGACTCTACCCGATGACAGGCGCCCTCTATATCCATTGTTAGGACTTTACCATCAGCTACTACTTGTGTGCCGTCAACAAAAACGTCACGTACTGCTCTATCCGCGGCGGCGTAGATAAGGCTACGAAGTGGATCTCGTGCTGGGCGCATATTAGGGTTAGTGAGATCTACTAATATTAGGTCAGCTTTCATACCAGGAGCGAGGCGTCCTATATCATTCCTAAGCAATGCTGCGGCGCCATCGACAGTTGCAGCATTAAAAATATCTTCGGTTGTAACAGAAAACATATCCTCAGCGGCAACCCTGCCTAGAATAGCTGCCCAACGCATTTCCTCAATCATATTGTGGGGTGTTGTATCCGTACCAATACCAAGGTTTACACCTGCACGCTTATATCTACCAAAATCCTCTAAAACGTGTCCATAGCGAGCAAATGGTGTTGGACAGTGAGCAACCGAGGCTTTACTTTTTACTAATATTTCAAGATCTTTTCGAGTGGCCCAGTGAAGCCAAGAGTGCTCATCTATGAAAATAGCGTGCCCAATGATGGAGTTTGGTTTCAATATTCCAATTTCGTCCGCCCACTGAATTGGTGTTTTCCCATGTCGCTGAACCATGATATTAAACTCCATTACGCTTTGAGCCGCATGCGTAGTAAATGTGATCCCACGCTCAGTAGCCGCCGCGATTGAAGCTTTAAGGAGATCTTCCTTACAGGTATCAATTTGAGCTGGGTAAACCATCCCAGAAAGTTTACTGGTAGGATCTTCTCCAAGGGTGTCGATCAACGCTAGAGATTTTTCAAAAGCCTCCCAACCCGCAGCCTCATCCCAGTTAAACTTTACCTCATGACGATTATCAACATACCAACTTGAAGAGGAAAACCATGGAGCCATCCAAACGCGTAAACCACTACGTTCTGCCAACTCTTTCCATCCTGGGTAATCAAATGATAGGTCAGCTATAGAGGTAACGCCACTCAATAACATTTCACAATATGCTACTTCTGTGCATGCTTTCTGACCTTCCTGATCGGGCATGAGGGTTGCACAGCGTTCATATAGTCCGCTCATATACATTTCAGGTACGCCATGTTCTTCGCGAATACCCTTGTAGCTAGGTTCAAGGGAGGGGTGCGAATGTATATTGATAAGACCTGGCATGGCCATCAAGCCGCTACCACTAATTTCTTTATCTACCGGACCAGTATAGTGAGCCCCAGTATGTGTGATTTGATTTTCGGAAAAGACAACATCTACGCTTTGAACGTAGCGATGACGGTTAAGTTCTCTATCCCAGATTATTGCCCAATCGCAGTTTCTGATGCAGGTTATGCTCATAAAATTATACTTTCTATCCAGTTTTTCCAAATGATAGTTAATTTTTTGAATTACACAAGAATTTCGTCTGTTTGTATTTTTACTTGATACGTCATTTATTTTTTATATAAATTTTCGATACTCGTTACTTTACTGTAAAGATGAAGGGGGCTAGGTTTAATTAAAACTTTGTACACTTAATTGTAACTTACAAGGGGATGAAATGATTTCTTGTCAACGTGATCTTTTTACTATTCCAAAAGAAATAGCATATTTAAATACAGCCTATATGTCGCCACTGCTTAAATCAGTAGTTTTAGCGAGTGAGAAAGGTCTTCGGCAAAAAGAAAGCCCTTGGAAAATAACAATTCCTGATTTTTATGAATCTGTTGATGAGGCTAGATTACTTTTCTCTCGGTTGGTAAATGTTGATGTTCAAGGAGTTGCTGTTGTTCCTTCTGCCTCTTACGGAATTGAAACTGCAGCAAAAAATCTCAAAGTGGGGAATGGCAGGGTAGTTTTAATCCTAGATAATCAGTTTCCATCAAATGTTTATCCTTGGCAAAGGCTTGTACGCAATCAAGGTGGAAAAGTAGTCTCTATTTCAATACCAAGTGGTATGTCTCTTACTGAAAAAGTCTTAAATTCTATTAATGAAAGTACGGCAATTGTTGCACTGCCTAATGTTTTGTGGACAAATGGACTTATAGTGGACCTGATTTCTGTGCGTCAAAAGTGTGATGAGGTTGGAGCCGCTTTGGTGCTTGACCTTACACAGTCAGTAGGAGCTATGAAAACAGACTTTAGTAAGATCCGTCCAGATTTTGCCGTTGTTGCAGGTTACAAATGGTTGCTGTGCCCTTATTCTACAGGTTTTTTGTATGTCGACCCTAAGTGGCGAAATGGAGAACCATTGGAAGATGGCTGGATAACTCGAAAAGACAGTAGAAATTTTTCAGGTCTGGTGAATTATACCACTGATTATGAGCCGGGTGCTAATAGATATGATGTTGGTGAGAGAGCAAACTTTGCTCTTATGCCAGGTGTGGTAGAGGCTTTAAAACAAATTTTGGAATGGGGCATAGAAAACATCCAAACTACGTTGGCAGTAAATAATCGAAACCTTTCTAAGGAACTTGAAAGTCTTGGTTTATCAGTATTACCAGAATATTTAAGAGGCCCACATTTTTTAGGAGTAAAATTACCTAAATCGGCGCCTAAGGACTTGCTCTCAACGCTCATGAAATCCGACGTATACTTATCTGAGCGTGGTGGAAGCTTGCGTATTACGCCTCACCTATGGAATACTCAATCAGATTTTGAAAAACTTCAGGATACTCTTAAGAAAGCATTATAAGTAACTCTAATTAGCTTGGACTAGGTTCAGATATTTTTTGCCAATGTAAGGCTATGGAATCTCGGCGCGCCACCCAAATATCATCAAAATTTTTAATATATTCAACGAAGTTTTTTATCGCTTTAAACCGACCAGGACGACCTAAAATCCTTGAGTGCATTCCAATAGACATCATCTTGGGAGAGTCCTTCCCTTCTTCATACAGCGTATCAAAAGAGTCTCTAAGGTAAGTATAAAACTGGTCTGCTGAATTGAACCCTTGAGGTGACGCAAATCTCATGTCGTTTGTATCTAGGGTGTAAGGCACTATTAAATGGTTTTTTTGAGCTTTACTCCAAAATGGTAAATCATCTGAGTAGTCATCCGCATCGTATAAAAACCCCCCATATTCGGAAACTAGCTTACGTGTATTTTCAGACGTCCTGCCAGTATACCAGCCAACTGGTCTCTCACCACAAATGTTCGTAAGGATTTCCATAGCCTCCTCCATATGGGCTTTCTCGAGGCTCTCTGGAATACCGTGATAATTAATCCATCTAAGACCGTGGCTAGCAACCTCATGACCGTCCTTTAAGGCCTGTTCAATAACACTTGGATTTCGTTGCGCAGCCATCGCAACAGCAAATATAGTAATTGGCAAATTATAGTCCCTAAATAATTTCAAAATTCGCCAACATCCTGCACGACTTCCGTACTCATAAATAGATTCCATTGACATATGTCTGGAGTCCTCAAACGGAGTAGCACCAATAATCTCAGACAGAAAAGATTCTGACGCTGTATCACCATGTAAAACGCAGTTTTCTCCGCCTTCCTCTATATTTAAAACGAACTGGATGGCTACTCTCGCATTATTAGGCCACTTGAATTCAGGCAATTTTTGACCATAACCTATTAAGTCTCTCGGATAGTCATTAAAACTTGACATATTTTTCTACCATTCCACCGGTTACTACAAATTTTGCTCTTAGCACTTACTCCGCAGCTTCTAAGTATTCTGTTAGTGGAGGGCACGTGCAAATTAAATTTCTATCTCCAAAAACATTATCAATCCTACCGACTGCTGGCCAATATTTATCCACTCTGTTTGTACCCGCTGGATAACAAGCCTGCTCTCTTGAGTAGGGTCGATCCCATTCAGAAACAAGATCTTCAATAGTATGCGGTGAATTTTTTAACGGATTATTTTCTGGATCAATCTCGTTATTTTCAATAGCTTTAATTTCACCATATATGTCGATCATTGCATCACAGAACCTATCTAGCTCGCCTTTATTCTCAGACTCTGTGGGTTCAACCATCAAAGTCCCAGCAACAGGCCAACTCATTGTCGGAGCGTGAAACCCATTATCAATTAATCGTTTTGCTATATCATCAACTGTAACGTGAGCCGTATCCAAGAAAGGCCTCGTATCAATTATGCATTCATGAGCAACTCGGCCTTTATTCCCTCTAAAAAGAACGCTGAATGACCCTTCAAGCCTTTTAGCAATATAGTTAGCATTTAATATGGCCACTTTAGTAGCTTGTGTTAATCCTGCTCCTCCCATCATTAGGCAATAAGCCCAACTTATGGGTAATATTGAAGCTGAGCCAAACGGGGTAGCGCTTACTGGGCCAGTTGTTCCCCCCTCAATTGGATGGCTAGGTAGGAAAGGTTCAAGATGTGACTTAACCCCAATGGGCCCCATTCCTGGCCCACCTCCACCATGGGGTATACAGAAAGTTTTATGCAGGTTTAAGTGGCTAACGTCAGAACCTATTTCTCCAGGTTTTGATATTCCTACCATCGCATTAAGGTTCGCACCGTCAAGATAGACTTGGCCACCAAATTGATGTGTGATATCACACACATCTTTTACTGTTTCTTCAAAAACGCCGTGAGTAGACGGATAAGTAATCATACAAGCCGCAAGGTTATCACCAGCCTTAATGGCTTTTTCTCTAAAATCCTCAATATCGACATCTCCGTTTTCAGCGGAGTTGACTATTACTACTGACATTCCTGCCATTTGAGCACTGGCAGGATTTGTTCCGTGTGCACTTACTGGAATTAAACATATGTTTCGATGGCTATCACCACGAGCTTTATGGTAGGCAGCGATTGTTAGTAAGCCTGCATACTCGCCTTGAGCTCCTGAGTTTGGCTGTAAAGACATGGCGTCATAACCCGTAATTAAACAAAGTTTTTCAGACAAGTCTTTCAAAAGCTCTTGATAACCTTCTGTCTGATTAGTAGGCGCAAATGGATGCATCTTAGAAAATTCAGGCCAGCTTACTGGCATCATTTCTGCAGCGGAATTTAGTTTCATAGTGCAAGAGCCCAAAGGAATCATTGAGCGATCTAAGGCAAGATCTCTATCCGCCAATTTTCTCATGTAACGCATCAGTTCTGTTTCTGAACGATTCATATGGAATATTGAATGATCTAGAAAGCTACTGGATCTTATCAAATTTTCTGGAAGACAGAAATCCTCTGAAAAATCTGTCCATTTACAATTTAATCCAAAAGCTGCCCAAACATCTTCAATTGTTTCAGGTTGTGTGGTCTCATCAACAGTAATTCCAAGTTGAGTTGACCCAATTTTTCTTAAATTAATACCTTTGACTACAGCAGACTCTAAAATTGATTTCTGATTTTTTCCTACATCAACTGTGATGGTATCAAAGAAATCCTTAGATTTAATTCCAAATCCACCAGCCTTTAAACCTTTTGCCATGTGGTTTGTATTTAGATTTACCTTTTGTGCGATTGCTTTCAACCCGTCTGGTCCATGAAAAACTGCATAAAGAGATGCCATAACCGCTAATAGAGCTTGTGCAGTGCACACATTTGAAGTCGCTTTTTCACGCCTTATATGTTGCTCACGAGTTTGCAAGGATAATCGATATGCTTTAGTTCCTCGAGTATCTATTGATACCCCTACAATTCTTCCTGGCATGGATCTTTTGTATGAGTCCTTACAGGACATGTATGCTGCAGAAGGCCCACCAAATCCCATTGGAACGCCAAACCTTTGAGTGGATCCAACAGCAATGTCAGCGCCCATTTCCCCGGGTTCTTTAAGTAGAGTTAGAGCTAAGGGGTCAGCAATCATAATAGCAATTGCTTTAGCTTCATGAAGTTCTGATATCTTTTTAGAAAAATCAGTTAATCCCCCAAATGTTCCTGGATATTGAAAAATTGCACCAAAATGATCGCCTGCTTTTAATTCCTCTGGATTACCAACTGTTATATCAATCCCCAATGGCATTGCTCTTGTCTGCATGACGGCAATGTTTTGAGGATGACAGTCCTCATCAATAAAGAAGCTTTTA
>CESI01139125.1_pt1 | contig 25106 bp, 37 predicted proteins | sample 356301 | NCBI WGS metagenome assembly CESI01 (sample SAMEA2621423, study PRJEB7988) | marine metagenome | biome: marine biome (ENVO:00000447); feature: deep chlorophyll maximum layer (ENVO:xxxxxxxx); material: "saline water (ENVO:00002010), including plankton (ENVO:xxxxxxxx)" | depth 40 m | reverse complement strand
AATAAGATGAACAAGGCAAGGCCTCTCAAGAATGGACCATTAGACCCAGCGATTGCGTACGCTCACAAGACTCCCAAGCCTTCCACATCTAAGAAGGTGGTTAAAAATTACATGAATAGGTTCGTAAATAAACTTGATAAAGATGAACGTAATATGCTCAAAAAGAAGGTCTGTGATTAAAGTGTATGGGTATTATAAATGTTACTCGTCGTTGTACTAATCATTCTAAATGTCTACATTCTCTTAGAGATGGGTAAAAAACCCACCGCTGTGGCCACTTCGAATGAAAAATGGGTTGTTTACGGGACCATGGACTGTGGATGGACTCGTAAGCAATTAGATTTTATGAAAAATTCCGGTAAACAATATGAGTTTATCGATTGCGCTAGTAATGATTGTGCTGGTATGAGTGGTTTTCCAACCATAATTCATCCAGATGGTAAAAAGTCTGTTGGTTATACCGAAGTTTAACGGTCAAGACCGGAGATTACCCTGATGGAAACCGACAGGATGAAAGCATCGAGCATACTGTTGATAGGCTTGAGCACAGAGATGTGCTTGACCAGTGATGTGTTCCACACGAGACGAAGGATGAAGGTGCTGATGAGAATAGACAGCGCGAACATGAGAAGCTGATTTACAACATCAGACTTGTTTTCGGACTTGATAAGATTGGCGAACATTTTTACTAGTTACTGATATTTTTTTCTGAGTAAAGTGTAAGATGCCCAAGACCAAAAATCTTCCGTTGAGTGGGTCAGAACCAAAATTTACAAATCGTCGCTGGGGTTCAAACAGTGGTATACCAAATAACAATTGTTATGCCTATGCCGTTGGGGACTATGAAGCGTACCGGTGGCAAAAATCCATACCAGGTGATCGGTCTGGGTTATCCAATGTAAAACATGATTACACCACCTGTAAAGATCTCCCAAAGCGCGTTATTTCCGACAATCCCAAATCTGTATACAAGGTTGATGGAAACAAAAAATGCAAGAAGGGATACTACAAAATCATGATGTTTGTTTCTTCTGGGAGACCTAACAGTTATATTCGACAAGGTGATTTCCATTTCTATAAACAACATGGCGTCATTGAATATAAGGTTAAAACAGGTGATACGATTAAGTCGATAGCTAAATATTTCAAAGTTCCTGAGTCTAGAATCAAGAAGGCTGGGCCATTCAAAGTTGGAAAACGTGTGATTTTCAATGCTAATGTATTTAGTCATAAACGTGGATGGGCAACAGGCCCACTTTTAGGTGATGCTAATGGTAAGGTAATTAAGGATCCACGTACTGCATCTAGAAAGTATACTCAGTTGAGTTACGATAAGTATTGTTCATCCTTCTGCGTCAAGGATAGCGGAATCAAAGTCGGCAAGGGTTATCCCAAGGTCTGATAAAATACTGTTTAAATCTAGAACGTCATCAGCATCAAACGAAACGTCAAACATATCTAGTACGGATAACATAGATTCTTCGTTTAATGAGACGACATTTGAAACTTGTGTATAATTATTATGAATCGTAACTTCTACTTTAAATTGGGAAACATCGAATACTCGTCTACAGGTTGGGCAGGTGTTTTTACCTTGGGATTTCCATGTCTCTAGACAGTGGGAATGAAATACATGTCCACAACGAATCGGAGGATTGTTCCTCGTCGACTTGACTTCGTTTAGACATATCGCACACGTCGACATTCTAGAGTATGGGGTTAAAGTTTTTCCTGTGATTTAGCTCAGTTAGTAGATCTTGGATGCATCCACGAGAGGCTTGTCACATGTGTTGCACTTACCCTTTCCTTGTTCATCTTGGATCTGGGTAAGGAGTTCAGGTCCTTGCTTTTGAAGGAGTTGCCTGTAAGAATAGTTGTCCTCGAAAGGAATGCTATTCTGCTTCATCACGTAATTGTTGAAGAGTTGGGCTGAAGTATTGATAGTGAAACAGCGTCCATCGGCCATACCAAGTCGCTGCGACATCTTAATTACTATAGAACTAGAAATTAATTTGTCTATTTGTGATAGTTTTTACCCAAGATTTGAATCCCTTATCCTTCAAATGTTTAACAAATGGATCACACCTGTATCCAAGGAAAATATCAAAGACATCAGTGTCCTCTGTTCGTGAAACACGAATATCGGGCTTCTCATTGATGTGTTGGTTAATAATATTGTAAGCAAAAGCAATCTCTTTGAGAGTCTCTGCTCCAGTAATGATGATCTTCCCTGTACTGAAGATACTGCAAGTGATCTCCTTCATTTCATGAGCTGGTTTGAACTTGATTTTTACGGCGGAATAGCGGTCTGGTTCAAATGAGACTTTGAAGATGTCACTATAATTTTCAAACCAATCAGCCACCTTTATCAGGTTGATGTTGTAGTTGAGAGAGAAGTTGGAATTAATCATAACAACCCGGAAAGAATCAACGGGAACTTTAATTTCCAAATTCAGAAAGACCTTGAAGATGTGAATAAGCTGAGTAATAATACGCTTGCAATCAAAGAGATCACAGCACCCCGCAACCTGGATAGAGCCGTTGGGAAAAACCTTAACGGACTTGGTACTGTAGGAATCGTGATAGGTCAGTGTAACTTGATTGTAGAAAGTGGTAGGTTTGAGTTTCCATTCAAATCCTGATGTGTTTGAACCACATCGTTTCATCTTGTATGTACCAATATCTTCAAAGATTCTTCGGAGGCGTTTGATGTTAATATTTTGAACGAAACTGGAAATCATCGTGATAGTTGTGATCTTTATCCACGAGGGTTTCAGATCTTCGGGTAAAGCTTTCCTAAACTCATCAATTGTGAGGAGATAGGAAAATGAGTTATTTGCGATAGTTGAATACATTTGTTCATAAAATAAAGAACACTGGAGTACGACTTAGGTGTTTAAAGAATATATTCTTTATGTGAGTAGATGAGTTCTTTCTTTAAATATGCAAAAGTTGTACATGACATTGATTCTGATCTCACTTACGTGGAAATCGTGTATGATTCGTACATTCGCGGGGAGGGATACCAGACATTTACAGACTACATGAATACTGAACCCCTAGCGGACTGGCAGGTGTTCGAGTCTAAGAAACACACGATTCCTTACCTTAAGTTTTTGGACATCATGGTTTCAAAGACTATAGAGGTTAGACAGAGAATGAGTGAGTTATTACTCGAGGATATTCTCACATCTAAACGTGATATCAAGACGTATATCCGTCTTACACATGCTACTAAAATTCTAGATCCCAGCTTCCAGCCACCCATTATAAATATGAAAAGTGCTTGGCAGAGAGATTTTATTATTAAGTTTTGTAAAAAACATTTACATCATTGTATCGATGAATGTGTCAAAATAGATCGTTTAGAGTATTTCTTCAACGTCTTACAATTGATACAACGAGAGCTATGAAGATGGTCATTAGAAATACGCCAAAGTAGGGAATTCGTTCCTCCTTCGCGACACCAACTTTAACCTTCTCATCTTCGTCGCAATTAAACCCTGTGTCTATGTTCCTTCTAGGATGAATGTTTTTGAACACATTGGTTGGTTTTTCAGCAGTTTCGCATAATGCGTAACTACAATACACACTTTCATCTGCACCAATTATACCCTCCCCTGTGGGAGATTTAGAAAAGTTATCAAAATCCCCAGTCTGTCTTACACTTCCTGGAAGGGAAAAATCGTGTTTGACAAACGGGTTGACGTCATTAATAGCATCTTGGTCATTGAGCATAAACTTACTCATAATTACTATTAGTTCAGATTATATTTCTTGTCATTCATTTTAAACCGATGTTCTTCCCACATTTGATCTAGGTCAATATTCAACATGTGAGCGAGTTGAAAAAGATAGCTAAATACATCTCCCATTTCCATCATAACGTCTGTACCCCTATCCTTCTTGAGATTCGTCTTTTTGTACATCTTCTTGTATTGACGAATCGCAGACGCAAGTTCACCAACTTCTTCAGACAGAAGAAGCCAAACTGTGTCTACGGGTGCTCTATCCCACCCCTTTGATTTACATACTCTTTCGGTTTCATTTTTGTAATAGTTAAGACTCATACTTAATTCATATACACTTGGTAACTTTAATATAGTTAACTCACAACCCAATTTTACTGTTATAAGGAAGTTTTTTCCCGACGGTACTCGTATTAACTGGTTGATCCATGAGCGTCCTAGTCGTGTCTATGTCGCTCACGTACGCGATGTATTGAGAAACACCTGTTTGGATTTGAGACAGCGCCGTCTCTATGACACGAGCGTTCATCGTCTTGACCTGCTTGTTAACTTCCTTATGGTGGTTACCAGAGTTGTTGATGAAAACTACACGCATGATACCATAAAGATCATCTGGATTCTGGTAATCAATAGATATACCAGTACGATCCTTAAACGCCTGACGAATCCCACGCTGAAGGATATTTTTATTGAATTCAGAAAAGAATAATCCGTTCAATGGAGTCTCACACTGCTTGACAGAATTCAGATGGAGATTACTCATTTAATATACACCCGGAAAAAAATTATGTGATAATAGTAAATGCTGAACTACTCGGACTTTAACGAGGCTTACGCCAAAGGTCCAAATTCTGTCGACACAATCCCTTGTGATGCTCCCTCCTGCTTTGTTGGTTCTTATGCTCCAGTCGCGAAGCCTGGTGAGACTGGTCCCTTCTATGTGAATACTTATCTTCTTCAGCCCGACCGTAGAATGGAAACCCTAGGAACAGCTACCGTCCGAAGCGCGGATTTATCTTTAGGAAAGAAGTAAGTTAAAAATAAAATTAGAATAGAAAGTATATGAGGGTAATTAAACGCTCAGGTCGTGTTGAGGATATGAAATTTGACAATGTCACCAACAGGATCAAGAATTTAACGTATGGACTTTCTGAGAATTGCGACTCTTCCAAAGTTGCTCAACAGGTTTTCTCATCTATGTACGATCAGATCACCGCTCAAGAAATAGATACACTCTCTGCCGAAATATGCGTCGGAATGATTACATCTGACCCAGATTATGAAATTTTGGCCACCCGTATTGTGGCGAGTAACATTCAAAAGGTTTGTCCAAACAACTTTCATCTCGCCATGAGAAAGCTTCTGAAAGCTGGTATTATCACAGAAGAGGTTTCGGAAATTGCTTTCAAGGTGAAGGATAATATCGATAGTGATAGGGATTTTGACTTTGGATATTTCGGTATTAAGACTCTCGAGAAGAGTTACCTCCAGCGCGTTGATGGTAGACTCGTGGAAACACCTCAGTACATGTTTATGCGTGTGGCTATTGGTATTCATGGTAAAGATATCCCAGCTGTCATTGAAACATATGATAAGATGTCACGCGGTCTCTTCATTCATGCGACTCCAACCCTTTTCAACGCGGGAACACCCAGGCCTCAGATGTCTTCCTGCTTCCTGATCGCAAATAAGGGTGACTCAATCGATGGTATTTATGGAACTCTAACTGAATGTGCCCAAATTTCAAAGTGGGCCGGTGGTATCGGTATGCATATCCACGATATTCGTAGTAATAAGTCCCGTATTAGGGGTACCAATGGTCAATCCGATGGAATTATCCCAATGCTTAGGGTCTTCAACGCCACGGCACGCTACGTCAATCAAGCTGGTAGGCGCAAGGGATCTATCGCTGTTTACGTAGAACCTTGGCACGCGGATATCTTGGAGTTTCTGGAACTTCGTCTCAACCAAGGTGACGAGGAAGCTCGTTGTAGGGATCTCTTTTCCGCTCTTTGGATTCCAGACCTTTTCATGAAGAGAGTTGAGGAGAATGGTAACTGGTCACTCTTTTGCCCAGACAAGGCGAAGGGTCTTTCTGATGTTTATGGTAAGGAGTTTGAAGAGCTCTACACAAAATACGAAGAAGAGGGCCTAGCTAACACCACCATGCCTGCTGCCGATTTATGGAAGGCTATTCTCAGATCTCAAACTGAGACTGGCACCCCCTATATGTTGTATAAGGATGCCTGTAACGCCAAGAGTAATCAAAAGAACTTAGGTGTGATTAAGAGTTCTAACCTGTGCACTGAGATTATCGAGTACACCGACAAAGATGAGACCTCGGTGTGTAACCTGGCGTCTATCGCACTTCCAAAGTACGTAAACAAGGAAACGAAAACCTTCGATTATGACAAGCTTCACGAAGTTACTAAAGTTGTTACAAAAAATTTGAATCGTGTCATCGATAGAAACTTCTACCCAGTTGAGACTGCAAAACGCTCTAATATGAGACATCGTCCCATTGGTCTAGGTGTACAGGGTCTCGCAGATGTCTTCATCCTATGTGGTCTTCCATTTGACTGTGAAGATTCTAGGACTATGAATGCTCATATATTTGAGACTATCTATCACGCAGCTCTTGAGGCCAGTTCTGAACTCGCGGAGGTGGATGGTTCGTACGAGACATTTGAAGGCTCTCCAGCATCCCAAGGTATTCTTCAACCAGATATGTGGGAGGGTGAGACAAAGTTCAGTGGTCGCTATGACTGGGACGCGATGAAGGAACGTGTAAAGACTAAGGGTCTTAGAAACAGTCTCCTTCTCGCCCCTATGCCAACAGCTTCAACTGCTCAAATTTTGGGTAATAACGAATGCTTTGAACCCTACACAACTAATATCTATTTGCGCCGCACACTTGCTGGTGAATTTGTGGTTGTAAACAATCATCTCGTTAATGCTCTAAAAGAACGTGGTCTCTGGTCCAAAGAAATGAAAGACCTCATGGTGAAGGCTGGTGGTTCTATTCAAAACATTGTCGATATTCCCGATGATATTAAGACTCTTTACAAGACTGTATGGGAAATTAGTCAAAAATGTATTATTGACATGGCGGCTGACCGTGGGAGGTTCATAGATCAGAGTCAGTCTATGAACCTCTTCATGGAAAGTCCTACAATGTCCAAATTGTCTTCGATGCATTTGTACGCATGGAAATCTGGTCTTAAAACCGGAATGTATTACCTGCGATCTAAGGCTAAGGCTCGACCAATCCAGTTCAGTTTGGAACCAGATTGTGTGGCTTGTTCGGCTTAAAGTTTACAAATGTTGTATGGTTAGAACCAATGGATAAGACAATTGAAAACATTCAGATCAACGAATATAACAATAGAAAAATTGTCGTTAGTACAAAGCAGGGAACCCCATTCCGTGTACAACTCCCTCGTATGTATATGCCATTTGGGGTTTCTGGGTTTACACCGGAGGTAGGTCAGACAAAGTATAACATCGACTTTGCTGTGAAGGGGTATGACGAGGAAGACAGTTACATGAAGAAGTTTTACGAGTCTCTACGAAAAATTGAGGATATGATCATCGACTCTGTCGTTGAACAGAGTAATGTAATCTTTGGTAAGCCAATGACAAAGGAGGAACTTCAACCAATGTTCAATTCTAATCTCAAGATGTCTGCTGAACGCGAGCCTAAATTTCGTGTGAAGGTTGATACGGATATGGAAGATACTATTAAAGCCACAGTTTACAATTCAGATAAGAACCCCATCAAAGATGAGGTTACAAACGGTCTCTATGCAAGGAATTCTGGTCATGCTATCGTTGAACTCAATAGCGTATATTTCTTGAATAGGATGTTTGGTTGTACTTGGAAATTATATCAGCTTGTTGTTTATGAACCCCAGAATCTCAAGGGATTTCAGTTTGTTCTACCTAACGCCTAACAGGTAAAATGGGAAGACGCTGACCCCTAGCATTAAGCCTGAAGTTACCTCCACGGGGACCAGCCATCACAGGAAGACCGGCTTGGACGCCGATTTGAGCAGCACCAATCTGCTGCGCAGCCCTCGCTTGTGCCTGATTAAGAGCACCGGTAGCCCTGGTGATCTGGTTAGTCGCGGCACCCACGGCGGCGGACTTAGCCTTGTTAAGTTGTTGTCTAGCGGCAGTCTTGGCCGCACCCTTGATATCAGAAGCCACCTCCTTAGCGGCGTTCTTAGCCACAGCCTTCGCTTGTTTCGCAGCAGCCTTCGCGGCCATTTTTGCCATAGCACCGAAACCCATTTTTATTATATACTCATATTATTATTTAGTTGGCTTGGGCCAAATTAGGTGGGTTACCAGCAACCTGGGAAACTACATTAGTTCCCATCTGGTTAAGAAACGCGGGAGTGGGTTTGTAGTTACGACCACTCGAAGTGTTTACATATGAACCTCCATTCGCTCCCTGCATTATCCGACGCCCCTGAGAATCCAGGTAGTTGGTAGGTACATTGGCATTAAACTGAAGACCCCTCGCGATAGCCACCTGCTTCGCCTTCTCGAGGGCTTGGGCCTGGGCCTGTTGAACCATGGCGAGAGCCTGTTCATGGGACTTCTGCGCCATCGCGTACCCCTGGGATTGAGCCTGCTCAGCTAGAGACTTACCGCGAGCACGAGCCATCGCAGAGTTACCATTTCTAGCATTGTTGTTCTTGGTGTTATTACCACGGTTGTTGTTAGGACCCTTGGTTAAACCGTTCAACAATTTGTTACCATTACCATTGTTAGGTTTCTTGTTATTATTGTTAACCTTATTGTTGTTAACCCTATTGTTGTTTTTCACAGCAACATTGGGGTTACGTGCGGCATTGTTGGGACCTTGGCCTTGGTTGTTCGAAGCCATTATTACTTTTTACTGACATTTTTATTCAACATCAAAATACGGTAGATCGTCTGAGCCTCCTTAAGTAATTTACCCTGTATTCTGGTAAAATCCTTAGGGTCCAAACCTAGTCTAATTTTAGCGATCTTCACGGAGTCTTCCCAGCGCTTGAGAGACATTCTTATAGTATATAGACAAAATTTTACTGCATCTTAGCAATCTTCTTCTCGTACTCCACAGTACCAGTCTTGGGCTGAAGCTTGAAACCCGACTTCTTGGGCTTGAACACCTTCACCATAGCCTTCTTCCCCTCCTTCTTCATACGAGTGAGGGCAGCCTTGCTCGCCGCCTTGGAAACTACACGGCCATCCTTCATAATCAGATCCTTCTTGGAGAGACCACCGGGGGTCTTATCAGCGTTACCATGGAAAACTTCCGCACGGGAACCAACAGTCATTTTTATATTAAGCACGGAAAATTTTTTTGATGTCCAGAATTGAAATTTTGGCCGATGTCCTGTTTACAGGAATTTGAGTTTTAACCCGATCATCATTAAGAACTTCCGAACAGACCAAAGATTTATGGCCTTGTAAAGCCATCATTTCTTCCTCCACACTGATGAAACGCGAACATTCCTTGTATACCAACTTCTTTACATACACAGATTTGGTTTGACCGGTACGATGACTTCTACCGATCGCCTGAAGTTCAGTTGCTGGGTTCCAAGCTGGTGCCGTAATATAGACGCGTGTCGCTTCTTGTAGATTGAGACCTTGGCCACCACTCTTGATCTGGATGATAAAGACAGCACCGGTGTCCCACCGCTTAAATCCATTGATCTGCCTGACCCTTTCCTCCTTTGGAACTGACCCATCAATCCTAAAAACTGGGCAGTCAAGTTGAGACTGAATATAATTCATCTCACCCCTGAACTGACAGAAAATGAGAGACTTCTCAGTTGGGTGTTCTTTCAGTAGTCGGAAGAGGGTCTCCATCTTATTTGACCTACCTCGCCACTTTATAGGTACAGTCTCATTCTGTTTAGCAACTCCATTCAGATACATCTGTGGCCAAATCATACACTGCCTGGCACGAAGAAGACATTCCAAAATAATCATATTTTTGGAATTGAGACTTTGAGCGTGTCTGAAAGCCTCTTGGATAGTCTCTTGTGCTTCCAAAAAGACACACTCGTAGAGTGACTTTTCCTCTGGTAACATTTCAAGTTCCACATTATCAAAGTAACAAGGTGGAAGAGTCAAACGTTCATTGATCTTGGATAGATCTTCTTTAGTTCTACGGAGGATGTAAATATCTTTGATCTCCTTGGTTCTCCCTTGAACAAAGTTTTTGGGAATACCCAAAAATGTACAAAGAGTTACAAAATCCTCCATAGAATTGAAAACTGGTGTACCAGTGACAAGCCACTTGATATCAGTCTTAAGATTACAGACACTTTTGAACGTCTTAGAAGTCTTGTTTCTGATTTCATGTGCTTCATCAAGAATTACACGATCCCAAAAAACGCGATGAAGTGGGGTGCCTTCATTCTTCCTAGATGACACCAAAGTGTAGGGTGTAATCGTCACATCCGCGTCACAGTCTAATTTTCGATCAGGTCCATCAAAAACCGCGACTGTCAATTTGGGTGCGAAGCGGTTAATCTCTTCAACCCATTGGGTGATAATAGATTTGGGTACGACGATCAAAGTGCGATCTCGTGGATTTCCAAGTATGGTGGAAATCAACTGCACAGTCTTACCCAGACCCATTTCGTCACATAAAAATCCTCCTTTAGGTCCGGATGTTTGAGCTTCCATCTCAAGCATCCATTTGACACCATCTCTTTGATAAGGCGCAAAGAGGCGTCCGTTAAATCCTTCAATCTTCATGGAAAACGTCTTCTTCGGGGTGAGCTTCAATCTCACAAGGTAGTGGTTCAATTTGTTTTTTCTTCCTAGTCTTCTTCAACTTAGGTGGTGGAAGTTCATCTATGTGTTCTCTAAAATAGAGAACTTTGTCCCAAAATTCTCGCATAACTGGGAGGTAAGTCTTCCACCATTCGCGATCACGGGGAACGTTAACCACGTCAAATTCTTCTGGCTTTGGCCAATTCGTAGCTGCAGGCTTGTACTGGATGAAGTCCGCTGATTCTAGATCTAGAATCTCCATACAGAGCTGTAACTGAGGCATGTAATGTTCAGGTACTTCTCCAGGGATGATTGCCCTCTGGGGAGGACATTTGATCTCGACCAATTTTCCAGTTTCGGTTACACCGTCAGGGCTTCCACCAAGCCAACTTTCAACTGGATGGGGACAGAGACCAAGTTCATGCACAACCTCCCCGTGTCGTTCTTCATACAATATACGTGCCTCATCCTCATATAGTTCACCGTGACGAGTGGCTGCGTTTCCAGTGAACTTTTCACCGAGACCACACTTCTTAAGAAGAAGACCTTCAGGTGTTTCATATTTATTTTTACCTATAGCCGTAGCGGCATCTGAAGCGGTCAACATTTTACCACGAAGAGCAAGCCACTCTTCCGATTTCTGTGCCGCATATTCTCTATCTAACGCTGCTTTAACATTCGGGTGCATATTAGATAGTTAATTTCTATATTTTTTAAGCTGTTCGAAGAATAACTTAGCTGCGTTTTGCTCAGCTTGCTTCTTACTTTTTGCTGCACCTCTACTCATAAATTGACCGTTTACATAGATGTCAATGTAAAAAATTCCTTCGTGGTGTCCAGACACACGGTATTCAGGGAGTTGCCAGTTATTGAGCTGACAATAGCGCATCAGATGATCTTTGAAATTATCGTCAATCATAATCAGATTCAGATCAATGTATTTGGGGTCATTGTAAATTCTTAGAACAAACTCCTTTGCGTGGAGGAGTCCCAAATCCATGTAGAGAGCCCCGATGAGGGCTTCAAAAACATCCTCTAAAATCTTTGGGTTATTATTCCAACCATTACGCATACCCTTCTCGTCCATTACGACCATCTTCTCTAGTCCAAGAATTTTGGCTATACTCGCCAGTGTTTCGCCACGAACCAACTTCGTACGAGCTTTCGTGAGAAAGCCTTCTTGTTTACTTTCATATTGATCAAATAGGAATTTAGTGATAACGAATCCCAGTACAGAGTCACCAATAAATTCTAAAGTTTCAAATGATTCTGTAAACTGTTCATACTCCTTGAGTGCAGATTTGTGTGTAAAAGCCTTTTGGTACAAATCAAGGTTTTTGATCTTTGTACCAACAAGATGTTCGATTTGAGGTTTAGTAACGAAAGTTACCATGGTTTATTATTATATGTTTTTATTTTTTTAAGCCTTCTTAATGTAGTGAGGGGAGAGGTACTTCTGGAGGTTAAGGTACGTCACAACAACATCCGCGGGAGGGGCGAGGAGATCGCGAAGCTTGTCGTCAAGAATGATCTGGCGACCGTTCTCGGGGTGCTTGAGACCCTTGTCAATAATGTACTTATTAACAAACTTGGTAACCTCAGAGCGAGAGATGAGGTCCGCTTCGGGAAGTGCCAGGAACTCACGCAACTTAGGTGTAATTTCTTGCTTTCGGTTGAAACCGTTATTCGCGGCACGAGCCTTAGCCTTCTCACCGGTAGGATCATCCTGGACACTCTTCACCTTACGAACGAGCTTAACTAGAGACTTGACATCAGCACGGAGAGCAGCAATTTCAGTTTGAATGGTTTCAAGAGACATTATATCTTATCTAAGTGGTTAGTCTTTAAGTCAGAGAAGTAGTAGGAAAATACAACCCAAAATTACGGCCAAATACATTAAGACCTTTGTCTCCATTTGATTGAGTCCCTTTCCAAATTTTTTTGGGCGAGGGCGTTTGATTATCTTAAATGGTTGCTTAGGTATCTTACCAGGGCATCCACCAGCGCAACAGCCCTTTGGGCACGGGATGACATGAGGCCCCTTTCGTACACCACAAAATTGTTCCTTCTTAGGATTTCTCACATCGTCGTAAGCGTAGCACCTACATTCTTCGATAACGTTGCAGACCATATTATTATATCCCAATATATTAATGGATGAGAAAACTTACTCGAAGGGTACCATTGAAAAGTTTATGAATGAAAATTTACTTTTCAAAGATGCAAAGTTGAAAAAATATTTCGACAGGAACGAACAGAGAGATCTGGGGAAATTCCGACAGCGTCTGCGTGATAAATTTTCTGAAAAAAATTTGGAAAAAATGGTTTACGTATTGGTAACAGACTCCATTCGAGACATAATACTTGACACCATTGGAAATCTTACCCAAAGTCTCAAATCCTCTGGTGATATCATTGTGAGCGGTGGTGAGGCGTTTAATTATTATGTAGATTTCAATGACCGTATAGTCACTACAGATATTGACGCGAAGTTTGTTCCTTTCATGAAAACAAATACCAAGTACTTTGGTAAACTTCAAGCTCTCAAACTACTCTTGTGGGATATGTTGGGTAAACACGCGAAAAATCTCAACGTACGAATCAAAAAACGTATTATGTCATTCCAAGAAAAGAACAGTAAATTATTCAAGTTCATGGGTATTGGTTTTAGTAAAACAGGACCATATGTAACTAGACGGTACACTTTGATTAAGAAGAAGAAAGGTGGATCTACAAATAAACCTTCCAAAAGTGATGTGTTTATAGATGTAGAGCTGTTCGCATTGGATTTGAATATACGTTTCTTTTCACCAGCGACTGGTAGAATTCAAGAACAGAATATAGGTGGTATTCTAGACATACCTTTCATGCGACCAAATGAGTTTGGGTATGAAGTTGCCCAAACTAAACGTAGGGGTATTATTTACAGAGATGCACTCTCAGGTAAAATGATTAATAATCAGAAACTCTACATCGCTAGTAAAGAATTCCTGATTGAGGATATTTACTTGATGCAGAAGTTAAGATTGAGACCAGAAAAGAAGGGTAAAGATCGCCTTCGTTTAATAAGACTCGCTAGAATATTTGATAAGAGAGTTACTGGAGCAGATTCTATGGAGTCAGCATTCAAGAAGGTTCGTGGTAAGATAGTAGGCAAAAGGACAACCTCTGTGACAAAACACAGGAATGTGAATGTTAAAAAGGCTAAGAAGGTGGATCCTCGTAAATACAAAAAGTTTACTACAGAACCTTCCAAGGAGCGCTTATCTAAACAACTTGTTCATGGTCTAAAACCTGTCAACAATAAGATGAATGTGGAAGGTTTCGAGAAGACATATGGTAATCAACGTTTTAATTTGAAGAACCTAAAATGGAAGAATGTCAAAAATAACGCTTACGTTAAAAATGAATTTCCATTAAGACCTACCCAGGCCAAGACCTTACCAAAAAATATCAATACTTCCAAGACGTTGTATGGTTACAAGGCCAACCGAGACAATTGGATAAACAAACGACTTTTAAATGACGCTGCCGCTATACCTTTTATTGGGTTAAAGAAGTGAGTCATAATTATACCATAATGTTTTATAACGCTCCAGCCAGGGGTGATGATGGCCTTTATTTTGTGAAGACTTGCAACGACGAAAAGCGTAAATGCCTCGTTCAACTGAATGGTGTGACTGTATCCGAAGTCTCAGGGGAAATGATTTTTGACCTCAATTCTGAGGTAAATACCAAAAAGGTGACCGACATCGAAAATATGAACCTTTCTGCTGCTCACGAGAACTGCGTTGAATGGTTTGGTAAGCAACTTTCTGAGCGTGTTATCAATGGTGCCCATAGCAGTGTTTTGAACAATGATCAGATGACCGTGGATGTCATTACGGATCCACCCATCCGTGTTTTCAATACCAACAAGGAACCCGTTGAGTTTGAGAATGTCCAGCCCGAAAAGACATGTGATGTACTTGTTGAGTTCGCCGGTCTGTGGTTCGCCAAAAAGGCTTTCGGTGGACATTGGAATGTTGTCCAGGTTCGCCTCCACGATGATCCAGTCAAGGATGAACCAGTGACCGATGTTTACCCAGACGAGTACGCGTTCGTAGATGAGCCCGAGCCCGAGCCCGAGCCTGAGCCCGAAATCGTTTCTGAGCCAGAACCCGAAATTCCAGTGGAACCTCAGAAGGTAATCAAAGAACGAATTGACATTCTGACCAAATAAAAAAAATTTGTTAACTATATATAAACTATGATGAAGGGTCGCACTCAGCAAATTTTGATGCTTGCTGCCATCGCTGTTGTGATCTACTTCTTGTGTGTCATGAACAAGTCCTCTAACTATTCCATCACCGAGAAGGAGTACAGTGTGTTCGGCTCCAGCGCCACCACTGGTCCTTCCACCGCCACTACCGGTATGCAGAAGGGTACTGGTCTTGCGTCCTCCCTCCTCCCCCGCGAGGTGGCTTCGAAGGAGGACTTTGGCCAGTTTGCCCCAGAAGATGTCCTCAAGGGTCAGAACTTCCTCGAGCCCCGTGCTCAGGTTGGCTACCCCGAGACCATCGGTGGTGCTCTCAGAAACGCTAACCAACAGATCAGGGCTGATCCCCCCAACCCCAAGTCGCCCTTCGTCTGGAACAATTCCACTATTACTCCCGACACCATGCAACGTGGTTTGTGCGCTTAAAGATTTGAAAAGAATAACATTTAAATGACCTCCGTACCAAACGAACTGAGTGAGAGCGTTTCTAAGCTCGTAGAACTTACTAAGCAATTGTCTGAAGCAAAATCTGATATCAAGGTCCTTAACCAGGAAGAGAAAAGGCTAAAGGATAGTGTTAAGAAACATATGGTAGATCAGGGTATTGATACAATTAACCTTCGGAAGGGGAAGATCAGTATTCGTAAAAGTGTGCGGAAAGCTGGTATCAATAAGGATGCTGTGAAGGAGGGACTCAGCGTATTTTTCAGTGGTGATGAAGCTAAAGTTGAAGGAGCTTTAAACGCAATTCAAGATAACCTTAAAGTAAAAGAATCAACATCTATTTCACTAACAGGTATAAAAGATAAGCCCGTAAAAGAAGATAAGTAAACATACACAATGGTTTGGAGCCAATACGTCGACGAAGCTACTATCGGGTTTGATGCCCATGACAGTGACGACGATGATTTTAATCACGAAAACACTCCTCTGAATATCGAAGACTGGGAAGTCCAATACTCAGATGAATTACATATGATGTGGAACAAGATTGATACTCTCTTGTATGACGCCCATATCACACACTCCGGGAAGTTTTGCGACTTTGTTGAATTCTGTTTCATGGAACATGATCCTATTCAGGAAAGAGTCACTTGGGAATATCAAGATCAGACCAGATGGTATGAGGAACGTCTGGCTCATATTTGGAAACATGTCAGGCGTACAGTGAATGACAATGATCTCCATGAAGAGATGATGAGGGATGCCACTTTTAACGATTTCCTAGACTACGCTAAAAATTATATGTGTGTATTGTAAATGTTACCTGATATTACTACTCAGAAAGTTGCAGTACCTGCGGCGCTTTTTCTCGCACTGAGCCCCGGTATGGTGGTTACTACCGACGGCTCGAAACTATCTTACATGAACCGAAAAACAGATCAAATGTCTGTATTCTTTCACGCCCTCGTGTTCTTCCTCGTTTACAGCACAATAGCCAAGGTTATGGGTTTAGTACTCACACAAACAGATCTTCTCGTAACCACTTCTCTATTCCTTCTTCTCAGTCCGGGTCTTCTTCTGAGCCTCCCACCGGGTTCCAAGGGGGTCTATATGTCGGGGCAGACCAGTGTAGAATCAGTAATGATTCATGCGATAGTGTTTGCCGTTATTTTCGCGCTTTTACGTCGGCAATTTCCTCAATTCTATTAAGTAAGAAGATGAAGTATCTAGTTTTGGGACCAGCGTCTATGGCTATATTTTCTCTTATAGGGTGCCTGAAAGCTCGTGAATCTCAATTGGCTGATGTGGAAGAGATTTCAGGGTCTTCGGCGGGTGCAATTTTGGCTTTGTTCCTAGCGTTGGGGATGTCTGTAGATGAAATTTTGGAAATATCCCTCGATCTAGATATCCCGAACTTTGTCAAGATACGTTTGGGTTCGTTTTTCAGTAAATTTGGTTTTGTATCTATGTCTCCAATTCGTAAGAAGTTAGTTGAAGTATGTGGTTGTGATCCCACATTTGGGGAGTTGGATATGAAAATTCATATTTCGGCATTCTGTCTAAATACAAATGAAACCGAATACTTCTCACGAGATACACACCCAGATATGAAAGTTATAGACGCAGTGTGTATGAGTATGGCAGTACCCCTTATATTTGCTTGTGGAAAGTATAATGGTAAAACATACGTAGATGGTGGAACACAAGAACAATACCCAATCAATCCCTTTTTAGATAAGAAACCACATGAAGTGTCGTGTGTAAAAATTAAGATGGATCGCATATATCAGGAAAGTATTGAAACACCAAAGCAATACGTTGAATGTTTAGTTCGTTCATCACTTCAAAATAGAATAGAATACAATATACCAGTAGAAGTTATAGACATAAATGTCCATGACACAAACCTGTTTAATTTTAACATGTCCTACGAAGAAAAAGTAAAATTGTACAATATAGGGTTCATATCTCCTTAGTACTTTTTTTGTTAGTTTAATATAAATGACGGAAGCGTGTGATCCAGACGCTGACATCGAAACCCTCAGAAAAGCAATCAAGATGCAAACTGGGGAAGAACTTAAACTCACAAGGAAAGAGATGTGTGACGCATACAATAATATTAGTGGTGGAAAGTTACCCTTACCACCTCTCGTTATGACTGCCGATCGGACGTATTTAGTCGATCGCGCATCTCCCTTAAAACATTTAGATTACGAGCTACTTTTTGATTCTACCACGAAGCGTAATGATCTCAAAAGAATTGCACGTAAGGTTGGTCTCACATCTCAAATTGAGCAAAAGACCAAAAAGCAGTTAGTTGATGCGATCGGGAAGCGTCTCAGATATATGAAGATTCGTGAGCCCATCAAGATTGTATCAAAACGTCTCATAATCAAGGACGTTCCTAATGCGGGTAACAATGCAGCAGTGAACAACACAGCAGTGCGTAACAACACAGCGGTGAACAACACAGCAGCTAACAACAACCGTAGAAATTTCAACAATAATTCTGCTTTCAACAACACCGAGAACCGAAACTCGAACTTCAATAACTTTAATGCCAATAAGAATAATGGCTTCAACAACAACAACAACCGTGGTAACAACCGCCGTAATAACAACAATTCGGTGAATCTTTCGGGTAACAAAAATGGCCTGAAATTTAAGACGAATCAAAACACTGGTACCACCTCTTTGAATTTCCCAAATAAGTTGAAATTTAAACCATCGTTTGTTGCTTCTAAGACGAACTCTGTAAGTCAAACGAATGCTAGTACCAGTACCAACTCTGGGAGTCAAATGAGCTTTAACAAGATCATCACTCCAACTCAGAATAAGAAGCCTGCTTTCTTAACTGCTAGCACTTCTACTGGTACCAACGCGGGTCCTCCCCCAACTCAATTTGGGAACGGTTTCAAGAAGAAGCCTTCTTTCCTTGCTGGTGGTCCCGCTGCCCCAGGTAGAAATGCGATGAAGGGTAAGCAATCTTCGTTTGCGAACAAGATGGCGACAAAATCCGCCAATGCTGCCGCCGCTAAGGCAGCCGCTGCTAACGGTCCCAAGAAACCTGGTATGTTCAACTGGATGTTTAAGAAGAAGAACGCTGCAGCCGCTGGTGCTGCCGGCGCCGCTGCTGGTGCCGCTGCGGGTGCCGCTGCTGCTAATGGTCCCAAGAAGTGTGGAATGGTGAACCGAATGATGGGTAGGTGCAAGAAAAATGCCGCTACCACCAATGCTGGGACTGGTACCAACAACAAGAACCAAGTGAACGCTGGGACTGGTACCAATAACAAGAACCAAGTGAACGCTCGGACTGGTAACAACAGGGTCCTCGTTGGCGATGTCGGGCTACGCCCTCGGTCGCATAGCAACGCTGGAACTGGCACCAACAACAAGAACCAAGTGAACGCCGGAACTGGCACCAACGCGAATAAGAATGGACCTATGCTCGTTCTTCCGGGCGAGAAAGGGTACAATAACGCTCCTTCGCCGTCCGAAATCTACTTGGAGCAGTCGGGCAACAAAGATGTCAATATTGTAGCCAATCAGATTCTCAAGGAGATTAACAAAGATGTGAATAAAGCTGTAGTAGCTGGGGTTAATAACAAGGTTAACGACCGAAAACTTGCTATAAATATAACTGATAGCAGAAATGGTATTCTTAATCAACTTTTGAAAAAGGATATCACCAATTCTATCAATAAGACTAATAATTCTGTAAACACCAAGAACAACACCAAGAACAACGCTAATAGCAATACCAAGAACAACACTAAGAACTTAAGTACTAACAATAAAGCGGTTGTACGAAGTGTAACCAATGGTATTATCAATCACATTCTCAATAGAGATGTTAAAAATTCCATTCAAAAATATACACCAAAACTCCCTAATAGGCCATTGAGTAATACTAATCGTGCACCAAGGGCTGCGTACAAGAAACCAAATAACAATAAGAAGAACAATAAAAATGCGGATGTGGAGTATGTGGCCAATCAGATTCTTAAACAACTTCAAAATGATGTCACCAAGGAAATTAGATTAGGAGGGCGTGCTGCTGAGCCTATTTATAACAATAGTTCAAATTCTAATAATAACAACAAAAACAAAAACAAAAACAAAAAGACTTCACAGAATAATCCCTTATTTGAACCAAACATGCAAAATAACCCTCTGTACTCTAACAACAACAAGTCCAACAACAACAAGTCCAATAACAACAAGCCCAACAACAAGTCTAACAACAAGCCCAATAACAATAAGAACAGCTTCAATGGAGGTCCTCGGTTAGGTGCAAACAACAACAATGTGTCCATCCCCCCATCTAAAAATATCGTAAATGTGAATAATGTTAAGGTGAATATCAACAATGTACCCAAGGAAGTTGAGCAACAAGAGAACAATGTACGTAACATTATCAAGAACATGAACTCTGAGAGGGACAAGCTCAAGAATAAGATCACCAAGGAACTGAATCTTATACCCAATAACAATGGTGTATTCCAGGAACGTACTGGTCTCGCCAAGGGTAGAATCGGTCTTTGGGCCCGTGAATTAAGAGCTGCGGAGACGATCGAAGATCTCAAGAAGATTGAAAATAAGCTCAATGCGAAGGTGGTACTTCGTAAAAATATTGAGAACAAGTACACCAAGGCTGGTCTCACCAAGGTTGAGAAGATGAATCATCGGAGGAAGGTTGTGAAACTATTGAATAATGTGAATAAGAGGAGGAGTGAGATTGAGATGCAGGTCAAGAACAAAAAGAACAACAACAACAACAACAAAAACTCGGTTATTTCTAACTACAACTCTAACGCTAATGCCAATTCAAATAGGGCTAAGAAGATGAAGTACAAATCCCGTGAGAATTTTGTGGATGCCAAGAAGATTGAGTTGAGGGAGTTGGCTAAAAAGACTAGTACGAACTTCGGTAGAAATATAGATCGTATGCAGACGAGGCAAAATGTGTTCAAGCTTCGTGGTAGAATTAAGGGGGCAATTCGTAGAGATGAAGGCCTAAGTAAGCTAGCCAATAACAAAAAGTAGATAAAAATGAATCACCCCGACGACGATTGCACCGTGATTACCGACATGCCTCTCAGCGACGAGGTTGTCGATTTCATCGAACAGGGTCTTCACCGGGATATGACTGATAAAGATATTGTGGAATGGTGTGATGATAATCTCGATGATCTTGCTTCAATTTATGAAAAGTACCGAGATACATACTTGTCATATGGTCAAGCAGAAATGACTCTCTTTTTCACTCAAACTATTTATGGACGAGATGATGTGAGGGAGTTGCTTGGTAGTTTTGTAGATTGTCAATAATCAGTTAAAGATATAAACTTCCTTTAAGTTAATGGCTATATGCGACGTGTGTTGTGAAAAGATTAACAAGATAAATCACAAAAAAGTTGAGTGCCCTTTTTGTGATTTAACTAGTTGCCGTTCTTGTTCCCAAAAGTACATTCTCTCAAGTATAGAAGATCCTCATTGTATGGGATGCAAAACTTTATGGAACCGTGAATTTGTAGATTCCTTTTGTACCAAGTATTTTAGGCGTACAGAACTCAAACGTCATCGTGAAAATGTATTATTTGAACGAGAAAAGGCTCTAATGCCCCAAAGTCAAAAAGAAGTGGAAAGAGTGATAGCTATCAGAAAATTACGTAAAGAGGCTAGACGTTTACGAAATTCGTTAATTGAACTCTATCAAAGAAATCATATATCTTTTCCAATCACTGATGAAGATGTACAAAATCACCCAGATATAATAGAATTTCATCGTGATCTAGAGGCTATATATATCCAACTGGAAAGACTTAGAAATTCCACGGATATGTTTCACAATGAACCAAGTAAATTTATACGTAAATGTCCACATGAAGAATGTAAAGGGTTCTTAAATGAAGAATATTTTTGTGGTCTATGTAGTAATAAATTTTGTCGTGACTGTAACGAATTGTTAACTGATGATCATAAATGTAATCCAGAAACAGTAAAAACTATGAAGCTTCTAAATAAAGATAGTAAATCCTGTCCCAAATGTGGTACTGTTATACATAAAACGAGTGGTTGTGCTCAGATGTGGTGTCCAGATTGCCACACAGCATTTGATTGGCGTACAGGTGAGATTGTAACTGGACGTATCCACAATCCACATTACATAGAATTTAAACGAAAAGGTGGAACATCTAGGGAACATGGTGACATTCCTTGTGGTGGTATACCCACGTACCGTGAATTAAGGGAGGTTGGTTCATCTAATGATATAATGAATTTAGCTTCGTATATATTCTTCGCGGAACGCGAGAATATGTACATAGACGTAGAACCTGTAAATAATCTAAGTCTCCGAGTGTCTTACATGTTAAATGAACTAATTGAGAACGATTTTAAGGTTTTCTTACAAAGACAGGAAAAATTCAAAGACAAGATGAGAGATCTATCAGACATATACGAGATGTTGACTCATTCTGGTGGTGACCTTCTTAGACAATTTATTATTGATCCAGAACGTGAAACCGAAATCATTGATATGATAAATAAGTTATTTTTGTATGCGAATGAAGTTTTCAATAGTATTCGTACTAGATATAACTGTGTAACGCCCAAAAATTTTTATCTGTAAATATTAAGATGAAGGGTAAATTAATTGTGGTCGCACTCATTCTACTCATTCTATACCTGTTACCAATTTATCCAGAACCCAGAGTAATAAGGAGCTTTTTATCGGAGTCGGAAAGGCGTCATATCATAAGTGAAGCTACAAATAAACTTGAAACGTCCACAATCTCACATAGTAAAACAGTGGACGAAAACATTCGTAAGAGTGAAACTGCGTGGTTAGATAAAGATGATAAAGTCGTCCGTAACGTGATAAATAGATGTTTGAAACATACAGATAGACCTATAACCAACTGTGAAAAGTTACAGGTTCTCAAATATAAATCCGGAGGTCATTACAAACCACATCAAGACGCATTCAAAGATGATGATAACATGAGAGTACACACTTTTATCATAGCACTAAATGATGGATACAGAGGTGGTGAAACTGTATTTCCAAATCTCAACAAGTCCTATAAACTTAATGCTGGAGATGTACTCTTTTTTGATACATTAGACAACTACAATTTCATAACATCCAAAGCTTTACATGGCGGGAAACCTGTAGAGTCTGGTGATAAATGGATTTGTAATTTATGGGTAAGAAAATACCCTTACTCTATATAAATTGTTTTTTCGTCTTACCGTCATATGGGTTTACTAAACCTGAATTAATCATGATATCATTTACCGATGTTGGGTCTATTATATCACACGACGGTTTATTTTTGAATACATTAACTAGGGTTCTACCATACTTATCATTCGCATAGCACTCGATCCACACCCACCCATTGACTTTATTCCTACACATGAATGGATTCCACCATTGATGTGGTGCAGAAGAATCAAAACCTAACTCCGCCTTGAACATCTCTCGTGCTAGAATAGCATCTCGTATATATTGTTCTCTATTATCAATAATCAATCGTGGTTTCATCTCAGGGGCGTCGTATCCAAGAGTTCTAAAAATGAATTTTTTGACCCACCCATGAAGAATGATACACGCTTTAAAAGTATCACCATCGTACACACTGGTTATTCTAGCGTACCCCCTATAGTTATTTAGACTGAAAACTGGAATAGAATCATCCACTTTAGATAATCGTCTCTTAGTCAAACAGTCAAACATCTTAACAGACAATCTTATTAATTCTTTAAACTTCTAAGGTTTTCTCCACGCGTCCAAGATTTCTGAATATATCTCAGATTGTGACCACGGTACCACAATTTTTCACCAGAAATGCGAACAGGTGCTTTCCTAATCACCTTTTTGCCGAAAATTCTAAAGAACGAAGTAAAACTCATTTATACGTTTTACCTTCTTTTTCTTTAATTTTGTTTTCATTCTTCTCCGTTTACGATTACGACGTTTTTTTCTCTTTATGATAGTTTCTTCAACTTTTATTACCATGTATAAACGGGGTCGGATTTTAAACGGAAATTTTATTTTTAACCGTCGTCTACATAACATACTTGTGTATATATATCAAAACTTTAATATGTTGCTTATTATAGATGAGTTCATACCTTGATTTACCGACATATATCTATGGTAACATGACACCAGAGGAAAAGAAGACACTACTTATGGGTAACATCAAAGAACCAACCGTAATACGTGGATTGTATCAACCTATAGCTATGAAGATGAACACTAAGCAGATAATCGATATGTTTGGAAATATTTCTTTACCTGTAGAAATTTATGATACACACGACACAGAAACAACCGCAGCAGATATGGGTAAAAGCACTCTACCAAAATTATTTAAACATTGGAAACGTAACTTATTACCCCGTTTGTACTGTGCAGAAGTTGATCTATTTGAACAGAAAATACCAAGAAAATTACTCGAAACATTAAGAAATCCAAATACCGAACCCAAAGAGGTTGAGGCACTTATGTTGTATTTGGGAAAAGATCATAAGAGTGGTTTACATTTACATGTGAATTCAGATTTTGTGTTGAATCAGTTATTTGGAAGTAAAACGGTTTATATTTTTAACAATTATGATAACCCGAATATCCATAAAAATAGCACCTTTCACATGGGTAAATCTAATTTTGCTAAGGAGGATTTCTTTCAATTAGACCATAGCAAAATGAAAATATATAAAGTAACTCTTCAACCTGGTGACAGTCTTATGATTCCACCGTGGTCATGGCATGCTACACAAGGGCACGGTATCAACATGTCTCTCACTCAAATTTTTGATAGAAGTGATCTTATGTATTTACTAGCCAATCCAAATATGATATTAGATTACGTGTTTGAAGATCAAATCATACTCTTTTCTATTTTAATCATTATTTTCGTAATTTATTATATGCGAAGACGAAAGCGTTAAATTGTGACTTCACCACGATCAATAAGCTTCTTACGATTTTCAAGATGAAGTCCTTCGACGAGAGCCTTATTCTCAGCTCCATATGGAACCGCGTATCCCTCATCAACTAGCCACTTGTTCACATTGGTCCACACACCATCCTCAGAAACCCAAACTTCTGCGAGTACGCGTCCAAACTTACCCCTAGAGTCAGCCTCTGGACAGCGAAGTTCGATCTCCACGTCATCCTTCTCAGACGCGACCGCTTTTAGACACCATTCCTTGAGCTTCTTCTTAGAGATGAGACCGAACATCTTCTCTTCAGGGTCACGGGTTCTGGACTCCGGGGTATCAATCCCTAGAAGACGGACACGTTGCTTTGTGCACACATCAAAACCTAAGTCAATGTTCACATCAATGGTATCACCATCAACAACCTTCTCGAGGGAAGAGACTCGGTACTTGAAATTACAGGGTTCAACGTTATAGGGCATCCTATAATTATATATGGACTTAAAACTTTAATACCTTCATATGTTAGATGAAGTGTTTGGCTACCTTTTCTGAAAATAGTCTGTACAAAATAAAACTAGCAAAGACTCGACGGAATGTTCTTGAGAATATGTATCAGAGACCAAGTATCGTAGAGGTGAGACCAATTAGGGATAATCTGAGACTTCGTTTCCGTTTTACTGAAGCGATAAAAGAAGCACAGGAAATTTGTAAGATTGACAAGGACTCATCAGAATGTCATTGGGCATGGTATGAAGTTGATGAATTAGAAGATGCTATACTACGTCTATATCCCTATAGACAGTAACAATTGGGGGATCGTCGTCGTACCCATAATAACGAATTGATACTCCGAAAAGTTTCATCATTTCTGGATCAATTTTTTCGTTAATTTCTCTTTTCCAATTTTTTATAGT
>CESI01028175.1_pt1 | contig 25268 bp, 25 predicted proteins | sample 356301 | NCBI WGS metagenome assembly CESI01 (sample SAMEA2621423, study PRJEB7988) | marine metagenome | biome: marine biome (ENVO:00000447); feature: deep chlorophyll maximum layer (ENVO:xxxxxxxx); material: "saline water (ENVO:00002010), including plankton (ENVO:xxxxxxxx)" | depth 40 m | reverse complement strand
AATTGGCTTGATTTATGCACTGAAAAAAATTTTTAAAAGAATTGATATAATTTCTTTCTTATTTTTTAAGAAAGCAATTAATGTTTCCAATAATGAATTCAAATAAAATTATTGCGATTATACCTGCAAGGTCAGGTTCAAAATCTATAAAAGATAAAAACATCACCAAACTTGGGGGGAAACCCCTTATAGCATGGTCTATAGAATCATGCTTTAAGTCTAAGCTTATTTCAAAAGTTTATATATCCACAGACTCAAAAAAATATGCAAAAATAGCCAAACAATTTGGTCCTGTGGAAATTTTATTAAGACCTAAAAAAATAAGTGGTGATTTTTCGACAGATTATCAAATGATAAAACATGCAATAGAAAATATAGATTATGATTATAATTATATTGCCCATATCAGACCAACTACCCCACTAAGAAAAACTAGAGATTTAAACAATGCGATTAAAATTTTTATTAATTCAAAGTTTACCTCTTTAAGATCTGTTCATGAAATGTCAGAAACCTCATATAAATCTGTTGAGGTAAATAGAGGGGTTTTAGAGTCATTAAAAAATTTAAATCTTACAATAGATGAGCTAAATGCACCAAGACAAAAATTTAAAAAAACTTATAACCCAAATGGTGTAATAGATATTTACAAAAAAATTTTAATTACTAAAAACAAACTACTTTTTGGAAATAATGTTAAAGCTTTTAAAACTTCTTACGTTCATGAAATTGATAATAAAGATGATTTAAATTATATAGAATTCTTATGCAAAAAAAAATTATAAAAACAAAAAATATAACTATTACCACATCCATACCAGCTCCTGGTACAAAGCAACTAATGAAGAAACTAAGAAAAGTAGAATCCAGATCAATGCATGGACAGCTTCCAATTGCATGGTCTAAAGCTAAAAATTTTAATATTTACGACATTGCTGGTAATAAATTTATAGATTTTACCTCAACTATATTTGTTGCAAATGTTGGTCATTCAAATGATCGAATTAAGAAATATATCAATCGATCACTTAAATTGAATTTTATTCATAGTTATGCTTATATTAATAAAATTAGAGCAGAATATATCGATAAGTTGGTCAAGTTTTGTGGAAAAGGTTTTCAAAAAGCTTTTTTGATGTCTGCTGGAACAGAGGCGACAGAGGCTGCATTTAAATTAATGAGAATGTATGGTCAAAAAAGAAAAAAAAGAAAATTAGGAATAGTTTGTTTCGATGGAAATTGGCATGGTAGAACAATGGCCTCACAAATGATGAGTGGGAACATCCAGCAAAAAAAATGGATAGGTTTTCATGACAAGGATATTCATCATATTCCATTTCCTTACCCTTGGTTGATAAAAGACAGCAATGAAGAGGAATTTTTAAAGCTTTCTATTAGAAATTTAAAAAAAAAATTAGATTTAAAAAAAGATGTTTGTGGTTTTATGCTTGAAACATTTCAAGGGTGGGGAGCGTTATTTTATCCAAAAAAATATGTAAAACTTTTAAGTAAGATTTGTAAGCAAAATGATATTTTATTAACATTTGATGAAATGCAATCTGGTTTTGGAAGAACAGGAAAAAATTTTGGTTTTCAACATTATGATATTATACCTGATTTAATATGCTGTGGAAAAGGAATGGGTGGAGGTGTTGCTTTATCAGGAGTTATTGGTAAAAAAAATATTTTAGATTTACCAGAAGTGGGAAATATGAGTAGTACTAATTCGGGTAATCCTATAGCTTGTAGTGCTGGACTTGCAGTTTTAGAGGAAATACAAGATAAAAAATTGACTGATAAGGCGAGAGTCAACGGTCAATTGATGCACAAAAAACTGTTAAATATTAAAAAAAAGCACCCTAATTTATTTAATGTTTATGGCAAAGGACTTATTGCAGCAATCATTTTTCACAAAAGTCAAAAAAATATCAACAAAAAATTAAAATTACTTGTAGAAAAATGTATGAAGGATGGATTATTATTAGTTTACACAGGTAGAGAGTCAGTTAAAATTGGCCCACCACTAACCATTACTAAAAGCGCCATCATAGAAGGCACTCAAATTATAGAAAAAAATATTAATTTAATTTTTAATAAATGATTAAAATTAGACATACAGGTCTAGTGACAAATGATCTTAAAAAATCATTAATATTTTGGACCAAATATCTGAAATTTAAAATTAAAAAAGAGATGGATGAAAGTGGTAATCTAATAGATAAAATAATGCTGTATCAAGACGTTAAAGTTCGAACTTATAAACTTGTGGATAATAATAACATGTTATTAGAATTACTTTATTTTAAAAACTCACCTAAAATTAAAACTAATAAGATCAAGCCTTATACAAATGGATTTACGCACATATCTATAACTGTAAAAAATTTAAATAATTTGTATAAATCTTTAAAAAAAAAAAAAATTAAATTTAATTCAAAACCTCAAATATCATTAGATGGTAATGTTCTTATGACTTACTGCAGAACACCAGAGGGTGGATTTTTAGAGCTAGTCCAGGAATTAAAAAAATGAATTTTTATTATGGCGTTATGCAAGGAAGACTATCAAGAAAGATAGGGAATAAAATACAAGCATTTCCAGAAAAATATTGGAGAACAGAATTTTTTAAAGCAAAGGCCTTAGGGTTAAAATCAATAGAATGGACTTTAGATTATAAAAATCTTAAAAATAATCCAATTTTAACAAAAAAAGGACAATCTCAAATAAAACATCTTGCAAAGAAAAATTCGATAAAAATTAATTCCATTACAGGAGATTGTTTTATGCAAAATCCATTTTGGAAAAAAAAAATTAATGATAAGCTTCTAAATGATTTAATCAGAATTATTTCTAGCTGTAAAATACTTGGGATAAAATATATAGTTGTTCCTCTAGTAGATAAAGGATCAATTACTAACAAACATGATGAAGGTAATTTATTAAAATCATGCAAGTACGTTTTAGAGTATTTAAGAGATTCAAAAGTAAAATTAATTTTTGAATCAGATTTTACCCCTCAAAGGTTAAAGAAATTTATAAAAAAATTTGATAAAAGATACTTTGGAATAAACTATGATGCAGGTAATAGTGCTGGACTAAACTATAAAATTGATGATGAGTTTAGACTTTATGGCAAGTATATTTGTAATGTTCATATTAAAGATAGGATAAAATATGGTAAAACTGTTAGATTAGGTAATGGTAACGCAAATTTTTTAAAGTTGTTTAAAAATTTAAAAAAAATAAAATATAATCAACCTTTAATTTTACAAACTGCAAGATCTAAAAATAACAGACACATAGAAGAGATTAAAATTAATTTAGATTATTTAAAAAACATTCACAATGTATAAAAAAAAAACTGTATTCATTTCAGCCTCTTCTTCTGGAATAGGATATCATCTTGCAAAAAAATATAAATCAATAGGATATAATGTAATTATAAACGGAAGAAGTGTTTCTAAATTAAAAAAAGCATCTGTAAGTTTAGATAAATGTAGTTATTTTTTAGGTGACTTAACTGATAAAAAAAAAATTAAAACAATTATTAAAAAAATAAAAAAAAAATATAGATATATCGATGTTTTGATTTGCAATTTAGGTAATAGTAATTTCAAAAAAAATAACGACAATTTTGAATATGCCCTAAAATACAATTTTTTTTCTACAACTAATTTAATTGATTGCTCCAAAGCTATTTTAAAAAAAGATGTTAGTAAAATTTTATGCATCTCATCTATATGTGGTGTAGAATATATTGATGGTGCTCCAATTGGTTACTCAATTGCAAAATCAGCTTTAAACTTTTATATAAAATTGATTTCTAAAGAATGGGCAAAAAAAAATATTACTATTAATGGTATTGTTCCTGGCAATATAATTTTCAAAGATTCAACTTGGGACTTAAAGATAAAAAAAAATCCAAAAAAAACAAAAATGTATATTAAAAAAAATGTTCCAATTAACGCTTTTGGATCTCCAAATGATATTTTTGAGGCTTGTAAAATGATTAGTGAGAATAGTAGTAAATTTGTAACTGGGTCTTTATTTAAATTAGATGGTGGCCAGACTAAAAGTTTATAATTTATTCAAAATCCATTACTGAACATTTTTATTATCCTGACGAATTTTTAATGAGGCTTATAGGGTTTTAAAACCAGGTGGCATCATAATTACACTTATACCGGAATGGAAATATATTTATAAATCTTTTAAGAAGATTTTATCCATAGAACGTCATTTACGAGTATTTCATTAAGAAATAATGTTTTTGTCTACTTGTAAAAAATAATTCTTTAATATTAATTTTAAAATATATTATTAGTTTAGTTTTATATTATTGGTTATGATAAAGATTATAAATAAATATGAAATTATACTCATTAATTACTGGATCTGCTGGCTTACTAGGCCAATATCATGCAGAGGCTTTGCTGCAATTGGACTTAAATATTATCTTAACTGACATTAATCAAAAAAAGCTTGACCTTACTTACAAATATTTAAAAAATTTATATCCTAAAAAAAATATAATAAAATCTTTGCTTGATGTTTCTTCACCTAGATTAATTGAAAAGACTATAAGAAACCTTGGAAAGAAAAACATAATTATCAACAATCTCATTAACAATGCTGCAATTGATCCAAAAATACAAAAACGAACTACAAGCAAATATGAGAATTTTGAAAATTTTTCATTAGATATCTGGAATAATGAGATTAAAGTAGGTTTAACGGGTGCAATGCTTTGCTGTAAAATAATTGGAAGTGAAATGGTGAAAAATAATATCAATGGAAATATTGTTAATATAGCTTCTGATCTTTCTGTGATTGCACCAAATCAAAATATTTATAAATCAAAAAATGGTAACTTTGTTAAACCTGTTACATATTCGGTAATTAAACATGGCATTGTTGGTCTAACAAAATATCTATCTACATATTGGGCAGAAAAAAATATTAAAGTTAACTCTTTATCTCCTGGATCTATACTTCATAAACAACCAAAAGAACTTCAAAATAAGTTAAAAAAGTTAATTCCAATGAATAGATTGGCTAAAAAAAATGAATATATTGGAGCGATTAAATTTTTATGCTCTAGCGACTCAAGCTACATGACTGGTCAAAATTTAGTGATTGATGGTGGCCGATCAGTTTGGTAAAAGCATTTGGCATGAAAAAAATAAAAAAACCGTTTCTAATAGCTGAGATTGGTATCAACCATAATGGAAGTATTGATAATACAAAAAAATTAATTGATGAAGCAAAAAAATCAAACTTTGATGCAGTAAAATTTCAAAAAAGAGATATTGACCTCGTTTATTCAAAAGAAATACTAGATACGCCAAGAGAAAGTGTTTGGGGTACCACAACTCGAGAACAAAAAATGGGCTTAGAGTTTAATGAAGATGAGTATAATGAGATTGACGAGTATTGCAAAAAAAAACAAATAAAATGGTTTGCATCACCCTGGGATATTAATAGTTTAAAATTTTTAGATAAATACAATTTAGAATATCAAAAAGTAGCTTCGGCGATGATAGTGGATAAAAATCTGTTAGTTGAAATTGCAAAAAGAAAAAAACATACTTTTGTTTCCACTGGCATGTCTAAAAAAGAGGATATAGATAATGCAGTTAAAATCTTTAGGGATAATGATTGCAGTTTTGAGCTTATGCATTGTATCTCTACATATCCCATGAAAGTTAAAGATGCTAATTTATCAACAATTGATGAATTAAAAAAGACATATCAATGTGATGTTGGTTACAGTGGGCATGAGAGTGGTGCTGTAGTTTCACTCGCAGCATTAATGTTTGACATCTCGTCTTTGGAAAGACACATAACTCTGGACAGAACAATGTCTGGATCTGATCAAGCGGCATCTTTAGAGCCGAGTGGGATGAATTTTCTTACAAATGGCATTGACAAATTTCTTTCTGCACTCGGTCAGCCTAAATTAGGAGTGGTTTTAGATGAAGAGCTTCCAATAGCTAAAAAACTAAGAGCTCATATTAAAAATTAAATAATATTACAAATAAATAAAAACAATAAATATACAATCAATAGAATTAATGATTAAAAAAAAAAATGACCCTTATTTAAAAGAAATATTAGACAATATTGAAATACATAAAAAATTATCAAAGTTAAACCCGCAAATTAAAAAAGTGATCAATTTAGTTTATTTAAGTATTAAAAGAGGTGGAAAAATAATGTTTTGTGGTAATGGAGGATCAGCTGCTGACGCTCAACACTTTGCAGCAGAATTGCTGGTAAGACTTAAGCCTAATATTAATAGAAAATCTATACCAGCGCTGTCATTGGCTCAAGACACATCAACTTTAACAGCATGTGGAAATGATTATTCTTTTAATGATATTTTTGTTAGACCATTTGAAGCGCTTGCATCCAAGAAAGATGTGCTAATAGCTATAAGTACCTCTGGAAAATCTAAAAACATTTTAAAAGTTCTAAAAAAAGCCAAAAATAAAAAAATTTTATCTATAGGTTTGCTTGGTGGAAGTGGTGGTAGCTGTAAAAAAAATTGTGATATTTCAATAGTAATACCCTCTAAAATTACAGCTAGAATTCAAGAGTGTCATATTTTTATAGGACATCATATTTTAAGTGAAGTTGAAAAAAAATTGATAAAAATCTAGTCTTTTATAATTTTTTAGATATCTTGTTTTTCAAAAAATTAACTTTCAGAATATCTCAATTTTATTTTAAATAAGACACATATAAGTTTTTTTTAATATCTTTATTGAACATAAAATATGATATATTAATTTATTTATGTTTATTAAAAAAACTATAAAATATTTTTAAAATGAACTCAGATAATAATTGGTATGGCCATAGATTTATTTTAAGAGAATATTGTAAAATAGAAAATGATTTACCTATATTTGGATTTTTGCAACATGGATGTCATTTTAAGGAATATTTAGAATATTTTACAAGCACAGGGGTAAGAAAATTTAGTTTTTATCCATACTTTTGTTGGGACAAAGAAACAGAGATTATTACAAAAAAAAGAGGTGTTAAAAATGTACATTCGATAGGCGCACCATTTCTATACTTAATGAAAATGTATGAATCAGCTTTAGAAATTAAACAAAAAAAAAAAAATAATGGAACAGTTTATTTTCAAGAACACTCAACACCAGAAAGTGATTATTTTTTCAATAGCACCCAAAAAAAAATTATAGAAAAAATAGAAAATGAAAACCCAGGTCCATATACAGTTTGTCTATTCTACAGTGATTTAAAAGAAGATATCATTAATTTTTATAAGAAAAGAAATTGGAACATACATTGTTGTGGTTCAAGAAGTGATAATTTTACATTATTTAAAGTTTATGAGCTTATAAATAACAGTGAGAAATGCATCTTTACTTACTTTAGTACACCATTTTTTTATTCAATGATTTTAAAAAAAAGAACTCAAATAATTCCAGATGATTTTAAATTTTTTAAAAAGGGAGTAAAAGATTCTTTTTATAAATCTCATATGCAAAAATATCCTTCATTATTTGAAAGTGAAATAGACCTGGAAGAAGGTTATATTTATGCAAAAAAATATTTAGGGCTTGATTCAATGAAAGAGCCAGATGAACTTAAGCATATATTAGGGTGGAATTCATCTTATAAAAAAATTCTTAGTAAGTTTTCAGCAGCTATGATTGATTTTAAATATAGTAAAGATTATAGACTAGGTAACAAGTTAGAAGAAAAGTATTTAAAAAAAACTAATCATTCGTGGGAAGAAAATTAGTCTTAATATGGCGTACTTTCTATGATGGGAATTTTATTTAAGCTAAAAGCTATAATTGACAAAGATCAAAAAAAAACATTTTTTTTTATAGTCTTTTTAATGACCATTGGTTCTTTTTTAGAGTTTATAAGCATAGCTTTTATCATACCGGTTTTATCTGTTGTTATAGACGGTACAATCCAAAATTCTTATATTAATTTAGATTTTTTAAATAATTTTATAAAAAATCATAGCTTAAATCAGGTTTTATTAGGAACTTTCTTTTTATTCTTTTTTATTTTTTTTATAAAATTTATTTTTACAATATTTTTTTTATATAAAAAAAATAGTTTTATGTATGATGTGAGAAATCATCTGTCTAAAAAAATATTTAAGAGCTTTTTAAAAAGACCTTATGATTTTCATCAGGAAAATAATACCTCTAAATTAGCATTAAATTGTAAGTATGAAATTGAAGTATTTACATCAAGCATCATGCTTGCTGGATTAGAAATATTGAGTGATTTAGGTTTAATATTATCTCTTCTAACGTTATTATTTTTTTTAGAATTTAAGTTAACTATTTTTTTAATTTTTATATTTTTTACATCCATATATTTCTATCAATTTATTCTAAAAAAAAAGTCACTTATTTGGGCTTCTGAAAGACAAGAATATGATACTTTAATTAACAAGGTAATTAATGAAGGACTTGGCTCTATTAAGGAAATAATACTTAATCTTAAAGATAAGTTTTTTATTAATAAATTAATGAGTTATCTGCAAAAATCCACAATGGTAAGCGTACGTTCGCAAATGGTTTTTGAAGCTCCTAGAACACTAATGGAGATAATTGCAATTGTGGCGTTTATACTTATTTTTTATTTTTTAAACTTCCTTAATTATGAAACTTCTAAAATTATAACTTTGATGGGAATATTTGCGGCAGTTTCATTTAAACTTTTACCTTGCTTTAATAGACTTCTAGCAGGCATTCAAAGAATTAGATATGCAACGCCTGTTATTGATTTTATTTATAATGAATTGACGAACTCTAACAACTTTATAGAGGAAAATGAAATCAGCAAATATAATGAAAAATTTAACCTTAGAAATTTTATAGAGATAAAAAATTTAAATTTTAACTACAGAGATAAAAATTATAATAAAATAATTTTTGACAATGTTAATCTTAAAATAAAAAAAGGTAATATAATTGGAATTATTGGTGAATCTGGAGTAGGGAAGTCAACGCTTTTAAATTTAATATCAGGACTTACTAAAAATTATGAGGGTAAAATCTTGATTGATAACATTGATATTAAAACATTAAGTTCTGCCTGGTCAAAACGTGTGACCTATATAAGTCAAAAGCCATTTTTTTTAGATGATAATATTAAAAATAATATTGCTTTTGCAGAAGATTCAATAGACATAGATTTAGATAAGGTGTGGAGTTCACTTAGATCAGCGCAACTTAGTGATTTTATCAACAATTCCAGTGATAAACTCGATACGGTGATTGGAGAAGATGGTGTTAAAATGTCTGGCGGGCAACTTCAAAGACTAGCAATTGCAAGAGCTCTTTATCAGGACTTTGATTTAATGATTCTTGATGAGTCGTTAAGTGCCTTAGATTCTCTTAATGAAAATGAAATACTTAAAATTATATCAAAATTTAAAAATGAAAAAACTATAATTTTGATTTCTCATAATAATCAATCCTTAAAATATTGTGATCAGATTTTTAAAATTGAAAATAAAAAAATATTTTTAAAGTAATAAACTCAATCGACAATTTATTTTTAAGAAATAAATTTATTTAAATTAGCTTTAAATTTTTTAAATTTTTTACTACCCTCTGATCCCTGAAGGTACAAATTAATACCCATTAAGACAGTAAAAATACTTAAAAATATTATTAAAAAAGATGGTTTTTCTAAAACAAAATCTCTTTCATATGATAAATTTAAAAATTTAACATTTCTTATTCTTTCAACATCAAGGACTTGACGCTTCATGTAGGTTGTATATTCAGATTCAGTATCTGCAGTAATATTCTTGGTACTATTATTGTCAAAGTAGTTGTTTGACATAAATTGTAACAAAAATATTTCTTTTGATATACTTTTTGCGTCTAATGATTTTTCTTCATTATTAATTTTATCAATAGTATCTTTATATTCATTCCATTCTTTAACTAACTGATCCATTTTAGTCGTAGGATCGAGAGTTTCTATAACATTAGCAGTAGGTTTATTAGAATTTCCTTTCATTCTTAGGATTGAAGCAAGTGTGAGAAAGTAATCTGTCTGTTTTTTATTAAATATATCAATTTTTGATTGTATAAATTCTGAACATTTTTCAAGATATTCTTTATTTAAACTTTGTATTTCTATTTCAATTTGTTGTTCTTTATAAAAAATTAAAACTGGTAAATCATTCGAGACCATACTTAATTTTTTACATGGATTGGAAGAGTATAAAATTATAGTATCTAACTTGGTTGAAAACTTTTTAATTAATAAATCAGGCGATCCTAATCCAAAATCTTTCCATATTATTGTTAAGTGTACATCTGACATTATATCATAAATCTCAAAAGTTAATTCTTTTTGATATTTGTCTTTATTAAATTTATTAACGTAAAATGTTGCACCTATGGAAAAAAGTGTTACAAAAATTAAACTTATTACAATTTTTTTTTTAAAAATACTCATTTATTGATATAGATTATGTATTATTTCAATTATATATATTTTTTTTAATTTAATGCTACAAAATAATCAAAATATGCTTAATACAAATATTAATAACTTAGCAGTGTTTGTATTTAAATCATTTTTCATTTTATTTCTTAAAAAATTGACATAATGGATAATTGGTACACTTCAAGTACAGATGCTTTTGGTTCTGGCTTTTTAACATTTGTAGTACCACCTGCGATAATAGTTTTCATTTTAGAATTTGGTAATTATTTTCTTTTATGCTCTTTTTTCTATTTTGCTAAAAAATATAAGATCATAAATAGTAATTTATTTTACCTAGCTTTATTAATGATGATAACTCCTTTTTTAATTAATGATTTTTTATTTTCATGGCATAAATTACCAGACCAATCAAAGTATGTGCTTTATACAAGGGATGTTAGACATAATATTTTTGACCCTGTATTTTTTGGATTTTTAGATACAGGTTCAAAAGTTAAGATATCATCGTTTATTTTTGGACATACACCATTAATAAGTTTAGAAAGTTACAAAAGCATTGGTTTCATTAATAGATTTTATTATGTTGTGCTTTTTTTATTTATAGTCAAAAAAAATTATTTATCATTAAATACAAAACTTCTAGCTATATTTTCTCCATCTTTAATTATTTATTCTTCAGTGAGTTTAAGAGATAGTTTAATTTTAGTATTAATGGTTTTGATAACATATCTTGTATTAAAAAGATTATATATTTTAACAATTTTATTTGGTTTGATACTGTATTTTATAAAACCACAAAACTTTTTTTTAATACTTTGTATGATTACATTAGTTAAAGCTTTTGTGGGGAGAGATAGTTATCATAAGGCTTTTTTTAAATACGTTATAGTTGCAATGGCAATATTGTCCTATCTTAACGCAGATTTAATATTGGAAACTTTTAACAGTATTAGAGTTGGTTTATATATAGAACAATATGGTTATTATAAAAGTATTACTGCGACAGCAGCATATCAGCCATTAGTTTTTAATTATGAGTTTTTACAAGAATTAGCTAAAGCTAATTTAAATTTTCTGACTAGCCCATTAAAAAATCCTAGCAGTATTTTTCATATAATTTTGATTGTTGAGGCAATTATAATATATTGTGTAATCGTAAGCATTTTTTACAGAGATTTTAAGATAATAAAACTAAGGTCAATAATCAATATTTGGATTATAATAATTTTAATATCAATATCATTGTATTCTTTAGTAATATTTAATGATGGGCAGATAACAAGATACAGATTTGTATTGTTATACTGGGTAATATTTGGATATGAAATTCATAAAAATATTTATCTCAAAGAACAAGAAAAAAAATAATGTAAAAATTCAAAAATATTATTGATTTATTTAAAGCTAATAATGTTGTAATACGATTTTATATAATTCATAGAAATTAAAAATGTTTAATTCAAAAAAAATTGATTGGGTAATAAAAAATCCTTATAATGTTTTTAAGGTTTCTGATTTCTTAAAAGAGGAAGAATTTTTAAGAATAGAAAAAAATTTTCCTGATTATAAAAATCTTAATAAAAATAGTTTATTTAAGTTTAAAGATAATAAATTTGCGATTACTTCCGGTTCTCAAGAATATAAAGAAATTATTCTTTCGAATGAAGTTTTAAGAAAATTTCATGAGTTTGTTAACGGGGAAGATTTTAAAAAAGTTTTTTTTTCAAATTTATTTAGTAACATATTGTTTGCTAGAGGTTTTAACTTAAAACATATTATAAAAATGTTAAAAATTCCTAGATTTGTAAACAAAATAGATAAAAATTTTTTCAAAAAAAATTTAACTATTTTTTCAAATTTTAGAATTACTATTCAATATTCTTACATATTAAATGAAGGGCTGATTGTACCACATCCTGATGCAGGAGATAAAATTCTTAGCCTATTATTATTTTTTCCTCAATACAAGTCAGATCATAAAAACTCTATGAAAGAAAAAAATTATGGGACAACTTTTTGGAAATCGAATTTTAAAGATGAAATAGAAAGACACATATCAGAATCGGCAGAACAGAAAAGCTTTAAAGAAAAAAGTAATATTTTATATAAATCGGATTTTCTAAAAAATTATTTAGTTGGATTTATCAAAAATAAACATTCATGGCATTCTGTTGAGCCAGTAAATGTTCATGAAGAGTATGTAAGAAAATCAATAAATATTAATATATATTATTAATCTTTAATCTAAATTTAATTATGTCTTTTATTAAATTTTTGGGCAGGTCATAAAATTGAAAATTGCAAGATAATTCTCAAATGATAAGATAATTGTGAAAAAAGTTTATTATGAGAATTAATTATATTATAATTCAACTATTTAAAAAATAAAATGTACTTAGATAATAATTGGTATGGCAATAGATCAATCTTAGCAAAATATTCTAATATTAAAGATCAAAGAGCTTTTGCAGCAATACAACATGGTGTAAATTCTTTCCCAGGTAAGAGAAAATTTCCAGGACAGAGAAAGTTAGAAAACCATATTCCATATTTATGTTGGAATAGTCACACTAAAAATCAATTATTAAAAAATAACATAAAAAACATAACAGCAATAGGTGCTCCTTTTTTATATCTTGATAAAATATTTAGTAAAAAAAAATTTTTATTTAAAGAAAAAGGGACACTTATTTTCCCCTCTAAGAGCACTCAAGAATATAACAGGAATGAGAATTATGCCGAGTTAATTGATAAAGTTGAGAGAGAATTTAATGGACCCTATACAGTAAGTGTTTATTATACAGATTTGAATAAAGACCTCTCTATATTTAAAGAAAAAGGTTGGAGAATTATTTCATTTGGCAATAGAAAAAGTAAGAAATTTCTCACAAAACAATACATTGAAATCTGCAAAAGTAAAAATGTTGCATGTACCACACTGGCTGGATCTTTTTTACATGCAGTATATTTAAAGAAAAATTTTAAATTTTTTATAAATAATGATCAAAAATATGAAGATAAAAAAGATTATCATATGATTGAAAATGAAGAATATTATAAAAAAAATTATCCAGAAATTTATTTTAACAAAGCATCAAAAGAAGATCTTTATAAATATTCATTAAGTGAATTAGGTTTTGATAATTTAAAAAGCAAAGATGAACTTATAAAGTTAATGGGATGGGATAGCCCTAAAAAATCTTTTTTTGCTGCAATCATGTCATATTTATTGTTTATAAAATATTATATAGTTGATAATATAAACGCTTAAAATAATTAAATTAGCAAAACAGCTGTGTTCAAATTAGCTATTAAAAATTAGAATATATTCCAGGATTATGAAAGCTTACATCTTACATATTTGAAGAGTTTAACTAAAATTTAAACTATCTTTTAAAAAGATATTACATAAATTATTTTACAAAATAAAAATTTTGAGCTTTAATTTTTTTATTTGAATAAATTCTTTTTGATTTGTTTTGAATTTTAAATTTACAGTTATTGAGTATTCTAGTTATGCTTTGAACTTCGTCTTTATCTTTAAAATTAATTTCAATCATTAAACTTTTTATTTTTTTACTACGTAAAGTTTTTTGAGCACCTTGAATAATTTGTTTTTCATGCCCATCAACATCTATTTTGATATGATTTGGAATAGGGAAATTAAATCTTTCTACTAGGCTATCAATTGATGTAGAAAAAATACCTTGTTTATATAAGTATTTTCTTGAATAAATTTTAGATTTTTCATCTAGATTATGTTGTGAGTCTCCTGCAATAGTTGATACTAGATTAATGTGTTTTAAATTTTGTGCATTTGATAAACCAATACAATAAGGCATAATATTTGATTTATTTAAATATATGTTGTCAATTAAACTGGAAAAATTTTTAGCTGCGGGTTCAAAGCTAAATACTTTACAACCTTTTTTATCAGCAAATAAACTATACAATCCTACATTTGCACCAACATCAAAAAAAATTTCTCCTTTTCTAAATTTATTTATCCATTCAATTGTTTCAGGCTCTTTTGTTTTGTAAGTTCTAAATCTCCAAAGTTCTATTTCAGAATTTATTTTAAGCAGGATCTTTTTTCCTAAGATATTTGTTGTTTTTATAAATATATAATTTTGTAAGAGGATTTTTATTTTATCAAAAATTTTGATTATCATGTCTATTTCTCAATATTAATAGTTAAACTTCTTATTAATAAACTTTTAGTTTTCGTCATTAGAAATGCTAAATGTAGAGACTTATAAGGTTGTAAAAATATTGCACTAGAGTCTTCTTCATAAGGCATCTATTTTTTCCATTTCTTCTCTATACTGATTCCATATTTTAGAATATTCGCAGTTTTTATAATTTTCAAACCATGGACCACCTTCTGTAAAATGTATTGCTTCTGGTTTGTTGTTTGAGGTTTCTTCGTACCATCCAACTAACCAGTTCCATTTATAATCTAAATTTCCTATCAATTTATCTTCTAACCAGCCAAAACGATGTAAAAATTTTCCTGTCTCGTTATTAACCATATTTATATCAATTTTTTTATTTGCAGGATGACTGCAGTTCCACAAAACCATCGAGGACCAATTTTTTCTGGGATACATTAATTGCTGTCTTCCATCCATCTTGATTTCTGACTTTGGATTATAATCGTGTTGTACACACATTACTGCATATTTTTCATCTTTTTTATCTAGTAATCTTTTGATATCTCCAGTCCATAAAAAATCACAATCACAAAAAATTGCCCACCCTTTATATTCATTTAAAAAAGGAACTAAAAATCTAGAAAATGTGAATTCTGTCGAGCTTAATTTATCATCCTTTCTATATAGTAATTTTTTTTCTTCCAAATTTTTTTTAATTAAGAGATCAACAGTTAAATTTATTGAGGAATTTTTTTTAACACTATATTCACATACATCACTCGCTATTTTTTCTTTAGTGTCGTAACCGATATATAAATTATGTGACATTATTATTTATAACTATTATTGATTTAAGAGATTAATTTATCCAAATTTTTAATGGTCTTTTTAATAGTATCTCTTCCTTTATTTGAAAATAATAAAAAAAGAGCAAACAATGAAATGAACGTTATAAATGTAGCAGAAATAAATATTTCTATTACCGACAGTGCTTTCACCTCTCCTATGGTTTCTTTATTAAATTTTACCATATAAAAATCATCTGTAGTTGAGGAATCTAAAAACCTATATTTATTTTTCATTCCTGGTTTAGGATTATCCATTAATATCATATATAGCGTTGTGTATAATTTTTTTACATTTTCATTTTTAACATTAATTTTATTATCTAAATAAGATTTACATTTTTCCATTAAATCTAAATTGTCACCATATATGCTTATTCGTAAATCATCATAAGGATCTTGCACAACCATAACTGATAATTTATCGTTACCACTCTTTAATTCACCGCATGGGTTGTTCAAATCTAAAATACTGGTACTTAATAGGTCGGAAAAAATTTCAAATGTTTCCTTAAAACTTACTATAGGAAACTGAGAATCAATAACGTTTACAAAAGGATCTATATTATAATCATACACCTCATAAAATAAATCTTTTTTAAATATTTTTTTACTATTATTTAGTTTTAAAAATCCAAAAGTTAATGATGACGAAATGATTAGTGTTAGTACTAACAATCTAGTTATTTTATAAGACAAGTTAAATCCATATGTGATATAATTTTTGCCAAATTAATACACAATTATTATTATTAAAACCACTAAATAATTATGGATCCCAAAATAATAGAAATATCAGAAGCAACAAAAGCTTATGAAAGAGATCTAGCAATATGGGAAAAAAATCAAGTTTTCGATTACGGTAGTTCATTTGATGGTCTAAATGATTTTACTACGTTACCATCACTACTTCCTTCATTAATATCTGATATTGGAAATTTTAGTCTTTGTATTTTTATATTGCTCCTTACTAAAATATATAAGCTAATAAATACTAAATTGTTTATCTTATCCTGTTTAATGATGTTAAGCCCATTTATTTTTAATACTGACAGTCTTATTTCTTGGCAATATTTTCCAGACCAAAGTAAATATTTAGTAGTTGCAAAATTTCTTAGAGAGACCGCAGACTTTAACTTAATAAAAACTTTGGTTGATAATTTTGAGCACCAACATGCAAAAGTTCAACTTGCGGCGTTTTTTTATGCATACACACCATTAATAAGTATAGAAACTTTCAAAAGTATTGGTTTTTTAAATAGAATATTATTTGTTGGAACTTTTATATTTTTTATTCAAAAAAAATATTTACCCCTTTATTTAAAAATCTTAATTATATTTTCACCGTCATTAATTATATATACCTCTATAAGCTTACGTGATGGTTTTATTTTGTTGTTAATGATTTGGTCATTATATTTTTTTTTAAAAAAGTCGTATATATCTCTAATTATTTTAAGTGTTTTTTTGTATAAATTAAAAGCACAAAACTTTTTGATATGCATGCTTGCATTCTACATTATAGCTATGCTTGATAATCATTATCCTAAATTACTTTTAAAATCATTGAAAACGCTTATGATAGTAGGTATATGTGCTATACTTTTTTATGCAGAGCAAATACTAAAAATTGCTGATAGTGCAAGAATGGGTTTATATCTGGAACATAATGGTTATTACAGAAGCAAAACAGCTATTATTTCATACGAAAATTTAGTTTTTGATAGAAATCTAATTATTATTTTTTTAAATAGTATTTTAAGATTTATATCTTCCCCAGTCCAAGAATTAAAAAGTATGCCATTTGTGATATTTTTTATTGAAACAATGATCTTGTATATATTTATGTTCAAAGCATTTTATGAAGGACTAAAAATAAAAGAGATAAAAAAGATAACAATAATTTGGATTAGTATGTTTTTTATAAGTATGTCAATGTATTCATTGTTTATATTTAATCATGGTGCGATCACAAGATATAGAATTGTCTTATTATTTTTTATTTTGATTGGATATGAAATGCATAAATATTTTCATAATAATAATTTAATTAAAAAAGTATGAAGATTTGTCATTTAATAACAAGCATTGATAGAGGAGGAGCTGAGAATCACTTAATATCTTTAATAAAAAAACAGTATAAAGGCTCAAAAATATTGCTGATCTATCTTAGAGGTAATGATTATTGGAAAAAAGATTTAGAGGCCTTAGGGGTTGAGGTTATTAAAGTAGAATTAAAAAAACTAATTAATATTGTTAAATTTATTAATGTTTTTTTCGAAATAAAAAAAATTATTTTTGATTTTAATCCAAACATAGTGCATGCCCATTTATCCTCTATGGAACTACTTGCTGCATTACTTAAATTTTTTAACCCAAAAAAAATTAATTTAGTTATTACAAAACATTTAGACAGCTATTTTTTAGAAGCTTCTTTTGGACAAAATAGGCCTATAAAAGGATTATTTTTGGACAGATTTATTTTTAAAAGAGCTGATAAAATAATTTGTATATCAAAACAGGTAAAAAAATACTTTATGAAAAATATTTTTATACCTCAAAAAAAAATTAAAGTTGTTTATTATGGTGTAGATAAAACTTATTTTAATAAAGCTACGGAATATAAAAAAACAAAGTATTTAAAGCTAATTAAAATAGAAAAAAAAAATTATTTTATATTTTGTTGTATAGCCAGACATGTAAAACAGAAGTCTTTAGATTTCTTAATTTTGTCTTTTGCAAAATTTAGTAAAAAAAATTTAAATTGTAAGTTATTACTTGTAGGTGATGGGCCTGAAAGAAAAAAACTAATTCAAATATCAAAAAGATTAAATATTTATAAAAAAATAATTTGGATAAAGTTTTCTGAAAATATCAAAGAAATACTTACTCTTTCAGATGCTTTTGTATTACCATCAAAATATGAAGGTTTTGGAATAGTTTTTTTAGAAGCAATGTTAACTAACACACCTATAATTTCCACTAATGTCAGTGCAATCCCCGAAATAATAAAAAATAATTATAATGGAATATTGATAGAACCCAATAATATAAATCAAATGGTTTTAGCTTTAAAAAAAATTCAGAATAAAAGATTAGTTAAAAAATTTAATATTAATTCTAAAAAATTATTATCAAATAAATTTAATTTAGAAGTAATGTTTAAAAAAACTAATAAGGTTTATTACAACATTTTAAACGTATGAAAAAAAAAGTAGCATATGTAATTAATCATATTTCTTTTTTTGAGTCTCACATTCTTCCTTTGGCCTTAGCAGCAAAAAAAAAAGGATATGATATCAAAGTTTTTTGTGGGCAGGGTGGCAGTAAGGAAATGGAAGTTAATGCTAGGAATGTATTAAAAAAAAATAAAATTAACTTTAAGAATATTGGTTTTTTACCTGGTGAAACAAATATTTTCTATGAATTTAAATTTTTAATAAACTTTATTTTAGAATTAAAAAAATATAACCCACATATTTTACATGGAATCTCTTTGAAAGGAGTTTTGTACAGTTGTATTTATTCTAGAATATTTAAAGTTAAAAAACTAATCTGCTTTATAACTGGATTAGGATATTTTTTTACAGGTAGATTAAAAATATATGAGCTTTTTTTGAAGCACCTTATTTTATCTATCATTAAGTTTTCACTAAAATCAAAAAACTCTTTATTAATAATTGAAAATAATGAAGATAAAAAATTTTTTATAAAAAAGGTTAAAATAGAAAAATCAAAAATTATGTTGTTTAATGGAGCAGGTGTAAATTTAAAAAAGTTTAATTCAAATAAAAAAAAAAAAAATATTGTTTTATTTCCAGCAAGAGTTTTAGTTGAAAAAGGTATCAATGAGTTTTTAGAAAGTGCAAAAATACTCAGTAAAAAATATCCTGAATGGCAATTTTATATTGCTGGTACTTTGAATTATATAAAAAACCAAACTATGCTTATAAAAAAAAAAAATAAAAAAAATATTATGTTTCTTGGTTTTAAAAAAAAAATTTATAAATTATTTAATCAAAGTTCAATAGTTTGTTTGCCATCATATAGAGAGGGATTTCCAAAATCATTAATAGAAGCAAGTGCCTCTGGTTGTGCAATAGTTACAACTGATGTTGTTGGTTGTAGAGATGCAATAATTGATAATTTTAATGGATTTTTATGTGAACCAAAAAATGTTAAAAGTTTAGTAGCTAAGTTAGAAATATTAATTAAAAATAAAAAGATCAGAGAAAAATTTTGCAAAAACTCAAGAAAATTAGCCTTAATTAAATATGATATAAATATTTTTGTAAAACAAAATTTACTAAATTATACTTTTAAATAAATTTGAAATAAAAAAAATTTCTTGAAATATACTAAAAATTAAATGAACAAGAAAAAACTTTTACTAATCCAATTAAATGAAATTAATTTTGAATTAGTTAGGAAGTACCAGAATAATATAGAGTTTCAATTCTTTAATGAAGATTTTTTTAATAAATTATCAATTACAAATTCTGAGGAAAAGTATGAGTTGCTTGAACCATGGATACAATGGGTTTCAGTTTATACTGGCAAAAGTGCTACTGAACATAAAATTTTCAGATTAGGAGATATTGGCAAATATAGTGGAGAGCTTTTATTTAACGCCGTTGAGAAGTTAAATAAAACTATAGGGATTATATGCTCCATGAATATGATAAATAATTTTAAAAAAATTAAATACTTTATCTCTGATCCTTGGACAAATAATCATAGTGGGCCAGGAAAAAAAATGAATTTTATCTCAAAAACTATATCTCAAGTGGTAAATTTAAATTCTCATAAAAATATATCTGTAACTTTATATTTTAAAGTATTAGTTATTTTATTAATTAGTTTTAGATTAAAAAATATTTTTTTATATCTAAAATTGATTTTTAAATTTAAAAAAAAATGGAACAAGGCATTATTACTAGATTTAATTTTGCATGATCTGCACATAGATCTTCTAAATAAAAATAAGACTGAATTTTCCTCTATTTTTTTTAATGCTGGTGCCCATATACAACATCATTATTTTTTCAATTCTAAACATTTAGAAAATAAAGTTATTCAAAATCCTGAGTGGTATATAAAAAAAAAGTACGACCCTATTTTAGATATGATATTTTTTTATGATCAAATTCTTTCTGAATATAAAAAATTAAATGAATATGATATTATTTTGGCAACTGGTTTAAGCCAAAAACCATACGATAGAACGAAATATTATTATAGACTAAAAAATCATGAAAAATTTTTAAAAGATTTAAATATTAATTTTACAAAAGTTGAACCTAGGATGACTAGAGATTTTTTAATTACTTTTAAAAATAATATAGATAAAAACCAAACAATAAAAAAATTTTATGAGCTAAACAGAATTAATAAAGAAACAGTTTTTTCATTCGAAGATAGAAATAATTCACTTTTTGTAACACTAAGTATACAACGCGAGATAAAAAAAAATGATCAGATTTTAATAGATGGGCAAAAAAAAATTATGATAAATGATTATGTAGTTTTTGTTGCATTAAAAAATGGAATGCATGATCAAAAAGGATATTTTTATACAACATCTGACTTAAAAATAGATAATATTAAAGAAATAAATCAACAAATTATAAATTTTTTTACTAAATGAAAAAGTTTTTTATTCATCTCTTTTCTTTTTTGTATAGTAAATTATCAACTTTTGTTGAAAATTTATTTTTAAAAAAAAAATTTTCAGATTCAAGTTTACTCCATAGTGGTTTTTATAAAGATAAATTAGAATTTAAATGTAACATTAATAAATTTATAGAAAAAAGATTACTTGAAAATAATTTTTTTGAAAAACTGATAATTGGTGAAAAATATATAAAAGACTTAATTGACAATATCTTTGTTTTAAATTGTGTTAAAGAAAAATTATACAACCTTACTGGTTTTAATTACTCTATAGACTTTGTTTTAGCGTATTCTACTTACAATATTGACAAATCTAATGTTCAAAATGATATTTACGCTAATCATTGGCATAAAGACAAACCATTTAGTCAAAATACATTAAAAATAATTATACCAATTGATGAAATTTTAAAAGACCATGGTCCAATGGAAATAATGCCTATTAGTGATTCAAATAAAATTAATTTTTTTTCAAATTTAAAAAATATTAATACCTCAAATCAATTTAAGTTAATAGGTACAGAGGAGGATATATACTTTTTTCTACCAAACTTATGCTATCATAGAGCTGGAAACCCCTCAGTAGAGACAAAGAGAACTCAAATTATGCTTCAGCTAAATCCATCTAATGAATGGAAATATTCTGTTAGTTTATATAAAAAACAGTATTTAATGGAGCCTAAATTTCCTGTTTTAAATTTAAATAAAAAATATAAAAAGATATAATTTTATAAATTCTCTTAATCATAAAATCATATATAACATCATTAAATGTCCATTAATATTATACTTTTAATTATCTTAATAAATTTTTTTCTATTTAAGATTAATGAAAGTGTAGCAAAAAAAATTAATCTTTATGATATTCCAAATAATATAAGAAAATTACATAAAAAACCCACACCCTTAAATGGAGGTATTTTTTATTTCGTAAATTTGTTTCTAATTTTTATTTTTGATATTTTTTTTAATAATTTTAATCTAATTAGTGTGTTTGGGCTTTCAAATGAAGTTAACTCAATACTTACATTATTAGTAGTTTTTTCACTTTTAATTTTAGGCATTATTGATGATAAGATTTCTTTAAAACCTATTAGTAAATCTTTAGTATCAATGATTATTTTTTTCATCTACCTTTCAATTGGAACAGAGTATCTAATAATTGATTTGAGATTTAAGACATTTAATTTTACGTTAGATTTATTTGGATTGTCTCTAGTGTTTACGATTTTATGCTTTATGACTTTGCAGATTATATTTAATATGTATGATGGGATTAATCTACAATCAGCAGCATACTACTCGTTAATTTTATTACATTTGATGATAATAAATCAAAAATATAGTCTTTTTATATTTTGTTTACTAACTCTAATTTATTTAATTTATTTTTCTATATATAATTATAAACAAAAACTTTTTTTTGGTGATAATGGAGTATACATTTTTTCATTTATATTATCTTTATTAATAATTCAAACTTATAAAGATAGTGAATCTCTTATCTTGGTAGAAGAAATATTTGTTATTTTATTTATCCCAACAATTGATATGCTCAGATTATTTTTTTCAAGATTGTTCAGTAATAAGAATCCACTAAAAGCAGATCGTATGCATCTTCACCATATTTTATTAAAAAAATATGGATTAATAAAAGCTAATATTTTATTAATATTGCCATTATCTTCTTCTATATTGTTGCTAAACTTTACTAGTATAAACATTATCGTCATCATCATGATTAATATGTTTTCATATTTGTATTTATTAAGATCTAAATAAAATGAATAATTATTTAAAACTTGAATTTAAAATACAAAGTATAATTATAATTTTACTTCCTCTTTTAATGATATTCTCGAGATTCATGCTTGAATTTTGTTTATTGATTGTTTCAGCATCTTTTATATTTGAAATAATAAAAAATAAAAAATATACAATTTTTAATAATCATTTTACCTTTTTTTTCTTGGGTTTTTATTTTTTGCTTTTATTGAGTTTTTTTTTTAGCCAAGAAAAGTTCAATATATTATCAATATTATTATATTTTAGATTTGGCCTGTACGTTATGGCTATCTTTTATTTTTTAAACGAAGAGAAAAATTTAATTAAGTATTTTTTAAACACAATTGTAATATTATTTTTAGTCTTATTTTTTGATAGTTTGGTACAATATTTTTTTGGTCAAAATTTAATAGGTTTAAAAAATATAGAAGCCTCGAGAATTACAAGTTTTTTTGGAGATGAACAGGTATTGGGTGGTTATATCACAAGATTATTTCCATTTTTATTGCTTTTAAAAAATATGAGTGATGAAGATTCAAAAAATAAAAAATATCTTGTTTATTTTGCAATTTTTGTATCTCCAGTTTTAATTTTTTTAAGCGGTGAAAGAGTTGCTATGGTGCTATTCTTTTTAATGATAACTTATTATTTAGTATTTTTTGTTAGATCCAAAAAATTTAGATTTATTTATTTTTATGTTTTTTTAACAATTATTGGTATTGGAACTCTTTTGTATAGTTCAAGTTCTTATTATGATAGGTTTATCAATCAAACTTTCCAAAGTTTAACCAATAAAACATATGGACAGAATGTACATTTCTTGCCAGAGGAATATGAGAACAATACTTTTTATTTTTTATCAGCCCAGCATCAAAATTTTGTTTACACAGCTATAAATGTTTTTAAAAAAAATAAATTACTTGGGACTGGTCCTAAAAGTTATAGATATATTTGTTGGAATAAAGATTATGGACTTAATGATTTAAGCTGCAATACACATCCACATAACTATTATCTACAGCTCTTAATTGAAACTGGTTTATTGGGTGTTCTATTTTTGCTCTTATGTTATTTTTATATAATTTATAGGTCGTTTATTAATTTTATTAAATTATTAAAAAATCAATATTTTAGCATGTCTGAGGTTATCATTTTAGGTTTTTATTTTACTCAACTATGGCCCCTGATGCAGCATGGAAGCTTTTTTAATAATTGGAATTCAATAATTTTATTCCTACCAATGGCATTCCTTTTATTTTTTAAAGAAAAGAAATTAATTAGTTAAAATGTTAAAAATGGATAATTTTACTAAGTTATATAGGTAAAATTTAAGCTCTTTACAAATAACGAATATTAGTTATAAGACCTCTGCCTGGTGATTATTGCGAAGGGGCAATACCCGATCCCATTCCGAACTCGGAAGTCAAGCCCTTCAGCGCCAATGGTACTTTGTCTTAAGACACGGAAGAGTAGGACATTGCCAGGCTATAAAGCCTCAAATGAAAAACTATATTGCTATTACTGGTGGAGCAGGGTTTGTAGGTTCTAATTTAATTGAATATTTACTAACAAAAACTAATAAAAACATTTTAAGTATAGATAACTACTCTAGTGGATCTAAAAAAAATCATATTAAAAATTCTAAAGTAAAATATATCAAAGCCAACACTCAGGACATAAATAAGATTTTATCAAAATATAAAAAAAACATTCATTCTCTTTTTCATTTTGGAGAATTTGCTAGAATTTCTCAGAGTTTTAAAAAATTTGATGATTGTTTTAGAGCAAACTCAATAGGAACACAGGCTGTGTTTAAGTTTTGCCTGGATAATAAAATTAAATTAATTTATTCAGCTACCTCTGCTAGCTTAGGTAACAATGGTATGGATAAAAATCTTTCCCCTTATGCGTTTACAAAATCAAAAAATTTAGAACTATTAGAGAATTTAAAAATATGGTTTAACTTTAAGTTTGAAATAGTTTACTTTTATAATGTTTATGGCCCTCGACAGATAAAACTAGGTGGTATGGCAACTGTTATTGGAATATTTGAAGAACAGTATAAAAAAAACAAGCCGTTACCCGTTGTAAGACCTGGAGCACAAACAAGAAGATTTACACATATTCAAGACACTATAGGTGTTTGTTATGAGGCTTGGATGAAGAACAGATGTGCTCATTATAGTATATCTAATAAAAAATCTTATTCCATTAAAGAAGTTGCTTTGATGTTTGGTGGTAAAATTAAACTCATAAAAGCTAGGCCTGGGGAAAGATATGCTTCATCTTTAACAAATATGTCATTAAATAATAAGATTATTAGAAAATATGGAAAAATACA